>Ga0194123_10000115_pt1 | contig 155874 bp, 164 predicted proteins | sample TA2MahsurfametaG_5_FD_155479 | JGI IMG/M metagenome (GOLD analysis project Ga0194123, IMG submission 155479) | Freshwater microbial communities from Lake Tanganyika, Tanzania - TA2015023 Mahale A surface | ecosystem: Environmental > Aquatic > Freshwater > Lake | place: Tanzania: Lake... | reverse complement strand
GGATCGAATCCCATCCCCTCCGCCAGCCAAATCAAGCTCAACCTGACGTAAAATCTTCAGACAATCCTCATCCGAATAGCGCTTCCGAGCCATCCAACACCCTCCCCTATGACACAACAATAGTGCCTCAACTCTAGGGGGCTAAGACAGCTTCTAGTTTGTCCCCCGACGGTAATCACTTGACACAGGCCACCGCGAACCGGGCGCGCAGACTCTTGCAGTCCGCGCCCGGTTCCGTCGTTGGCCTGTGTCAAGTGATTACCGTCGGGGGACAGGTTATTCACGCATCGCCAAACCGGTTTCCAAAGGCCTTGGGCCTTTGGTGGGTGGGTTTCAGTGAGGGCAAAGCCCTCCCTAACCTGTCCCCCCGGCACAAACCCCTTGCCTTCCCACCCCCTCCCCTCCTACGCTCTTCCTAATGCGTGAGGTTTCGCGTCGTTTTGGCCTGGATCATAGGGTTCCTTCCCCCATCCTTGCTTGCGCGCTACTTGGGCTTCGACTTATCCGCCCCTGGGCGTGAAAGCCTGCCGCCTGCGGCGGGCATCGTTCAGGGGAAGCCTTTGTCTGACCACGCAACCCATTGATTGCTTGAGGAAATCCTCATTATGGTCATTAATCACCCGTCTTTTGGCAAGCTCGCCGATAACCGAATTATCATGTTCGACACCACGCTGCGCGATGGTGAGCAATCCCCTGGTTTTTCCATGAACCTCCAGGAAAAGCTTCGAATGGCGGAAGCGCTGGCGGAATTGGGGATTGATGTGATGGAAGCGGGCTTCCCCATCGCCTCGCCCGGCGATTTTGAAAGTGTGCTGTCCATTGCGCGGCGTTTTGCCAAGGATGGGCCGGTGGTTTGTGGCCTGTCGCGCACGGCGCCGGCCGATATTCTGCGGGCGGCTGAGGCGGTGAAGCCGGCGGCGCGCAAGCGCATCCATACTTTTGTCTCGACCAGTCCTTTGCATATGCGGGTGAAGTTGCGGCTTGAACCGGAACAGGTGCTGGAATTGGTGACCAGCAGTGTTGCTCTCGCGCGGCAGCATACGGATGATGTGGAATGGTCGGCGGAGGATGGCACGCGGACGGATGCGGATTTTCTGTGCCGTTGTGTAGAAGCCGCCATCAAGGCCGGTGCGACCACCATCAATATCCCGGATACGGTCGGTTATGCGCTGCCTGAGGATATGACGCGCATTTTCACCATGGTGCGTGAACGGGTGCCGGGTGCGGATCAGGTGGTGTTGTCCGCGCATAATCATAATGATCTGGGGTTGGCGGTTGCGAATACGCTGGCCGCCATTCGCGCCGGGGTGCGTCAGATTGAAGCCACCATTAATGGCATTGGCGAACGCGCGGGCAATGCCTCGATCGAAGAAGTGGTGATGGCGCTGCGTACGCGCGCCGATGCGATCCCGGTTTCAAATGGGATTGTCACGCAGAATATCCTGAAGACCAGCCGGCTGCTGGCGACGATTACGGGGTTCGATGTGCAGCCCAATAAGGCGATTGTGGGCCGAAATGCCTTCGCGCATGAAAGCGGCATCCATCAGGATGGCGTGCTGAAGGACAAATCCACCTATGAAATCATGACGCCGGAGAGCGTCGGCTGGTCCACATCATCGCTGGTGATGGGCAAGCATTCGGGCCGCGCTGCCTTCCGCGACAAGCTGAAGGCCATGGGGTATGAGATTGGCGATAACCAATTGAACGACGCCTTCCGCCGCTTCAAGGACCTCGCGGACCGCAAGAAGGTGGTCTACGACGAGGACATTGTGGCGCTGGTGGATGATGAGGTGGTGCGCCAGAATGATAGGCTGAAGCTGGTGGCGCTGACCGTCGCGACGGGGATGAATACCCGCCCGACAGCCTCCATCGCGCTCGAAGTGGATGGCGAAAGGCGCGAAGGGGTGGCGGCCGGGGATGGCGCGGTGGATGCCACCTTCAATGCGCTGCGCCAGGCCTTCCCGCATGACGTCAACCTGAAGCTCTATGCCGTGCAATCCGTCACCGGCGGCACGGATGCCCAGGCGCGTGTGACCGTGCGGCTGGAAGAAGCCGGCAAGCTCGTGGATGGCCAGGGGGCGGATACGGATACCATTGTTGCCTCCGCCCGGGCCTATGTGCAGGCGCTGAACAAGCTTTTGGTGAAGCGGGAGCGCACCGAACCGCCGGCGGTATTGCGGGCCTGAAGCGCCGGGAGCGGCCCCCGGGGATTACGGCTTGAGGATCAGGGCCAGGGGGGGTAAATCCCTGGCTCGTCTGGCTGGCCGGGAAGCCATTTCCGCCGCCTCGGCGCCTTGCCGGCGGGGCCTAATCTGTTTGCAAAGGGTTTCAGCATGTTCGGACGCCTATTCGGCTTCCTTTCCGCCGATATGGCCATTGATCTCGGCACTGCAAATACGCTGGTCTATGTGAAGGGCCGGGGCATCGTTTTGAATGAGCCGAGCGTGGTTGCCATTTCCGATCAGCGGGGCCGCAAGCAGGTGCTGGCGGTGGGCGAAGAAGCGAAACTCATGCTGGGCCGGACGCCGGGGAATATCTCGGCCATTCGTCCCTTGCGCGATGGCGTGATCGCGGATTTCGAAGTGGCAGAAGAAATGATCAAGCATTTCATCCGGAAGGTGCATAACCGGCGCGGCTTTGCCTCCCCCATGATCATCGTGTGTGTGCCTTCGGGGTCCACGGCGGTGGAACGGCGCGCCATTCAGGAAAGCGCGGAAAGTGCGGGGGCGCGCAAGGTGCTGTTGATTGAAGAACCCATGGCGGCGGCGATTGGCGCTGGCCTGCCGGTGACGGAACCATCGGGCTCCATGGTGGTGGATATTGGCGGCGGCACCACGGAAGTGGCCGTGATCAGCCTGGGCGGCATTGTCTATGCGCGGAGTGTGCGCGTGGGCGGGGACAAGCTGGATGAGGCAATCATTTCCTATATTCGCCGGCAATTCAATTTGCTGATCGGTGAAAGCACTGCGGAACGGATCAAGCTTGAAATCGGCGCTGCCGCCCCGCCAGAGGATGGCGAGGATGGCCCAACCGCAGAAGTGAAAGGCCGCGATCTGATGAATGGCGTCCCGCGGGAGGTCATCATCAGCCAGCGCCAAGTGGCGGAAGCGCTCGCCGAACCCGTAGGCCAGATTGTGGATGCGGTGAAAACCGCTTTGGAAAACACGCCGCCCGAGCTTGCCGCCGATATCGTGGATAAGGGCATTGTGCTGACCGGTGGCGGCGCCTTGCTGGGCCGGCTGGATCAGGTGCTGCGCGATGCGACAGGCCTGCCTGTCGTCGCGGCAGAAGATGCGCTTTCCTGTGTGGCGCTTGGCACCGGGCGCGCGCTTGAGGATATCAAGCGGCTGCGACATGTGCTGACATCCATGTATTGAAAAGGTCAAAGGATAGCCCCGCGTGATCAGGCTGAGCATCCCTCTACGGCAGGTATTGGCGCGGCTTTCGCTGCCAATCATGATTGCCGTGGCCTTTGGGGTGATGCTGCTTGGCAAGGCGGATACGGTGCTGGTGGAGCGGCTACGCAATACGCTTTCTGACGCGCTTGCGCCGATCTATGGCGCGGTGTCCCAGCCGATGAACGCGGTTGAGCAAGCGATTGACGAAATCCGCGGCCTCGCTGCCTTGCGGAGTGACAATGCAAAGCTGCGTGAGGAGAATGAGCGTCTGCGCCGCTGGCATGCAGCAGCCTTGGGGCTTGAGACTGAAAACGCGCTGCTGCGCCGCCAGCTTGGCTTCATGCCGGAAGGCGCGCCCAATTTTCATGCAGCACGGGTAGTGGCGGATGGCGGCGGCACCTATGCCCGCGCCGTGCTACTTTCTATCCCGCCACAGCATGGCATCCGCAAGGGTCAGGTTGCCCTGGATGAGCGCGGCTTTGCGGGCCGCGTGACGGAAGTAGGCTGGCGCTCCGCCCGCGTATTGCTGGCGACTGATATGAATAGCCGTGTGCCGGTCACGCTCGAAGCCAGCCGCGCGCGCGCCGTGATGGCCGGCACCAATGGCGCGCGCCCGCGACTTGCGCATTGGCCGGAGGGCGTCATTCCGCAGGAAGGCGAACGCGTTGTCACCAGCGCCCAGGCCAATGCCTTCCCTGCCGGCCTGCCGGTTGGCGTGGTGCGGCGTAACCAGCAGGGCTCGCTGGAAGTAGAGCTGTTTGCGCGGCTCGATAATCTGGAAATGGTGCGGCTGTTTGATTTCGGGCTTTCGGGCATTTTGCCGCCGGAAGCCGTGGCACGCCCGGAACCGCGCCCGGCGCGGCATTGAAGCCTGGCCATGAGCCTTGCACCAAAACTTCGCGCACCGCCGCCTGGGCGCCCGGAACCACCGCAGGACTTGTCGCGCCGGCTTGAAGCGCTGCTGCGTTTGGCCTTTCCGCTGGTCTCAACCGCGATGGTACTGATCCTGTCAGCGACGCCAATTGGCCTGCCCGCGCTGGCTTTCGCGCTGTCCATGCCGGCGATTGCCTTCTGGACTGTGTTTCGCCCCGCCGGCATGGCGCCGCCCATTGTCTTTGTGCTTGGGCTCTTGCTGGATTTGCTGACCATGGCGCCGCTTGGCGTGCATATCATTGTGTTGCTGGCGCTGCATGGCGCGGCGATGCGGCTGCGTTTCTGGTTGGCGCGGCAAGGCTTCTTCCTGGTGTGGCTGTGTTTTTGTGCCGGTGCCTCGGCCGCAATCCTGCTTGCCTGGGGGTTCACCGCGCTTTTGCTGCTGAAACTGCCGCCCTGGCAGCCGATATTCCACACGCTGCTGCTGACAACAGGGCTTTATCCGCCTATCGCCATTCTTCTGTCGCGCGCGCATGAGGCGATGCGCCGAGCGGAGAATGCGTCATGAAATTCTGGCCTGGGCGGCGCCCTTCCGGCTTTAGCGCCAATACGAATATCAAGCGGGAAGAAGAACGCCGACGCAGCATATTCACGCGGCGTGCGGCGCTGCTTGGGGCGGTGCAATTAGGGGCGCTCGGCTTTCTTGGGCATCGGCTTTATCGGTTGCAGATTGAAGAAGGTCGGCGCTACGCGACCTTAGCCGAAGAAAACCGCGTGAGCGCCAAACTTTTCGCGCCACCACGCGGGCGCATTCTGGATCGGCGCGGAGAAGTGGTAGCGGGCAATCGGCTGAATTGGCGCGCCCTTCTGGTCGCGGAACAGACCGCCGATGTCACCGCCACGATTGAGACCTTCTCCCGCATCGTGCCCCTGCAGGATCATGAAAAGGCGCGGATCGAACGCGATATCCGCCGCAATCGCCGCTTCGTCCCCGTGATCCTGCGCGAATTCCTGAGCTGGGAGGAAATGGCGGCGATTGAGGTCAATGCGCCCGACCTGCCGGGCGTTTCGGTGGATATGGGCACCACGCGCATCTATCCCGAAACCGAACATCTGGCGCATGTGCTTGGCTATGTCGGCACGCCAACTGAACAGGGAGCGGGCGATGAGGGTATCGTCAACCTGCCCGGCATGCGCGTGGGGCGTGCAGGGTTGGAGCGTTTCCATGACCGCGTGCTGCGTGGCCGCGCCGGTGCTGTCCAGGTGGAGGTGAATGCCGTTGGTCGCGTCATCCGCGAATTGGACAGGCGCGAAGGTATTCCCGGCCAGGATGTACAAATTTCCATTGATACCGGGCTGCAAAAGGCCATTCGCAATAAGATTGATGAAGGCACCACGGCAGTATTGCTTGATGCGCGCAATGGCGAGGTGCTCGCCATGGCAACCAAGCCTTCATTCGATCCCAATATCTTCAATTCTGGCGTTAGCGCCGCGCAATGGCGGCAATGGACAGCGTCGCGTTCCACACCACTGATCAACAAGGCGACCAATGGGCTTTACGCGCCGGGGTCAACCTTCAAGATGGTGGTGGCGCTGGCTGCGCTTGAAGCCAAGGTTTGCCGGCCCGGTGATGCCGTTCATTGCCCCGGCCATGTCGATTTCGGCGATACGCGCTTTCATTGCCACAAGCAAAGCGGGCATGGCGGGGTGAATATGCGCACTGCCATTGCGCAAAGCTGCGATGTCTATTTCTACGAAATGGCGCGGCGCACGGGGATGGATCGCATCGCCGCCATGTCGCATCGCTTAGGGCTTGGCGTTGATCTGGAAATCGAATTGCCCGGCACACGGCGCGGGCTGGTGCCAACGCGCGGCTGGCGCCAAGCGCAGGGTCATCCCTGGAATATTGGCGATACGATTGTGCATGGCATTGGCCAGGGGTTTTATCAGCTGACCCCGCTTTCCCTTGCTGTAATGACCGCACGGCTTGCGACGGGCCGCGCGGTGCAACCGCATCTGACCCGCGCCATCGCAGGCCAGCCGGCGCGTGGCGGCAGGCCGGAAGATTGGCCATCCCTCAGCATTCCGGAGGCCGATATGCGCGTGGTGCGCGAAGCCATGTGGGCCGTGGTGAATGGCGGCGGCACGGCAGGCATTGCGCGGCTGCCTAGCCAATATGGTGTCATGGCGGGCAAGACCGGCACCACGCAGGTCAGGCGCGTCTCCCGCGAACAGCGGGAAAGGGGTTTTAATGTCGCGACCCTGCCGCGCGAATGGCGCCCGCATGCGCTGTTTGTCGCCTATGCGCCCTATGACAATCCGGTCTTTGCACTTTCAGTGATTGTGGAACACGGCACCAGCGGCTCAGGCGCCGCTGCCCCCTTGGCGCGCGACATATTGGTCGAAGCCTTCCAGCGCCTGCCAGTCAATCCGACCCCGCGCGACCCGCGCGTGGCAGAGCTTGGTCGATGATTTTCGAACGTCGGCTACTCACGGAAAGCCGAGGCGCTGGCCTGGTTTCCAAGCTCTGGCGCGTACCCTGGCTTTTCGTGCTGCTGCTGGGCGGCATTGCTGCCATTGGCTATGTCGCGCTTTGGACCGCGGGCAGCGGCAATCCGGATGCCTATGCGCAGAAACACGCGCTGCGCTTTGGGTTTTGTCTGGTGATCATGATGAGCATCGCCTTCATTGATATCAGGATTATTCTACGCTTCGCTTGGGTCGGTTATGCCTTTGCGCTCGCGCTGCTGGTGCTGGTGATGTTTTACGGCAATGTCGGCAAGGGTGCGCAGCGCTGGCTGGATATCGGGCCGGTGCAATTGCAGCCGTCGGAGCTCATGAAAATCATGCTGGCGCTTGGCTTGGCGGCCTGGTTTCATCGCGCTTCTTGGGAACGCATGGGCAATCTGCTTTTCCTGATCGCGCCGGCGCTGATGGTGCTGATACCCGTCGGATTGATCCTGAAGCAGCCTAACCTGGGCACCGCCTTGATCACCGGCATGGTTGGCGCTGCCGTGTTTTGGGCAGCCGGCATGCGCTGGTGGAAATTCGTGCTGATCGCGGGTGCTGCCGGCATCGGTGCCCCCATCGCCTATGATCATTTGCGCGATTATCAGCGCGCGCGCATCACCACTTTTCTAGATCCGGAAAGCGATCCGCTTGGTGCGGGCTATAACATCATCCAATCCAAGATCGCGCTTGGGTCGGGCGGCATGTCCGGCAAGGGTTTCCTGCAAGGCACGCAGGGGCATTTGAACTTCCTGCCAGAAAAGCAGACGGATTTCATCTTCACGCTGATCGCCGAGGAATTTGGCTTCATCGGCGCCATGGCGACACTGTTCATGCTGCTGTCGGTGATTGTTTTTTGCTACATCGTCGCCTTCAGGTCGCGTCATCAATTCGGCCGGCTGCTGGCGATTGGGCTTGGCACCAATTTTTTCCTATATGTGTTTGTGAATGTCGCCATGGTCACCGGCGCCATTCCGGTGGGCGGCGTGCCGCTGCCGCTGATCAGCCATGGCGGTTCGGCCATGCTGACGGTGATGATCGGCTTCGGGCTTTTGCTGTCAGCCTATCTGCATCGAGACGCCGAATTGGGGCCCATGCGTGAATAGCGCGCGGCTGCTGCTGGTCTGGGTGCGGGCTGGGCTCGCTACTGGTATCGTGCTGCATCTTTCGGGCAATACCGCTTACGCCACCATCGCCTGAGCCGCAGCTTCCCTGCCGGTTGCGCTGCATTTGGCGATTGGCGTGCTGCGCTCATTGTTGGGTGGGCGGCTTGGCGTGGAAGTGATTGCGCTATTCTCCATCCTGGGCGCCTTGGCGTCGGATGAGGCCGCTGCCGCCGCCATCATTGCGTTGATGGTCGCGGGTGGCGAGGCTTTGGAACCATGGGCCGAGGGCCGCGCGCAAGGGGCGCTGACCGATCTTCTGGCGCGCGCCCCGCGCAGTGCGGCGCCGCTCTCGAACGGCTGGCCCGCATTCGCACGGTGATTTTTGAAAAGACCGGCACACTCATACCTGGTCGGCCCAGATTGGTGGGGAACGAGGCTGATCCCGCCCTTGGCCGCGATGCGGCGCTGCGTCTTGCGGCTGCGTTGGCGCAGGCTTCCACCCATCCGGTTTCCGTCGCGCTTCTGTCAGCTGCCCGCGCTCGTGGCTTTGATCTGCCCATGCCAGAAAGTGTCCCGGAAACCCCAGCCGGTGGCCTTTCTGGCCCGTGGCGGGCAAGGCGCTGACGCTCGGCAGTGAGGGTTTTTTGATCGGCCAGGGCATGGGCCCGGAAAACGGTCTTTCGCGGCAGCCTTGGTAAGCGCCGCCGGTCCGGTTGGCTGGCTGGCGGTGGAAGGGCGCGCGGAAGCGGCCTTTATCATGGCCGATGGGCTGCGCGAAGAAGTGCCGCGCGCTGTGCGGGCGCTCTGCCAGCTTGGTGTGGCACTGATTCTGATGTTGACCGGGGACCGCGCCGCCGCCGCCACGCCCATTGCCGCTGCGCTGCGCTTGGATGTCATGCTCGCGGACCGCGACCCGGAAGGAAAGCTGATCGCACTGGCGGCCGAGGCCGCGCATGGCCCGGTTACCATGGTGAGCGATGGCGTGAATGACGCGCCGGTGCTCGCCGCCGCTGATGTCGGCATTGCCATGGGCGCGCATGGCACCGCGGCGGCTGCTGCGGCAGGCGATGTTGGGCTGCTCGCGGATCGGCCGGACCGCGCGGTGGAGGCGATTGCGATTGCACGCCGCACGCGGCGCATTACGCTACAGGCCATTCTACTCGGCATGGGGTTGTCGCTGCCGGCCATGGTGGCCGCTGCCTTTGGTTGGCTGAGCCCGCTCGCCGGCGCGCTGCTCCAGGAAGCGATTGATGCCGCAGCGATCCTTTATGCGCTGCGCGCCCTGCTGCTCGGTGATGGCGCGGTGGTGCGGCCTTCGGGCGAAGCCGGGCTTTCCGCTCGCGTTGCCGAACATGCTGGGCTGCGCGGTCTGGCTGAGGCGTTGCGCGGCGCCGTTGAAACCCTGCGCGAAGGCCCCGCGCAGCTTTTGGAATTGCGCGCGCTCAAACGCCGCCTGCGCGAGGAATTGCTGCCGCATCAGGCCGCCGAGGAAAGCGCGCTTTACCCCAACGCCACCACGCGTTTGGGTGGGCAGGACCTGCTTGGGGTATTGCTCCGCATGCATACCGAAATCGAAGGCCTAGCGGGGCGGTTTTCCGGCCTTTTGCCCTTGGCCGAAACACCCGGCGACTTTGCCGAGGTGGCACCGGCGCTCAGGCGTGCGCTATTTGCCGTGGCAGCCTTGCCCGCCCCACATCTGACAGCGGAGGAGGGAGCCTTGGCCGGCCTGGCCGGGCCTGAGGAAATGGCCGCGCATTCCCCTCGCTAAACCGACCCTCTCTGCGCTATAACGTGGTCGGAAATGACCACGCAGTCCCCCGAATCCGAAGTGCCCAGCCGCGACGGGCTATGGCCCATGCCGCCCGGCCCGCCGCATGAGGAACGCCATTTCACGCAGAATGAGGTGGTGCGCGATCTGGTGATCGGCACCGCCGATGGCTTGACGGTGCCCTTTGCGCTGGCGGCGGCCTTGTCTGGCGCGGTTGCGGCCAATCCGCTGATTGTCACGGCAGGTCTCGCGGAAATTGCCGCGGGCTGTGTTGCCATGGGGCTTGGCGGGTACCTCGCCGCGCGCACAGAGGCCGAGCATTTCACCGCCGAACGCAAGCGCGAAGAGGAAGAAACCGAAATCTACCCGGATCGCGAACGCTGGGAAGTGGCCGCCATCCTGCATCGTTATGGCGTGCGCGGCGATGCGCTCCGCATGGCAGTGGACAGCATCTGCGCGGATAAGCGCCGCTGGGTGGATTTCATGATGCGCTTTGAATTGGATTTGAAGGAACCGCAGCCGGATCGCGCGGCGCGCTCCGCAGTAACGATTGGCGGCGCTTATGTGGTGGGCGGGTTATTGCCGCTTTTGCCCTATATGCTGCTAGACAGCACGCATCAGGCCTTGGTGATTTCCGCCTGCATCACCGGCGCGGCGCTGGCGGGGTTTGGCTGGCTGAAGGCGAAGGCGACCGGCCTTCCGGCCATGCGCGGCGCAGTGCAGACCTTGTTCATTGGCGGGCTCGCGGCGAGTGTGGCCTATATGGTGGCGAAGCTGGTGGGGGGATAGCGACACACGACCCGATCAGAACTGGTTCTCTGATCGGGTTGGTTTTGGTTGCTGCGCTTACGGCCGAGGATTTCAGCCCGGGCACCGATCCGGCCGCGACCAGTGGCGCGGATATTGCGGGCCGCTGAAGCCTCGCCTTCCATCGGCAATGCGTTGCAGCAAATCACGTATTTCACTGGTGATGGTGGCAATGCCGCGCGGCGCGCGTGTGCCGCCAGGGCCGGCAAGACCATCAACATCCACAATCTTCGCGTTAGGCGCATGGGCGGCCACCGTCATGACATCGCTTTCGCCGGGCGGCAGCAATTGATCGAAGCAATTTGGGATCAGCAAAAGCCGCGCCATGATGGAACGCGCTGCCGTGATCAGATCGCCATCGTAGCCGGGCGTTTGCGCGATGTCGTGGCTTTCAATTGCCCAGGTGCGATAAATCCAATCGCGGGCCTGGGTGGTATTGCCGATCTGTTCGGCCGATTGCCGATAGAAGCCGCGCGCCTGATCGGCCGTGGCAAACATTTCCTGAAAACCACCAGCGCAGATGCCAAAGGCATTCTGGATCAACATGCCAATCCCAGTGCCGCGCTTGGGCGGGCCATCCGCGGGATAGGCGCCATCACGCTATTTCGGGTCCAGCATGATGGTCTGGCGCGCGGCTTCCCAGATGAAGTTACTCTGGCGGTTATGAAGGTATCGGCATTGGCAGTGGGCCCGCCGCGCGGTTCTTCGATATGCGTGTGGGTATCCACGCCGCCTGGAAGAACAAGCTTGCTCTTGGCATCCAGTTCGGCGTGCCCCTTCGGCAGGTCCTTGCCGATGGCCATGATGACACCATCCGTGACGCCGATATCCGCATCAAAGACGGCGCTCGCTGTACCGATGGTGCCGCCACGAATGACAAGATCAAAATCGCTCATCGGTTACTATCCTTCTGTTGAGTTGCAGTCGAAGCGCAAGCAAGCGCTGTGCCCCCCTCACAAGGCCCGATTGGCCCGCGCCACCACCGCTTCAAACAACACCTGGCAACCAGCTTCAGCCTCTTCCGGCATTATGCTTTCCGCCTCGTTGTGCGAAAGCCCATCCTTGCAGGGCGTGAAGATCATCGCTGTCGGCACGGAACGCGCGACATAAACCGCATCATGCCCAGCGCCCGAGATGATTTCGCGCGACGTCAAGCCAAGGCGCTTGGCAGCCTGACGCACCAGATCAACGCAGGAAGCGTCAAAGGGTTGCGCGGGGATGCGGAACAGCTCGGTCAATTCCAGCTTGCAGCTATTTGCCTCCACCAGCTTCCGCGCTTCTTTCGGAAAGCTCTCCGCGAGGCCCTGGATTTGCGCATCCGACGGGTGGCGGAATTCGACGCTGAAGCGCACCTCACCGGGCACCACGTTACGGCTGGCGGGCAGCACTTGCAGGAAGCCAACCGTGCCGCGACCATCTTCACCGCGCGCGCGCATCAGTTGGTCCACGCGTTCAATCACGCGTGCCGCGGCCACCAGCGCATCGCGCCGTGCGGAAGGAGGCGTGGTGCCGGCGTGGCTCTCCTGGCCGATGATCACGGCATCGTACCAAACCTGCGCCTGCGCGCCGATCACGACGCCAATCTGCTTGCTTTCGCGTTCCAGGATCGGGCCTTGTTCGATATGCAATTCGAAATAGGCATCCGCCGGAAAGGGCGCCACTTTATGTGGACCCTTATAGCCGATGGCTTCAAGCGCGTCACCCACACTCACGCCATCCACATCGCGCAGACTATAGGCCTTGTCCTGCGTATAGATGCCGGCCCAAACGCCGCTGCCCATCAGTGAATGGCCGAAACGGCTGCCTTCCTCATCGGTCCAATTCACCAATTCAATCGGCGATTCGGTCACGATGTTTAGATCATTCAAGCTCCGCATCACCTCAAGCCCCGCAATAACGCCAAGCGCCCCGTCAAACTTGCCGCCGGTGGGCTGGCTATCAAGGTGGCTGCCGAGCAGCACGGGCAGGCGCTTGGGGTCACGGCCTTCGCGGCGGGCGAACATATTGCCGATGGAATCAACGCGCATGGTCAGGCCCAAAGCCTCGCACCAGCCGCGGAAGCGATCCCGCCCGGCCTTGTCCACATCGGTCAGCGTCAGGCGCTTTACGCCGCCCTTGGGGGTGGCGCCGATCTCCGCCATCGCCATCAGAGAATCCCATAGGCGCTTGCCATCAATGCGCTGATTCGTGCCGCTCATGTTCCGCTCATCCTTGGCTTGATATCACCCTGCCTTTGGCGCGCGAAACGCCCCCTGTCCAGAGGACGTCAGCCCAACGCGAAACCGGCGGCGCGAAAGCGTGCCTGGCCTTCGGGGCCGGTGAGCGCTGCCAGCAAGGCGCGCGCGCCTTCGGCATCCGCCGCGCGGGTCGCAACAGCGCCGACATAAGGCGTGATAAGCTGCGCCGTATCCGGCAGCGGCCCGACCAGCGCGGCACCCGGCACGGCGATGATTTTGCTGATTTGGGATAGCGCCATGGCCGCGCGGCCTTCTGCGACCGCGCCCACCGCCGCACCCCCGCCAGGGAAGACCAGCACGCGGCCACGCATCGCCTCAGCCAACCCCAGCTTTTCGATCAGCCGCGCCGCATGGGTGCCGGCGGTGGCGCCCGTGGCGAGTTCCGAATAGGCAATGACCGGCGCCGCGACGATGGCCGCCAGCAGCGCCGCTTCCGTGCTGATATCGGGCCGCGCCACGCCCCGGGGTACCGCGACGCCGTTCAGCATGCGGCCCAATTCGCGCGCGCTGGCGGCTTCAACCAGGCCGGCGTCCGCAAGGGCCAAGATTTGCGCCGCGCTATTCAGCACCCGATCGGCGGCTTCCCCTTCCCGCAGCCGACGCGCGACCACGCCGGCATTGGCGGTCTGCAGCGCCACTCCCCGCCCGGTACGCGCCGTGAAGGCCACCGCAATATCCTCGGCAGAAGCCGCAACCGCACCGGTCCCCAGCACCTGCAAGGGCGCGGGCTCAGCCAGTGCGGGCATCGGCAGGGCAAGGGCTGCCAATAACGTGCGGCGTTGCATCTTCAGGCCCCTCATGTGCATCTTGCGCGCCTGTTCTAACCCATGCCTGTCCCGGGGAGAAACTCCATGGCTCACGCGCTTGAAAGCTCCAGCCCTGCCATTTTGCACAATTCCGAATTGGATGCAGAAGCCGTGCGCGCCGCGCGGGTTGATCTAGCCGCCTGTTTTCGTATGGCCGCGCGGCTCGGCCTGCATGAGGGGATTTGCAACCACTTCTCCTCCGTGGTGCCGGGGCGCGATGATCTGTTTCTGGTGAACCCCTATGGCTGGGCGTTTTCGGAAATCACCGCATCGCGTCTGCTGGTCTGCGATTTCAAGGGCAATGTGGTGGCCGGCGACGGCGTGCCGGAAGCGACCGCCTTCTACATCCATGCGCGCATGCACATGAATAAGCCGCGCGCCAAGGCAGCCTTTCACACGCATATGCCGAACGCCACCGCCCTTGCCATGCTGGAAGGCCCGCCTTTGGTTTGGGCCGGGCAAAGCGCGCTGAAATTCTATGCCCGCACCTTGGTAGATGAGGATTACAATGGCCTCGCCTTGGATGAGAGCGAGGGTGACCGCATCGCCGCCTCCATCGGTGATGCCGATATTGTCTTCATGAAGAATCATGGTGTGATGGTGTTGGGGGCGAACATCGCCGAAGCCTGGGATGATCTTTACTATCTGGAACGTGCGGCGGAAGCGCAACGCCTGGCGATGGGCACGGGGCGCAAGCTGCAGCCCGTACCGGCCGAGATCGCCGCGCGCACCTATGCGCAAATGCGCGAAGGGGATCGCGAAAGTGCTCGGTTGCATCTGGAAAGCATAAAGCGTATCCTGATGCGTGAAGAGCCGGATTTCATGCATTGAATTCTGCCGCCACCCAGCGCGGATTATTGCTGCTGGTGATCACGACCGTCGGCTGGGGGATGAATTGGCCGGCGATGAAGGTGCTGCTGGTGGAATTGCCGCCGCTGACGACACGCGCGATTGGCGGCGGGCTTGGCTTCATCGTGCTTTTGGTGGTGGTGCTGGCGCAAAAACAACGCCTGATGGTACCGCGCGCCATTTGGGGCAGGCTTACGCTGATTTCGCTGCTGAATGTCACAGCCTGGATGGGGATGGCGAGTTTTTCGCTACTGTGGTTGGCGGCATCGGAAGCGACGATCATTTGCTACACCATGCCGGTTTGGGCCGCGGTTTTTGCCTGGATTATTCTCGGGGAAAAGCCGAGCCTTGCGCGCGTATTGGCGCTGGTGCTGGCGCTGTCGGGCTTGGTTTATCTGGTGCTGGGCAAGGGGCTTGATCTTGGCATCGCCAAGCTGCCCGGCGTGGCCTTGGGCTTAGGCTCGGCGGTACTGTTCGCGCTCGGCACCATGCTGACCAAGCGCATGCCACTTGGCCTGCCGCCATCAAGTTCCGTTGCCTGGCAGGTGGGGATTGGCGTGGCACCGCTCTTCATCGCAGCGATGATTTTCGATCCGCTCGATTTCAGCCATGTTTCGGCTTTGGGTATCGGGCTGCTGATTTATGGCGGCGTTTTCGCGCTTGGGCTTTGCTATCTTTCCTGGTTCGCTGCGCTGAAAATGCTGCCAGCGTCGCTTGCATCACTTGGCACGGTTATCACGCCTGTGGTCGGCGTCGTGGGGGCCGCGCTGTTCCTGGGCGAGCCCTTTGGCTTGCGCGAAGTTGTGGCGCTGACTTTGGTGTTGTCGGGCGTGGTGCTGGCGGTGCGCGAATAATGGCGCATTGCGGGAACACCCGGCGCGCGCCATGGTCTGCCCATGAACCCTAACCCGTTATCCGTCATCCGCTTGCTCCCTGGCCAAGACTCCGCGTCAAGACCGGCCATCCTTGGGCCTTTTCCAATGAAATCGCGATGAACCCCGTGGCCAAGGCGTTGCCGCCGGGCAGTTTGGTGCGGCTGGAAGGCGATGATGGCGTCAAGCATGGCGTCTGGCATTTCAACCCGCATTCGCTGATTGCCGCGCGCAAGCTGGATCGCAACCCCGACGCTACTTGCGATGCCGCTTGGTTCAAGAAGCGCCTGCAGGAAGCGCTGACGCTGCGCGACAAGCTGTTTGATCGCCCGCATTACTGCCGGATCCATGCCGAAGCCGATGGCCTTCCCGGTTTGGTGATTGACCGCTACGGCGATGCGGTGACGATCCAGGCTAATAGCGCCTGCATGGAAGCCGCGACACCGCTGATCCTGGAAGCGCTTAAAATGCTGATCGCGCCCAGCATGGTGATTGCACGGAATGACAGCGCCGCGCGCGATCTGGAAGGCCTGCCGGAAGAAACCAAGCTGCTGCAAGGCAAAGCAGGCATGATCACGGTGGAAGAAAGCGGCCTTAGTTTCGCCGTTGATCCGCTCGGCGGGCAGAAAACTGGCTGGTTCTTTGACCAGCACGAACATCGCGCCCGTGTCGCTCGGCTTGCCAAGGGCGGCACCGTTCTGGATGCCTTCTGCCATACGGGCGGCTTTGGTATTTCGGCTGCCGTGGCGGGTGCAGCGCATGTCACACTGCTGGACCGGAGTGAGGCCGCGCTGGCTTTGGTGATGGACGCGGCGCAGCGCAATGGGGTTACAGATCGGGTCGAAACACAAAAGGCCGAGGCGCTGGAAGCGTTGGAACGCATGGTGGGTGCTCGCAAGCGCTTTGGCGTGGTGATCACGGACCCACCCGCCTTCGCCAAGGTGCGCAAGGACCAACCGGCGGCACTGCGCGCTTTTGGCAAATTGGCGCGGCTTGGCGCGAGTCTTGTCGAAAAGGCAGGGTTTTTCTTCATTGCCTCCTGCAGCCATCATGTCGCAGCGGGAGAATTCGCCGATGCCGTCGCCTGGGGCGTGCAGCGTGCGGGGCAGGAAGCGCGCATTCTGCATATGGGCGGCGCAGGGCCGGATCATCCGCTGCATTCGATGCTCCCTGGAAGCGCCTACCTTAAGGGCATATTGATGCAGTTCAGATGATGCGCAGAGCAAGGCTTCAACACGACTATCGCGCTTCCTTCTATTACGCGGGTGCGCATGCCGCGCGCATCGGGCAACGCGCATCGGCTTTGGAGGCGCTGCTGCAACGCTGGCGCGTACGGGAAGGCGTGTTCATCGCCGCCGGCAATCCTTTCAGCCGACGCATGGCGGCAGGCTGGAATGCGCGGCGCTATACAGCGTTGCGCGAACGCCTTCGCGCCTTGCCCCATGTTGAGGGCAAGGGCGGCGCCAAGCCTTGGTGGGAAGCTCATTGCTTCATCGGCATCAGCGCGGCGCGCGGCAAGCGCCTTGCGCGGTTGTTCCGACAATACGCGGTGGTCGCGCTGCGGCGCGGGGCGAAGGCGCGGCTGATATGGGTTTTTTGACGTCAGCCACTGCGTTTTTGCTGGCAGTCTTCATCCTGCGTGCGGCCTTGGGCGCAATGTTTCAGGCACCAGGCGCGGCTGGTCCCGCTTTGGTGGATGCCTTCGCCTTGGATTGGGCAGGCTTTGGCACGCTGGTTGGTTTGTTCTGGTTGCCCGGGCTTTTCCTCGCCTATCCCTTGGGCCTGGTGGCGCGACGCTTGGGCGACAGGCGCGGCGTACTGCTCGGGCTTTTGCTGCTCATCCTGGGCGCAGTGGTCTCCGCCAGTGCTTATGAGGTTGCGCGGCTGATTGCAGGGCGCTTGCTCATGGGGCTCGGCACGTTGCTGGTGATTTTGTTGCTCACCAAAATGGTGCAGGACCGCTTCCTGGGCCGAGACCTTTTCCCCGCCATGGCGGTTTATGTGCTCGGCTGGCCGCTTGGCATTGCCGCAACGCAAGCCGCCCTGCCCGGCTTTGTTCTTGATCATGGCTGGCAATTTCCCTATCAAGTCGCCTCTCTTGCGGCGGGCATCGCCTTCGTTGCCGTCGCGTTTACGCGCGGGCCGGAACCGCGCGCACTGCCGGCAAGCACCAGCGCCAGCAGCGCACTGACGCGCGACGAGTTTCGGCGCATGTGCCTGGCTGGCGCCTGCTGGGCCTTGGTGAATGGCGCCTATATGGTGCTGGTGAGCTTCGTACCGCCGATGCTGATGGCTCGCGGGCTTGGCCTTGCGGAGGCGAGCTCCGCGGTTTCGTTGATTTCCTGGTCCAATCTGCTGGCGGTGCCGGCGGGTGCCTGGTTCGCGCGTCGCGCAGGTGTTGCAGGACCCATGACCATCAGCGCGAGCCTGCTTGCCATGCTGGCTGCGCTGGCCTTGCCAATGGCGGATGTGGGCTGGGCGCCGCTTTTCGGCCTGCTGCATGGCTTCTGCTACGCGCTGCCGATCACGGTGTTCTCCGCTTTGGCCGCTGAGGCCGTGGCGCCGGAACGCCGCGCGCGGGGCTTGGGCGTTTACTTCGTGTGGTTCTATGCCGGCTGCACGTGCTGCCCGGCCTTTGCCGGGTGGCTGCGCGATATCACTGGCAGCGCGACGGCGCCGGTGTTTTTTGCGGTAGCAGCGCTTGGTGCGGCGCTCGCGCTTTATGTGTGGTTCAGGCGGGATCTGGTGCGGGGGTAGCGCGGTTACGTGTCAAAAAGCGCGTAGACATCGGCAAGCGTCACAGTACCGGCAAGGATCACATCATCCCCCGCACCGCAACCCAAATCCACCATAAGCTTTGGCGCCTCATGCGGAATACGCGCGATCAGATCGAGCGCCGGGCGCAGCCTTTCACCCTCAAACTGCAAATAAGTCTTGGCGTCCCAGATATCCTTGGCCGTCACAGAAAGCGGTCCCGGATATCCACGCTGCTTTCGCGGCCAAGCTTATCAAAATGATCGGTTAGCCATTTATCCGCCGCATCGCGCCCGAATTGGCGCAGCATACACAAAAACTCCCAATCGCCATTGAATTTCGTCGAAAGCTTGAAGGAACGGAGCCGATCCTCATCCTCGATCAAATGAATGAAGAGGCGCCGGTAGCGCGGCTGTTCCAAGCGGCCCGCATCCAATAGCCGCTGCACGAAATCAATCGCACGCATTTCCGCCATAAGGCTGCCATTAAAGGTGATTTCATTCAGCCGATTGACGATATCGGATGCGCTGGTCGGCATTTCTTCGCGCACTTGCGGGTTCAATTGGATCAGCATGATATCGGGCGGCCCGCCCTGTTCATACAGCGGCCATAGCGCTGGATTGCCGAGGTAGCCACCATCCCAATAGGGTTCGCCATCAATCTCTACCGCCTTGAAGACCTGCGGCAGGCAGGCGGAAGCCAGCAGCACTTCCGCATCCAATTCCCGCCGCGTGAAGACGCGCGGCTTGCCGGTACGCACATTGGTGGCCGAAACAAAAAGGCGCGGCGCCTTGGTCTCTTCGCGCAAGCGCTCGAAATCAATGCTCTGGTTCAATGCATCACGCAGCGGATTGTAATTGATCGGGAATGGATTGATCTGATAGGGGGACAACACGCGCGACAGCGTATCGAAAGTGCGATAGGCGATGGACCAGGTCAGGTCATGCCCCCACATCGCCTTTTCCCAAGGCAGCGCCTGCATGGGGCTAACCGCCAGATTGGCGGCCATGCTGCGCCAGAAACGATCCAGTGCCGTAATGGCACCCGCAGGCCCGTTTTCGATCAGCCCCTGCACAACCATCGCACCATTGATCGCGCCGGCCGAGGTGCCGGAAAACCCATCAAACTCGATGCGTTCATGTTCCAAAAGCCGTTCCATGGCACCCCAGGTAAAGGCACCATGCGTGCCGCCGCCTTGCAGGGCAAGGCTCAGCCGTTTCTTCACCACCGGCTTGGCGACGGCAGGCGATGCCAAATCTTCCGCCGGCGTCCCGGCCTCCTTCCCTGCCGGGGTATTCGCGTCCATCACGCAGCCAACCAGCCGCCATCAATGGAAAGTGCCGCGCCATTCACCGCACCAGAGCCTGGGCCGCACAAATAAAGCGCCATGCGCGCAATATCCTCAACTTCAATCCAACGGCGCGATGGCTGCTTGAACAGCAAATGATCGCGCAGTGCCGCTTCTTCCGAAATGCCAAACTTTTCCGCCAAGGGCTTCACCTGCGCTTCCGCTAGCGGCGTGCGCACAAAGCCAGGGCAAATGGCATTGCAGGTAATTGGCGTGTTGGCGATTTCCAAAGCCACCACCTTGGTCATGCCAACCACGCCATGCTTCGTCGCAACATAAGCGACCTTATAGGGGCTCGCGACCAGGCCATGCGCCGAAGCGATATTGATAATCCGTCCCCAGCCGTGCGCCCTCATCCCCGGCAGCGCCGCGCGTATCGCGTGGAAATTGGACGACATATTGATCGCGATGATCGCATCCCATTTCTCTTCCGGGAAATCCTCGACCGGGCTCACGAATTGGATGCCGGCATTATTTACCAGGATATCCACGCCGCCGAAAACCGCTTCCGCTTCCGCCACCATGGCGCGCACACTCGCAGGCTTGGAAAGATCCGCCGCCGAATAGGGCGCCTCACCGCCGCCCATCGCCGCGCCCACTTTGGCGCGCGCTGCCGTGATATCTTCTGCCTTGCCCAACCCATTCAGCATCACCTTGGCGCCCGCTTCCGCCAGCAGAAGCGCAATGCCAAGCCCAATGCCCGAGGTTGAACCGGTAACGAGCGCCGAGCGCCCCGCAAGCGTGCGATCCATGAAACACCTGTGTCAGAGCTAGTTGACACTCCTTAGCGGAGATTGCTCAAAAAAGAAACTGGGCGAGAGCGAAAAACCAATCCGCCGGAGGCTCCCATTCAACGGCGTTCGTAAATCAACCGCGCGCGGATCGTGCCGGGCAATTCGCGAAGCTCGCCCAGAATCTCCTCTGCCTCCTTCCGCGCCTCGGCACTATCAATCACCAGATAGCCGATATTGCCCGCGGTCTGCAGATACTGCGCCGAGATATTCAACCCGCGCCGGCCAAAGATTTCATTGATGCGCGACAGCATCCCCGGCGTGTCCCGATGCGCATGGGTCCAACGCGCCCCCGATGGCCGCGCCGGCAATTGCACCTGCGGGAAATTCACGGCGCCAAAAGTCGCTGCCGTGTCGGAAAAATCAATCAACTTCCGCGCCACTTCCTGGCCGATGCGTGATTGCGCTTCCCCTGTGCTGCCGCCGATATGCGGTGTCAAAATCGCATTCGGCAGGCCCTGCAAGGGGGAGATAAATGCCTCTTCATTACGCGATGGCTCCACCGGGAACACATCCACCGCCGCACCCAGCACATGCCCATCCTTCAAGGCCGCCGCGAGTGCTTCAAGATCCACCACCGTACCGCGCGCATTGTTCACAAAAACCGCACCTGGCTTCATGGCGCGGATCTCGGCCGCACCGATCATGCCCATGGTCTCGGCGGTTTCGGGCACATGCACCGTGATTGCATCGGCTTCAGCGAGCAGCGCGTTCAGGCTTGGCATGGGCTGCGCATTGCCATGCGGGAGCTTGGTCGTGTGATCATAATAGATCACGCGCATGCCAAAGGCTTCCGCTAGCACCGAAAGCTGCGCGCCGATATTGCCATAGCCCACAATGCCTAGCGTCTTGCCGCGTACTTCGCAGCTATTCGCCGCCGATTTGTCCCATTCCCCGCGATGCGCGGCATTGGATTTCGGAAACACGCCGCGCATCATCATAATGATTTCGCCAAGCGTCAGTTCCGCCACCGACCGCGTATTGGAAAACGGCGCGTTGAAGACGGGAATGCCGCGCTGAGCCGCCGCTTCGAGCACCACCTGATTGGTCCCGATGCAAAAACAGCCAATGGTGATCAGCCGATCCGCCGCCGCCAGCACTTCCTCGGTCACCTGGGTGCGAGACCTGATGCCCAGCACATGTACGCCCTTCAGCGCGCGCGCCAGCACCGGGCCAACCAGCGCCTTGCTTTCGCATTTGACGGAACGATAACCAGCATCGGCCAGCAGCTCGACAGCGCTATCGGAAATGCCCTCAAGCAACAGGATCTTGATCCGGTCCTTGGGGAGGGAAAGGCGGGTAGGGCTCATGAGGGCGCTCCTGCGCCTCATTCGCCCCGGTTTCAAGGGGGCAAACCACCCCGGCGCCCCTTGGCCCTTGCCGTGATCGCATGTTGCGACGCATTGTGGCATTGCAACAGAAGCCTCTTACCCGGAATAGCCAATGGATTTCGCCGCCCTTTCTGAATGGGTCAACCTGGCCATACGCTGGCTGCACCTGATCACGGGCATCGCTTGGATCGGAGTGTCCTTCTATTTCATATCCTTGGACAATCAGCTTGACCCGCCGGCGGACAAGAATCCGCTCGTCCACGGTGAGCAATGGGCCGTCCATGGCGGGGGCTTTTATTACAAGCGCAAATATTTGCTGGCGCCGGAGAAGCTCGCGGAGAAGCTCCATTGGTTCAAATGGGAAGCCTATTGGACCTGGATCAGCGGCTTTGCGCTTTTCGTGCTGATCTATTGGGGCCAGGCTTCCATCTATATGATTGACCCTGCGGTGATGTCGCTCTCCCCCTGGCAGGGCATTGGCATCAGCGCGGCGATGCTGGTGGGTGGCTGGATCGCCTATGATCTGGTCTGCCGATCCAAGCTTGGGGAAAATGAGGCGGTATTGGGCGTGATCGGCGCCGTGGCGCTGGCGGTGGTCGCTTATGTCTCCTGCCAGATATTCTCGGGCCGTGGGGCGTTTTTGCAGGTGGGGGCCATGACAGGCACCATCATGGTCGCCAATGTCGCCGTGGTTATCATCCCCGGCCAGCGCAAAATGGTCGCGGCCATGAGTGCCGGCGCCACACCCGATCCGAAATATGGCCGCTGGGGCAAGCAGCGCAGCGTGCATAACACCTACCTGACGCTGCCCGTGATTTTCATCATGATCTCGCCCCATTACCCGATGACCTGGCAGCACCCCTTGAATTGGCTGATCCTACTGGCGATTGGGCTAGCCGGCGCCTTGGTGCGGCAATTTTTTGTGCTGCGCCAGAGGGGGCAAAACGCGCTCTGGCTGCCCGCCGGCGCAGTGGCGGCTATGATCGCGGCGTTTTTCATCGTGCAATCGGGCAAGAAAGATTACGCTACCGCCGAGGTGCCGCCCTTCACGGAAGTGCAGTCCATCGTCGCCGCCCATTGCGTGAGCTGCCACGCCGCCAAGCCGAGTTTTGAGGGGATCGCCGTGGCGCCCAAGGGCGTGATCATGGAAAGCCCGGCGCAAATCCGCCGCTGGGCTGCTTCCATGCGCCAGCAGGTGCAGACCGAGGCCATGCCCCCCGGCAATATCACCGAAATCACCGCCGAGGAACGCGCCAAACTGATCGCCTGGGTCGCCGCCGGCGCACCCTTGGATTGACGGAGAAGCCCCATGGCCCGCAGCGGACCCGGTTCCCTTTCAACGCATGTCTTAAACACCGCCGAGGGCATCCCGGCCGAGGGCATGGTGGTGGAGCTTTGGCGCATGGACCCCGCGCCAGTTTTGGTAACCACGCGGCGCACCGATGCTGATGGTCGCACAGATGGCCCCCTGATGGCGCAGGCGGATTTCATCCCTGGGCGTTATGAATTGCGCTTCGCGGTCGCTGCGTATTTCCGCGCCCGCGGCCAGGGGGCGGAGTTCCCCTATTTGGATGTGGTGACGCTGGCGGTGGGGCTGATGGCGGATCAAGGGCATTACCATGTGCCGCTGCTTTGTTCGCCTTGGAGTCATGCGACCTATCGGGGGTCTTGAGCGTCCTCTGGGTTGGCTCACGCCATGACCAACTTGTGTCTCGCGCTTCGCGTAAAGGTAGTTTGACTAGCTCTGCTTGCCGCAAACGGCCTCGCTGCGCGCGTTTTCCTTTACCCCCGAAATACCCTAAAGCTGCGCCATGCGATCCCTTCCCCTAATTGGTGTCACCCTCGATTCCGAAGAGGCCGGCGGCTGGTCCAAGCTGCCCTGGTATGCGCTACGCCAGAATTACTTCTCGGCAATTGTGGCGGCGGGCGGCTTGCCCGTGGCTTTGCCCCATCACCCCGAAATGGCGGAAGCCTATATCGCTGAGGTGGATGGGCTGATGGTCACCGGCGGCGCCTTTGATGTGGACCCTGCGCTTTGGGGCGGCGGCGCGCCGCATCCCAAGGTCACGCTGAAGCCAGGCCGGACGGATTTTGAAATGGCCGCTGCGCGCGCGGCGCTGGCGCGCGATAAGCCCGTGCTCGGGATTTGCGGCGGGCAGCAATTGCTGGCGGTGGCGCTTGGCGGGCGCCTGATCCAGCACATCCCGGATGAGGTGCCGGGCGCTTTGGCCCATGAACAACCCAATCCGCGCACGGAACCGGGGCATGAAGTGACGCTGACCGCAGGCAGCATGCTGGCGCGCATCATCGGCAAGCCGCGCATGGCAGTGAATTCCGCGCATCATCAGGCGGTGGCGAGCCTTGGCGATGGCGCTTTGGTGAATGCGCTGGCGCCCGATGGCGTGATTGAGGGCATTGAACACCCCGGTTATCGCTTTGCACTCGGCGTGCAATGGCATCCCGAATATGCCGTTGATCCCGATGATCCGGCGATTTTCCGTGCCTTTATCGCGGCCTGCCGCGCATGAGCGGCGAAGAAGATGCGGAAGCCGAAGGGCCGCGCGGCGAACGCATTGCCAAGTTTCTCGCGCGTGCCGGTGTGGCTTCCCGCCGTGATGCGGAAAAGCTGATCGCAGAAGGGCTGGTGCGGCTGGGAGGCAAATTGGTGACGAGCCCCGCGACGTTTGTTGTAGCAGGTGACGCGATGACGGTGAATGGCAAGCCGGTCGCCAATCTCGAACGCACGCGGCTGTTTCGCTACCACAAGCCAACCGGTTTTGTGACGACGCATCGTGATCCTGAAGGCCGGCCCACGGTTTTTGCCAATCTGCCGCAGGGCTTGCCGCGGCTGGTTTCGGTCGGGCGGCTTGATCTGACCAGTGAAGGGCTTTTGCTGCTGACCAATGATGGCGCTTTGGCGCGCAAGCTGGAATTGCCGGCGAATGGGTGGCTCAGGCGTTATCGCGTGCGCGTGCATGGCAAGGTGGATGAACGCGCCTTGGCCGCGCTGGCACGGGGTGTGAGCGTGGAAGGTGTCGCCTATGGCCGCATCGAAGCCGGGCTTGATGCGCGCATGGGCACCAATGCCTGGCTGACGGTGGCGCTACGCGAAGGCAAGAACCGCGAAGTGCGCAAAGTCATGGCGCATCTTGGCCTGGTGGTGACGCGCCTGATCCGCACCGCCTATGGCCCCTTCCAATTGGGCTCCCTGCCGCGCGGCGCGGCGGAAGAAGTGAACGCCAAGGTACTGCGAGAGCAATTGGGCTTGGATGCCCCAAAGCGCGGGCGCGAAGCGGCAGCCGAACCCGAAGCGCTGGAAGCAGTCGAGGCGAGGCCGCAACGCCCACCCCGCGCCCGCCATGCCGGGCCGCAAACGCCGCGCCGCGGCAAGCGCTGATGCGCATCATCGCCGGGCGCTGGAAGGGGCGCGCCCTGGTGGCGCCACCGGGCCTCATGACGCGCCCGACCAGTGATCGCGCCCGGCAGGCGATATTTGACCAGCTGTGGCACGCGCCCTGGGCGGGGCGGGCCGTTTTTGAAAATACCGTGGTTTTGGATGGTTTTGCCGGTACCGGCGCCATGGGGCTCGAGGCACTGTCACGCGGTGCGGCGCGCGGCTTTTTCATGGAACAGGATCGCGCTGCCCTGGCAGCGCTGCGGGCGAATATCGTGGCCTGCAAAGCCAGTGATGCCTGCCGCGTGATTGCGGGGGATGTGACCGCGCCCCCCATTGCGGCGGCGCCATGCAGCCTGGTGTTTCTTGACCCTCCCTATGGTAAGGCGCTGGTGCCGCGCTCCTTGGCGGCCTTGCAGGCCAAGGGCTGGATCGCGCCCGGCGCGTTCATCATCGCCGAGACGGGACGCGATGAGGAAGCCGTCACGCTGCCCGGCTTTGAAGTGATTTCCACCCGAGACCACGGCGCCGCGCGGCTTTCCGCGCTGCGCGCCTTGCCAGATTGCGGCGTGCCCGCTTCCTGATAGGATCTCCCGAAATAAGGGAGGTTCATCATGCGTCATCTGTTGCTTGCCGGGCTTGCTGCCCTTGCCCTTTCTGGCCCTGCCTTGGCGCAGGATCGCACCGTGCGTGTCATCAGCGGTTTCGCCGCCGGTGGCACTGGGGATTTGATGGCACGGCTGATTGCCGAATACGCCGCGCCGCATTTGCCCGCGCGCGGCGTGGTGGAAAACCGCACTGGCGCCAATGGGCTGATCGCCGCGGAAGTGGTCGCGCGCAGCGCGCCAGATGGCGCGACGGTGCTGCAATGCCCGATGGGCACCATGACCATCACGCCCAATCTGCCAGGTGCAAGCTTGCCGGTTGATCCGCGCACGGAAATGACTGGCATCGCAAATGTTGCCTTATCCACCTATGGTTTGGTGGTGGCAGCGAATGGGCCGCATAAGGATGTGGCGGGGTTGCTCGCTGCCGCGCGCGCCAAGCTGGGCGGCTTGTCCTATGCTTCGGCGGGCGTTGGATCGGCGCAGCATCTGTCGGTGGAATTGCTCAAATCCAAGACCGGGCTTGATATTGTGCATATCCCGTATCGCGGTGCCACGCCGGCGATTGTTGATATTCTGGGCGGGCGCGCGGATTTCATGATCACGAACCTTGGTGATGTGATGCGCCAGATCCAGGGCGGCGAATTGCGCCTGCTGGCGCTTGGCGACAATGCGGGATCGCCCTTGTTTCCACAGGCGCGCCCGATTTCCGATTGGGTGCCGGGGCTTGAAATGGCCGGCTGGTTTGGCCTTTGCGGCCCGCGCGCCATCAATGCCGATGCAGCGCGCGCCTGGGTGGAGGCCATGAATAAGGCGCTCGAAAACCCGACCTTCCGGCAAAGGTTGCTTAATTCCGGCCTGACGCCGAATTTCGAGGATATGGCCGCCTTCAATCGCCGCATCGCGAATGATCTGAAATCCTGGGGCGAGGTGATCCGCGCTGCCGGCATCAAGGCGGATTGAAGAGCGCGCACCGTGATCGAGCACATCACTGATACCCAAACCCGCGCCGGCGTGATGGAAAGTTTCATCTGCCATCCCGAACGCAATGGCCCCTTTCCTGCCGTGCTGATGCTGATGGACGCACCCGGCATTCGCGAAGAACTTTATGACATGGCGCGGCGGCTCGCCGCCACGGGCTATTATGTGGTGCTGCCCAATCTCTATTACCGCGCGGGCCGCGATTCCAAATTCGGCCCCGGCGTGTTGACGGTGGGCGACACAGAACGCGACCGCATGCGCGCCATTCGCACCAAAATGACCATTCCGCCCGTGATGGAAGACATCGCCGATCTGCTTAGTTTCCTCGATCAGCAAAAACACCTGCGCCCAGGCCCGGTTGGCGTGCATGGCTATTGCATGAGCGGACCCTATGCGCTGGCCGCCGCTGCGCGCTATCCGGGGCGCATCGCCGCTGCCGCTTCCTTCTATGGCACGTGGCTGGTCAGTGATGCGGCGGAAAGCCCGCATCTGACGCTGGGGCAGGGCAGCGCGGAACTTTATATTGGCTGCGCCGAGCATGATGAATTGGCACCACTGCCGATGGTTGATGAATTGCGCGGATTGTTCGAAGCTTCGGGCGCCAAGGGAGAATTGGAAATCTACCCTGCCGTGCATCATGGCTTTGCCTTTCCTGGCCGCTGGTGCTTCGACAAGGCGGGCGCTGAGCGCCATTGGGAAAGGCTGATCGCGCTTTATCGGCGTTGCCTGGGCTAGGGCAGATCACGTTCCGATGGAAGCATCTAAACGTGTGAGGATGCTCGAAAAACAACCAGGTAGAGCGGGTGGCCTGAATACATGTGAACGCAACACGCTCTAGGTCGCTAAGCCTCGGGCTTTCTCAGAAAACTGATAGAGTTGAGGGGGATTAAGGCTTTTATTGTTTGATTGCGGACTATTATCGGATTATACAACTGCGTTGGATGTGCTACCTGTGCTCCCGTGATGCAGCGGTGCAGCATGATCGCGGCTTTCGGCGCGTTTCCTTTTGCTGTTGCATATGACCTCCAACATCATCCTGCTCATCAAAGAAGCCGCGTCTTAAGGCTACTCAAACTCCCGCCTTGGGGCGACGCGCTTCACCCTTTCACGCACCGAAATATAGATCGCGCAAGCAATCAGGATCGCGACACCAACAAACGTCCAGCGACCGGGCATTTCGCCAAAGAACCACCAGCCCGCCAGTGTTGCCATGATCATTTCCGTGTAGGTGAGTGGGGCCAGCAGGGATGCCTCGGCCATGGTATGGGCGCGCGCAATGAGGAAATGCCCGGCTACCGCAATTGCGGCCAGGAGCAGCAACAAGTGCCATTCCCATGCATCGGGCGGTTCCCAGAAAAAGGGTAGCATCAAGCTCATCATTGCAGCGCCCATCAGGCTGGTGTGGAAGGTTGTCATCAGCGGGTCTTCATCCCGCGCAAGCCGCCGCGTAATCAGCATGTAAAGCGCCATGCAGGTGCCAGAGGCGAAGGCCAGCGCCATGCCTGGGTTGAAGTCTTGCAAGCCCGGCCGGATGATGATCAACGTGCCGCAAAAGCCAATCGCGACTGCTACCCACCGGCATGGGCCGACATGTTCCTTCAGCAACAGCGGCGAAAGTACGGTGATGAGCAAGGGCTGCACAAAAAAGATAGCAAGGCTATCAGCAATCGGCATGAAGGTGATTGCGCCAAAGAAAAAGCCCGTTGATCCGACCAGAAACGCAGCGCGTGCTGTATGGAAGCCAAGCCTTTCCGGCAGTAGCCCGCGCGGCCGCACCGCCAGCCAGGCGAAAGGCAGGATGAACACGGCGCCGAAGAACATGCGCGCCCAGACGATTTGTAGAATGGGGATGCCGCCCTGACCCAAGAATTTGGCGCATACATCCAAAAGTGGCAGCACCCCCATGGCCACCACCATCAGCGCCACACCGCGTAGCGTTGAGTGCTTTTCCAATACCCGGCCATGTCTGGCGCCGTTTGGCCGGCGCCAGACAATGTCTCCTTTAGCGCTTGATGCCTGCGATCGCGTTCTGAATGCCCATGCTGGCCCAGGGCCCCCAGGGCATGGTGAAAAACTTGAAGCCCTTATCCACGAAGAAATTCGGCTCCATTCCAGGCGGGATGAAATACATGCCGGCAGCAATGCCATGCTTGGCCGCGGTCGCCGCAATCCTATCCAGCGCGTGCTGATATGTGTCGCAGGCATAATCCAGCGGCACATCCAATTCGATGGAAAGATCGGAAGGCCCAATCAACAGCACATCCACACCGGGAACGGATGCGATGGCGTCCAGGTTTTCCAGGGCCTGCCTCGTTTCAATCATGGGTACGATGACAAGTTCCTTATTCACCGTATCCAGATAGTCGCGATATTTTGGGAACTCGCCCCATTCGCCGCGCGCGCCGGCATTGCTACGATTGCCAAGCGGATAATAGCGGCAGGACCGCACCATCGCCTCGGCCTCGGCGCGCGTATTGATCATGGGGGCGATGATGCCGCGCGCTCCGGCATCGAGTGCGAAGCAGATCTGATCCGCCTGATTGGCAGCAACGCGCACCAAGGGGGCGGCCTTCTTGCCGCGCATTGCCTGGATGGAAGAGGCAAGCTGCTTGATTTCATAGGGGGAGTGCTGCGTGTCGAACAGGATGAAATCAAAATTGGCATCTGCCAGCACCGAGACATCAATGTTCGGCCCTGCTGTCGTGCCAATGGCGGTTTTGCCCGAGGTGATAGTTTGTTTGATGGCGTTCATCTGGGTTTGTCTCCTCTGCTAAGTTCCATGCCCTTGGCGAACACCCTGGAAGAGCCAAGCGCTGCGCTCAATTGTCCTTGTTTCTACCATGGGTTGAGGTAAAGGAAGCAAGCCACATCATATGAGCGTTATCATTCCCGAACCGCCCGCCATGCCGCACGCTACCCACCATCCGGAAGTTTTAGCAAGGCAAGGTAAGCAAGATGTTTCATGGTGGAAGTTCAGCCAAAATCGCACTGCTTTTCGCAGCATCGGAGCGCAGACTGATTAAAGGTTGATAGAACATTAAGCGCCGGCTAGGATACGCTAGGTTTGGAGTAGCGCTACTATGCCATTTAAGATCGGGATGCTGTTCTTTTGCTGAATTTACCCAACTCGGTCTGATTGGGCCGTATGAGGTTTTTACGAAGTTTCCTGATGGAAAGGTGTTTCTGGTGGCCAAGACGCTGGCGCCCGTGAAATCCAGCGGGGGTATGCGCGTTCTGCCCGATACCACCATGGAAGACTGCCCTGACCTTGTTTTGATCTGCGTCTCTGTAGGGGAGGTTAGGCATGAATCCCCACTGTATGATGCGGAGACCCTCGCTTTCCTGAGGCGGCGGGCCTTGTCGGCGCGCTACATCACCAGCGTATGCTCGGGCGCCTTGGTGCTCGACGCGGCTAAGCTCTTGTAAGGCAGACGTTCCGCGGCGCATTGGATGAGCCTGGAAATGCTGTCGCTTTCCGGCGCCATCCCGGTTGCCGATCGCGTCGTGAGGGATGGCAATTTGATTACAGGCGGAGGCGTCACGGCTGGCATTGATTACGCCTTGGCCGTTGCGGCCGAAGCCTTTGGTGAAGAGGTGGCAAAATCCATTCAGCTTGCGATAGTAAATGCGCCAACGCTCCCTTACCATTCGGAGTTTACACAAAACGCGCGTGCTGTGGCATCGGCCTAGGCATGCAGGGCTGCAAAAAGCGACGATGCCGCCGGAGTTGCGACTTCGACCCAAGGTGTTGGGTATCTGGCTGCTGGGTGGCGCACGCGGCTTAGTTTCACGAATTCGCCGCGAGTCCAAACGCTCATTCTGCTATGAGCGTCAAAGCTGGTGTCTAAACCACCTAAAATTCTGGCTCCCCGAGTTGGACTCGAACCAACGACCTAGGGATTAACAGTCCCGCGCTCTACCAGCTGAGCTATCGGGGAACAGGAGCCGATGCGCCTATAAGCAGCGCTATGCACTATGTCAAAGCCCTGCGGCTTCACCAAAGCGCGTTATGGAGGTCCGGAGCGGAATCGAACCGCTGTAGAGGGTTTTGCAGACCCTTGCCTGACCACTCGGCCACCGGACCCCACGGCATCTCTATCGGGCCGCGCCCGCTCCTGGTCAAGCGCTAGCTTGGCGGGGCAAGGGCTCAGGACCTATAATGCTTCCAACAAAGCTTGAAGGAAGGGCAAAATGGATTCCGCGCGCGCCAGAGTTTTCATGGTGGATGGGCAGTTGCGGCCGAATCAGGTGCAGGATCCGCGCATCCTTTCGGCCTTCGGTGATCTGCCGAGGGAAGCCTTTCTGCCGGCCGATCTCGCACCGCGCGCTTATGCGGATGCGGATGTGCCGCTGCCGGGCGAGCGGGCGCTGATCCAGCCCATGGTCATGGCGCGGCTTTTCCAGCTCGCGGAGCTGCGCCGCGGAGACCGCACCCTGCTGCTGGGGGCGGGCTGTGGCTATGGCGCCGCGGTGCTGGCCGCGATAGGCGCCAATGTGACTGCGCTTGAAGATGATCCGGCCTTGCTTGCCCTAGCGCAGTTCGGCTTGGCGCGCTGCCTGCCGGAAGCCGTGATCCGGCTGATGCGCGAAGACCCTGCCCATCCGCCGGCAGGGCTCGGCCCCTTTGATGTGATTGTGATTGAAGGCGGTGTGCCGGCCATTCCCCGCCCGATTGAGACCCTGCTCGCGGAAGGTGGGCGCCTCGTGACGTTGGTCACCACGGGCGGGCCGCCAGCGCGGGCCACCCTGGTGCGCCACATTGGCGGCAGCTTCACGCCGCGCGTGGCTTTTGAGGCGCATGCCGCCCCACTGCCTGCCTTTCAGCCCAAGCCGAACTTCGCTTTTTAGGTGATTTTCGGTTGTGCTCTCTCTAGGCTGGCGCAATCGCCCGCGCATGCTGTAACATGATGCAGGTCGGTTCTCGATGATTACGGGATGGGGGCTTGCCTTGGGGACAAGTCTGGGGTTTAGGGGCTGCACTTGATGAAAAGTTTTCGTGCTTCGCTGTTCCTGTCTGCGGCTTTGGCCATGGCGCCCATGGACAAAGCCAGCGCGCAAAGCCTTCAGGAAGCCTTGGCTGCGGCTTATGCCAATAACCCAACGCTGCTCGCAGCCCGTGCGCAGCTTCGCGCCGTTGATGAAAACTTGCCCCAGGCCCTGGCCGGTTGGCGGCCCAGTGTGACCTTCTCGGGCGCTGGCGGCTATACGGATGCCACGGCGCGGTCGCGGGTAGATAGCGTCAACGGACCTTATTCAAACTTCAGGGATATTGATCGCAGCACCGGCAACCTAACCGGAGCCGTTACCCAGCCGATCTATCGCGGTGGCCGCACCGTGGCCGGCACAAGGCGGGCTGAAAACCAGATCTACGCCCAGCGTTCACGCCTGATCGCGACCGAGCAGCAGGTTCTGTTGGACTCTGTAGCATCCTATGTTGCCGTGATCCGCGATACCGAAGTCGTGCGCCTCAATACTAACAATGTTCAGGTCCTTGCACGGCAGTTGCAAGCCACCAATGAGCGTTTTCGTGTTGGTGAAATCACCCGCACCGATGTCGCGCAGGCTGAATCTCGCCTGGCCGGGGCCAGGGCTGCGTTGGAACAGGCGGATGGCAATCGGGAATCCTCGCGCGCGGTGTTTCAGCGCCTGATCGGCATGGCGCCCAACCGGGTTTCGCCACCACAGCCTTTGATACCGCCGGTACGTTCCGCGCAGGAAGCGGTACAAAAAGCCAGCACGAACAACCCGACCGTCATCGCCACCATGTTCGATGAAGCGGCGGCCATTGAAAACATTGATCTGCAATTCGGCGCATTGCTGCCCTCTGTTGGCGTTCAGGGCCAGACCTTCCGGCTGGATAATACCAACGCGCGCGGCACGCGTCAGACCGGTTCGCAGGTCACGGCCAATCTTTCCGTGCCGCTATACCAGGGCGGCGCCGAGCACGCTGCCGTCCGCCAGGCGCGCCAGCAGGCGCAGCAGCAGCGGCAATTGGTGGAAGATGCGCGCCGGCTTGCCGGCCAGCAGGCGGCACAAGCCTGGGAAACCTTACGCACCGCCCGCGCCCAGGTGGAAAGTGTGCGCGCCCAGATCCGTGCCCAGGAAATCGCGCTGGATGGCGTGCAGCGGGAAGCAGTGGTCGGCAGCCGCACAACGCTTGATGTGTTGAACGCCGAGCAGGAATTGCTGAATGCTCGCGTCAGCCTGGTGCAGGCCCTGGCGACCTTGGTGAATGCTTCCTATTCACTGACCGCCACGATAGGCCGCCTGACGGCCCAGGATCTTGGCCTGCCCGTGCAGCTATATGACCCGAAAGCCTATCATCAGGCCGTTCGTAACCTTTGGGTTGGAACTGGCGATTACAGCGATGTCGCGGCCCGACCTGTGGCTGCTTCTGCGTCAACACTGCCCCAGACGGCCGCAAGAGGAACACGATGAGCGCTACCGCCCCGCACCCTGCCGGGAGGTAGGATCAATCCATGGATGATATCCTGGCGTCGATTCGCCGCATCCTGAATGAGGATGAGGCGGCGGCCCAGTCTGCGGAAGTGGAGAAACCCTCATCTCCCAAAGCGCCGGCTGCTGAAAAACCAGAAGCGCCGCCATCCCCAAATGCGTCACCCCCCGAATTCACCCCCCCCGCCAATGGCGCCGCCGCCCGTGGTACGTTCGGGGCCAGAGCCTGTAGAATTGACCTCAGACATGCTGGTCACGCCACCCACGCGGGCCGCTTCGGCGCCGCGGATGGGTATGGATGACGCGTCTGGTCTGATTGCTCCTGCCGCTGCCCAGCTGCTGCCGCCTCCGTCGGTTCCCTGCTGCGCGCCGTGAGTTCTGAGCGCGGTTCGCAAGTCTATCGCAGCGGGCCGAGTATTGAAGATGTGGTGCGCGAAGAAATCCGCCCCATCCTGAGGGATTGGCTGGATAGCCATTTGCCGCCCCTGGTGGAACGGCTGGTGCGTGCTGAGATCGAACGAGTCGTCAATCGCGCCTTGCCATAAAGCGGGACTATTCCGAGCGAATATTATTCTCCCGCACCACGCGCCCCCAAAGCGTCATTTGGTTCCGCAGGAAGGCGCTGAATTCCTCAGGCATTGAGGCGACCACATCAATGCCCAAAGGCCCGGTCATGCGGGTGCGTAATTCGGGTTCCGCCAGCGCCTTCACCAGGGCCGCGTGAAAGCGTCGCTGGATCGCCACTGGTACACGCGTCGGCGCCAGAAGGCCCCACCAGGCCAGTGCATCAATGCTCGGTAGGCCCTGTTCTGCGACCGTCGGCAGATCAGGAAATAGCGCGGAACGCACGGCGCCGGTCTGTGCAAGCGGGCGAAGCGTGCGACCCACCTGGCCACCAAGCCCTGCATTGGTCGCCATGGGCATATCCAATTCGCCAGCCGCCGCAGCAGCACTCATAGGACCGCCGCCGCGATAGGGCACATGCACCACGCGGAAATCACCGGCCTTTTGCATGAGCGTCATCGTCAGATGCGAAAGACTGCCATTGCCGATGGACCCATAGGTCAGCGTCTCGGGCTTTTCCTTGGCCGCCGCGATCACTTCACGCAAATTCTGCCAGGGGCGGGAATTGTGTGTGGTGATGATCATGGGCGCGGTGCCAATCAGCATGATCGGCGCGAAATCCCTCTCCGTATCGAAGCCCAGATTGAGGATCAGGAAAGGATTCACCGCATGGGTATCGAATACGGTGACCCAACTATTGCCATCCGCCGGCGCACGCGATGCCGCCTGCGTGCCCAAGGCGCCCGAAGCGCCGGGGCGATTTTCCACGACCACCGGGACGCCGAGCTCGGCTGCCAGCCGCGGCTGCAGCAGGCGGGTGATGGTGTCCACGCTGCCGCCGGGCGGGAAGGGGGCGATGATCCGGATCGGTCCATTCGGCCAGGCAGGCGCCTGCGCAAGGGAAGGGGCGGCAAGGGAAAGCCCGGCTAGGCTGGCAATCATGGCGCGGCGATGGAACATGGCGGCTCCCCGAAGCTTTGATGTTTTGGAGCGCGTTATGACCCACATCCCGCGCCCTGCCCTTGACGTAATGCCCCGGGGCGGGGAAGGAAAGCGCCATGCTCGACAAGGTTTTCGACCCCACTGCGATGGAGGCCCGCCTTTATGCAGGCTGGGAGGCTTCAGGCGCTTTTTCCGCCCATCCGGAAAGCCCAAACCGCCCCTTCACCATCATGATCCCGCCGCCGAATGTGACCGGCAGCCTGCATATCGGCCATGCGCTGGATAATACCTTGCAGGATGTGCTGATCCGCTGGCGACGCATGAAGGGCCACGACGCACTGTGGCAGCCCGGCACCGACCATGCCGGCATTGCCACACAGATCGTCGTAGAGCGCCTGCTGGCCGAACAGAAGCAGCCGGACCGTCGCGCCATGGGCCGTGAGGCCTTTCTGAAGCGTGTTTGGGCATGGAAGGCAGAATCGGGCGGCACCATTACCCGGCAATTGCGCCGGCTTGGTGCATCACTCGATTGGCCGCGTGAGCGCTTCACGATGGATGAGGGGCTTTCAGCCGCAGTGTGCGAAGTATTTGTCACGCTGCACCGCCAGGGCCTGATCTATCGCGACCGGCGCCTCGTGAATTGGGACCCAAAATTCCTGACCGCGATTTCCGATCTGGAGGTCGAAAGCAAGGAAGTGAAGGGCAGCCTTTGGCATTTGCGCTACCCGGTGGAAAGCGGGCCGGGACAGTTTTTGGTGGTGGCCACCACGCGCCCGGAAACCATGCTGGGCGATACTGCCATTGCCGTGCATCCCGATGATGCGCGCTTCAAGCATTTGATCGGCAAGCGCGTCATCCTGCCGCTGCTGGGCCACGCCATTCCCGTAGTTGCGGATAAATATTCCGATCCCGAAAAGGGCTCGGGTGCAGTAAAGATCACGCCTGCCCACGACTTCAATGATTTTGAGGTCGGGCGGCGCCATGACCTGCCCATGCCATCCGTTTTGGATGCCGAAGGGCGCGTGATGCTGGATGAAATCAGCACACATTTCGCTGCTGCTGCTGATGGCATTGCGGATCACGCCTTTGTGCGCGGGCTGGCCGGGCAGGATCGCTTTGCGGCGCGCAAGGCGATTGTCGCGCGGCTTGAGAAATTGGAACTGGTCGAGAAGATCGAACCCCATACGCATATGGTGCCGCATAGTGAACGTTCTGGCGTGCCGATTGAACCACGCCTGACCATGCAATGGTACGTGGATGCAAAAACCCTGGCGGAGCCGGCCATTCGCGCGGTGGAATCCGGCCAGACCGTGTTTTCGCCCAAGCAATTCGAAAACATCTTTTTCGCCTGGATGCGCGACATCCAGCCCTGGTGCATCTCCCGCCAGCTGTGGTGGGGCCACCAAATCCCCGCCTGGTATGCGCCGGATGGCGAGGTGTTCGTTGCCCATACCGAAGAAGAAGCCCAAGCGGCAGCGCGCGCGAAATTCGGGCATGAAGTCGTGCTGACGCGTGATGAGGATGTGCTGGATACCTGGTTTTCCAGCGCGCTGTGGCCCTTTTCTACGATTGGCTGGCCAGAAAAAACGCCAGAGATTGCGAAATACTATCCTGGCGATGTGCTGGTGACGGGATCGGACATCATCTTCTTCTGGGTCGCCCGGATGATGATGATGGGCATTCATTTCATGGATGGGCGGGTACCCTTCAAGACCGTTTGCATTCATGGGCTGGTGCGCGATGAAAAAGGGCGGAAAATGTCTAAATCGCGCGGTAACGGCATTGATCCGCTGGAACTGCTGGATGCCTATGGCGCGGATGCGATGCGCTTTACTTTGTGTGCGCTGGCCGCACCCGGGCGTGATATCAAGCTTGGCCGACAGCTGGTGGAGAGCTATCGGTCCTTTGCGACGAAAATCTGGAATGCGGCGCGATTTTGCGAAATGAACGGCATTGCGCCGGGGGCAGGGTTTGATCCGGCCTCGGCCAAACTGCCGCTTTCGCACTGGATTTTGGATGCGACCAATGCAGCGCTGACGGAAGTGAATGCCGCGCTTGAAGGCTTCCGCTTCGATGATTACGCCAAGGCCTGCTATCGCTTCGCCTGGAATGATTTCTGCGATTGGTTTCTAGAGTTTGCCAAACCGGTGCTGAACGGCCCGGATGGCGCCGACAAAAATGAGGTGAAGGCGACCGCAACGCATGTGCTTGGCGTGATTCTCCGCATGCTTCATCCCGTCATGCCCTTCATCACGGAAGAATTGTGGCACCGCATGGGCTACGGCGCTGAGGGCAGCCTGATCCGCACTGCCTGGCCGGAAGCCACGCCGGTTGCCGATGCTGCGGCAGCGCGCGCGGAATTGAATTGGGTGGTGCGGTTGATTTCGGAAATGCGCACCGTGCGGTCTGAGATGAATGTCGCCCCATCCGTCACCGTGCCGCTGCTGATGGCGGGCGCCCGGCCCGAAAGCCTGGCGCGCGCCGAGCGCTGGGCGGATGCCATCCATCGCATGGGCCGCGCGAGCGAGATCCGCGCTTTGAGTGGTGACCCGCCGAAGGGCGTGGTGCAGGCCGTGCTGGATGAAACCACGCTGATGCTACCCCTGGCCGATGTGATTGACTTCTCCGCCGAGCGCGCTCGTCTTCGTAGGGAACGTACGCGCATTGAAGGCGAAGTGCAGAAGGTTGAAGCCAAGCTTGGCAGTGAAGCCTTTGTCTCTCGTGCACCTGCGGAGATTGTCGAGGAAAACCGCGAAAGGCTTGCGGCCTGGCAAGCGGAAATAACCAGGCTTGATACTGCTTTGGCACGGATTGCGGATTAGCGCATGTTGCTGGGCCATCATGCGCGCTTGACTTCAGGCGACACCCCAAACAGTGCTTTGGTTCATATAAGGCCGGTCGGCGGATCGCACTCTGAAAATTTTGCAGGAGGGAAATGACGATGACGAAATGGGATAAGTCAAAACTGCCGAGCCGGCACACCACCATGGGGCCGGAACGCGCGCCGCATCGTTCCTATTACTACGCCATGGGGCTGACGCAGGAAGAAATCCTGCAGCCGCTGGTCGGTGTCGCTTCCTGCTGGAATGAAGCGGCACCATGCAATATTGCGCTGTCGCGCCAGGCGCAGGCAGCCAAGATCGGCGTGAAGGAAGCGGGTGCCACGCCGCGCGAATTCACCACCATCACGGTGACCGATGGTATTGCGATGGGCCATCAGTCCATGAAATCATCCTTGGCGTCACGCGATACCATCGCGGATTCCATTGAACTCACCATGCGCGGGCATTGCTATGATGCGCTGGTTGGCATTGCGGGCTGTGACAAGTCACTCCCTGGCGTCATGATGTCCATGATCCGGCTGAATGTGCCATCGGTCTTCATGTATGGCGGGTCCATCATGCCGGGCAAGCATCATGGCCGCAATGTCACGGTGCTGGATGTGTTCGAGGCGGTGGGCAAGCACGCCGCCGGCGGCATGTCTGATGAGGAATTGGATGAGCTGGAACGCCATGCCTGCCCAGGTGCCGGCGCTTGTGGCGGGCAATTCACCGCCAATACCATGGCCTGCGTTTCTGAAATGATTGGCCTCGCTTTGCCCTTTTCTGCCGGCGCGCCAGCGCCGGATGAAGACCGCGACCGTTGGGCCGTGGAATCAGGCCGCGCCGTAGTGGAACTGATCCGCCGCAATATCCGCCCGCGCGATATTGTGACGCTCGATTCCTTGCATAACGCCGCAGCGATTGTGGGTGCCACAGGTGGTTCGACCAATGCCGCGCTCCATCTGCCCGCCATGGCGCATGAGGCAAGCATCCGCTTCACCTTGCAGGATGTGGCCGAGATCATGCGCAAGACGCCGCATATCGCCGACCTCAAGCCAGGTGGACGTTACGTCGCCGCCGATGTACATCGCATTGGTGGCGTGCCCATCATCATCAAGGCTTTGATTGATGGTGGCTATGTGAAGGGCAATTGCATGACCGTCACCGGCAAGACCATTGCCGAAAATCACCGTGAGGTGATTGTGCCGAAGGATCAGGATGTGGTGCGTCCTTGTTCCGATCCGATCAGCCCAATTGGTGGCGTTGTCTCCCTGCATGGCAATCTGGCGCCAGAGGGCGCCATTGTGAAAATCGCTGGCATGGAAAAGCTCCGCTTTGAAGGCGCTGCGCTTTGCTTTGACTGCGAGGAAGATGCATTCAAGGCCGTGGAAATGCGTGCATATAAGCCGGGCGATATCATCATTGTGCGCTATGAGGGCCCGAAGGGTGGGCCTGGCATGCGTGAGATGCTCTCCACCACCTCAGCCATTTATGGTCAGGGCATGGGGGATAAGGTGGCGCTGATCACCGATGGGCGTTTTTCGGGTGCGACGCGCGGCTTTTGTATCGGCCATGTTGGGCCAGAAGCCGCGGTGGGTGGGCCAATTGCGCTGCTGCGTGATGGCGACAAGATCATCATTGATGCTGACAAAGGCACGATTGATGTGGCACTTTCGGACCAGGAATTGGCCAAGCGCCGCGCCGAATGGAAGCCGCGCAGGACCGATTATAATTCCGGCGTGCTCTGGAAATATGCGCAGTTGGTGGGCCCGGCCTATCTTGGTGCCGTGACGCATCCGGGTGGTGGGGCTGAGACCCATTGCTACGCGGAACAGTGATCCGCGCCGCATTTCTTTCCGTCATGCTTTGCGCTGCTGGCCCTCTGACAGCGCAGGGCTTTGGCGGCGTGTGGCAAGGCAGGCTGACCTGTGATGCCGTGCCGGGTCTTACCGAGGCGCCTTTGGCAGCGCCTTTGACAATACGGGTGGATGGGACGGTCGCGAAATATGAACGCCCAGTGCTTTCGGCTTCCGGGGCGCGGACGGGCGCCTGGGAAAGGGGCGAAGGGCGCGTGGGCGCGGAGGGAGCTTTGGTGTTGGTGGGCGGGTCTTCCGGGCGCGGCTTTCATTATCGTGCGCGCTATGAGGGCCGACTTGGCGCGGATGGCGTTTCGCAATTTACCGGCGCGCAGGAATGGATGCTGGATGATCGCGATTTCACGCGGGTTTGCTCGATTGAAGTGCGGCGCTGATCACGCCGATATCATGAAAATGCCCTGATCCTGCCCGGCGGCAGCCATGGAGGCAAGGCGACATTCCCATGATCCCAGATGGATCAAAGGGGGTGTTTAATGCGCCTAATCACCTTGCCGCTTTCCATGTTGCTGTTGTTGTTGACGCTGGGTGGCTGCCTTGCCAGCGACGGCCATCACACGCCGTCCTATGGTTACGGCGGCTATGGTTATGCGCCCTATGGTGGTCATGCCTATCGGCCCTATCGGCAAAACTATGGCGCCTTCGAACCGCATTGGCATTACCGGCAGCATCGCCATCAGTATCATCAGAATCGACCGCTATTTCCACACCGGCCAATCTGGAAGAAATGGTAGGGCTGTTGCGTGCGCCCTATTCCGGCTGAAAATTTGCCAGCCGCAGTAATTCCGCATTTCGCGCCACATCGGTGCGGATGAAGGCCTCGGCTTCGTCCACTGTCTCGGCAACAGGCTCAAACCCAAGGCCGCTCAGGCGTTGCACCGTTGCAGCCTCACGCATGCCATCAACCAGAATGCGATTGAGCCGCCGCAAGATTTCAACTGGCACACCACGCGGTGCCCAAATGCCATACCAGGAATAGAATTCAAAACCGCGCAGCCCAGCTTCCGTGAGTGTGGGCAAATCCGGCGCCATGGGTGTGCGCGCTGCGGTGGCCACGCCAAGCCCGCGCAATTGCCCCGCGCGCACCATGGGTAGGGTTGCCAGCACCGGATCGAACATCAGCTGCGCATTACCGGCAGCGACATCGGTCAGCGCCGGGGCAGAACCACGATAGCCGACAATTTCGATATTCGCACCGGTCAGGCGGTTGAATTCAATACTGCCCAAATGTCCCGCCGCCCCAAGGGAGGATGTGGCGAAGGACCATTTGGTGGGCTCACGCTTCGCGGCTTCTACAACAGCTGGGATGGTGGTTTGCGGCAGCCGCGGGTTCATCACCAGCACCAAGGGACCGCGCGCGGTGCGCGCCACCGCTACAAAATCCTGTACGGGATCATAGGGCGCATTCTTCATCACATACCGCGCCATGGGGTGAATGGAAGCGGACCCAAGCAGCGTATAGCCATCAGCAGCTGATTGCAGCACGGCCTGGCTGCCAACTGCGCCATTCGCGCCGGCACGGTTTTCCACCACCACGGTCACGCCAAGCGCATCGGCAATCTTGGTCGCGGCAAGCCGTGCCATGGCATCCGTCGCCGCGCCGGGCGTGAAGGGCACAATCATGCGCAAGGGGCGATTGGGCCAGGCGCCCTGTGCGATGGCAGGGCTTGTTAAGGCAGTGCCAGTCAGGCCAATCAGGATATGGCGCCTTTGCATGATAAGCCCCCGTCAATTTTTGTGCGCCTCATTAGGCGGCGTGTTGCACCGCCCGCCAAGAAAATCCTGGGATTGACGAAACGCTCCTTCGCCTATGAGCTTACCATACAAGGAGAAGCCAGGCCATGAACCATATCCCCGCCACGATGAGAGGAACCGGCATCGGCGCCCCCGTACGCCGCATTGAGGATATGCGGTTTCTGCGCGGGCAGGGGCGCTATGTAGATGATCTGGGCGGCGCGGATGTCGCGCAGCTTGTCATGCTGCGTTCGCCTTATGCCTCGGCGCGCGTCACGCGGCTTGATGCCAGCAAGGCGCGCGGCATGCCCGGCGTGCTGCTGGTGCTGACGCCTGAGGATATCAAGGAACTTGGCGTGCTTCGCTGCATCACGCCGCGGCTGCAACGAAATGGAACACCTTTGGCGCAAACCCCCTGGCGCATGCTGGCCTTGGAGCAGGTGCGCTATGTGGGCGAAGCGGTGGCGGCGGTGATCGCGACATCACGCGCTGCCGCGCAGGATGCGGCGGAAGCCATTATTGTTGAATATGAACCCATGTCAGCGGTGACGAATGTCGCAGAGGCGATCAAGCCCGAGGCGCCGCAGCTTTGGCCCGATTTAGCGAAAGAAAATGAAAGCGTCCTATTTAGCCTAGGTGATGCGGCGGCGGTTGACGCTGCCTTCGCGCGCGCGGCGCATGTCACACGGCTTGATTTCCGTATCACGCGGGTTTCTGCCAATCCCATGGAACCGCGCAATGCGCTGGCGAGTTATGATCCGGTGGAGAATCGCTTTACGCTGACCACCGGCACGCAATTGCCGCATGTGATGCGCAATGAAATCGCGGAATTCGCGCTGAAGATACCATCGAATAGGCTGCGCATCATCTCGCCCGATGTGGGGGGCGGCTTTGGCATGAAGGAAAGCCCATTTCAGGAATATGTGCTGGCCTTGCACGGCGCCAAGCGCCTTGACCGGCCGGTGCGCTGGACTGCGACGCGCACGGAAAGTTTCTTGGCTGATACGCATGCGCGCGATAATGTCTCAAAGGCGGAATTGGCGTTGGCGGCTGATGGCACTTTCCTCGGCTTTCGGGTGCATACGCTTTGTAATGTTGGCGCCTATCTCGCCTGGCAGGGGCCGGTTTCTGCCACAAATAATGTCGGCGGGCTCGCAGGGGTTTATCGCACGCCGCATATCTTCACCGAAGTACGCTGCATTTTCACGCATACGCAACCAACTGCGCCCTATCGCGGTGCCGGGCGGCCAGAGGCGATTTACGCCATTGAGCGCATCATTGATCTGGCCGCCGATGAAATGGGCCTGGACCGGATTGCGTTGCGTGAGAAAAACTTGATCCCGCCTGACGCTATGCCGTTTCGTACCGGGCTTGATTACACCTATGACAGCGGCGATTTCCCGAAGAATATGGCACTCGCGCTACAAGCTGCGGATTGGGCAGGGTTTGAGGCACGCCGCGCGGAGGCCAAAGCGCGCGGTAAGCTTCGCGGTATTGGCATAGCCAATGCGATTGAAAGCGCGGGCGGGCCGCATCGTGGGCCTTTGGAGGAAGCTGCTGAAATCCGCTTCGACTCCGGCGGCAGCGTGACCTTACTGATGGGCAGCCATAATCACGGCCAGGGGCATGAAACGGTATTTCGTCAGATTGCGTCAGAACGCTTGGGGATTCCGGCCGAGCGCATCCGCTTCATCAATGGTGACACTGACATTGTGACCCATGGGCGTGGTACGATTGGATCACGATCCATGATGGCGGCAGGTGGCGCGCTGGTGGGCGCGGCGGAGCGCATCATCACGCGCGGCAAGAAGATCGCGGCGCATTTCCTGGAAGCGGCGGAAGACGATATTGAATTCAGTGAGGGGCGATTCTGCATTGCGGGAACGGATCGCGGCATCGGTATCGAAGCCCTCGCGCGCCGCAGCTATATTCCTGGCCAATTGCTGATGGGCGAAGAACTTGGGCTTTCCGCCCTGCTCATTACGCGGCCAAGCGACGCGACCTTCCCCAATGGCTGCCATATCGCCGAGGTGGAAATAGACCCTGAAACTGGCAAAGCTGAGACCGTTGCTTACGTTGTGGTGGACGATGTCGGCACCGTGATCAATCCGCTGCTGCTGAAGGGCCAAATCCATGGAGGCATTGCACAAGGGCTGGGGCAGGTGTTTGGTGAGGATATTCGCTATGATGCGAATGGTCAGCTTTTGACCGCAAGCTTCATGGATTATCTGATGCCGCGCGCCGCGGATTTTCCGGAGATGGTGGTGAAAAGCAACCCAGTGCCAACCAAGACTAATCCGCTTGGCGTGAAAGGCGCTGGAGAGGCCGGCACGGTCGGCGCCTTGCCGGTGCTGATCAATGCGATTGTAGATGCGCTGCGTCCGCTTGGCATCCACCATATTGAAATGCCGGCAACGCCGGAGCGTATCTGGGCTGCCATTTGCAAGGCCGGTTAGGTCCGCGCTTCTTCCTCCAAGGCTTCCAAAAGCCGCGCTGGCCACCATTGCGGAATACCTTGGCCGATCAGCACCAGGCAGGAATGCCGATCCGCTGATGGCCAATCTTCTAGCCATTGAATGGGATGCAGCACATGGCGCACGCCATGCAGCACGGCGGGTTTTTCCGGCTCTTCCGCAACACGGATAATGCCCTTCACGCGCAGTAATTTCTCGCCGGCATGTTCGGCCAAGGCTTCCAGGAATAATGGCAGCACCACCGCAGGCAGGGGGTCTTCGCGCAGGATGGAAATGGTCTCCACCCCCGTGCTATGACGCGCGCTTGGTGTCGCAATGGCTTCCAGCCAATGCTGCAAGGCAGCAGGCCGCGCCGCAGAAGCAAATAGCGCATCGGGTGGAATGGCGCCTTGCACCGCGCGCAAGATCGGCGCGCCAGGATTGAGCGCCGCAAGCCGCCCCTCAAGCGCCGATGTATCGGGTGCGAGATCAGTTTTGCTGAGCAGCAGCCGATCTGCAAGCATGGCCTGCTGCGTGGCTTCCGGATGGCGTGTAATGGTCTCGGCACCCAACAGCGCATCCACCACCGTCACCACCGCTTCCACGCGATGATCCTCCGCAATGCTTGGGTCCATTAGCAGCGTGTGCAGAATAGGCGCGGGGTCAGCCAGGCCAGAGGTTTCTATCAGCACACGGTGATAGGTGACAGCGCCTGATCGGCGGCGTGCCGCCAAATCGATCAGCGTGTGCGCCAGATCGCCGCGCGTGGCACAGCAAAGGCACCCATTGGTAAGGCCGAGTAGATTTTCTTCTGATGTTTCCAGCAATTCATGGTCAAGCCCAATATCGCCCCATTCATTGACGATCACCGCACTTCCGGCATAGGCGGGATCACGCAGCACAGAACGCAGCAGCGTGGTCTTGCCGCTGCCCAGAAATCCGGTGATGACCGAAACAGGAATCACGATGGCGCCGCAACCCGCGCGCGGGCCGGTACAGCGCTGGTTACGTTCAGCGCGTAGCGCAGGCTGCGCAATAGCCCGAGCATGGAAGCCGCCGGTCGCCGCCGGGTTTCGCTGATCAGCCACCAGCGCATGGGCGCTTCCCCCTGTGCGGCTCTCGTGACATGCAACACCTGCTCACCGGCGATGATTCTCATGCCGCCATCGGCGATTTCCACGCGCCCGGCCACGCCCCAAAGGGTCAGGCTATCAGCCAGCAAGGCGCGAAGCGCAGGTGGGTTCATACGGCGGGTGCGGTGCGGATTTCCTGCAAAATGCGTCGCGGCAGCCATTGCCCCCTAGCCGCATCACCGACCCAGCGATCATTTTCCACCATGATCTTGCCGCGCAAAATTGTCATGGCAGGCCAGGCATCTACCTGACGGCCTTCCCAGGGCGTATAGTCGCTTTCATGCAGGGCTTCGGCGCGCACCATACGCTTCAGCTTGGGATCAAGAATGCAGATATCCGCATCCGTTCCCGCCGCAATCGCGCCCTTGCGCGGATACATGCCCATGATCTTCGCCGCATTGGTCGAAACCGCATCCACGAATTGGCGCAATGTGAAGCCGCGCTTGCCGACCATTTCAGTGTACATGACCGCCACGCGCGGTTCCACGCCGGAATTGCCGCCGGTGGTGTCATCCACCCGCTTGCCTTGCGTCTTCACTGCCAAGGAACAGCAAAGTTCATCGGTGGCAACGCAGGAAATGGAGCCATCGCGCGCACCGGCCCAAAGCTCATCCTGATCCGCCTGAGACTTCAGCGATGGATAGGTGTGATAGATCTGCCCATTCGGGCGCTTATAATCCTCACTGGTGTAGAGCATGTATTGATGGAGCGATTCGCCATAGACCGGCAGGCCCTTGGCACGCGCATCGCGAATGGCGCGCACGCCATTCCCGGCGGAGACATGCATCATGTAAAGCGCCGTGCCCGGCACATGTTCTGCCAATCGCATCACACGACGAAAGGACAGGTCTTCGGATAGCGTATTGTGAACCTCTGCCATATTCTCGAACCCTGCGCGGTTTTCGCGAAAGAGTTTGGCATACATATGCATGATAATGTCATTGTCTTCGGCGTGGATCACGCCAAGCCCGCCTTTGGCGGCGAGTACCTGAAACACTTCCCAGATATCGCCGAAATCAACCATGCGGCCCTTACGGGAAGGGGTGATATCGGTCGTGAAGATTTTCGTGGTGGCGTGGCCGGCTTCAATAGCCTCGCCAAGCTGCGCGGGCAGATCAGGCGGCAAATCGCCTTCCACCATGATGTGGAAAGCATAATCGCAGGGGCAGCCATCGGCCTTCCAGGCGGCGTGGCGTTCGTTGATGGCGCCTTCGATGGTTTTGCCACGCGTCCAGCGTACGAAATCCAGAATGCTGGTGGTGCCGCCATAAAGTGCGGCTTTGCCAACCACGGAAGCGCCCTGAGTCTGATCGAGCTTTCCATCGGGGCCGGGAATGGGCCAGAGGCAATGCGTATGCGGATCAATACCGCCCGGCATCACGATGCTGTCGCCCGCATCCACTACACGCGCCCGGCCCGGTATGGTCAGACAGCCCGGCGCTGCGATGGCAACGATTTTTTCACCCGCAATGCCGATTTCCGCCGGGCCAATGGTGTAGGGAGTAACGACGCAATTGCCCTTAATGATCAGATCCATGGGTATATCCCCGTTTGGCGCATCGAAGCGCCTTCAGAGACGAAGCCTAAACCCAAAATAGGGGTTAAGGCCAATGCTGATTTTAGCGCCGTGCGGTGCCCGGAATGTCGCGGGAGATACGCGCGCGATCGGTTTCCGTTACCATCACGCGGTCACTAATTTGCAAGCCAAGCTCATTGGTTTGGGTAATGACACGCTCGCGACCGGAATCCGGGCGAATGATGAATTCGATTGTCTCACCACGGGTGACGCCTTGTTCAATGGCTCCGCCGGCAACACCGCCCGCAAGCGCGCCGACCACACCACCCACGGTGCGTGTGCGCCAATCGTCGCCGATGGTGCTCCCCAGGAAACCACCGCCAACCGCACCCGCCGTGGCGCCAACACCGCTGCGCGAAGCGCTGACCGTCACGGGGCGCATGGCAATGATGGTGCCGCGATAGACAGTGCCCTGGATGCCAAGGGCCTGACGCTCGACTGAGGTATTGGTCTCAGGCGCGCAGGCGGCAAAGCCGAGGGCGAGGAGGATTGCAGAAAGGCGCAAGAGCATGGGTCAAAGTCCGCTCAGCGGGGATTCCAAGATCCGCATAGTAGAAACCCGGCATGTGTGGCTTTTTTATGGTGGGCCTGCGTTACGCGATTTTCAGATCGCTCGCCAAATGGAACAGGCAATCGCCCCGCTTGGTGCGCGCCGGGATGCGCTGGCACATGACAATGCCAGCAGCCTTGAAGGTGATTTCAACCGGCGGCAGCCAGGGCGTTTCGGTGATATGGATGCGCGCAGCGGGCGTGCCGATGGCGACCGTGTCTCCAAGCGTCACCAAGGGCTCAAACACGCCATTTTCAGGCGCATAGACGTAATAATCCTGCCCGCGCACATCCAAAAACCGGGTAGGGGCGGGTGGTTCGGCCCAATCGGATTGCGGCAGAATGCCAAGATGCACCAGCACATTGCGCACGCCGCGCTCAGCAATTGCAAGGCCGGCGGGATTGACCGTGCCTGAGCCGCCCAATTCGCTGCCAAGCGCGATCTTGCCGCGCCGTTCAGCGCCACTGCCCAGCGTTTGATTGCCGCCCTGGCCTTGCGCGCCGCCCTGGATATAGGTGAAGGGCGCACCAAAGGCCCGGAGTGCGGCCAATTGTTTATGAAACAGCGCAGGATCATTGGATTGTGTCGCCAAGACGCAGGGAACGTAATTTAGTGATGATCCACCCGAATGTAAATCCATCACAAAATCCGCAAGCGGGATCAATTCGCTGTCAATGTAATGCGCGATTTGGCGCGTGACCGTACCATCGGGATCGCCTGGAAAAATGCGGTTCAGATTCAGATCATCAATCGGCGAAACGCGCCGCCCGGCGAGTGCCGCCGGATAATTCGCCATGGTGAGCAGGATAATCCGCCCCTTGATGCGCGCAGGATCAAGCGACTTGGCCAGATTGGTCAGCACCACCTGGCCTTCATATTCATCGCCATGATTGCCCGAGGTGAAAAGCGCGGTCGGACCCTCACCATTCTTCACCACCACAATCGGGATGGGCAGAAAGCCATAGGCGCTGTCATGCGTTGAATGGAACAGACGAATAAAACCTGTCTGCTTGCCGTCCTTGTTGAAGTCAACTTCAGAGACAAGGCGCGATTTGCGCGGCGCGTCAGCCATGGCGTCTTCCCTATTCAGGCTTCTGTTATCAAATGGCAGGCGACCTGATGGCCAGCCTGAGTCTCCGTGAGCGGCGGCGCCACTTCCTTGCAGATGGGCATTAGATGCGGGCAGCGCGTATGGAAGCGGCAGCCAGAAGGCGGGTTGAGCGCGCTTGGAATATCACCGGCGATATTCTCTCGCTTGCCGAGTAACCGGCGCGATGGATGCGGCGCCGGCACGGCCGCAATCAGCGCGCGCGTGTAGGGGTGCTGCGGATTATTATAGATCACGCGCTTTTCAGCAATTTCTACGACCTTGCCGAGATACATCACCGCGACCCGATCCGAGATATGCCGCACTACGGAGAGATCATGCGCGATAAACAGATAGGTCAGCCCCATATCGCGCTGCAAATCCTGTAGCAGATTGACGATTTGCGCCTGGACGGAGACATCGAGCGCGGACACCGCCTCATCACACACGACAAAGCGCGGCTTCAGGATGAGTGCGCGCGCAATGCCGATGCGCTGGCGCTGGCCACCGGAAAATTCATGCGGAAAGCGATCCAGCGCACGGCGCGGCAGGCCAACGCGATCAAGCATTTCAGTGACCTGCTGGCGTGTTTCGGTGCCATGCTTAGCACCATGAATCACCAGCGGTTCGGCGATGATTTCCTCAACCGCCATGCGTGGATTGAGCGCGCCGTAAGGGTCCTGAAAAATGATCTGCATGGACTTGCGAAGCTCACGCATCGCCGCGCGACCAAGGCCGGTGATCTCCTGGCCTTCAAAGCGAATACTGCCCGCGGTTGGGTCCAGCAGGCGTATCAAAAGCCGCCCAAGTGTTGATTTGCCGCAGCCGGATTCACCAACCAGGCCCAGGGTTTCGCCAGGCATGATGCTGAGCCCGACATCATCCACCGCGCGCAATTTGCTGCCTCTGCCACGCAGAAACCGGCCACCGCCCCCGGCATCATAATGCTTGGCGAGATTCTCGGCGCTGATCAGGGCTTCGGTCATGGCGCGGCCAGTTCCTTGGCGCGGAGACAGGCCGCCCAATGATCTGTTTCTTCAAGGATAAGTGGCGGCAGACTTTCACTGCAAGCGGGCTGCGCATACCGGCAGCGCACACTATACCGACAGCCAGGCGGGCGGCGCGCAGGATCGGGCAGGGTGCCGGGAATGGCAATCAGTCGCGCACGATCTTCGGTGATGGAAGGAACGCATTCCAGTAAGCCGCGCGTATAGGGATGAACCGGGTGGTCAAAAATGCGCGCCACAGGCGCTTCTTCAATCACGCGACCGGCATACATCACCAGGACGCGATCGGCGGTCTCAGCAATGACACCCATATTATGCGTAATGATCATGATCGCCATGCGAAACTCATCGCGCAAATCCATCAGCAGATCGAGAATTTGCGCCTGAATGGTCACATCTAGCGCCGTGGTGGGTTCATCGGCGATGAGCAGCTTCGGGTTGCAGGCAAGTGCAATTGCGATCATCACGCGCTGGCGTTGCCCACCTGACATCTGGTGCGGATAATCATCCAGGCGCCGCGCGGCTGAGGGGATGCCCACCTTGTCCAACATATCAATCGCGCGTTTGCGCAAAGCGGCGGCGGGCAGGGTTTCATGCGCGCGGATGGTTTCCATGATCTGATCGCCGATAGAAAAGACTGGGTTCAGCGATGTCATGGGTTCCTGGAAAATCATCGAAATGCCGGGGCCGCGGATGCGCTGCATTTCTCGCGCCGAAAGCGTCGTCAGGTTCTGCCCTTGGAATTTCACACTGCCGGCAGCGATGCGTGCCGGCGGGGTCGGCAGCAACCCCATGATGGTTAGTGCGGTGACACTTTTGCCGCTGCCGCTCTCGCCGACAATGCCAAGGATCTCGCCTTCCTTGAGCGAGAGGGAAACATCCTCAATCGCGGTGATCTCGCCGCGCCCGGTCATGAAGGCCGTGGTCAGCCCCTGCACATCAAGTAAATTCACTGTTGAATCCTGAGCCGTGGGTCAAGAACATCACGCAGGCCATCGCCCAGAAAATTAAGGCCCATGACCGTGATCATCAGCGCAATGCCGGGGATGGTAATGATCCAGGGTGCCTCACGCAGGAAATCGCGGCCTTCGGCCATGATATTGCCCCATGTTGGCGTGGGCGGTACGGCACCAACGCCAAGGAAGGAAAGGGTCGCTTCCGATAGAACCGCGAATGCAAACAGGAAGGAAAGCTGCACAATCACCGGCGCCATGGCATTGGGCAGGATATGCCGCGTGAGGATACGCCAATGGCCCGCACCGGCGGCAACCGCGGCTTGGACGAATTCCATCTCTCGCAGTACAATCACAGATGATCGCACGATGCGCGCCGTGCGCGGGATATAGACAATCCCCAACGCCAGAATGACATTGAAGGTGGATGGCCCGAGCACCGACGTGACCGCGATGGCAAGCAGAATAGCAGGGAAAGCCATCAGCGCGTCATTGATCCGCATCAGCAGATTATCAATGCGCCGGAAGTAACCCGCGGCGGCGCCGATCAGAAGCCCGAGAACGGCATTCAGCGCCACCACGGAAGCGCCAATCATCATGGAAAGCTGCGCACCCCAGACCACACGAGACCACAAGCTGCGCCCGAAACTATCCGTGCCGAAAATCCAACCCTCACCAGGGGGCTTGAATTTGTTGCGCATGGAAAGGCGGTTTGGATCAACATCGGTGATCCAAGGCGCTAGAATGGCGGCAATGGCAATAATCAGGAACAGCACGAGCCCCGTCATGAACAGCCGATGCCGCAGCAGGCGCTTCATCGTTGCGCGCGCAGGGTGTTCGCGCTTCAGAGCAATGCCTTCGGCGTCTATGGCAGCCGCGTCACTCATAGCGCACCCTGGGATCAATCAGGGCATAGAGGACATCGACCAGGATATTCACCAAGACCAGAAACGTCGTCACCAGCAAAAGCCCACCCTGCACCATGGGGTAATCGCGGCTCAGCACCGCTTGCGTCAGCAATTGCCCCATGCCGGGGAGCGAAAACAGCGCCTCCGTCACCACCGCGCCTGACAGTAAAAGCGAGATGATGATGCCAACCACCGTCACGATCGGGATCAGTGCGTTGGCCAAGGCGTGCTTCAGGATCACCTGGCGTTCCGGCAATCCTTTCGCGCGGGCGGTGCGTACATAGTCCTGACGCAGCACCTCCAGCATGCCAGACCGCGTGATACGCGCGAGCAAACCCGCTTGCAGCAGGGCCAATGATATTGCCGGCATGGTGGTGCTGCGCAGCCAGCCAAGAGGGTCTTGTAAGAAAGGCACATAACCGCCGCTTGGCAACCACCCGAGCTGCACGGCGAAGAAGATGATCATCAAAAGGCCAAGAAAGAAATTTGGGATGGAAATGCCAAGCATCGCGACCATCATCGCGACCTGATCCACCCAGGTATTCTGGCGCAAGGCAGCGATGATGCCACTTGCGACACCAACCAACAGCGTCAGCACCAAGGCATAAAGTGAAAGACCAATGGTGACCGGTAGGCGTTCCATGGTGGCGGCGAGCACTCCTTTGCCGAGCAGGAGTGACTTGCCGAAATCGCCTTGCAGCAGACCCTGATAATAATGCAGCAATTGCAGCAACAAAGGCTCATCCAGGCCAAGATCGCGGCGCAATTGCTCGATCTGCGCCGGGGTTGCTGCAATACCCGCGATTGCCGCCGCAGGATCGCCCGGAATGAGCCGCATCAGCCCAAAGCTGATGAGGCTCACGATGAATAATACCGGAATGGCGCTAAGTAGCCGGCGGAGCGTGAGGAGCAACAAGACTATTCACGCTCCCGACCGATCATCCTCAACGTTCAATCCACACATTGGAAAAGCGTGGAATACGGAAGGGCACAAAGCCCTTCACATTGGCGCGTGCGGCTTGAACCTTCGTCAAGGATCCAAATGGGAAGGCATAGGCGCGTTCCAGCACCAGGCGCTGCATGCGGGCGAAGGCCTCCTGCCGCGCTGTCGGGTCGCGCAGATTATTCATGTCATCCCAGGCAGCCTTCACATCGGGATCATCCTTGTCGTCCTTCGGCCGATAATTGGCGCCAGGCGAGACCAGAAACTGCATAGTCGCAAGCGCGCCAAGGGCAGGCTGTGTGCCCCAGCCGGAATGAAAAAAATGCCATTCAGTCGAATTGACCCTTTGCGACATTTGTACCGAAGTCGGCCAATCTACGACGCGTAGCGATGAATTAATCCCAATGGCCTTCAATTGCTGTTCCATGACCAAGGCTGCATTATACATGGGTGGATAGTCACGATTGGTCAGGATGATGATCGGTTCGTTTCGATAGCCGGATTCGCGCAGCAAGGCGCGGGCGCGTTGCTGATTGTTGATATTATAGGTTTCCTTGCCGGCATCCGTGTAGCTCGGCTGGTTCGGATATTGAAAACCGACATTCAGGCGATAATTATTGTCCGTCGCTGCATCCATGATGTCTTCAACATTCAGCGCAGCCTGCACTGCACGGCGGAAGGCGAGATTATCGGTCGGTGCAAGCGCGGTATTTGGTAGCGCAATCTGAATCCACCAATTCTGCAAGGGCAGGATGGTGATGGCGCTATTCCGCCGCAGCCCTTCCAGGGACCGTGTCGGCACATCTTCCACCACATGAAGCGCACCGGTTTCCAGGCCGGCCACGCGGGCACTGGCTTCGGTCACGATGCGGAAGGTCACGGTATCAAGGCAGGCAACACGATAGCCACCAAAGCCCGTGCGCTGTTCAAAGGCCGGGTTGGGCTTATAGGCATCAAAGCGGCCGAGCCTAGCATGGCTGCCCGGCACAAATTCCAATAGGCGGAATGGCCCAGTACCAACAGGGCGAAGCTGCTGCCGCTGATCATCCTTATGTTCGGCGGGAATGATCACAATGGGGACCGAAAAGGAAGACAAGGCTTCAATGAACGTAGGCTGCACCTGCTTCATACGAATGATGAAGGTTTGCGCATCCGGCGTTTCCCAGCCCGCGACATTATCCAGCGTGCTGCGTTGCAAGCCAATCCGGTTATAGCGATCAAAGGAAGCCGCAACATCGGCCGAGGTCAGTGCCTTGCCATTATGGAAGGTAATGCCCTGGCGGAGCTTGAAAGTATAGCTCATGCCATCCGGGGCTTCCTGCATGGATTCCGCTAATTCCGGGATGGGCTTGTTATTTTCATCACGCGTGATCAGTGTCTCATAGATATTCATCGCGATATTGCGCGTTGAAATGGTGCTGGAGGTCATCTGATCCAGCGAATTCACATTGGCTTCCTGGCCAAAGACCAGATCGCCGCCGCGTGTGGGGCAGGTGAAAGGGGTTGCCATCAGTGGCGTTGCCGACAAGGCCATGGCCACGGCCACAAGACCCATACTCAAAATCAGGCGTTTCATCCATGCTCTCCCGTTATTGGTGGTGCTATAGCTTCATGCGCGCGCCCCGCGGCGTCAACCATTATCGGCAAGCACAGCGAAGCGGCGCACAATATTTTCCGTGAGGCGACTGATCGGCCCCTCAAAGCCCTGGCGCCAGAGGCTGCCGCAATAGGTGATGGAACCAACCGCGAACACCGCACCGCCGCCGGGGGTTTCGAAATAAATGATCTCGCCACGCTTGAGCGCCTGCGCCTTTTCACCATTTACGGTGTTCACATGTGAGAGCAATTCCTCAGGCACCGCGACAAAGGAAGCGGGCGGATCTTCGGATACCGCCAGAATCGCCGTGCCATCCGGCGTGCCAAGGGCAGGGTCGGCGCGGTCCAATTCAAAACCCGCCGCGCCGCCGCCGGAAAGCCCGTAATCACCGATGGTCTCGCCTTCCACACCGGCAAAGACCCAGGCGTGGCGCGGGTCGCGTGCCGGCGGCAGCAACCGGTAATAGGTGCCCTCAAACAAGCCCTGGCCAGAAAAGCCAACCCCCGCCAATTGCTGCGGCGGCCGGCGATTGCGTCGCCATAACCCGCCATAGGCGCCATCTGTTTGGTGATAATATTCGCCAGGTTCGGCGGCCCAGGCGCGAATGCCGCCCTCGGCGCGGCGCAATTCGAAGACGCCCGGCATATCGGCAGGCTGCGCGATGCGCCAATAAAACCCGTTGCCGCCCAGATACATCATGCGCCCGCCGCTCCGTGTATAAGTGAAGAGCGCATCAAGCGTTTGCGGCGTGTGATATTCCGGGTGCGATCCCGTCATCACCACCTTGTAATTGGAAAGTAGCGCGGCGCCTTCCGCATGCAGATCATGATCCGTGATCACATCAAATGGCAGGCTACGCGCCTCCAGCCAGGCCAGGATATGCGTATCGGCGGGGTAGTGCCGCAGCCCCGATCCCTTCGCGTCATTGAAAGTCAGGAAGCCCGGCCGCATCGTGAGTATCGGGCGCAGCCGCGATGAAAAGGCGATGCCGCTATTATCCTGATGGCGATTATAGGTGGAGCGCCCATAGATCGGAAAATCATCCGGATTATGCGGATAAGCACCCCAAGCCGCGACGCGCGCACGATAGGCGGCATCCGCATTGCCGCGCGCATGATTGGCATAGGCCTGATAGGTGAAGGTGGAGGCCAGAAACGCAATAGGCGCTGTCGCCGTGCCTTGCGGGGGCAGCACGTAGAAGGGAATGTGATCCTCACCTTCGGCGCAGGAGATATGAAAGGCATAGGCGCCGGAACGCAAATCCGCAGGCACCGTAAAGCTGAAATCATCTGCCCAGCCGCAATCGCTCAAATCATCGGCGTGGAAATGAATGGCGGCGTAATCCGTGGGCGCGTGGCGCCAGCACATTTCCACCCCTGACCAACGTGCCCCCACCACGGCGCGGGTCGGCACATTCACCAGATCGCCATGGCAGGCTCGCGGGCCGATATCCTCAACGCGCTCGGTTGCAATGCCACGCGCGAAATCCCAACCGGCGAGAAGCCCTGCCTCAGCAGCGGCAAATGGCTGATCCGGGCGCGGCCATTTGGCGAAGAACTCTGCCCGGATCGCGGGGTCTTCGATCTTGCCTGTCAGATGCGCGCATGGTGCGGCGGCGCCTTCGGCGGCAATCATCACCACGCCCGCGCCATCGGGCAGCGCGAGGCCAGCCGCCGAGATTTCCCGCGCGCTGGCGGGGCTCGCATCTTCAATGCATTGCGCGCCGAGCAGGATGCGCCCCGTGGCGGGATCGGCACTCAGCCACAGCCGATGCCAGCGGCGGAGCGCCAGGGGCGCGCCAAGGCCAAGCTGCCGCTCTCCGCCCGGCCAAATCAGGCGCGCCATCGGCCCATGCGGTCCCACCGCTAGTGTGACGCGGCGTCCCGCCTGTTCTTCGCTGATAACGGCAGCTTCGGCGTTGGGCTGCGCTTGGAACCAAACCAGCGCGGTCCAGGTGGTGGGTCCCGCCACGCGCTTGGGCGCCTTTGGGATCAGCGCATAGGACCCAAGCTGGATCGGCTGATGTCGGCCCTGAAATTCCGCATCGAAACGCGCGGAAAGGTCTTCAAACCGCAGCCCCGGCCCGGCTGGGTTGGGGTCGCCCGAAATCACGCGGCGCAGCCGCGCCCGGTAGCGCGCACCACTTGGCACGCTGATCTTGACGGCCATGCTCTCACCAGGGCGCGCGGAAAAACGGTCCAGATAGCCGGTGATGGGCAATTCGGCGGGCTTGGCTTCGGCCATGATGGTTTGCTTCCCCTTTCGCGCGATGCTCGGCGCCCCGCCTGCCGCCGTCAACACCCGCCCCGGTGGTCAGGCGCGGCCGATCTGTGCAAGACTTACTGAAGGGATACGTTCAAGAGGGTGAAGATGGCCGCGATTATCGAAAAACTGGGCGATAGCCGGGCCGAGGCGCGCGAATGGGAACTCCGCTGCGATATGGCGGCGGTGTTTCGCATTGGCGCGAGGCTCGGCTGGAATGAGCATATCGGCAACCATAACAGCCTGATGTTGCCCGATGAGGCAGAGCCGCGCTTTCTGATCAACCCACGCGGCTATTTGTTCCAGGAATTGAAAGCATCCGATCTGATTGTCTGTGATCTGGAAGGGCGCGTGCTGCGTGGTAGTGGCGAACTTCGCAAGGTTGCCTTTCATATTCATACGCGCATCCATTTGGCCAATCCGGCGGCGACCTGCGTCATTCATGTCCATCCCCGGCATTTGACCGCGCTTTCGATGGTGGAGGGGGCGGAATTCGCGCTATCCCATCACAACAACCTGCTACTGAACGACCGCACCGTTTATGATGATGAAGGCGATCAGCCGGTGCATAGCAATGAGGAAGGCGATCGGATCGCGCGGCTGATGGGCGATAAGACCATCATGCTGATGCGCGGCCATGGCGTGACCGTGGTGGGCCCAACCGTGCATGACGCTTTCGATGAATGTTACATGGCGGAACGCACCTGCACGTATCAATTGACCGCGATGCAAACCGGGCGGCCCTTGCACAGGTTGCCGGATAACCTTCGGCGCAACCATACGGGGCCATGGGGTGAAAGGCTGGATGCGCGGCTTCATCTGAATGCCTGGCGCCGCGTCTTGGACCGGGAAGAACCTGATTACGCGCGCTAAAAAAAAGAAGAAGCACGGGAGGTAACCATGATCCAACGCGCAGCGTTCTTGCCACTCCTTTAGCCCTGGGCCTGGCGAGCCCCGCCATTGCGCAAGCACCCTGGCCCAATCGGCCGGTCCGCGTGGTTGTGGGCTTCCCGCCGGGCGGGTCGCTTGATGTGATGACGCGCCTGGCCTGTAAGGTCTTGTCGCGCCGCTTCGGGCAGAATTTCATTGTTGAGACGCGTTCAGGCGCTTCGGGCAATATCGGCACAGAAGCCATCGCTGGCGCCACGCCGGATGGCTACACCATCGGCACAATCAGCATGCATAATGTGGTGATCAACCCCATGCTGTTTTAAATCCTACCCTATGATCGGGAGAAAGACTTTGCCTGGATCAGCGCCATGTGGGATTTGCCCAATATCGTTGCCGTGCCGGCACAGCATGTGCCGGCGCAGACGCTGGCCGAACTCATCACCTGGGCGAAGGCGCGGCGCGGCGGCATCAGCTACGGGTCATCCGGCGTTGGCACCACCATTCATCTCTCCGGTGCCTTCCTGATGGGGCGCGCGGGGATTGAGGCCACTCATGTGACTTTTCGTGGCGCCGCGCAGACCATCCCTGCCATGCTTTCGGGCGATATTCAGGTGGCGGTTGATAACCTTGCCAGTTATACGGGCGATATTCAGGAAGGGCGCATCCGGCCCTTGGCTGTAACCATGCTGGAACGTTGGCCCTCTTTACCCAATGTGCCGACCATGGCGGAAGCGGGGATGGATAACTTCAATATCAACCCCTGGCATATGTGGGGTGGCCCGCGCGCCATGCCGCGTGAGATTGTGGATAGGATTTCCGCCGAAATCCGCAGCGCCTTTGCCGATCCTGAATTGAAGCAACGCGCCATCGGCGTGGGGGCGCGGCTGACAGGTTCAACACCGGAAGAATTGGCCGCGCGGCTGAAGCACGAACAGCCGATCTGGGCAGAAATGGTGCGGATTTCCGGCGCTCAGCCGGAATAGGGCAGGGGGGATGCGCTGAAGGCCAGTGGTTGGGGCGCCAGGATTCGAACCTGGGAATGGCGGTACCAAAAACCGCTGCCTTACCGCTTGGCGACGCCCCAATACTCCCGCGCGTAATAACCCTCAAAGGGCCGCGCCGTGAAGGCCCCCTCCCCAACACCACCAGGCGGGGGGTAAGGCCGCTGCTGCCGCAGCCGCTGCAGCCGCATTCGGAAACACCCCAAAGCAGGTGGCGCCTGACCCACTCATGCGCGCCAAAAGGCAACCGGGGCTTGCAGAAATCGCCGCCAGAACCTTAGCAATCGCGGGGCAAAGGCTGATCGCGGGCGCCTGTAAATCATTCCCCAAACGCGCCAAATCCACGGCCATTTCAGCCGCACTTCCCCAGGCTTCCGGCAAGTCAGCGCGCGCCGAAAACCCAGCCTGACGGGCGCGAAACACGGCCGGGGTCGCCAAAGCCTCGCGCGGATTGGCCAGCAAAAGCCCGAAGCGCGGCAGGCGTGGTGCGGCACTCAGCACTTCCCCCACCCCTTCCATGCGGGCGGGGCGGGAGCCCACACACACCGGCACATCGGCGCCGAGCTTCGCGCCAAGCGCGGCTAGCGCGGCCTCCGGCAAGCCCAGGCCCCAAGCCCGGTTGAGCACACGCAGGCTTGCTGCTGCATCAGCGCTGCCGCCGCCAATGCCACTCGCGACCGGCAGGCGCTTCAGCAAATGCAGCAGCCCATGGCCTTTAAGCCCGGCGGCCTCTGCCAAGGCCCGCGCCGCGCGCAGCACCAGATTATCGTGCTCGGCGTCCAGCGCCGCACCTTCTGCGCCTTCAATGGCAAGCGAGAGGGACTCCCCCGAACAGGCGCTGACCGTATCGCCCATGCCGGCGAACACCACCAGGCTATCCAGCAGATGATATCCATCCGCCCGGCGCCCCGTGACATGCAGGAACAGATTGACCTTGGCCGGGGCCGCTTCGGAGATTTTCAGCGCCGCGTCTCCGCCGCCGGCTGAGGCGCTAGCCCGCCCGTGATTTTGGCTTCGATTTTTGGACCTTCGTCACCTTCAGGCCCCAGCACCAGTGCGCGGCGCCACTGAAACAGCGCTTCCCGTCGACGGCCCTGCGCCCAATAGACATCGCCCAGATGGTCATTGATGACGCTGCTTTGCGATTCAAGCTCGACCGCCTTTTCCAGCCAGCGCACCGCGCCCGGCATATCGCCAAGCTTGAACAGTGCCCAACCGAGGCTATCGGCGATATTGCCATCATTTGGGCGCAGCTCCACCGCACGTTCCAGCATGCGCCGCGCTTCGACCAGATTCTGCCCAAGCTCCACCCAGCTATAGGCCAGGTAATTCAACACCAAAGGCTGTTCGGGGCTGAGGCTGAGCGCGCGTTGGAAATCCGCCTCGGCCTCTGGCCAGCGCTTGGCACGTTCAAAGGCAATGCCGCGGGCATAGAAAAGCGGCCAATGCGCAACCGCCGGCACGCCGATGCGCGCGATGGCCGCGTCATAGGCGGCAATCGCTAGTGGCCAATTCTGCCGCCCGCGATACATATCCCCAAGGCGCGCCACGGGCTGAGAGGCGCGCGGGAATTGCGCCGATAGCCGACGCAACTCTGACTCGGCCTCCGGCAGCTTATCCAGCCGATCAAGCAAGCCGGCACGCCGCAGCGCCAGAAGCGGCGCAAAGGGATCGGCGCGATCGGCGTGTTCCAGCATGGCCAGCGCGGCTTGGTATTGGCCCTCATCCCCCAGCGCCTCGGCCCCCGCGAGCAGCGCTGGCCCAAAGCGCGGGCGGAGCTGCAACGCAAGCCGCACCAGCGCAAGCGAAAATTCGCCCGATTGCGGCCCGCGAAGCGCAGAGGCCAGGCTAAGATAGGCTTCAGCCATGCCCTCGGTCGCGGAGGCCACCACGCGCCGTGTCGCCAAAGCCTCTCGCCCGCCGGTATCGGAAAATAGCCCGGCATCATTCTGGCCACGGCCCAGCCGATCCAAAAGCCGCTCAGCCTCCGCCTGCTGGCCGGCGCGCATCAATATGCCGGCCATGGTGCGCGCCAGCGGCAGGCTTGGCGCCGGGCCGTCTGCCAGTGCGAGGCGTACAAGGCGCTCCGCTTCTCGCGGGCGCTCCGCGATATCGGCAATCATCGCGGCATGCAGCCCATAAATGCCGCGTTGGCGGCCTGCTTCCGTCAGCGGGCGGAGCGTGGCGAGCGCCGCATCCGTCTGCCCACTGCCCCGCTGCGCCCAGGCCACCAACAACGGTTTCAATAGGGTGAATATTCCCTGGTTGGGCAAGGCGAGAAAGCGCTGTTCCGCCCGATCATAGCGCCCCGCTTGCGCCTCCTGCCCGGCAAGATACATGGCGGCGAGCGGTTCATTAGGGATGACGCGTGCAAGCCTTGCAGCTTCAGAACGGCCATCCATCAGGCTGGCAATGAAGGCGCGTTGAACGACCTCGGGCTCATTCGGGTCGCGCCGTAGCGCCTGGATCAGGCTATCGGCGGCGAATTTCGTATCAGCTTCATTGGTGGCGAAGCGCCCGGCCAAATAGGACCCGAAGGCGCCAGTAACTTCCGGTGCCGCGCCAAGCAATGCGGGGCGGTCCACATTATCCCCTGCCGCGCAGGCGGAAAGCAGCGTGGCGGCAAGCAGCCAAAGGCGGCGGGGCGGGGGTTTGGAAGCCATAAGGTCAAATTAAACCTTGTTCCTCGCCGAACCAAGGCCCGGTTCGGCTAATCTATCGTGATACCGGCGGCGCGGATCACCGCGCCCAATTCTTCCACCTCTCGCCGCGCCAGCCTATCCAATTCAGCCAGGGTCATGGCTTTGGTGGTGGCCCCGCCTGCCTGCGCCCTTTCGCGCACGGCAGCCTGTTCGGCAGCGGCATTTATCACCGCATTCAGCCTTTCCTGAATGGGCTTCGGTGTCGCCGCCGGCACGGCAAAGCCGAACCAGGCATCGAGCGTGAGGCCCGGCAGCCCCGCTTCTGCCGTGGTCGGCACATCGGGCAGGCCGGCCGCGCGCTCAGCGCTCGCAATCGCTAGCGCCTTGACCCGCCCGCCCTGCACCAGTGCAATCGCGGAAGATGGCGTGGTGATGAACAATTCAACGCGACCGCCCGCGACATCCTGCAAGGCGGGTGCGGCGCCGCGATAGGACACATGCACCATCTCGGCGCCGATGGCGCGGCTGAACAGCACGCCGCCCACATGCTGGATCGAACCATTGCCGGACGATGCGTAATTCAGCTTGCCCGGATTGGCCCGCGCATGGGCGATGAATTCCTGGAGATTATTCGCAAGCACCGTGGGTGCCACAATGATCGCATGCGGCGCCATGGTCGCCATGCCCACCAAAGCGAGGTCCTTGATGGGATCCCAGGTCAGGTTCTTCATCATCGCCGGATTGCCAGCGTGATAGCCATTATACTGCAGCAGGATCGAATGCCCATCCGGCGTTGACCGCGCCACGGCATTGATGGCCAGGTTACCATTAGCCCCAGGACGGTTTTCGACCACCACCGGCTGGCCGAGCCCTTGGCTCATCGCTTCCTGAAACAGGCGCGCGGCGAAATCCGTCCCACCACCCGGCGGATTGGGTACCACCACCGTGATCGGCCGGTTCGGAAAGGCAGGCTGTGCCTTCAGGCTGGCGGGCGCGGCGAGCAGGCTGCTGGCGGCCAAAAGGCTGCGGCGATTGAGGCGCATGGGGTTTTCTCCAAAACAGGGTTGTTTTGAACTTAGGGTAGCACCTGCGACGCCCGGATGAAATCGCGGCCCTTGGTTGCGCGCCGGCGACACTTTGGCAACATACGGGAAATCAGAAAGGAAATGCCGATGACCCCCATATCCTCCCGCCGTCATGTATTTGCGCTTGCCGCCAGCAGCGCGCTCGCGCCCGCCGCTTTTGCCCAAGGGGCCTTTCCTGATCGCGCGGTGAATGTGATTGTGCCCTTCGCCCCCGGCGGTACGCCCGATATCGCGGCCCGGCTGATGGCGCCGAAAATGGCGGAATTGCTCGGTCAGCCCGTGACCATTGAGAACCGCGCTGGCGCCGGGGCCACCATCGGCACCCGCGCGGTGGTGCAGGCGCGGCCCGATGGGCATACGATTTTGATGGGTTCAATCTCCTTCCTGACGGCGCCGCTCACGGCTGATCCCATGCCCTATGATCCGGTGGCGCAGCTGCGCGTCATCAGCCTGATTTCCACCTCGCCCTATGTGCTGATTGTGCGCGCCGATAGCCCGGCCCGCGATATCGCGGGCTTCCATGCCTGGACGCGGGAGCGTGGGAATAAGTTGAATTACGGTTCTGCGGGCAGTGGCACGCCGCTCCATCTGGGCGGAGAGCTCTATAAGCTGATGATGGGCGTAGATCTGACGCATGTCGCTTATCGCGGCAGCGGCCCAGCGATTACTGCGCTGATTGCGGGCGAGGTTGATATGGTTTTTGCCGATGTGCCCGGCGCTTCAGGCCAGATCAGGGCGGGCACGGTGCGCCCGCTGGCGACCATGGTCCGCGAACGCATCAAACAATTGCCGGATGTGCCAACCATGGCGGAAAGTGATCCGCGCCTGCGCGACTACCATGTCTATACCTGGGCCATGCTGGTGGCACCGAAGGCGACACCTGATCGCGCCGTCAATCGCCTGCATGAGGTCGCCATCGCCGCCGCGCAGCGGCCCGATATCGTGAAGCGTTTTGAGGAAATGGGTTTTGATTATGTCGGATCCTCACCGTCTGATGGCGATAAGCGGCTGGAGGTGGAACGCGACAAATGGCGCGATGTCATCAAGCGGGCGAATATCAAGGTGGATTTGTGAGGGGGCAGGCTCACCCCTGCCGCAGCCCAGCACGCTCCGCCGCGGCGCGGGTCCAGGCTGTCTCCCGTTGCAGAAAGGCAGCGAAGCCTGGCGGCGTTGCCTCGGTCGCGCTCGCCATCAGGCTGCCCATGCCTTCCAGCCGCGTGCGTACCGCAGGGTCCGTAACGGCGGCGGCGACGGCTTCGCCCAGCGCCTTCGCGACTGGGTCGGGCAGGCCCGTTGGTGCCACCATGCCGACAAAGGCCGCGGCCTGATAACCGGCAATCCCGGCCTCGGTCGCTGTTGGCAATTCGGGCGCTTGCGGCAACCGATTTGCGGCCGCCACCGCCAAAATCCGCACCGCGCCTTCCTTGTGCAAAGGCAGCGCCGTGGAGATTTCCGTAATCGTGCCGGACAGCGTGCCAGAAACAAGATCAGGCGCGAGCGCGCCCTCGCTGCCATAGGGGATATGGGTGATGCCGGCGCCGGTCGCGGCACTGAACATTTCAAGCGAAAGATGCGCTGCACTCGCGATGCCCGAAGACCCGAAGCCGAGCCTGCCCGGATTGGCCTTGGAATGCGCGAAAAGCTCGGCCACCGTTTGCACCGGCAGGCTGCGATGCACGGCAATCACCATCGGCGTGCGCACAAAAAGCCCAATCGGCATGAAATCGCGCAGCGGGTCATAGCCAAGATTGCCCTGCAAGGTTGGATTGATCGTGAGCGGCCCATTCGACCCGAGCAGAATAGTATGCCCATTCGCCCGCATCCGCGCGACCTGCTGAGCGGCAACACTGCCACCCGCGCCCGCGCGATTTTCCACCACCACAGGCTGGCCAAGCTTCGCTCACATCGCCGGCGCGGAGGCACGCGCGGTCAGGTCCGCATTTCCGCCTGGCGCGAAAGGCACGATCAGGCGGATGGGCTTATCGGGGAAAGCGTCCTGCGCGCATGGGGCTGAAGACAGGATTGTTGTAGCGGCAAGGCCAGTCAGCATCGCGCGGCGCGTTGGAGTGAAGGCCATGTTTTCTTTCCGTTTCCCGATACATGTTTTCTTTCCGTTTCCCGATAATGGAGGCAAGCTGGCGGCGCCCGGACGTGGCCCGCAAGCCCCTGCGTATGCCCTTTGCCCCATCCGGGCTTGGCGCGTGTCGCTTTAGATTAATCGGCGACACGCCCGATATCGCCGCGCGGCTGACGGCGCCGAAAATGGGGAAATTGCTCCATCAACCCATAACGGCCGAAACCCAGGTCGGGGCAGAGGCAATCATCGGCAATTCAGTCGGCCTGGCCCGCCCAAGGAGCGGCTGGGACAGCTGGGGATCGCCAAAAAATCATATGCCTTTCGCCGTTGGGCCTGATGGCAACCTCTCTGCCTTGACTTTGTCCGCCGTCAGCACCCAGGGGGCCAAATTGGCGATTTGAGTAACGGAGGATTTCTGGCTCATCGTAACCCCAAGGAAAGTGAAGACGACCGGGTATCAACTCCAAAAAACTGCGCAAAATTGGCAGGCCCTTTCTGACCCCAATGCATGCCGGGGTGGTTTTTCCAGCCCCCTGGGGGACTACCCCCCTCCAGAAAACGGCACTGCCTGCCTGACCCGCTCCAATTCAGCCGCCAGCTTTTCGACCGCCGCATAGGCTTCCCGCTCAAAGCCATGATGCTCATAGCTCGCAGCGCCATCACGGGGAGGGGCATGGCCGGTCACTCGCATCCGTACTTCCTGCACGATCCCCAGCTTCTGCATCAGCGTCACAGCGGTGCGCCGACAATCATGACCCGACCAGTCAGCTGTCCCAGTAAGCCGATGAACCTCGCCGATGCCGTTACTGCGCCCATTGTACGGTTTGGCACCCTTGCTCCCCACCCCAAAGACGTAAGGTCCCCAGGCGTCGCCGTTGGCCGAAAGCTGACGCTGAAGGATGGCCACCGCCACCTCTGACAATGGCACCGCATGGCTGCGCCCCTGCTTCATGGTGCCGCTGGGTATGGTCCAGGTCTTCGCCTTCAAGTCCAGTTCATCGACGCGCATCTTGCAGACTTCGCCCCCACGCTGACCCGTCAGCAGAGCCACCTGAAGCATGGTCCCCCAGGCACTGCCCTTTAGGTTCATCAACGCCCCGATCTCAGCTTCACTCAGAGCTCTGTCACGGGGGAGGGCTGCCTTGGGTGCCCTGATCTGCCGACACGGATTGGCCTCCACCAGGTCGCGGTCCATGCACCACCCAAAGAAGTGCGACAAATAAGAGAGCAGCTTCCGGCGTGCGGCAGGCTTTTGCGCATAGGCATCCAGCAAGCGAGCGACATCGACCTTGGTCACCTTCTTGATGGGCCGCTTGGCCATGGCCCTGAGCGCCGTCTCCAGGGTGGACCGCTTATCATCGACGGTGCTCCGCCGGTTGTCGCTGAGGGTGGCCAGGTATTCCGCTAACAGCGCCCCCACCAATTGCTGGTCAGCGACAGCCTTTTCCTGCCTTGTGTGGCGCGGATCGGTGCCCTCCTCGCATAGGCGCCGTTTTGCCTCGCCCAGCTTTCTGGCGGCCTGTAGCGACAGGGCAGGGTATCTGCCGAGGCTGACGCCGATCCGGCTATTGGTGCCGCGCACACGCCCAACAAACCTGACGCCCGCCTTGCCATCCTCATAGAAGCTAAATTCCAGACCGTTCTCACGCAGGACTTGGCCGCTGGTGGCTTTCCGCAGTGCGATGTCGGTTAGGGGCATGGGCGGCTCCGGGCTCCTCTGTGGTGCCACTATGGTGCCAAACTGCTTGCGCTTCACGGAATCGAGATGACTCGTGACAAGACTCAAAATACAATCAAAACAGTAGTATATACGATCGAGGTGGACGCCATGACACGCCGTGAGATGCTGGGAGACGGAAGACCTGAGGACTCTTAATCAGCGGGTCCAAGGCTCGAATCCTTGTGCGCCCACCAATGAAATCAATGGTTAAGAGCCTAGTCCGAAACAGCGTGAAAATCGTACCCCTTCATGCGAACCCCATGCGGACGTCTTCACCTTCTGCCCAGGCGTTGCAGCAACCACAACCCGCGTTGCACCTTTCACGCAACAGGCGACTGAAAGTCGTCGGCGCGCTAGATCAGAGCAGGTTCAGATGGAAAATCTGAACGTGTGAAGATGCTCGAAAAAACAGAAATTAGCATGTTGCGTGAACCCATGTGAACGCAACATGGTTTAGTCAATTTCTCCCCGAGGCTGTGTACCACATCCCAGCGGGTGAGAGGGTATGCGCCAACAATAAGAAACCCCGAGGCGCCGCACGCGCAACGGGGTTACATAGGTAGGCCGCCCGAAAAGGCGGAAATGACAAACCCCGAAGGCGGCGCCGCAGCACCGCCAAAGGGTCAGTCAAATCATCCGCGAGCGCGCGGGGTCGGGGCCGGCGCAGGGGCCGGAGGCGGAGCGGGCTCAGAGGCGCAGGCAGCGAGCAGGGCAGCCGGGGCCAGGATAGCGACGGCAGCGGCCTTGCGGAGCAGCGCCTTGCGGGTCATTTCTTCGGAATTCGTGTTCATTTTGCACATCCAGGTTGCTAGAGATCAGGAAACACGCCATATAGGCGTCGGTCATTCGCGAGTTGTCAACCCCTATTCTTGTGTGGAATGTGAAGTTTCAGGAGTTGGACGCGTGAAACGGTCTTGGGACAGGCCAGAACCGGATGCCAAAGGGCTGGTTGAGCCATCAGGCGCCCCGTTTTCGCGACGCGCCTCCCTTTTGCGGGGGGCAGCGGGCTTAGCTGGCGTGCTCGCGCTGGTGGGCTGTTCCGCGTCTGAAAACGATTCGCTGGCGCCAATGGCGGCGAATCAGCCCGAAGAAGCCTCGGGCCACATGATGGAGGAACCGCCACCTCTGGTTGCGGGCGAAGCCCTGGATGGTCCGCTATTGCGGCGCTTTTACGCGCGTCGTGATTTTGAACCGGTCTGGACCACGCGCGAGGCCGAGGCCAGGGCCTTCAAGGCCTTGGTGCTGCGCGCACGAGATCACGGGCTGGACCCGGAATTGTTTCAGGCCGATCTGCTGCACCGGATGGAAGCGTTTCCGCCCGACCGGCGGGATTTGCTGCTGACGCACGCCGTGCTGACCTATGCCGAGGCGCTTGCTTTTGGTGCTTTGTCGCCCAGCCGGCGCAACGATCGGGAAGCAATCAAGGCCGAGCCGTTGGACGTGACGGAAGTGCTGTATGAAGCGCTGGATGGCGCCGATCCCGTTGCTGCCATTGAAGCGCTGGCGCCGCAAACCCTGGCCTATCAGGCGCTGCGTGAGGCGCTGCAGCGCCATCGCACGTCCTTGCGGCCTGACCGCAACCGCGTGAACCGGTTGCGCGTGATTGAGGCCAATCTGGAACGCCAACGCTGGCTGCCGCGCGAATTGCCGGCGGATCGCGTCTGGGTGAATGTACCGGATCAGCAACTTGTGCTGTATCGCGACGATCGTCCCGTTTTTGTGACGCGCGTTGTTGTTGGAAATACAACAGATCGCAAGCAAAGCCCGGAATTTAGCACCGTGATCGAGTCCGCGTTGTTCAACCCGCCTTGGATTATTCCGCGTGACATTGTGGAGGCGGATATCCGCCCGATGCTGAAGCAGGATCCGCTCTATTTGGTGAAGAACAAGATCACGCTGCTGCCGAATGGCGACGCGAAGCAGGCCCCAGGACCGCAAGCCGGGCTTGGTGCCGTGATGTTCGAAATGCCGAACCGCTTTGATGTCTACCTGCATGATACGCCGGACAAGGATGCCTTCAGCCGCGAAAATCGGCGTCTTAGCAATGGCTGCATTCGTGTGCAGAACCCTTTGGAATTGGCGTCATTGCTGATGAATGAGCCGATGGAACTGATCCAGAAGAAGGTCGCGACAGGCGATACGGTGCGCAAATCGCTGCCCGAACCTGTGCCGGTTTTTCTGCTGTATCACACGGCGCTAGCCGCCCCCGGGCGCGATGTGGAAATGCGCCCCGATTTCTATGATCGGGACGAGGCGCTATGGCTGCGCCTACAAAAACGCCCACCGGAACAGCTTGTATCGCGTGCTGGCCAAGTGGTTGCGGCGCAGCGCCCTTCGCCGGCTGTCCGGCCCGCGCCCACAGCACCGACCCGACCTGCGGTGCAACGGCGCATTTGACAAGCGCTATGCAGCGCACCGCAGTATGTCACACGCCGTGGTTGCAGCTGGTCGCGCAGCCTTGATTTGCCCTGCCGCACACGGAAAGAAATCGTTGCCAGATAGTCAGACAAAAATATCACGCACAAGAAGCGCCAGATTGTCATGGCCCATGCGCGCATAGCTGAGGGGATGCGCCTTGGCGGGGTCCTGTTCGGCCTCCACCACCAGCCAACCTTTGTAGCCGGCCGCCGCCAAGGGCTCCAGCACCGCAGCGTAATCCACGCAGCCGTCGCCGGGGACGGTAAAGACGCCTTCAAGCACTGCCGCCATAAAGGAAAGATCACGCGCGCTCACGTCTTGCAGCACTGCCCTGCGAATATCCTTGCAATGCACGTGCACAATCCGCGCCGCATGCTGGCGCGCTGCCAGCGCGGGATCGCCGCTAGCAAAAGTGAGATGTCCGGTATCGAGCAACAGCCCAACCTCAGGCCCGCTCAGTGCCATTAGCCGATCAATCTCGGCCTGGGTTTCGATCACCGTGCCCATATGATGGTGATAGGCAAGCCATAGCCCGCGCGCCTTGAGGCGCTGCGCAAATTCCGTGATGCGCGGCGCGAAGCCCGCCCAATCCGCTCGGGACATGACAGGACGTTGTGACAAGGGTACAGTCCTTTCGCCATGAATGGCGCGCGACACTTCGGCATGCACCATCACCTTGCAGCCCATTGCCAGCAAAAGGCTGATATGCGCTTCCGCCGCGGCCATTTCGGCATCCACATCGCGTTCCAACAGGCGCGAACCATACCAGCCGGACACCAGATCAAGCCCATGCCGTGCGAGGATGGGGCGGAGCAGCGCAGCATCGCGCGGAAACTTGTTGCCAAGCTCAAACCCCGCGAAGCCGGCCTGCTTGCCCTCGGCGAGGCAGTTCTCAAGCGGCGTGGCCGCGCCCAATTCCGGCATGTCGTCATTGGTCCAGGTGAGTGGATTGATTCCGAGGCGAATACGCATCATCAGCTCCCTTCTGCCTGATGGCGGCGCCTAGTTTCATAATCGCGGCGCGCGGCTTTTTGCGCGGGGGAATGCGGCGCGGCACTGACCGGCACTTCCCACCATGCGCCACCATCGGCGGTGCCGCTTTCCGGGTCTGTTTCAATCACGATGACTTGCGTGCGCTTGGCGGCGAAGGCAGTGGGCAGAGCGGCTTCCAGCGCATCGATATCACTGACCTTACGCGCCTCGGCGCCCAAGGCCGCCGCATGCGCTGCGAAATTAATGCGCGGTGCGGTATTGGCCAGCAGGTTATTGAAGGGCGCGCCGCCTGTGCAACGTTGCAGGCGATGGATGCACCCAAAGCCGCGATTATCGAGCACGATGATCGTAAGCTTCGCGCCAAGCGTGATGGAAGTCGCGATTTCGCTATTCATCATCAGATAGCTGCCATCACCGACCATGACCACGATTTCGCGTTCGGGCGCTGCAAGTTTCGCCCCAAGCCCGCCGGCGATTTCATAGCCCATGCAGGAATAGCCATATTCTAGATGGTAGCCAGTGCCATCTGTTGCGCGCCATAGCTTGTGCAATTCGCCGGGCAGGCCGCCGGCAGCGCAAACCACCATGCCCTGGCGCGGCATGGCGCGATTGACCGCGCCGACAACCTGCGCATCGGACGGCAGGGCAGTATTTTTGCCTTTAGGCGCGGCGGTGACGCGATCTACCACGCGTTGCCATTGCCGGATGGCGTTGCGTGCCTTGGCTTGCCAATCTTGCGGCGCTGCCCAGGCACCAAGCGCGGTTGAAAGCGCCGCAAGCCCTCGCGTCACATCGGCCACCAGCGGCATTCCGCCGTGCTTATGCGCATCAAAGCCCGCGACATTCAGGCCAATCACGCGCGCCTTCGAAAACAGCGCACGAGAGCCTGTCGTGAAATCCTGCAACCTGGTACCAATCGCAAGGACAACATCCGCTCTCGCGGCGAGCGCATTGGCCGCCGCTGTGCCAGTCACGCCAATAGCGCCTAGATTTCCTGGCGCATCCCAAGCGCGGCTGCCCTTGCCAGCCTGGGTTTCGGCATAGGGAATGCCGTGGCGCGCGACAAAATCCGAAAGTGCTGCTTCTGCGCGCGCATATTTCACGCCGCCACCGATGATGATGATCGGGCGTTTCGCCTGCCCAAGCAGCACGGCGGCAGCGGCGAGTTCCCGCGTATTGGGTTCCGAAACACGTGGGCGCCAGAGGCGCTTGCAGAAAAAAGCAGCTGGCCATGCCATGGCTTCCGTCTGCACATCCTGCGGGAAGGCCAGCGTGACGGGGCCGCATTCGGCGGGATCGGTCAGCACCCGCATGGCAGCGGGCAGTGTCGCCAGCAATTGCTCAGCCCGCGTGATGCGATCGAAATAGCGCGATACGGGACGGAAGCAATCATTGGCGGAAAGCGTCGCATCGCTGAAATTTTCAATCTGTTGCAAAACAGGGTCGGGGCGTCGGCTGGCAAAGACATCGCCGGGCAAGAGCAAAAGCGGCAGGCGATTCGCATGCGCAACCGCGGCTGCCGTCACCATGTTTGTTGCCCCCGGCCCGATGGAGCTGGTGCAAGCCATGATGCGCCGCCGCGCATGGGTCTTGGCATAGGCAATCGCGGCCAGCGCCATGGCCTGTTCACTATGCGCACGAAAAACCGGCAGGTGGCGGCGATGCGCTTCCAAAGCCGGCCCCAGCCCAGCGACATTGCCATGGCCGAAAATCGCCCAAACGCCGCCGAACAGCGGCAGCGTCCGGCCATCAATCTCGGTTTCCTGCGCTGCTAGGAAGCGGACAACGGCCTCGGCCGCGGTCAGAGTGAGGCTCGCCATGGAATCTCCTCGCCTGGGGGTATTGCCCTGCCTTTCTTGCGTGTTACGATCATTGAAACCACTGCGCAAGAACCACCCAGGAAACGCCAGGCCAAGCATGCTGACCTTCGCCCAATTCGGCGCCGGACGTATCGGCGCCATTCATGCCGGCAATCTTGCCGCATCCGGTCGCGCCAAACTGAAGCATGTGGTGGATGTCAATGCCGCAGCGGCGGCCGCGCTTGCCGGGCGCCATGGCGCGCGTGTCAGTGATACTGCCGGCGCCTTGACTGATCCGGAAGTCGGCGCGGTGATCATCGCATCTTCCACCGATACCCATGCTGAGCTGGTGATCGCCGCCGCACAGCATGGCAAGGCGATATTTTGCGAAAAGCCGATTGATCTGGCGCTGCCGCGCGTGGATGCCTGTCTTGATGAAGTCGCCAAGGCCAGCGCGCCCATGCTGGTTGGTTTCAATCGGCGCTTTGATCCATCCTTCGCGGAATTGCATCGTCGCGTCGCTGCCGGTGCAATTGGCGCGGTGGAACAGGTGTTCATTACCAGTCGCGATCCTGCGCCGCCGCCAATTTCCTATATTAAGGTCTCGGGCGGATTGTTCCGGGACATGACCATTCATGATTTCGACATGGCGCGCTGGATGTTGGGCGAAGAACCGCATGAGGTCTTCGCCTATGGCGCTAATCTGGTGGATCAGGCGATTGGCGCTGCCGGCGATATTGATGGCGCGATGGTATTGCTGCGCACGCCAAGCGGGCGCATGGCGCATATCAACAATAGCCGCCGTGCCAGCTACGGCTATGACCAGCGCGTGGAGGTATTTGGCAGTGGCGGGCGCTTGCTGGCGGGCAATCGCACGCCAACCACGGTGGAATTGGCCGATGGTCAGGCGGTCGCGGCCGACAAGCCGCTGCATTTCTTTCTGGAACGCTACGCCGATGCTTATCGCATCGAATTAGCGGCCTTCATTGATGCCGTCTTGAATAAGACGCCGATGCCCGTTGGCGCGGAAGATGGCCGCCGTGCCTTGGTTTTGGCAGAAGCCGCCAATGCGTCGCTCAGCAGCGGCAAGCCAGTGAGGCTGTGATGGGCGCTTTGCCGAAAATCTCCCTCGCAGGGCGACATATCCTGATCACTGGCGGCACCCAGGGCATTGGGGAAGGATGCGCCATGGCCGCCGCAGAAGCGGGTGCTGGCGCCATTACCATCACGGGTCGACATGAGGCGCGCGGCAACGCCGTGGTGGCAAAGCTCTGCGCTCTTGGCGTGCCTGCGCAGTTTTGTGGGGCTGATCTGGCAGATCCTGAAAGCGTCGCGCGCCTTATCCCTGATGCGGTAGCAAAGCTTGGCCTGGTGGATGGGCTGATCAATGCGGCGGGCCTCACGGATCGTGGCGGCATTCTGGATACATCCGTGGCGCTTTGGAATCGGCTTTTTGCTGTAAATACACGGGCACCGTTTCAATTGACGCAGGCAATGGCGCAACGCCTGGGGGAGGCAAAACGCCCCGGCGCCATTGTGAATATCATCACCATGTCAAGCCATGGCGGCCAGCCCTTCCTGACAGCTTATGCAGCTTCCAAGGGCGCGCTTGCGACACTCACCAAGAATACCGCCCTTGGCCTCAGGCCCATGCGCATTCGGGTAAATGGCATCAATCTCGGATGGGCGGATACGCCCGGCGAACATGTGATCCAGCAGCGTGATGGCAATCCGCTCGGTTGGCTGCCCAAGGCCGAAGCCGCGCAACCTTTCGGGCGGTTGATCAGGCCCGCCGATGTGGCGGGGCTTGCGATTTACCTTTTATCCGACGCAGCCGAGATGATGACCGGTGCCCTGGTGGATTTCGATCAGAATATCATGGGGGCCTATACATGAACCCCGCCGAATTGCAGCGCCGCTTGGCGCTTTTGGCGCCCATGGCGCGGGATGCCGCCGCCCTTGCTGCGCGGCTCCGCGATGAAGGCAAGGGCGCTGCGCGCTTGAAAGGTGCGCAGGATTTCCTGACCGAAGCCGATGGCGCGACCGAGGATTTCATTCGCGGTGAACTCGCGCGGCTTTTTCCGGGTGAGGCGATATTGGGTGAGGAGGGCGGCGGCGATGTTCCGGCTTCCGGCCCGCTTTGGATCATTGATCCGATTGACGGCACATCCAATTTCACGCGTGGTGGGGATCGCTGGTGTGTCTCCATCGGTCTTACGTTGGATGGCCGCGCTATACTCGGCGCCATCGCGCGCCACGCGCCGCAGGAATTAATCCTCGGCGCGCACGGCTGTGGCGCTACGCTGAATGGCGTGCCGATACGGGCAGTGACCACGCAGGATTTTGGCGCTGCAACGATTGAAATAGGCTGGTCGCTCCGTCGGCCTGTGGCCGACTATATCGCGCTTGCCGGGCGTGTCATGGCAAGCGGTGCTGGCATGCGTTGCGGCGGTTCCGGTACGCTCGGGCTGGTGGAAACAGCGATCGGGCGGCTTGATGGCTATATGGAATTGCACATCAATGCCTGGGATGCCTGCGGCGCGCTCGCCATCGCCCGCGAAGCCGGCTGCTGGACAAATGCCTTTGACAGCGGCGATTGGCTGGCCAGCGGTAATCCTATCTGCTTTGCCGCGCCCGCTTTGGGGGCCGGCTTGATGCGTTTGATGTCACCATGACCGGGAACAGGGAGAGGAAAAAAATGAAAAAGGAAATGATCGGCGCGGCGCTTGGCTTTGCCATGACGGCTTTGCTGCCGATGGCGGCGAAGGCGCAGGGCAATCTTTCGGTGTATTGTTCTGTGCAGGAAGAATGGTGCCGCCCAATGATGGCCGCCTTTGAACGCGCCACCGGCATCAGCGTTGCCATGACGCGCAAAAGCTCTGGCGAGACTCTCACGCAAATTCGTGCCGAAGCGCAAAACCCGCGCGGCGATGTCTGGTGGGGCGGCACGGGCGATCCGCATATGCAGGCCGGACAGGAGAATCTAACGGTCGAGTATCGTTCACCGATGCTCGCGCAATTGCAGCCTTGGGCGGTGCGGCAGGCGGAACAGACCAACTTCCGAACCGTTGGCATTTATGCGGGCGCTTTGGGGTATTCCTTCAATGCGCCAGAATTGCAGCGCCGCCGCATTGCAACACCGCGTTGCTGGGCGGATTTGGCGAAGCCAGAATTCCGTGGCGAGGTGCAGGTGGCGGACCCGAATACCTCCGGCACTGCCTATACCATGTTGGCGACACTCGTGCAGATCATGGGTGACGAATCGGCTTTCCAATTCCTTCGCGCGCTGCATCGTAATGTCAATCAATATACGCGTTCTGGCGCGGCGCCGGCACGTGCAGCAGCGACGGGCGAGACGCTGGTCGGCATCACCTTTCTGCATGATGCAGTCGCGCAAAAAGTGACCGGCGCGCCCGTGGAACTGGTCGGCCCCTGTGAGGGCACGGGCTATGAAATCGGGTCAATGTCCATCATTCGCGGCGCACGCAATATCGCCAATGCACGGCGGTTTTTCGATTGGGCGTTGACAGTGGAGGCCCAGGCGCTTGGGGCGGATGCCAAGGCCTATCAATTGCCCTCCAACCGCAATGCGCCAATCCCGCCGCAGGCACCGCGCTTCGAAAACGTGCCGCTGATTGATTATGATTTCGCGCGCTGGGGAAGTGCTGAGGAACGCACGCGCTTGATTGACCGTTGGCAGCGCGAAGTGCGTGCCGGGGCGCGCTGAGGCAGCACGCGCTGCACAGGGCTTGCCTTGGGCTCGTTGAAACTGGCTCGCCTGGCGCTGCTTTGTGCGGCGCTCAGCTTGCTGTTGCCCTGGCATGGGCTGGAAGACGGCTTCAAGCAATTCCGCGCCTGGCCGCAAGGGGATGCCGCGCCTTTGCCGATGCTGCTCGGCACCGGTGCGCGCTGGTGGCTTTGGCCGCTGCCTTGCCTTGTGTTTTTGGGTGCTGCCGCTGCACTCGGCAAGCGCGCCCATGCCGCGCTGTTGCTACTGGCTGGCGGTGGCATCACCTTCTGGATTTTCCTGATGGGGGAAGCCATCGGCTTGCGCGGGCTGGAATGGCAATGGCTCAGCCCCTGGCTAAAGGAGACACCGCCACAGCCCTCCCTTGGTTGGGGCGCCTTGTTTTTACTCGTTGGCGCGACAGGGTTTCTTGCTTCGGGTTTTGCGGCACTTGGCGGTTTTCGCGGTGATGCCTTCATCGCCTTCCTTGTCAGCGGCAGCGGCTTTCTGCTGTTGGTTTTTGTCTTTGCGCCACTCACCACCATTCTTCTCGCCGCGGTTTATGAGGGCAAGGCATTTGCGCCCCATGCCTTGGTTGCGCGGCTCTCCGCGCAGGAAGCCTGGAGCCTTGCCTGCCTTTCCACCCATCAGGGCTGCGGTGTGGTGTGGAATACGCTGCTGCTGGCAACGCTGACGGCGGCGATCTCAACCGCCATTGGCCTGTTCTTCGCGCTGCTTGCGGTGCGTGGCGGCATGCGTGCCACGCCGCTGTTTCGCGCTATGACCTTGCTGCCGCTGATCACGCCGCCCTTCGTTGTCGCCATGGCGCTGATTGTACTGTTTGGCAGAACGGGCATTGTGACAACGCTGCTGTGGGAATGGTTCGCCATTCCGCGCAGCCGCTGGATTTATGGCCTGCCCGGCGTACTTTTGGCGCAGGTGCTGGCGCAGGCGCCGATTGCCTTCCTGCTGTTGGATGGCGCGTTGCGCGCGATTTCGCCGAGCCTGGAAGAAGCTTCTTCCACTATGGGGGCAAGACGCCTCACTGTATTTCTCACCGTAACCTGGCCTTTGCTGCGCCCAGCCTTGGCGGCGGCATTCCTGCTCGGTTTTGTTGAATCCCTTGCGGATTTCGGCAATCCGCTTGTGCTGGGGGGCGATTTTGATGTGCTGTCCACGCGCATCTTTTTCGCCATTGCCGGCGCGCGGCATGATCCGGGGCGCGCGGCAGCGCTTGCCCTGCTTTTGTTGTTCCTCACTTTTGGCGCTTTTGCACTGCAGGCGCTTTGGCTTGGTAAGCGGCGCTATACCACCGTCACCGGCAAGGGCGATTCCGGCCTGCCGGCGCCCTTGCCCAAGGGGCTGAACATCACCGCCGCCGCGATTGTCTGGCCCTGGATGATCTTCACCGCCGTTGTCTATGGCATTATTCTGGTGGGCGGCTTTGTGCATGATATTGGCCGCGGTGACATGAGCTTTACCTGGCGGCATTTGATCACCGCCTTTGAAGTGGAATGGCGGGATGGCATGGCGCTGCGCGGTTCTGCCTGGGATAGCCTGCTCACCACGCTGGAAGTCGCGGCCATTTCGGCGCCACTGACGGCTGGGCTTGGCATCTTGCTCGCGTGGCTGATTGCGCGGCAGGAATTTCGTGGCCGGCGCCTGCTGGAATTTATGACCATGCTGTCCTTTGCCATCCCGGGCACGGTGGTGGGCGTTTCCTACATCATGGCCTTCAACGTGCCGCCGGTGGAACTGACCGGCACGGCGCTGATCCTCATTCTCTGTTTTGTGTTCCGCAATCTGCCGGTCGGTGTGCGCGGCGGCATTGCTGCCCTGGCGCAAATTGACCGATCCCTTGATGAAGCCAGCGCCACCATGGGCGCAAGTGCGCTGCAAACGCTCCGCCGCGTTATTCTCCCCCTGATGCGCCCGGCGATCATCACCGCACTCGCCTTCAGTTTTGTCCATGCCATGACAGCGGTTTCGGCCGTGATCTTCCTGGTCTCCGCGCGGCATAACCTTGCCACTGTCTATATTGTGGGCCGTGTGGAGGCGGGTGAAATGGCACTCGCCATCGCCTATTCCACCGCGCTGATCCTGATCATGCTGGCCGTAGTGATCGGTATCGAAAAACTCGTGGGACGCACCGAGATTGCGCGCCGCGCCGGTGGCGCGCCAGCACCCACGCAGACCAGGGCAGGAGCCTAACATGAGCGCGAATGCCATTTTTTTCGATAAGGTGACAAAAAGCTTTGGCACCGTCCGCGCGGTGGATGAGGTAAGCCTCAGCATCCCGCGTGGTGCCCTGGTGACGCTGCTTGGGCCATCGGGTTGCGGCAAGACCACAACGTTACGCTTGATTGCTGGCCTGGAATTGCCCAATGCCGGCAGCATCATGATTGAAGAGCGTGATGTGACGCGCTTGGCGGCCGCTGAGCGGCGCATCGCCATGGTGTTCCAATCCTATGCGCTGTTTCCGCATATGAATGTGCTGGAAAACGTGGCGTACGGTCTGGTGGTGCAGGGTGCGCGCAAGGCCTCGGCTGAAGCGGATGCGCTTGCCATGCTGAAAATCCTGGGGCTGGAAGGCTTGGGGCAGCGCCTGCCGGCGGAACTTTCCGGCGGGCAGCAGCAAAGGGTCGCGGTGGCGCGCGCCTTGGTATTGCGCCCGCAAGTGCTGCTGTTTGATGAACCCTTATCCAACCTGGACGCGCGGTTGCGCCGGCAAGTGCGCGAAGATATCCGCGATTTGCAGAAGCGCCTTGGCCTGACGGTGGTTTATGTCACGCATGACCAGCAGGAAGCGCTTGCGGTTTCCGATCTTGTTTGCGTCATGCGCGCGGGCAGGATTGCGCAAATGGGCACGCCGCGGGAGCTTTATGACGAACCAGCCGATGCCTTCATCGCCGATTTCATGGGGGAGGCGAATGTGCTGCAAGGCGAGGTGCTTGGCCCTGGGCGTATCGCGCTGGCGGGTGTCGCGCTTGAAACGAGGCTCCGCCCTTATCCGCCCGGCGCAGCCTTAATCGCGATCCGGCCCGAAGCGGTCACCCTGCATACGGAAGGGGAGGGGCTCCCTGGGCAGATTAAGCGGGCGGCATTCTTGGGCCAGACGCATGAATATGAAGTTGCGACATCAGCCGGGCAGATGTTCGTGGTTGCACCAGCGGGGACGGCAGAATTCGTGCCAGGCGATGATGTGCGGTGCCGCGTGGAAAGGGCCATACCATTGCAGGGCGCGCCTAGAGCAGATCACGTTCAGATGGAAATTCTGAACACGTGAAGATGCCAGAAAAATGGAGAAGTAGAGCGCGTTGCGTGAACCCATGTGAACGCAACATGCTCTAAACCCAAGCTGCTTCAGATCTTCAGATCCTGCAGCGATGCTTCCACTTCCAAGAAGCTTGGCATCAGATCGGTCGGTACCATCTTGCGCCCGGTCTCCACCGCCACCTGCGGCGCATTGCCGTGCAGATGCGCGACCAGCACGGCGCGGGTCACCTCATAATATTTCGCCTCTTCCTCAATCACGGCCTTGAGGTGCGCGGCGAAAAGGTCCGACCAGACCATAGGATAGGAAGACACCAAGAAAGGTGCCGACCAAGGCGCTGCCGATCATCCTGCCGAGGATGGCTGGCGGCGGATCAATGGATGCCATGGTCTTGATCACGCCCCTGACGGCGGCGACGATCCCAAGTGCCGGTAGCGCATCAGCCATGCTTTGCCGCGCATGGGCGCTATGTAATTCCTCTTCCTTCATTTTTTCAATTCGCGTTCCATCACATCGTCAATAAAATGCGGGTCATCGGTATTCATCCCAACCATGCGAAGGTAATCGCAAATAATCGCAACCGTGTGGCGATCCTTTAGGATATTCAGGAATTTTTGGAACGCCGCGCTTTCCTCGGGCTTTTCGATATGCAGTTCAATCGCCATCGGTCCCTTGGTCCGCGCCAGACGCACCGGCCAGAACAATAGGCTCAGCTATTCCATATAATTCTTGCGTTTATATTTACCGCAATTCAGGAATTTGCCCACACCGCCGAAGAGGTGCTTCACCTCCGAAAGGCTGTTGGCCATGAGCAGCGCACCAAAGGCGGCACCACCAACGATGGCGAATTCGAAGGGTTGGGCCAACAGGATGATGTCATCTTGCCGCCAGCGAGCATATAGCCGCGGAAGACGCAGACCAGAACGAAAATGAAACCCGTGATCGAGATCATGAGCGTGGCGTCTCCGGCGTCTGCCTGATCAGCGTGATGGACACACGCTGATTGGCGGCGGCGGTCGGTCGTTCGGGGATCAACAGGTCACGCTCCGTATGACCTGCCAGGTTTCTGATGCGATTATCCGCAACACCTGCATCAATCAGCAGGCTGCGTGAGACATTGGCGCGTTCGGTTGAAAGATCCCAATTGCTGCGCTCACCACCACCGCGGAAGGGAGTCGATTCGGTATGGCCCGCAATGCTGATGGCGTTGGGCAGACGTTGGATCACCTGCGCCACGCGGAGTAAAAGGGCGCGTGCGCGATCATTCGGTGCTGCGCCGCCGAGTGCGAACATCGGCTGACGATCCGCGTCCACCAATTGAATGCGCATGCCCTCCGGCGTTTGTTCAATTAGCAATTGGCGGTTTAGTTCAGCAAGCGCTGGGTCAGATTGGATCGCTTCGCGGATTTGTTGGGCTGCGGCTTCAAAAGCCTCGCGTTCGCGCCGCGCCAATTCCTGGCACAGCTCAACTTCGCCGGCATTTTCCGGCCGCTGTTCAGGGGAAGGTTCTGCGGCGGGTCCGCCGCGCGGTTGTGCGGGCCCCGCCAGCGCACCGGGGGGCGAGCGGATTGTAAGGCGCGCAGTTTTGCATCTTCCTGACCAATAGGGTCTTCGCGCCGCGGCACAGGTTCGGCTGGCGTGCGGCTATCATCTTCTTCAATATCCATCACAACGGGCCGCTTGCCTGGTTGCACTTCGATGGTGCCGGTGGTGGACACGAGCGGCACCTGGTCATTGAGAGTCTGGCCGCCAAAAGGCCGTCCGGTGCCAGATTCGGCGCGGGACATTACATTGGTCGGGTTAAAGTCATCGGCGATGCCGCGGCGCTGTTCTTCCGTTGTTGCATGGATCAGCCACATCAGCAGGAAGAAGGCCATCATCGCCGTCACAAAATCGGCATAGGCCGCCTTTCAGGCGCCGCCGTGATGCGCGTGCCCGCCCCCGTCTTTCCTTTTGACGATGATCGGTTCACCGCCACTCTGCGAGCCTCTTCCCTCGCGCGCCATGACAGATCGTATAGCCCCTAAAGCCTAATTCCCGCTAACATAGTATGGCCTTATTGCCGAAAGGCCAGAGCGACGGAAGGGACGCGGCGTGGTTTTGAGACTTGTTTCATGAATTCCCCCATTTGCGCCGCCCAAGAGTCGGTCCCGGTGGAACCTTTCCTCATCAAGCGGCCGGAACGGCAGACCATCCCCCTGGTCTTCGCATCCCCGCATTCGGGCCAGCGATATCCGGACCAACTGCTTTTGGATACACGGATGGATTCGCTCGCGCTCCGCCGGAGTGAGGATTCCTTCGTTGATGAACTCTTTGCCGCCGCCCCTGCCCATGGCGCGCCGCTGATCGCGGCTTCCTTCGCGCGCGTTTGGTGCGATGTGAACCGGGAGGCCTGGGAATTGGACCCGGCCATGTTCACCGAACCCCTGCCGCCCTGGGTCAATAGCGCGAGCCCCAGGGTGGGCGCCGGGCTTGGCACGCTCGCGCGGATCGTCACCGGGGGTGAGCAAATCTACCGCCGCAAACTAAGCTTTGCCGAGGCCGAGGCGCGCATTCGCGCTTGTTGGGAACCCTATCACGCGGCCCTGGCAGCGCTGCTGGCCGAAACCCGCGCGCGGTTCGGCTTTTGTCTGCTGATTGATTGCCATTCTATGCCGGGTCATCCGGCGCATCTCGCGAACCCCCCACATTTTGTGTTGGGCGACGCCCATGGCACAGCATGTACGCCGCGTGCAGCAAGGCTGGTGGAAGAAACCCTGATGGGTCTTGGGTATAAGGTCCGGCGTAATGACCCCTATGCCGGGGGCTTCGTCACCCGCTACTATGGACGCCCCCGCGAGGCGACTCATGCGCTGCAAATTGAGGTGGCGCGGACATTGTATATGGATGAAACCCGGATTGAACGCCTGCCAGGCTTTGGACCGCTCCGGCGCGATATGACCAGCCTGATTGAAAGTCTGACGCGGGTGGATTGGGACTTCCTCTCCCCAGGCCAATAAGCAGAGAAAAAAAGGGCGACGCCCGAGAGCGCCGCCAAGTTTAGGGAGGAAACGTCCAAGAATGTACAGTAGAAACCTCTGTACGAGGCAAATATGGGAACCACCCTCCCGCATTGCAAGATATTTTTTGCAGTGCAGCAAAGTGGGTTTTTGCAATATCAACCAAAGGTTTCTTGTCTGGTCGCTGGCTGCCGATGGTAAATCTGGCACGCGGCTTGCCCAGGACGACCCGTGCTGCTGGTCCGCGCCTTCCTGCCGAACCTTTCGCGCGATCTGGCGCTGCTTGGCGCTGTGCTGCTCCCTTTGGCGCTTTGGCCGCTGACGGCCACGGCGCAATTGATGCCCGCCAGGGGCTTCAGCGAAGGGCATTTGTGCCGCACCGCGATTTCTGAGGCCAATCGCAGCGCCAATCTGCCGCGCGCCTTGCTCCAGGCCATTGGCCGGGTTGAATCCGGCCGGCACAACCCCGATACCGGCCATTTGGCCCCCTGGCCCTGGCCCATCAATGCGGAGGGGGGAGGGCTAATATTTCCCAACGCGAAAGGCAGCCATTGCCCATGTGCGGCAATGGCAGGCGCGCGGTGTGCGCATCATTGATGTCGGCTGCATGCAGGTGAATTTGCACCATCACCCCAATGCCTTTGCCTCGCTTGAACAGGCTTTCGACCCTTCGACCGATGCGCGCTATGCGGCGCGCTTCCTGACCGACTTGAATGGCGGGCGGGCGGATTGGCGCCAGGCGGCGGGGCATCACCATTCGCAAACGCCCGAAAGGGCGGGGCCTTACGGGGAAAAGGTGCTGGCTGCCTGGGAACAGGAAGCACGCAATGCCGGCGATAGCTCGGCCGAGGCGCTGGTGCTGGCGCGATTGCGTGCCGGCTTGGGCGATGTGGCACTGGCGAGTGCCGCCGGGATTTCGCTCAGCAACCGGGCGGAACGCGCGCAAATCATCCCGCTTGCCGGTGGCGGGGTGGCGGCTTGGCAGTGGGGGGCTCACCAAGGCGTGGGCTGAATGCTTATCGTTCTGCGCCGATCCATGCCGTGAGCCGGCCGATGGTGGTGGCGCAGGCCGGGCCGGGGAGGATGCTGCGCTAGGTTTCAGGTGTCCCGCAAGGTTACGATCAGCGGTGTATGATCTGGTGACCACGCCTTGGCAGACGGGCCGCGCGACCCGTTCATCTGGCCCTGATGCCTCGAGGAAGCGCGCCGAAATGGCGCAGCAGAGGGCTCCAATTCATGCGGAGATGGGACGCGGCAGCAGCCGTGAAAAGGATTGAGGAGACAAGGTGCAGGTGGCTCCAGACCTTATAATCAATGCCAAGGAAGCCGCCGGTCGTGGCCTCCTCCTGCGGTACGTCGTGCCAAGCGAAAAGGCCGAGCCCTGAAACCACCATGACCACGAGCCCGATGGCGAGGAAGACGCCCGCCCAACGCCGGATGCGCGTGACCCTGATAGCGGCGCCATTCTGGCCCGGTTGGCGCGTCGATGATGATTCCACCTCAATGCTCATACGAACACCGAGAATTCGAGCCCATCGCCCAAAGGCAATTCCTCGGATACGAAGCGCCGCGGAGTTCCCCTTACATGATCAAGGTAGGTTTTGAGCGTTTTGCAAAAGGGCTTGATATCATCGCATAAAATGCTTGCGCCTGGCGTCAGTGCTGGTTCACGCAAGCGCAATATCAGCAGGTTGGCTTCTTTCCAGCCATCAAGAAAAACCAGGTCTATCGGTTCCTTGATATCGCGTAATGTGTGCAGCGCATCGCCCTCGCGCAATTCGCTCTCTCGGTCGAAGCCGGCTTCCGCCCAATTGGCCCTGGCGCTGGCGATCTTGTTTGGTTCCATTTCGGTGGTGAGGACCTTCCCACCACCATTGTCGCGGATTGCAGCCGCCAGATACATGGCCGAAATACCGAAAGATGCGCCGAATTCCACGATGCGCTGAGCACCGCGCGTGCGCGCGGTTTGATACAATACGCGGCCCTGTGCCTTATCAATCAGAATATAGGCGTTCTTCAGATAGGGTTTGACCGCTTCCATGAAGCCCTTGCCGCGCCACACGCCCCCGATCACGCCAGGCAGTGCGCGGGCAAACACAACCCGGTCCTGGCCGGCACGGTGGTGCAATGTTTTAATGGTATTGGCGATGCGTGGATCCTCAAGGCTGTTCATTGATTTTTTGTGCCAATTCTCGGTTATCGTCATAGTTAGGGTATTAAAAATTTTTCACAACTCGCATCCACGTATGATGAGATCATAAACCGCAAAGCCAAGAAAACAGCCGCTGCAGAGCCGTTCCAAGGGAACCTTCGGCGCCATTCTGAGGGCGACTGCTCGCATTTTGGAAGGCAGAGGGGCTGGAGGCAGCGAATATCAATGCCATCGCCGCGCGCGCCGGTGTGAGTGTCGGGTCGCTTTACCAATACTTCCCGGACAAGGCAGCGATCTTCGCCGAGCTGATTAGGCAAGCAGAGACTGGGCTTGGCGACATGCTGGGAAAGCTGCTGGCAGAGACCGCGGGACAGTCCTTAGAAGATTGTCTGAAACCTCTGGTAAAGGCCGGTGTCGCGCAGCAGATGGCGCGGCCGCAACTTGGGCGCATTCTGGATAATCTTGAAGCTACCTTCCCCGCAGATGCTTACCTGAAGGCAGCGGAGGAACGGATATTGCGCTTGATCATGCAATTGTTAAATGAGCACGAGGAAGGTATCGCGCGCCCCGTCACGCCGGCCACGGCGTTGGATGTTTTGTCCATCGTCAAGGGTATCGTGGATGGCGCCAGTTTTGCGGGCGAAACCAATGCGGCTGCGCTGGAACGCCGCGTGATGTTTGCAGTCTTGGGGTATCTCAAGCAACCTTAGTCGTGAATGTCCCGCAAGGTCAGGGTCAATGGCGTATGGTCTGAAGGCTGCGCCTCGGCACGCGGGGCGGTATCAACCTCGCAGGCTTCGAGATGTTCGGCCAATTCGGGGCTGAGCAGCGCATGGTCAATTCGCAGCCCGCGATTGGCCTCAAAGGCAGGGCCGTAATCCCAATAGGTGTAGAGCGTTTCGCTGGGATGCAGCGCGCGCAGCGCATCCGTCATGCCCAGATGCAGTAGCGCGCGGAACCTGGCGCGGCTTTCGGGATGGACCAGCGCATCGGTCGCCGGCAGTGCGCCATGGGCAAGGTCGGCCTCGGTCGGGCAGACATTATAATCGCCCAGCACCGCAAAGGGCTGGAAGGCATCAAGCCGGTCCTGCACCAGGCTCCGCAGCCGATCCATCCAGGCGAGCTTATAGGCAAAGCCGGCATCGCCGCCGGAATTTCCATTGGGCAGGTAAATCCCCGCCGCGCGCAGCCCCGCCGCCGCCACTTCAATATAGCGCGCCTGGGTATCTTCGGCATTGCCGGGCAGGGCTTCGGCCAGAACCTCAAACGGAATGCGGGAAAGAACGGCAACGCCATTCCGCCCGCCCGCCTGGCCCACCGCATGGGTCTTATAGCCAAGCCCCGCGAATTCCATCGCCGGCACCTGTTCCGCCGTGCAGCGGGTTTCCTGCAGGAACACCAGATCGGGCTTTTGCCGTTCCAGAAAGCGCGCGAGATGGCCCGCGCGCGCGCGAATGGAATTGACGTTGAAGGTGCAGAGGCTGAGCAGGGGGATCAGCCGATTGCGAAGGAAGAACCGCAGCCGCAGCCGGAACTCGCCTGCGGGTTATTGATGGCGAAATGCGCGCCGATCAGCGCTTCCGCCCAATCGAGCTCGGCCCCGGCCAGCAGGTCGAGCGAAACAGGGTCAATGAAAACCCGGCCCTGGCCTTCGCCAATTACCAGATCATCAGGGGCGGGGGCGTCTTCCAGTCCGAATTTGTACTGAAATCCGGAACAGCCGCCCGCTTCCACGGCGAGCCTAAGCCCCGCATCCGGGCGGCCTTCACGCGCGGCGATATCGGCCACCTGAGCGGCGGCTCGGGAGGTGACGCGAAACGGTGCGGGGTTCGTAATGCCATCCGGCATGGTTTGGGCTCCTTGAAGCGTAACATAGGCATTTTGCGCGCCGCTTCCAATCACCAAAGATTGCGGGGGGTGCATGGCGGGTGTTACAGCGATCAGAGAGGCATTTTTCACGGAAAACCACGATTTCGATGCAAGCCCAGGCCAAAGCCGCGATCATTAAGCCCAAAGGGCAGCGGGCAGCATGAACCTTGCCCCCTACGCGGTGCTGCCGGAGAGCTCTCGGGGGCGGCTTTACCCTGAGGCGGGCGGTGATGCGCGGTCGCCCTTTCAGCGGGACCGGGACCGGATCATCCACGCGACGGCCTTCAGGCGACTGCAATACAAGACACAGGTGTTTGTCTACCATGAGGGTGATCATTTCCGCACACGCCTGACCCATTCCGTCGAGGTCGCGCAAATTGCGCGGTCCATCGCTCGGCTCTTGCGACTGGACGAGGATTTGGCCGAGGCCTTGGCGCTGGCGCATGACCTGGGGCACCCGCCCTTTGGCCATGCCGGGGAAGATGCGCTGAATGCGGCGATGAAACCCTATGGCGGGTTTGACCATAATGGGCAGTCCTTGCGCGTTGTCACGCACCTGGAAGCGCGTTACGCCGGCTTTGATGGGCTAAACCTGACCTGGGAAACGCTGGAAGGAATTGCCAAGCATAATGGCCCCTTGCGGAGGCCATCGCCCTACATCGCAGAATATGATGCGCGCCATGCGCTTGATCTTACCAGCTATTCCTCGGCCGAGGCGCAAATCGCCGCCATCGCCGATGATATCGCCTATAACAACCACGATCTGGATGATGGGTTGCGCGCTGGCCTGTTCACCCTGGAAGAAGTCGGCGCCTTGCCGGTGATTGGTGAAGCGCTGGCGGCGGCGCGCGCAGCAGCGCCCGATGCGCCATTGGAGCGCCTCGCACCCGAGATGATCCGGCGCGTAATTAGCAGCATGGTGGGCGATGTAGCCGTAGAGGCGACGCGGCGCCTTTCCGTGCTGAAACCAGCAATGGTTGCCGATATTCGCGCGGCGGATCGGCCTATGGTGGTGTTTTCTGAAGAGATGGCGCGCGCCAACCTCTCCATCCGGGAATTCCTGTTCCAGCGCATGTATCGGCATTGGCGTGTCAATCGCACCATGGCGAAATCCAAGCGCGTGGTGCAGGTGCTTTTCAGCCTGCTGCATGGCGGGCCGGCCATGCTGCCGCCGCTCTGGCGCGCCCGCGCCGGGGAGGCTGGGTCCGCTGAGGCCGCGCTGGCGGTTTGCGATTATATCGCCGGCATGACAGACCGATTTGCGCTGGAGGAACACCGGCGCATGACCGACCCCGATATTTCAGGCTGAGAATTGCATGACCGAAAATGTTTTCACCGCCATGGCGGAACAGCTGCGTGCGGCGCTGGTGGAACTCTATCCCGATCTGCCGGCAGATATTCTGGCGCGCGTGCAGGTGGAACCGCCGCGCGATGCGGCGCATGGCGATATGGCGACCAATGCCGCCTTGGTGATCGCCAAGCCCGCGCGCCTGCCGCCGGCCAAGATTGCTGTCGCGCTCGTGGAAAAGCTTGGCGCCTTGCCCATGGTGGAAAAAGCCGAAGCGGCGGGGCCTGGCTTTGTCAATTTGCGTTTGCGCGAAAGCTATATGGCCGGGCAAATCAAGACCGTGCTGGCCGCCGGGCTTGGCTATGGTGATAGCACGATTGGCGCAGGGCGGCGCGTCAATGTCGAATATGTCTCGGCCAATCCAACGGGGCCGATGCATGTCGGGCATTGCCGTGGTGCGGTGGTGGGCGACGCGCTCGCCAATCTTCTCGCCAAGGCGGGGTTTTCCGTCACCAAGGAATACTACGTCAATGATGCGGGGGCGCAGGTCGCCGCACTCGGCTGGGCTGCCTATTGGCGCTATTTGCGCGTGATCGAGCCAAATCTTGAGGGGTGGACTGCAGAACAGGTCGAACACCGCTTTGGCGTGACGCTGCAATATCGCGGCGATTACCTGGGCGCGGTGGGTGAGGCCTTGGCCGAGCATCATGGCGCTTCCATGGCGCCGCAGCGGATTGAAGGCGCACCAAGTGCGGACCAGGCCGCTGCCGGTGTGGCGAGCGCGCTGGCACATGGCTGGTTCGTGGATCTCGCCTGGCTTGATCTCGCGCGGGAGCGGGCGGTGGCGATGATGATGATCGCGATCCGTGAGGATTTGGCGCTACTCGGCGTCAATCAGGAAGTGTTCTTGTCCGAACGCGCGCTGGTGGAAGCGAATGCGACCGACGCCGCGATTGCCGCCCTTGAAGGCAAGGGTTTGCTCTATGAAGGCGTGCTTGAACCGCCCAAGGGCAAGACGCCGGATGATTGGGAGCCGCGCCCGCAATTGTTGTTCCGTTCGACGCAATTTGGCGATGATGTTGATCGGCCACTCAAGAAATCCGATGGCTCCTACACCTATTTTGCCAATGATATCGCGTGCCATACGGATAAGCTCACGCGTGGCTATGATTTGCTGATTGATGTCTGGGGCGCGGATCATGGCGGCTATGTCTCCCGCATGGGTGCTGCCGTGAAGGCGCTGTCCGATGGCCGCGTGCCTTTGGAAGTGGTGCTTTGCCAGATTGTGCATGTGATCAAGGCGGGTGAGCTCGTGCGCATGTCCAAGCGCGCTGGGACCTATGTGACGCTCCGCGATCTGATTGAGGAAGTGGGCCGCGATGCGGTGCGCTTTACCATGCTGACGCGCAAATCCGACGCGCAGATGGAATTCGACCTGGACAAGGTTGTCGAACAAACTCGCGAAAACCCAGTGTTTTACGTGCAATACGCCCATGCGCGCTGCCGGTCCGTACTTCGCCAGGCGGGTGACCCTGATGTCCCGAAACTCGCCGCCGCACCGCTTGAACATTTGCGCGACAAGGCAGAATTGGACCTGATCCGGCGCGTGATTTCCTGGCCGCGGGTCGTTGAATCCGCCGCTTTAGCGCGGGAGCCGCACCGGGTAGCGTATTTTCTCCATGACTTGGCCGCCGATTTTCATGTATTGTGGAATAGCGGTCGTAACGATTCGACGCTTCGCTTCATCCGTGAGGATGAGCCCGCCGCCACAGCCGCCAGGCTGGCGCTGGTGGCAGCGACGGCAAGCGTTATTCGTTCCGGCCTTGGCGTCATGGGGGTGACGCCGGTCGAGGAAATGCGCTGACACTATTCCAGTGCCGATCGGGGGATAGGCGTGAGGGAAGTTCCAGTTCCAGCCTACAGGCTGGGTCGCAAGGGGGCTGGGGGGCCTCCTTGGCGGATTATCATCATCGCGGGCTTTGTGCTGGCGGTGGGGGCAGTTGTTGCATCGCTGGTCTGGGGCTTTTCGCGCGGGTCATCGCGCAATGCGCCGTTGATCGAGGCAGATGCGCGCCCGATAAAAGTGCGGCCCGACAATCCCGGGGGCTTGCGTGTGCCCAATCAGGATGAGCTGATTTTTGACCGCAATCGCGGCGCGCGTCCGGCCACGCAAGGCGGGTTGGCGCCGGAAGCCGAGAAGCCACGTGTGGATCAGCTACGCGCACAATTGGCCGAACGTGCGGCGCAGGAAGCGGCACGTAGCGCGCCGCCGGCGGCAGCCCCTGCGCCAGCGCAGCCGGCCGCACCCCCAGCGGCTGCGCGCCACGCCCCGCAGGCTGCCGCGCCTGCAACGCTAACCACACCCGCGCCGCCGGCCACAACTTCGGCACTGACCGCGCCAAGCCTGCCTGCGCCTTTGCCTGCAAATGCAGAGCGATTTGCCCCGGTGGCCGATGGTCGCGCGCGGGTGCAATTGGGGGCGCTGCCGAGTGAAGCCGCCGCACGCGGCGAATGGGAACGCTTGAAACGGCGCGCGCCCGAGTTCCTCGGCAATCGGCGGGCGAGCCTGACACCGCTTGATCGCGAAGGCCAGACGACGATGTATCGCATCCGCACCGGTGGCTTTGCCGATGCCGCAACCGCGCGCGCCTTTTGCGAGGAAATGAAGACGCGCAGCATCCCCTGCATGGTGATCGGCGGATAGGCGTAGATGGCGCCTTCACGGGCCGCGATACTTGGCCTTGCGGGGCCTCGGCTGACTTCGGCGGAAGCGGCGCTATGGCGACGCTTTCCCCCGCTTGGCGCCATTTTGTTCGCGCGCAATATCCATAACCCAGTGCAATTACGGGCACTCACCAATGATATTCGCGATGTCCTGGGCGCTGCCGCGCCAATCCTGATCGACCAGGAAGGCGGGCGCGTGGCGCGGTTGAAGCCGCCGCAATGGGAGGCATTTCCCGCCGCCGCACGGTTTGAAGGTGAGCCAGAACTCGCGGAGCGCGCCAATGCCTATTTGATGGGGGCGATGTGCCGCGCGGTTGGCTTGGATGTTGTCTGCGCGCCCGTTCTGGATTTGCGCCTGCCGGGCGCGCATCAGGTGATTGGTGATCGCGCCTTCAGTGCGGAACCTGAGGAGATTGCGCGGCTTGGCGTGGCCTGCATCGCCGGGCTGCAAGCGGCTGGCTGCATTCCCGTGATCAAGCATATCCCAGGGCATGGGCGCGCGATGGCGGATAGTCATCATGAATTACCGCACGTTGGCGCGGGCATTGCCGAATTGGCCCAGGATATCGCGCCGTTTCGCGCATTGGCCGGCAGCGGCGCCTGGGCCATGACAGCGCATGTGCTGTATGAGGCCTGGGACGCGCGCCTGCCAGCGACGCTTTCCCCGACCGTAGTTGAACGCGTGATCCGGGGCGAGATTGGCTTTGATGGCCTGCTGATCACGGATGATCTGGCGATGGGCGCACTTGCCGGCATGGCGAATGACCTGGCCGGTGCGGCGCTTTCTGCGGGCTGCGATCTGGTGATGCATTGCTCGGCGAAGCTTGAGGACGCGGCGGCGCTGCTGGTTGATTGCCCAGCGCTGAGCGATGCTGCGCTGCGGCGCTTGGCGCTTGCCGATGCGGCGCGGCGTGGCTTTGGCGCGGGCGACAGGCCGGCGCTGCGCGCGGTGCGGGATGGGGTTTTGGCCGCGCCGGTGCTGGCGAGTCGTGATATTGATCCAACAGAACGAAATTAGGACCTAAGACGGAACCGGCACCGCTTCAGCCAGCAAGCCATCGGCTTTCAATTCCTGCCAAAGTTTCGCTGGAATTTCATGATGCAGATAGCCAATATTCTGACGCACCTCCTCAGCCGATAGGGCGCCAGGAATAACCGATGCCACCGCAGGATGCGCGAGGGGGAACTGCAGCGCCGCCGCAGCCAATGGCACTTTGTTGCGCTGGCACACCGCCGCAATGCGGCGCGCCTTTTCAATCAGGTGCCGCGGCGCTGCCTTATAGTCATGCGTCGCACGATCAGGCACATTTCCTGCCAGAATACCCGAGTTATACGGACCGCCGATGATAACGCTGATGTCATGCACCTCTGCATAGGGCATGAATTCATCCAGCGCGCCCTGTTCAAGCAAGGTATAGCGCCCGGCAAGCAGCATGCAATCGAAATCCCCCGCTCTCGCGAAACGCAAACACATATCCGCTTCATTGAGGCCACAGCCAATGGCGCCGATCACCCCGGCCGAGCGCAATTCATCAAGCGCGCGATAGCCGCTATCCATCAGAATGCGAAAACGCTGATCAAGCAGTGCCCGATCCTGGATGGTCCAGAAATCTATGTCATGGACAAGCAGGATATCCAGGCGCGAAATCCCAAGGCGCAAGCATGATTGTTCAAGCGAACGCATGACGCCATCATAGCTATAGTCGAATACTGGAATGAATCCCGGCAGACCATTACTGCGCAAATTGGCGGGCACCTGTTCCTGCGGCTGCCGCGCATGCATAACACGGCCGATCTTGGTGGAGATGACAAATTCCTCTCGTGCGCTTTGCCTAAGGAAATGCCCAAGCCGCAATTCGCTCCTGCCATAGCCGTAAAAGGGCGAGGTATCGAAGAAGCGCACGCCACCCTGCCAGGCAGCTTCAAGCAGCGCTTGCGCTTCGGCTTCGGCGATGGTGGCGCGAAAGCCACCAATGGGCGCGGCACCAAAGCCGAGCACTGAGACCTCGAGCGCTGTGGTGCCGAGCCTTCGGGCAGCGATGTGACGCATGAGCTGATTCCTGAATGATTTCTGCCTACGCCAAGGTTTGGCGCATACTGGAACGCTAGCGCTCGGCCCATCGCTGGGGCAAGCGGTGTGTGACGGGCGGCGCCGCGAAAGTTGAAATGCCAAGCTCCTGGAAAGTTTCAGCGCAGTCGCGGGCGGCAGCCATTTCTGATCATGAACCTCGTCCGGGACAGCGGGCGCGGCATTCCGAAAGCATCGCGCACCAAGACACTGCCGCAGGGTATCGGCGCGCAGATGCTCCGTGTAGTTAAAACTGTTCGGAAGTTTCTTCTTCGCTGTTGCCGGAATTTCGGATGGACCCCCAGAAACACTGAGAACAGGGCGAAAGCCAACACTTTAATCCGGGGAGAGAACCATGCCGCTACCCACTTTGCCTGCCTGGCGCCAGTTTGTCGTGGGCCTTGCGCTTGCCGCGGTGCTTGCCGCGCCACTGCCAGCCGCCGCTGAGCGGAGCCCCGAGGTGATGGTTGACGCCTTTGAAGCCGTGCTGGGGCCAGTCCGCTCGCATCGTCCTGGAAGGGCTTCGCGGCGGCATAGGGCGGCGATGCTTTCCTCGCCGCGAAGCCCTTCCAGGACGATGCGGATCTTGTCCTCGGCGGAATGGTGCTTGCGCGTGGCTCGGCGAATATCGCGGACTAGCTTTTTGGCTGGTACCCGCGTGGGCCGGCCAGCGAATTTCTGGCTCATCTTCACTCTCCTTGGGGTTACGATGAGCCAGAAATCCTCCGTTACTCAAATCGCCAATCTGGTCCCATAGGCGCTGACGCCGGACAAGGTTTGCGCCGATGCGGTGAAAGGCAGGGCCGCAAGTGCTCCGCCCACGGTGAATGCGTAACGCCGTGAGCTGATCATGGGTCGCTCCTCCTTGTGTTTCAGGAAACGCTAATCACTTTTCCGCGCAACTGGAACCTTGCCTTTGCTATTCCCAAAGCCGTTCAATCTCCGCCGCGCGCTGTTCAATCGCGGCGCGGCGCTTCAGCTTCATGGTCGGCGTCAGCAAGCCATTTTCAATGGTGAAGGGTGTCGTCACTGCATGGCGGCGCATGCGTTCAATCACAGCGAGCCTTCCATTCACCCGCGCCACGGCGGTGGCGATGCCTGCTTCCTGACCCTCAGCCGGGACAATCAGCGCGACCAGGCCGGGCTTGCCCTCACCGGCGACAAGCGCCTGCTGGATTTCGGGTTCGGCCATCAACAGGCTTTCGATCTTGGCCGGGCTGATCATGTCGCCGCCCAAAAGCTTGATGAAATCGCGCTTGCGATCGGTGATATACAAAAATCCATCGCACATGTCACCGATGTCACCGGTATGCAGCCAAGGGCGCGGGTCATCGCCTTCGGTCTTCAAGGTGGATGCGGTTGCTTCCGCTTTGCCCCAATAGCCGGTCATCACCAGATCACCCTGGATCAGGATTTCACCATCGGCAGCGATGCGGCATTCAACGCCTCCCAAAGGCATGCCGACACTGTCATGCCGATTGGCCCAGGGCAGGTTCACACTCACCACCGGGCCAGCTTCGGACTGGCCATAGCCTTGCAGCACGGGCAATCCAAGCGCGATGAAAAACGCCGCCAGGTCAGGGTCAAGCCGCGCGCCGCCGGAAACCAGCGCGCGCAAGGCGCCACCGAAACGTGCGCGCACTTTCTTCCGCACCAGTTTCTCCAAAAGCGCGTCTTCAATGCTGCCAATCACACCTAGAGAGGCGCCCGCCAGGCGCTGCTGACCGCGCAGCAAGGCCCGGTCGAACAGCTTGCGCTTGATGGGTTTTTCTTTCTCCAGCGCCGCCAACAGGCGCGAACGCAGCACTTCGAATAGCCGCGGCACCGCGGTCATAATCGCAGGGCGTATTTCCGCCATTTCCTGCACCAGGCGATCTGCGCCGCGCGAATAAACCACCTCCATGCCATAGGATGGCAGCAGAAAACCGCCCACCGTATGTTCATAGCTATGCGACAGCGGCAGGAAGGAGAGATAGGGCTTGCCATCCAACTCCAGCTTTTCCGCCAGCGGCAAAACACCCCGCCGATTGGCGAGCAAGGCGCGATGCGGCAGCATCACCCCCTTCGGCGCACCGCCAGTGCCGGAGGTATAGATCAGGCAGGCCAGCGCTTCGGACGCAATGTGATGCGTCTCCGCTTCCAGCGCCAAGGGATCAGCGGGGGTGGCGAGCGCATCAGCCCAGAGATGGCGCACGAGCCCCGGCGCTTCGGGCGGGGCCTCACAGCAAAGCAAGCCATCCAGGCCATGCGCCAGGGCCGCACCTTCCAGCACGCGCTCCGCCAGGGCTGTGGTGGAGACTATCGCAAACCGCGCCCCCGAATCGCGCAGGATATGGGCGTGGTCGCTCGGCAGGTTGGTGACATAGGTCGGCACGGTAATGGCGCCGATGGCCATGATCGCGGTATCGGCAATGGGAAATTCAGGGCGGTTTTCGGATACCAGCAGCACCCGATCCCCCGGCGCGATGCCATGGCTGCGCAAAAACGCCGCCAGCGCTGCAACCTGGTCCGCGAATTCCGCCCAAGTGAGGTTCTGCCACGCCTTGCCACGCCAGAAGCGAAACAGCGGCTTCGCTGGCCATTCCCGCGCCCGCGCCAGCATTATGGCTGGTAAATTGGTCCATCCGTGGTCCGTATAAGGCATTCCCTTCCTCCCGGTTATGTTTTGGCGCTTGGCCGCGCGCCGCTTCGGTCTATATGAGAAAGGTGACCAGAAACACCTCCCCTGACCCGCTCCGCGCCCCGCTTGATGGCGGAGCCGCCGCTGCCAACCTGCCCGTTTGGGACCTTTCGGACCTGTATAAGGCGCCGGATGACCCAGCCCTCGCACGTGATCTTGACCGTGCCGAGGCCGATGCGCGGGCCTTTTCCGCCAAATTGGCCTGCAGGCTTGGCGCGATTTCCGGCAATGATCTCGCGGCGGCGATTGCCGAGTATGAAGCGATTGAAGAGGTGCTGGGCCGCGTCATGTCCTATGCGCAGCTGGTCTTCAGCGGCGATGCGGAAGACCCGGCCAATGGGCGCTTTTATCAAACCATGCAGGAACGCGCGACCACGATCAGCAGCCACCTGATCTTTTTCACGCTGGAATTGAACCGGCTTGAAGACACGGTTCTGGATCGCAAATGCGCCGATTCTGCCGCGCTGGCGCGCTTCCGCCCCTGGCTGCGCGATTTGCGCGTCTTCCGCCCGCATCAGCTTTCCGATGAGGTGGAAAAACTGCTGCACGAGAAGGAAGTGACGGGCCGGGCCGCCTGGAACCGGCTGTTTGACGAGACCATCGCCACCATGAAGGTTGCTGTCCCGCTGCCATCCGGCACGCAAAGCCTGACCGTCTCAGACGCGCTAAACAAGCTTTCCGATGGTGATCGCGCGGTGCGCGAAGCCGCCGCCAAGGGGGTCTCGGCCGCCTTCGCGAAAAAGGGGCGGCTATTCACACTGATCACGAATACGCTCGCGAAAGACAAGGAAATCATTGACAAGTGGCGGCGCTACCCCCGGCCTGCCTCCGCGCGCAACCGCGCGAATATGGTGGAAGATGAGGTGGTGGAGGCCTTGGTTTCCGCTGTCAACGCCAGCTTCCCCCGGCTTTCGCATCGCTACTACGCCATGAAGGCGAAATGGCTGGGCCGGCCCAAATTGCAGCACTGGGATCGCAACGCGCCGCTGCCCGATCAGGATGACAGCCTGATCCCCTGGCCCAAGGCTGTGTCGCAGGTGCTGGATGCCTATGGCGCCTTCAGCCCACGCCTGGCCGAGATTGGCCGGCAATTCTTTGACAAACCCTGGATTGACGCTGCACTCCGCCCCGGCAAGGCATCGGGCGCCTTCGCGCATCCGACCGTGCCTTCAGCGCATCCGTATCTGCTCGTGAATTATCACGGCAAGGCGCGGGATGTGATGACGCTCGCGCATGAATTGGGCCATGGCGTGCATCAAGTGCTGGCGGGTCAGCAGGGCTATCTGATGTCCTCAACACCGCTGACCTTGGCTGAAACCGCCTCGGTTTTCGGTGAGATGATGACCTTCCGCGCGGTCTTGGATGCGGAAGCCGATCCGCGCAGGCGCCGCGGACTGCTCTCCGCCAAGGTTGAGGATATGCTGAATACGGTGGTGCGCCAGATCGCCTTCTACCGGTTTGAAACCCTGCTGCATGACGCGCGCGCCAAGGGCGAGCTGTCATCGGAAGAGATAGGCGCGCTTTGGATACAGGTGCAGACCGAAAGCCTGGGGCCGGCCTTTGAATTTTCGCCGGATTACCATGTCTATTGGTCCTATATCCCGCATTTCATCCACACGCCGTTTTATGTCTATGCTTATGCCTTTGGCGATTGCCTGGTGAATGCGCTGTATGCCGTTTATCGCGATGGTGGTGTCGCAGATTTTGAGGCGAAGTATATCAACATGCTGCGCGCCGGCGGCACGTTGCGGCATAAGGAATTGCTGGCGCCCTTTGGCCTTAATGCCTCAGACCCGGCGTTTTGGATGCGCGGGCTTGATGTGATTGCCGGCTTCATTGATGAGATTGAGCGCGCGGATGGCTGAAGATCGCGAAGCCCACTCAATTTTTGGCGAGGTGCGCCGCATGGTGCGCACTTCCGGTGCTGTCACAGGCATGGCAGCGCGTGTTGCTGGGCATAAGTTATTCGGCCTGAAATCCGACGAAAAACATGCCGAAGATCTGAAGGCCGTGCTGGGTTCCCTTAAGGGGCCCATGATGAAGATCGCGCAATTCCTCTCCACCGTGCCGGATGCGCTGCCGCCCGAAATCGCCAAGGAATTGGCGACCCTTCAAGCGAATGCGCCGCCGATGGGCTGGCCCTTTGTGCGCCGGCGCATGATGAGCGAATTGGGTCCGGCCTGGGAAAGCAAATTCAAATCTTTTGAGCGTGAAGCCGCCGCGGCGGCGTCGCTTGGCCAAGTGCATCGCGCCGTACTGCCCGATGGTCGGCGCGTGGCCTGCAAGCTGCAATATCCCGATATGGCAAGCGTAGTGGAGGCTGACCTTCGGCAACTTAAGATTGCCATGAGCCTCTATCGGCGCATGGATAGCGCGCTTGAGAATGAGGAAGCCTATGTCGAGCTTTCCGAACGCTTGCGCGAGGAACTGGATTACCTGCGCGAAGCATCGCAGCAGTGGCTATACGGCATAATGCTGCGCGATGTGCCTGGCGTGCGCGTGCCTGTGCCGGTGGAAGCCTTTTGCACTAAGCGCCTGCTGACCATGTCCTGGCTGGATGGCCGAGCCATTCAAGGCCGGATTGATGAAGGCCCGCCGGAAGAAGAACGCGCGGCCTATGCGCGTGCCCTGTTCCGTGCCTGGTATGTGCCGTTTTATCGCTATGGGGTGATTCATGGCGACCCGCATCTCGGCAATTATCAGGTGCGCGCTGATGCGCCGGATAATGATGGCTTTGGGATCAATCTGCTCGATTTCGGCGTGGTGCGGATTTTTGAACCGCGCTTCGTCGGCGGCGTGATAATGCTTTATGAAGCGATGCGCGATAGGGATTTCGACAAGGCAGCGGAAGCTTATCGCATCTGGGGCTTCAAGGAGCTGAAACGCGAGACGATGGAGGTACTGAACCTTTGGGCGCGCTTCCTCTATGAACCGCTTTTGGATGACCGGGTGCGACCAATTCAGGAAAGCGATGACCCGCAATATGGCCGGCGCATTGCCGAGGAAGTGCATGCCGGGCTGAAGCGCACCGGCGGCGTGCGCATTCCGCGCGAATTCCCGCTGATGGACCGTGCGGCAATCGGGCTTGGGGCGGTGTTTCTGCGCCTGAATGCCAAGCTTAATTGGCATGAATTATTCCAGGAGTTGGTCGCCGATTTCGATGTGGCGAAAATTGCCGAACGCCAGCAGGCAGCGATCGCCGAGGCTGGGGTACCGCCCACCGCTGCGCCGGCCTGATTCCGCGCCTGGGGGATTGATCCCGGCGGCGCGGCGGGTTCCTCTGCGCTCATGGATGATTCGTCCCCCCGGCTGCCGACCCGCACTGATCTTTTCCTCACCTATGGCAAGATTGGCCTGATCGGCTTTGGCGGCATCAATGCTTGGGCGCGGCGCGTGCTGGTCGAAGAAAAGTGCTGGCTGACGGAACAGGAATATGCCGAAACGCTTGGCCTGGGGCAGGTGCTGCCGGGGCCCAATGCGCTCAATGCTGCGATCATGGTGGGGGATCGGTTTCATGGCGCGGTCGGCGCCCTGCTTGCTTCCTGTTCCATGTTTGGCGGGCCTTTGATTATCCTGATGGGGCTTGCGGTGCTATATGATTCCTACGGTGAAGTGCCGTTGGTTAAGGCGGTGCTGGCCGGTGTGGCGGCGGCAGCGGCGGGCATGGTGCTCGGCACGGCGGTCAAGATGACGCAGAAGTTGAAGCCAACCCTCGCACTTCTCGCGGTTGGGCTTTGCGCGCTGGCGGCGGCGGGTTTCTTCCGCGTGCCCTTGCCCATGGTGGTGCTGGGCCTCGCGCCCTTTGGTATTCTGGCGTCCTGGTACGGAGCGCGTCGCAAATGACAGCAACCATCTTCTGGCAATTGCTGCTGGGCTTTGGTGCCATTTCGCTGGTCTCGGTCGGCGGTGGCATCGCTGTGCTGCCGGAGATGCATCGCCTGGTGGTGGATGTGCATGGCTGGATGAGCGACGCAGATTTCGCGCGCCGCTTCGCGCTGGCCCAGGCAGCACCGGGGCCGAATGTGCTGGTGGTGGGGCTGTTTGGTTGGCATGTCGGCGGCATTCTTGGGATGCTGACGGCGTCAGCCGCTATGACGGTGCCGACCAGCCTGATGGCCTTTGGTTTTTCGCGTCTGCGCGCAAGGCTTCTGGGGCGCCCGTGGCTGCGTATTGTAGAATGCGGGCTGGTGCCGATCGCGGTTGGGCTGATTGCTGCATCGGGCCTGATCCTGGCGCAGGGGTCTGCCGAGAGCTGGGTGACGATTGCGCTGACGGTCGCTTCCTCCATCTTCGTCTGGCGCACGGATTTCAGCCCGCTTTGGGTGCTGGGAGCGGGTGCGATCATCGGGGCCTTGGTGCTGTGATGAGGGATGGCATCGCAGCCCCCGGCTTCCGCGATGCCGCCCCGCGCGGCTTGTGCACGGATTGCGGCGTTTCACGCTTGCAAGACCCGAAAGCCTGTGGCGCCGCCTGCCAATTCATCAAGCCGGATTACCCGCGCCTGGAAGCCGCCGTACATGGCCGCGCGCGTGACCCGGAGCGCCCGGATGAGCTGCATTTCGGCCCCTTTCGCCAAATGCTCCGCGCCTCGCTGAAGCCGCCTCAGCCCGGCGCACAATGGACCGGCATCACCACGCGCCTTGCTGAAAAACTGTTGGAAGCGGGTGCGGTGACCGCCGTGCTGACCATGGCGCCTGACCCGGACGACAAATGGAAACCCGTGCCGGTGCTGGTGACCAAGCCCCAAGCCATGGCGGCTTGTCGTGGCATGCGCATGGGCTATGCGCCGCTGCTCGCTTTGCTGGAACCTGCTGCTGCCGTTGGCCATAAGCGCATCGCCGTCATTGGCATTCCCTGCCAGGTCTATGCCTTGCGCGCGCTGGAAGCGCAGCTTGGACTGGAGGCGCTTTACGTCATCGGCACGCCGTGCTCGGACAATACCACCACAGAAAAATTCCATCATTTCCTTGGACTTTTGTCCGATGTGCCGGAGACCATCACCTATCTGGAATTCCGCGCCGATTACCATGTGGAGCTGCGCTTCGCCGATGGCAGCACACGCGAGATTCCGTTTCTGCAATTGCCGATCAGCCAGCTCCCTTCGGATTTCTTCCCACTCACCTGCCGAAGCTGCGTGGATTACACCAATGTGCTGGCCGATATCACGGTGGGTTATATGGGCGGGCAGGGGGAGCAATGGCTTTTGGTGCGCAATGCGCGCGGCGAGGAATTGCTACGCCTGCTCGGCGATGAAATCATCACCAGCGCGCCCGGCAGCGCCGGCAAACGCGCCAGCGCAGTCAAGGGGTTTCTGGAAAACACCCGCCGCGCCGCAGGTGGCTTGCCACTCCGCCGCATGCCGAATTGGCTGCGGCCGATCATCGGCTGGCTGATGCCGCACATTGGTCCGCGCGGCTTGGAATTCGCCCGCGCGCGGGTTGAAATGAAGGCCGTGGAAAGCGTTTTGCACCTTGAACGGGCCGAACCTGCCAAGTTGCGCAATATGATCCCGGATCACGTCTGGGCGCTGGTCGCGCCTTACGACATTAAAAAACCGAATCAGCCTTCCACGCGGTAATTCGGCGCCTCACGCGTCACCGCAACATCATGCACATGGCTTTCGCGCAAGCCAGCACCTGTGATGCGCCGAAAGCGCGCCTTGGTCTGCAATTCGGCGATCGTGGCGCAGCCCGTATAGCCCATGGCAGAGCGCAAGCCGCCGACCATTTGATGGATTACCGCGCCGACCGGGCCCTTATAGCCCACGCGCCCTTCGACTCCTTCCGGCACCAGCTTGAGTGAATCCTGCACCTCCGCCTGGAAATAACGATCCGCCGAACCGCGCGCCATGGCGCCAAGCGATCCCATGCCACGATAGGATTTGTAGGATCGGCCCTGATACAAAAACACCTCACCAGGTGCTTCATCCGTGCCGGCGAAGATGCTGCCCATCATGGCGCAATCCGCCCCCGCCGCCAGCGCCTTGGCCAAATCGCCAGAAGACCGAATGCCACCATCGGCAATCACCGGCACGCCCTTTTCGCGCGCCGCCGCCGCGCTTTCCAGAATGGCGGTTAGCTGCGGCACGCCAACACCGGCCACAATGCGCGTGGTGCAAATGGAACCGGGACCAATGCCGATCTTCACCGCATCCGCGCCCGCTTCAATCAAGGCCAAAGCACCCTCGGGAGTTGCCACATTGCCGGCGATCACCTGCACGGAATTGGAAAGGCACTTGATCCGTTCCACCGCCTGCATCACGCCACCGGAATGGCCGTGCGCGGTATCGACGAGAACCACATCAACGCCCGCCGCCACCAGCAATTCCGCGCGGTGCAGGCCATCATCCCCAACGCCCGTCGCCGCCGCGGCGCGCAGCCGGCCCATGCCATCCTTGGACGCATGGGGATTGGCCTGCGCCTTGTCCATGTCCTTCACCGTCACCAGGCCCACGCAACGCTGCGCCTCATCCACCACCAGCAATTTTTCGATGCGATGCTTGTGCAAGAGGGTGCGCGCCTCATCCGGCGTGACATCGGGGGAGGCTGTCACCAAATTCTCACGCGTCATCAGCTCATAAACGCGCAAATTGGGATCGGTTGCGAAGCGCACATCGCGATTGGTGATAATGCCGACCAGGCGGCCCGAGCCGCGTTCCACCACCGGAATGCCGCTGATGCGATGCCGGTCCTGCAGCGCGCGCACTTCAGCGAGCGTCTGGTCCGGGTGCACCGTGAGTGGGTTCACCACCATGCCGGATTCGAATTTCTTCACCTGCCGCACCTGCGCGGCCTGATCTTCCGGCGAGAAATTCTTGTGGATCACGCCAATGCCGCCGGCCTGCGCCATGGCAATCGCCATCAGCGCTTCTGTCACCGTATCCATCGCCGCCGACATCAGCGGAATGTTCAGCCGGATTTCCTTGGTGAGGCGTGTATGCGTGCCCGTCTGCGCCGGCAGCACGGTGGAATAGGCCGGCACCAACAGCACATCGTCAAACGCGTATGCCTCCATGATCGGCATCGCGCCAAAAGACGTGGAAGCAGGGGAGGGGGAATCATTGGCCATGGTTGGGCTTTCGCGTTGCGCTACCTTGGCTACTTTCCTTAGTCCTTCAATTCATGCGGCGCAATCACGCGGGCGCCTGCTCAGCCACGAAAGCCGCTCGCCACCACATATAATTCGGCGGATTCCTTCCGGCTGGCCGGCGGCTTCACATGGCGCACGGTGGCAAAATGGCGCTTCAAGGTCGCCAGCATGTCCTTCTCGGACCCGCCTTGAAATACTTTCGCAACAAAACCGCCATTTGGCGCCAGCACCTTCAGCGCGAAATCAAGCGCCAATTCAGCCAGCGCCATGATGCGCAAATGATCGGTCGCCGCATGGCCCGTGGTATTGGGGGCCATGTCTGACATCACCAGATCGGCCTTGACGCCCATGCAGGCTATGATGCGCGCCTCGGCCTCTTCCTCCTGGAAATCGCCTTGCAAAATGGTGGCACCCGGCACCGGGTCCATGGGCAGGATATCCAAAGCGACCACCTGGCCCCGTGGCCCGACCGCTTCCACCGCCACCTGGGTCCAGCCGCCCGGTGCCGCGCCCAAATCCACGACGCGCGCGCCAGGCTTCAAGAGCTTCACCTTCTCCTGCATCTCCAACAGTTTGAAGGCCGCGCGGGAACGCAGGCCGCGTTCCTTGGCAGCGCGCACATAGGGATCATTCAATTGGCGATTGAGCCATTTCTGGCTGGCGGTGCTGCGGCTTTCGGCGCTGCGCAGCCGCTGGGTCAGGCCTCGGCTGCAACCGGGCGAGCTGGGTTTGGCCACGCTTTGGGTTCTACCGGCGCCGAGGCAAGCTGGGGCGTGCCGCGTCACGATCCGCGCGCATCATCCTGAGCAACATGCCCTCCCGGAGGCCGCGATCCGCGACGCGTAGGCTCCGTGTCGGCCAAATGCGCCGAATGCCGGCGTAAATCGCGCAGCCCGGCAGCACGTAATCCACGCGTTCCGGCCCGACACAGGGATGGGCGGCCAATTCTGCCCGGCCCATGGCGAAAAGATCACCGAGCGCGGCATCGGCGGCATCACAATCAAGGGTCGAGCCATCCACCAGCGGGCGGCGATAGCGCGGCAGCGCCATGACCACGCCGGCAAGGGTCGTGACCGTGCCGGAGGTGCCCATCAGGCGCACCCCGCCCGCATGGATTTCCTGGCCGATGCAATGCAGCCGATCAAAGGCTTTGAGCCTCGCCGCGACCTCATCCACGACGACGAAGAAGCCGGCTTCGGTGAAACAAGCAGCACCACAGCGCTCGGCGAGAGTCACCACACCGATGGGGAGCGAAATATAGCCAATAAGCTCCGGCACATCGCCGGGGCGGGCGGCGGCGCGGATCCAGGCGACTTCCGTGCTGCCGCCACCGATATCAAACAACAATGCGCGCCGATCACCGGGTTCAAGCAAGGCCGCGCAGGATTCCATGGCGAGTTCCGCTTCTTCCCGCCCCGTGATGATCCGGAGCCTGATGCCAGTTTCGGCTTCGACCCGCGCGATGAAGGCAGCGCCATTGCTGGCCTGGCGGCAGGCTTCGGTCGCCACCGCCTCAAACCCGCGCAAGGGCCGGCGGCCGAGTTTATCGGCGCAGGCGCCAAGTGCTGCCAAGGCACGGTCCATGGAGGCCGTGGAAAGCTGCCCGCTGCTGCCGAGGCCCTCACCCAACCGCACAACGCGGCTGAAGGAATCCAGCACGCGAAACCCCGCTGCATTGGGGGAGGCGATCAACAGGCGGCAATTATTCGTGCCGAGATCAAGCGCCGCATAGGCCGCACCAAGGGCTTCCGCCCGCGCATAGGCGGGGGCGGTTTCGGCAACTCGGGCAAGAGGCAGGGCGGCTTCGGTCATGATCCCTTTTCTGCCGCCCCATTTGGGACGGTGAGGCTATGATCGGGATATCTGGCCCCAAGGGCAAGCGGTTTTGAGGGGGCGAGTTGAAGCGTGGGTAAGCCGGTGCTAAAAGACCAGCATTATGGGGGATAGTTTAGCGGTAGAACTTCCGGCTCTGACCCGGGCAGCCTTGGTTCGAATCCAGGTCCCCCAGCCAAACCTCGCTTTTGCTAGAATTGGCAATTGTCACCGCCTCTTGGAAGGCCGTGATGGCTGTGGTTTCCGCCAACAGATCAGAGGGTTGGCGGAAGGTGGCGGTCATCTCGCCGTCCGCCCAGGAGCAGTTCGATAGTACGAAGTTGAGCAGGCGGCGTTTCTGGCGCGATTCCTGGCGCTCGAACAGCCGCTGCGCGTTCCGCGCCAGTTCGAGAAGCTGCACGCCTTCGTCCATGTAGGACTGCTCGGCGGACTCGTGCCGGTCGATCTCCCGTTGCAGGCGCAGTTGCTCCTCGCGCCATTCGCCGGCGAAGCGGTCGTAGAAGTCGCCGCCGATTTTGCCGGCGAGCTTGTCGATGTACATCGCGTTGATGCGCTCGCCGAGGCGCTTGTGCTCGGCGCGCAGCCGCTCGATGGCGGCTTCGTGCTCGCGCCGCTCGTCGGCATGGCTGGCCTGAAGCGCCTCGCGCAGCTAGCCCAGCACCTCATCGTCGAAGCGCAGCCGTCCGAGCAGTTTCGTGAACCGCTCCTCCAGCACCTCCTCGCGCACGTATTTGCGGGTGCAGACCGGCTTCCGTCCTTCGCTTTTGTCGACGTAGCCGGTGCAATGGTAGTAGACGTAGCGCGGCACGCTGGTCGCGGCCTACCCGGTGACGGGGCCGCTCGACGTGCTCGGCGACCGGCCCGCGGAAAAATCCGGCGGTGCGATGCGCGAGGATTTGCGCGAGGTTTGCTTGGCCGCGCTCGAAATCCCGCGCGCGCGCTCTCGCCCATGCGCGCGACTATTCCTGGGCCGAGTGCGCGCGCCAATTCGCCGAGCATCTGCGTCCGCGCGGCTGACGTTTCAGACGTCGCGCGCGTACCACAGCGTCAGATCTCCACCGAGCCAAGGCTGACGCTGCGGCCGGCGGCCTTGCAAGAACGCCAGTGCCTCGCGCGCCTCGAACGCACCTGCGTAGAGTTCGAGCCAGCCCACGTTCGGCCGTTCGGCGAAGGGCGTTTGCGTCACGCCCGTGCGCCGATCGAACGCGGCCGCGTCGGCATAGCCCGCCAGCGTCCGGCGGGCGACGCGATGGAAGCGCGCGTCGGCGATGTCGATCCCGTTGGCGCGCGCGAAGATGGCACCGAGCGCGAGCGGCCCCATCGTGAAGATGTGGTAATGCCAAGCCTTGGCTCCACGCAACAGTTCCTGCGGCAAGAAGCCGTCCGCGTCGACCTGGACGAGCGTGCGCTCCATTCGCGCTGATTTTTAACCAACGCCCTGCGGCGATGGCGCTGAATTTTATTCAAGTGTCTGGAAGCTGTGCGCCACAGCAACAGGCGTCGTACTGGCACGTCAACGCCGCTGTGCAACGCCCGCGCAGCAATCAGGCGCCGGAGTCGACTGGATGACATTCTGCCTGACGGAGAAGGGTGTCAATTGGCCAGGGGGCAGCGCCCTAACCTGTTGAAGGATGACTTCAGAATCACGGCAGAAATGCGACCCCGCGCGGGCTGCATCTATGGCGTGATCCTGGGAAATATTGGTGTAGTATTTATCAAAACGGGTCTGCCCTGCCCCGCCTTAGGCGCGGCGGAAATAACCTTGCAGTTCATTGGCCGCCAACGAGAGTTTGCCACTATAAGGTTGAAAAGCGGCCATCATGCGGGCGGGATCGATTTTGCACTGATGAGAGATCACTCTCAGGTAACTGTTCGTGGCCCAGGTATCCTCCGCATTCCGTTCTTCTGGACGCATGCAGGTATTCGCCAAAACCGGTCCGGCTACCAGAACCGGCGCCACCGCTGCCAAGAGCAAGCGCTTCAAACCTATGGGCTTCTTCCCTTTTTTCATCAAAGGGCAGCGGATCGGCCGCTGCAAAGGAACCCTGCCACACATATGCGGGTTCACCCGCGCGAAGGAAACAGAGAGCCAGGATCAAGCAGCGCGCGGCTTGAAACGCGCCAGGCGCTTCTGAAAGCAGGCGTGATCCGCCAGCCGCCGATCCAGGAATTCCAGCGCCGCATCAAGCCCCTGGCCGTGCCCGCTCAGCCAAAAGGCCAGCGTGGCGCTGTAGATGGCAGCGAGCGTCGCGCGGCGCGTATACCAGGAAAAATCAGCGGATTTGTCGCCCGCCGCATACCAGATAGCGCTCACGCTGCGGGCCAGGCTGGGTGCGGCAATCGGTGCGTTCCAGGGCAAAGCGAGCAGGGAAAGCGCGGCGCGCAACGCATCGCGGTGCGGGTCCGCCGCTTCCAGCCGCGCCTTGATCAGGAAGCGCACGCGTTCATGGGTGCGCATGCTGGCCATATCGGCAGCAAGGCCGGCCGCTTCCATGCGCCGATCGGCAAGTTCGATCCAGGCTTCAATCGCCGAAATCGCGCCGCGTGGGAACATCCATTCAGCGTCCTCCGGCGCCATGCCGGCATCCTTCAGCCCTTCGCGAATGGCGCTGCCCCTCCAGCCATGTAGCGGCACCAACGGCAGAATGGCATCCAAGGCGGCATCCCGCGCGTCACGATCCGGGCCGGCATCCATCATGGTTTTTGTCTCTCATGTTCAACAGGTTTCGGCGGGTTGAAGCGGGCCAATTCCTCCACAAACCCAAGCCGAGACAGATCCGTCATCCGCATAGGGTAGAGGACACCTTCAAGATGGTCATGTTCATGCTGCATGACCCGCGCAGCCATGCCGGCGGCTTCGCCTTCAATCCAGGTGCCGGCGATATCCTGGCCGCGAAAGGCGATTCGGGCCGGGCGCTGCACCACACCGCGCAGGCCGGGGATGGAAAGGCAGCCTTCCCAGGCTTCCTCAAACTCGTCCCCAATTGGCTGGATTTCCGGGTTGAACAGGGCGGTATGCCCGCCCACTGCGGTGCGACAGATGAAAAGCCTGAGGGAGACATGGATTTGCGGGGCAGCCAGCCCAAGCCCGCCAATATCTTGCAGGGTTTCCACCATATCGGTGACGAGGCGGCGCATATCGGCCGCCGTCGGGTCGGCCACCGCTTCGGACCATTGCAGAAGCACGGGATGGCCCAGCCGAGCGATTTTTAGAATGGCCATAAATATTTCCGCTCCAGAAAACGCAATTTTTTATATAATTGCGCTGAGAAAGGCTTGAAAGGGGCTTCCGGCGCGGTGAACCACTGTGCTAAGCCCTGAGCTCTAGGTCGGGCACCGGGTAACCGGCTGCGCGCCCTTTGCTTTGAACCAGCGATCCATGAAAGGGGGTTGTGCCGCGTGCAAGTCGTCGTTCGTGACAACAATGTTGATCAGGCGCTGAAGGCGCTCAAGAAGAAATTGCAGCGTGAAGGGGTCTTCCGTGAAATGAAGATCCGCCGCCATTACGAAAAGCCGTCTGAGCGCCGCGCCCGTGAGGCTGCGGAAGCAGTCCGTCGCGCCCGTAAGGTGGAGCGCAAGCGGATCGAACGCGAAGGCTTTTGATTACCCCAAGCCGGGTTTGAGATCGGTAATCCGCGGCACGGGGCAACCCCTGGGCCGCGGGTTTGCATTTGAGGCTATCGGTGTGGTTACAAGCGCGCCGCCAGCTTGCGGGCCAAAAGATAGCCAAGGCCCCCGCCCAAGGGCGCTGCCGGCAGAGCGAGCAGCCAGCCAGCATGGGACCCAGCCACGACCAGGGCTAGGCCCGCGTAAAGCGTCAGGCCACCCACCAGGCTGCCTACCACCCCGGCCGTCAGGCCAAGGATCAGAATTTCTTCGCGTGAAACACTCATGGCTCGGGGATGGGGCCGGGCGCGGGGTTTGACAAGCCCCATCGCGCGGAATATCAGCCGCATGCTTTCTGGGAATGTGGACGGACCTTCGGGGGCCGCGCCCGCCTTGGCCAGCCGGCCAGGGACTACCGGGACAACAAGGCCCCTTGGGGCATAGCAAGAAAGGCCATCGCTTCCGCGGTGGATTATGCGCATGACGAGGCGCGCTGAAAGCAAATACAAGATCAATCGCCGTCTTGGCGTAAACCTTTGGGGCCGTGCGAAATCGCCGGTCGCGAAGCGCGAATATGGTCCCGGTCAGCATGGCCAGCGCCGCAAGCAGAAGCCGACCGATTTCGGCGTGCAGCTGATGGCGAAGCAGAAGCTGAAGGGCTATTACGCGAATATCGGCGAAAGGCAGTTCCGCAAATATTATGAGGAAGCCGTGCGCCGGAAGGGCGACACTTCCGAAAACCTGGTGGAATTGCTGGAACGGCGCCTGGATGCCGTTATCTATCGCATGAAGCTGGCCGTCACCCCCTTCGCGGCGCGGCAATTCGTCAATCATGGCCATGTGCTGGTCAATGGCAAGCGGCTCAATATCCCGTCCTATTCGGTGAAGAATGGCGACGTGATTGAAGTCAAGGAAAAGTCGAAGCAGCTGACAGCGGTTCTCGACTCCGCGCAAAGCACGGAACGTGATGTACCGGAGTATCTGGAAATTGATCACCGCGCGATGAAGGGTAAATTCCTGCGCGCGCCGAAGCTTTCCGATGTGCCTTATCCGGTGCAGATGGAACCGAATCTGGTGGTCGAATTCTACAGTCGCTGATCAGGCTTTATTGCCGCATGTTTCAAAGCCGGTGCCTTCGGGCGCCGGCTTTTTGTTTGCGTGGGGTTTTTTGCGAAACTGGCGAATGACAGATGTTATCAGCCTATAGACGAAACCCTGCGGGACGCGTTAGGCCACGCGCATGAGCCCTGCCGCCATCATCCTAGCTGCCGGTCTTGGGACGCGCATGCGCTCCAGCCTGCCCAAGGTGCTGCATCCCTTGGCGGGGCGGCCCATGATCCAGCATCTGATCGGCGCTTGCGAAGCGGTATTCGGGCGTATTGTGGTGGTGGTAGGGCCGGATGTGCCGGCTTTGGAAGATGCGGTCGCACCGCGCGAAGTGGTGGTGCAGCGCGAAAGGCGCGGCACCGGTCATGCGGCGCTGCTAGCCGCACCCTTGCTGGGGGGGCATCAGGGTGATGTCGCGGTGCTTTATGGCGATAACCCGCTGATCTCGGCGGCTACCTTGCAGGCGCTGGTGACGGCGCGTCAGTCGGCTGGCCTTGTGCTGCTTGCCATGCGGCCCACTGACGCCGCGCGTTATGGCCGTGTGGTGCTGGACGCAAAATCCGAAGTGGCGCGCATTGTCGAATGGGCGGATGCGACAGCAGAAGAACGCGCCATCGGGCTTTGCAATGCGGGCGTGATTTGCGCCCCGGCGCAGGATTTGTTCCGCTGGCTTGCCGCCATCGGCAACAACAATGCCAGGGGCGAATATTACCTGACCGATGTGATCCAACAGGCGCGGGCGGACAGCAAGCGCGTGGTCGCCGTGGAAGCGCCAGAGGCTGAGCTTCGCGGCATCAATAGCCGCGCGGAATTGGCGCAAGCGGAAGCCGAAGTGCAGCGGGGCTTGCGCGCGGCAGCCATGGCGGGTGGGGTGACGATGCTGTCGCCTGAGACAGTGCATCTCTGCCACGACACTAGGCTTGGTGCTGATGTGCTGCTGGAGCCGAGTATCTTCTTTGGCCCCGATGTGACGGTGGAAAACGGCGTTACCATTCGCGCCTTCAGCCATTTGGAAGGCTGCGTGGTGAAGGGGGGTGCGGTGATTGGCCCCTATGCGCGGCTCCGTCCTGGTAGCGTCATTGAAAACCACGCGCATGTCGGCAATTTTGTGGAGTTGAAGGCAACGACACTCGGTGCTGGGGCCAAGGCCAATCATCTTTCCTATCTTGGTGATGCCATGATTGGTGCGGGGGCAAATATCGGCGCTGGGACCATCACCTGCAATTATGATGGTGCGGCGAAACATCGCACCGAAATTGGCGAAGGCGCTTTCATCGGCAGCGATACGGCGCTGGTGGCTCCGGTAAAGGTGGGCAAACGCGCGCTGGTGGCGGCTGGCAGTGTGATTACGGAAGACGTGCCGGATGATGCGCTCGCGATTGCGCGTGGGCGCCAGGCGGTGAAGCCGGGGCGCGGCTTCAAGGGCAAGGGGAAGCGCTGATGTGCGGCATTGTTGGCGTGGTTGGTCAGGTAGCGGCGGCGCCTCGGCTTCTGGAAGCGCTGCGGCGGTTAGAATATCGCGGCTATGACAGTACGGGCATTGCCACGCTGATTGACGGGAAGATTGATCGCAGGCGCGCTGAAGGTAAGCTCGGCAATCTAGCTGTCGTTTTGGAAGCGAGCCCGCTGCCTGGCACCACCGGCATTGGCCATACGCGCTGGGCGACGCATGGCGCGCCCACCACGCGCAATGCGCATCCCCATGGCACGGCGCGCGTTGTTGTGGTGCATAATGGCATTATCGAAAACCACGCTGAATTGCGCGCCGAATTGGAAGCGCGCGGCCACATCTTCCAAACCGAAACCGATACCGAAACCTTCGCCCTATTGGTGGATGATTTCCTGCAAGCGGGCTACGCCCCGGAATCCGCCGCTGGCGCCGCGCTGAAGCGCGTGTATGGCGCTTTTGCGCTCGCGATGATTTTCGCGGGACATCCTGATTTGCTGATTTGCGCGCGGCAAGGTGCCCCGCTTGCCGTTGGTTTTGGTGAGGGCGAGATGTTTGTGGGCTCCGATGCGCTCGCCTTGGCCCCGTTCACGCGGCGTATTGCCTATCTGAAAGAAGGCGATTGGGCAGTGTTGGACCGCACCAGCGCGCGGTTTCATGATGCATCTGGCGCGGAAGTGGCACGCGAGATCAAGCTGACCACCGTTTCAGGTGTGACGATCAGCAAGGGCAATTACCGGCATTTTATGGAAAAGGAATTGCATGAACATCCGGTGGTGCTGGGTGATACGCTGACGCAATATCTGGAACCGGCGCAGCGTCGCGTGGTTTTGCCAGAATTGCCCTTTGATCCCGTGACTGTGCCGCGCCTGACCATGACCGCCTGTGGTAGTGCTTATTTGGCGGGTTTGGTCGGGCGCTATTGGATTGAGGAAGTGGCGCGCCTGCCCGTGGATGCCGATTTCGCGAGTGAGTTGCGCTATCGCGACCCGCCCTTGCCGGAGGGTGGTGGCGCGCTACTGCTCAGCCAAAGCGGTGAGACCGCCGATACGCTCGCGGCCCTTCGGCTCTTGAGGCAATGTGGGCAGCGTATTCTTTCCATTGTGAATGTGCCGGAAAGCACCATGGCGCGCGAAAGCGATGCTGCGGTGATTACCTTGGCGGGGCCAGAAGTTGCCGTTGCTTCCACCAAATCGTTGATTGCACAGCTTTCGGTGCTCGCTTGCCTCGCCATTGGATTGGGGCGCGCGCGCGGCACCATTACTGCAGAACGGGAGGCAGAACTCACAGCGGCGCTGTTGGAAGTGCCGCCCAACGCAGCCATTGTGCTGGAACGCGATGGCGAGCTTCGCGCCATGGCCGTGGAAGTCGCCAAGGCACGGGATGTCCTGTTCCTTGGGCGCGGTTCGCTCTTTCCGGTGGCGCTTGAAGGCGCGCTGAAATTGAAGGAGCTTTCCTATATCCATGCCGAGGGTTACGCCGCCGGCGAGATGAAGCATGGCCCGATTGCGCTGATTGATCCTGCCGTGCCCGTGATAGCGCTTTGCCCCTCAGGCCCTTTGTTCGAGAAGACCGCGTCCAATCTTCAGGAATCAGCCGCCCGCGGCGGTCGCGTGATGGCCTTCACCGATGATCTGGGCGCGGAAAAATTGCGGGGCTTTGCCGAACGTATTGTGGTGCTGCCCCGCGTGCCGGCCTTTGCGGCGCCCATTCTGCACACGATCCCGGTGCAAATCCTCGCCTATCATGTCGCGGTGCTGAAGGGCACGGATGTTGATCAGCCGCGCAACCTCGCGAAAAGCGTCACGGTGGAATGAGCGCCTTCACGAAAGCTTCTGCTTCAGCACATCATTGACCAGCGCAGGATTGCCCTTGCCTTGCATGGCCTTCATGGTCTGGCCGACAAAGAAGCCAAACAGCTTGTCCTTGCCGGAACGGTATTCCGCTACCTTATCGGCATTGGCAGCCAACACCTGGTCAATCACTGCTTCAATCGCGCCACTATCCGTCACCTGCTTCAGGCCGCGATCTTCGACAATGGCGCCTGGCGCACGGCCAGTTTCCACCATGGCTTCGAACACTTCCTTGGCGAGTTTACCGGAAAGCGTGCCATCCGCCATCAGATCCAATAGCGCGCCAAGATCAGGCGCGGTGACGGGCGGTTCGGCGATCGATGTTTTCGTGCGATTGATGGCAGCGAAAAGATCACCCATCACCCAATTCGCGGCCTGCTTCGCATCCCGCCCCTTGGCGACCGTTTCGTAATAGGCCGCGGTTTCACGTTCCAGCGTCAGCACATGCGCGTCATAGGGCGGGATGCCGTAATCGCGCACATAGCGCGCGCGGCGCTGATCCGGCAGTTCCGGCAGTGCGGCCTTCAGGCTTTCGACGAAAGCGGCATCAATCACCAAAGGCGGCAAATCCGGGTCTGGAAAATAGCGGTAATCATGCGCATCTTCCTTGGACCGCATGGAACGCGTGATGCCGCGCCCCGTATCAAACAATCGCGTTTCCTGATCCACCCTGCCGCCTGCTTCCCAAACCTCGATCTGGCGACGCGCTTCGGCTTCCACAGCCTGCATGACAAAGCGGATGGAATTCACATTCTTCACTTCGCAGCGCGTGCGGAAGCCTTCGCCTGCCTTACGCACTGAAACATTCACATCAGCGCGGAGCGAGCCTTCATCCATATTGCCATCGCAGGTGCCAAGGTAGCGCATGATCTGGCGCAGTTTGGTCAGGTAAGCGCCGGCTTCCTCCGGGCTCCGCATATCGGGTTCCGAAACAATTTCCATCAGCGCCACGCCGGAACGATTGAGGTCAATGAAGGATTTTGTCGGGTGCTGGTCGTGCTGGGATTTGCCGGCATCCTGTTCCAGATGCAGCCGCGTGATGCCGATGGTCTTTGTGCTGCCATCGGCCAATTCAATATCAATCGCGCCTTCACCGATGATCGGGTGCGCGTATTGGCTGATCTGATAGCCCTGCGGCAAATCGGCATAGAAGTAATTCTTGCGATCAAAGCGCGACCAGAGATTGACGTTGGCATTCAAGCCAAGCCCGGTGCGCACGGCCTGCGAAACGCATTCGCGGTTGATCACCGGCAACATGCCGGGAAAGCCCGCATCAATAAAGGAAACCTGCGCATTGGGTTCCGCGCCAAAGGCCGTTGCCGCGGCGGAAAACAGCTTGGCGTTAGACATGATTTGGGCATGAACTTCCAGCCCGATCACTATTTCCCATGGGCCGCTTTCGCCGTCAATTATGTAGCTCATGCGCCGGCCCTCATTGCTGGCACTGCCTTGAAATCAGCGGTGCGTTCCAAAGCGGCCCCCACCGCGAAAACCGTTTCCTCATCAAAGGCTCGGCCAATCACCTGCAAGCCGAGCGGCAATCCCTGATGATCCAGCCCGGTTGGCAGCGCCAGGCCCGGCAGGCCGGCAAGATTGGCGGTGACTGTGAAGACATCATTCAAATACATCTGCACTGGGTCATCGGTATTCTCGCCCTCGGCAAAGGCTGCGGATGGCGTGGCAGGGGTCACAATCGCATCCACCTTGGCCCAGGCTGCGTCAAAATCGCCCGCGATCAAGGCACGGATTTTCTGCGCCTTCAGGTAATAGGCATCGTAATAACCTGCACTCAACACATAAGTGCCGATCATGATGCGCCGGCGCACTTCGGCGCCAAACCCCTCAGCTCGCGTGCGCTCATACAGATCACCCAGATCGCTATCCTTCTCCGCCACGCGCAAGCCAAAACGCACACCATCATAGCGCGCCAGATTGGAAGATGCTTCCGCAGGGGCCACGATGTAATAGGTCGGCAGCGCATATTTCGTGTGCGGCAGGGAGATATCCACAGTCTCCGCCCCCGCGTCGCGCAGCCAATCCAGGCCCTGACGCCAGAGCTTTTCAATCTCAGCCGGCATGCCATCCAGGCGGTATTCGCGCGGCACACCAATGCGAAGGCCCTTCACACTGCGGGCGCAAGCGGCAGCAAAATTCGGCACGGGCTGATTGGCGCTGGTGGAATCCTTCGGATCATGCCCCGCCATGGACCGCAACAGAATGGCGCAATCTTCGACCGTGCGCGCAAAGGGGCCGGCCTGATCCAGGGAGGACGCAAAGGCCACAATGCCAAAGCGCGAACAGCGCCCATAGGTCGGCTTGATCCCCGTAATGCCGCAAAACGCCGCCGGCTGACGGATGGAACCGCCGGTATCCGTGCCCGTCGCGCCGAGAGCGATCCGCGCCGCCACTGCCGCAGCAGACCCACCGGACGACCCGCCCGGCACCAGCCGCGCGTCCGGATCATCCTTGCGCTGCCAGGGGTTCAACACGCCACCATAGGCCGAGGTCAAATTGGATGATCCCATGGCGAATTCATCCAGATTGGCCTTGCCCAGAAACACCGCGCCATCGCGCTTCAACTGCGCGGTGACGGTGCTTTCATAGGGCGGGATGAAATTACCCAGGATTGTCGACCCCGCCGTGGTGCGCACGCCTTCCGTGCAGAACAAATCCTTGATGGCGAGCGGAATACCCTCAAGCGGCCCCGCCTCACCGCGCTTCCGCCGCGCATCGGATGCGCGCGCTGCCTCCAGCGCTTGTTCGCTCGTGGTGGTGATGAAGGCATTCAGCTTCGGGTTCAGCGCTTCTACGGCGGCCACATGGGCGCGAGTCAATTCCTCGGCGCTGATCGCGCCCTCATTCAGCGCAGCCAAGGCGCCGCCGAGGGTAAAATCGGTCGCATGCATTATTCCACCACCTTCGGCACGCCGAAATATTCGCCCTCTCGGTCAGGCGCATTGGCCAGAACGGCCTCGGCTTTGCCGCCATCGGTCACCACGTCACCCCGCATCGGCATGGCAGCGGCGCCGCCAGGCGTGCCGCCGGCCATGGGCGCGACGCCATCCGTATTCACGGCCTGGAGCTGTTCAATCCAGCCCAGAATGCCGTTCAGCTCGCCCTGTACGCGGGCGATATCCTGTTCTTCAAGGCGCAGCCGGGCCAAGGCCGCAACGCGCCGGACGGTGGCGGTGTCTAGGGACATGAAATCACTACTTCCCCGAAAAGGAGCGAGGGACCATAAGGCCCCCGATGCCTATCATCAACCTGATAGAAATGCGCGCCGCACTCCCCCGCCATTCCCGGCTGATCGGCCTTGATCCGGGGAAAAAGACCGTGGGTGTCGCGCTCAGCGATGTTTCGCTGATGTTGGCCAGCCCCTATGGCAGCCTGAAGCGCGGAAAATTGATGACCATGGCCGCCGAGATCAAGACGATTGCGGCGAAGGAAGGCGTGGGCGGTCTGGTGGTGGGCTTGCCGCTTGGGCTTGATGGGTCTTTCCGCCCGGCGGCGCAGGCAGCGCGGGATTGGGCGCGGTCGCTTTCGGATGCCGTTGGTCTGCCTGCCGCGCTCTGGGATGAAAGGCTTTCATCTGCGGCGGTGAACCGCATGATGGTGGGGGAAGCCGATCTCAGTCGCGGCAAAAGGGCTGCATCGGTGGACAAGGCGGCGGCGGCCTGGATGCTTCAGGCCGCTTTGGACGCAACCAAGGGATGAGGCGCATGGATCAGATTCTGGTGGAAGTCGCCCTAGATGGGCGCATCCGCTACGCGATAGGCGCACTGGCGGGGCTTGGTTTTGCCATGGTGGGCTTTGCGCTGGCGCCGCAGTTTTTTGGCCGAGTGGCCGGCGATTACGCCCCGGCTTTTGGGGCTTGGTTTTCCCCTCCTGGAGCTTGGGATGTTCCTGTGGCTGTCCTTCATTCCCGCCCCCCATGCGCTGGCGATTCGCGCCGATGGCAGCGCGGTCTTCGCCCGCAGCATCACCACCTGGTGGCGGTTCTTCGATGCATTTGAGAACCTGCCCCTAGGCGCCATTACCGGGGTTGCTGTAGCAGCTATTTCCACCCCAAGGCGGCATCACAACAAGCGGAGAGTCGGATTTCTCCGCCACATCAAAGGAATGGCGGCTCGTGCTGCGGCTGGCAGACGGCAACTTCAGGGAAATTCAGCGCAGCTCCGGGCGGGCTTCGCTGGATGAAAAGGCCGCGGTGCTGCGTGGCGCGCTCAAGCTGCCCTGAACGGGTCTGGCCTTCATGGCCATTGGACGGCTAGAAGAACCCTGTGTCTTATCCCCGCAAACACCTTCTGGCCATTGAGGGTCTTGAACCGCCGCATATCGCGGATTTGCTGGACCTGGCGGAAGCCTACGCCCTGCTCAACCGCAGCGGCAAAACCCAGCGCGACCTGTTGAAGGGCCGCACGCTGATCAATTTGTTTTTTGAAGACAGCACTCGCACGCGGACGAGTTTTGAGCTCGCAGGCAAAAGGCTGGGCGCCGATGTCATCAATATGTCGGTCAGCACGTCCAGCGTGAATAAGGGTGAGACCTTGCTGGATACCGCCAGCACGCTGAATGCGATGCATTGCGATTTGCTGGTGGTGCGGCATGGGCAATCCGGCGCACCTTCACTGCTGAGCCAGAAGGTAGATGCGGCGGTGATCAATGCGGGCGATGGCACGCATGAACACCCGACTCAGGCGCTTTTGGATGCACTCACCATCCGCCGCCATAAGGGCCGGCTTGAAGGTTTGATTGTCGCGATTTGCGGCGATATCGCCCATTCGCGAGTCGCACGTTCCAACATGCACCTGCTAACCACCATGGGCAGCCGCGTGCGCGTGGTGGGGCCACCCACGCTGATCCCGGCTGAGGCCGCGCGTTTGGGTGTTGAGGTCTTTCACGACATGAGGGCCGGGCTTGCCGGGGCCGATGTTGTCATGATGCTGCGGCTGCAACGCGAACGCATGTCGGGCGGGCTGGTGCCATCAGCGCGGGAATTCTTTCGCTTCTACGGGTTGGATGCCGAAAAGCTCGCTTTCGCCAAGCCGGATTCGATTGTGATGCACCCCGGCCCGATGAATCGCGGTGTTGAGATAGACAGCGCCATTGCCGATCACCCAACACGTAGCGTGATTGGCGAACAGGTGGAAATGGGTGTGGCCTGCCGCATGGCGGTGCTGGATGTGCTGGCGCGTGGGCTTAGGCGCAATGTGTGAGCTTCGCCCTGCGCGCGCTGAAGAAGCGCCCGCGCTTCGCCTGTTGGTGCGTACCGCCTATGCGCATTACGTGCTGCGGCTTGAACGTGAACCGGCGCCGATGCTGGATGATTACGCGGCGCGCATCGCGGATTGTCAGGCTTCCGTGCTGGAAGCCGAGGGCGCGCTGCAAGGCGTTGCGGTGCTGGAAGACAGCGAAACTGGCCTATTCCTGGAAAATATCATGGTGGCACCCAGCGCGCAGGGCAAGGGGCTTGGCCGGCAAATGCTGACCTGGATTGAAGCCGAAGGCCGCCGCCGTGGCCATCAGCGGCTTTGGCTTTATACGCATGAGGTGATGGCGGAAAACATCGCCATGTATCAGCGCATGGGCTTTGGCGAGGCGCATCGCGCCGAAGAAGCAGGCTATCGCCGCGTGTTTTTCGAGAAGTCCTTGTGATGGCCGATACCTTCATCACCAATGCCCGCCTGCTTGACCCAGCCTCCGGCCTTGATGCGCCGGGCGCTGTACTGATCCGTGACGGGCTGATTGCCGATTGCGGCGCGGGACTGACTGCACCCGAAGGGGCCACAACAGTGGATGCGTCGGGCGCTTGCTTGGTACCTGGTTTGATTGATCTCCGTGCCAATCTTGGCGAACCGGGGGCAGAGCATCGGGAAACCATAGCCTCAGCCGCGCAGGCTGCCGCTGCCGGGGGCATCACGACCATTTGCGTGCTGCCCGATACCGACCCGGCGCTTGATGATCCCGCGCTGATTTCCTTCATCGCGCGGCGCGGCGAAGCCACCGGGTCGGTCACGCTTTTGCCCTATGGTGCGGCCACGGCGGGCTGTGCCGGCAAGGAATTGGTGGAATTTGGCCTGCTGCGCGAAGCCGGCGCCATTGCCTTTACTGATGGTGCGCGCGCCATTGCCTCGGCGCGCAGCATGCGCCTCGCGCTCTCTTATGCGCGCGCCTTTGGCGCCTTCATCATGCAGCACGCGGAAGAACCTAGCCTCGCTTCTGGCGGCGCGGCGACCGAGGGCGAATTGGCGACCCGGCTTGGCCTGCCCGGCATCACGCCAGCGGCCGAGGCGATGATGGTGGCGCGCGATATCGCAATCGCCCGCATCACGGGCGGGCATGTGCATTTTGCGCATATCTCAACGGCGGCGGCGCTTGACCTGATCCGCGCCGCGAAGGCCGAGGGGCTGGCCGTCACCTGCGATACCGCTCCGCCCTATTTTGACCTGAACGAGACCGCGATTGGCGATTACCGGACCTATGCCAAGCTCTCCCCGCCGCTGCGGACGGAGGCGGATCGGCAGGCAGTGGTGGCGGCTTTGGTGGATGGCACAATTGACGCCATTGCCTCAGACCATCAGCCACGCGATGCCGATGACAAGCGCCTTCCCTTTGCGCAAGCCGAGGCCGGAGGCGCGGGTTTGGTGACCCTGCTTGGCGTGACCCTGGCACGCGTGCATGCGGGGGATGTGCCGATGCTGACCGCACTTGGGTTGCTGACTGCGCGGCCCGCGAGTTTGCTCAATCTGCCGCAGGGCCGCTTGGCCAAGGGCGCCCCGGCGGATTTGGTGCTGTTCCATCCCGATCGCGGCTGGAAGGTTGAAGCCGGCAAGCTGCCGGGCAAGGCACAGAACTCGCCGTTTGATGGTCGCGCTCTGGAAGGCCGGGTGCTTGGCACCTGGAAGGCCGGGCGGCGCGTTTTTGGGGGCTGAGCCATGGCCGAACATGCGGACAGCATCGCCTTCCTGATCGCGCTGGTGGGCGGCTATCTGATCGGTTCCATCCCCTTTGGCCTGCTGTTGACCAAGGCTGCCGGGCTTGGTGATATCCGCAAGGTGGGCTCGGGCAATATTGGCGCCACCAATGTGCTGCGCACCGGGCGCAAGGGGCTGGCGGCGGCAACCCTTATCCTGGATGGGCTGAAGGGGGCGGTCGCGGTGCTGGTCGTGCGCTATTTCCTGGGTGATCAGGATTTGGTGGTGGGTATGGCGGCGGTGCTCGGGCACCTATTCCCGGTCTGGCTTGGCTTTCGCGGCGGCAAGGGGGTGGCAACCGGGCTTGGCGTGCTGCTGGCCGCTGCCTGGCCGGTGGGGCTCGCCTGCTGCGCGATATGGCTGATGGCGGCAAAATTCTTAAAAATATCGTCAGCGGCGGCGCTGACCGCCTTTGCGGCGGCGCCGCTTTTCGCCCTGGTTCTGTCCAGCGCGGATCACGCGCTGATGGCGCTGCTGATCGCCGTGTTGGTGTTCTGGGGGCATGAGGAAAATATCCGCCGACTTCTGGCGGGCACCGAACCGCGTATCGGTAAAACCGCAAAATAGAGCCGGCATTTAGTATTTCCCGCACGTGGAATTACGGTATAGTCTTTCGCCTATACCTGTCGCCACCCCCAGCCCCGCCGCAAGCCTCGCCCTCTGGCGCCTTGCCGAAACCGAGGGGATCGGCCCCATAGGCTTTCGCTGCCTGCTCACCCTTGATTGCAGTGGCCGCGCAGCCTTGGAGGCTTTGCCCCGTCTTCTCGCCAGGCGCGAAACCCCGGCACGTATCCCAAGCCTGGATGAGGCGCGGCGGGAAGCCGATGCAATGGCCAGGCTCGGCGCGCGCTTTATCTTTTGAAGCAGCACTGACTACCCGCCCTTGCTCGCCATGTTGCCTGACGCGCCAGCCATGCTCGCGGTGCAGGGCAATGCCGTTTTGCTGCCTCAGGTGCCAAGCTTCGCCATAGTCGGCGCCCACAATGCCTCGGCCGCTGGGCGGCGTATCGCCGAAGACATTGCGGAGGCTTTGACCAAGGCAAGTGTGCTGATGATCTCGGGCCTCGCACGCGGGGTTGATGCGGCCGCGCATCAGGGCGCCCTGCGGGCCGGGCCAACGCTTGCCGTGCTGCCGGGCGGCTCGGATGTCGCCTATCCGCTGGAAAACGCAGCGTTTCAGGCGCGCATTGGCCGAGAAGCTGCGCTGGTGGCGGACCATGCCTTGGGCATCGCGCCCCTAGCGCGGCATTTCCCCAAGCGCAACCGGATCGTCGCCGGGCTTTCGCTAGGTGTGCTGGTGGTGGAAGCGGCTGAGCGCTCCGGCACGCTGATCACCGCGCGCCTCGCCCTGGAAACGGGGCGCGACGTCTTCGCCATCCCCGGCAGCCCACTCGACCCACGCAGCCGCGGCGTTAACGACCTGATCCGCCAGGGCGCGCATTTGGTGGAATCCGCCACCGATGTGCTGACCCATCTGCCCGAAGTGCCCAGCGATGCCCCGCTTTTTGTGCTACCAATGGTCTCGGAAATCCCAATTACGGAGGATATCCCGCCCGAGGCCACCCCCGGCGAATATGGTCATCTGATTGATTTGATTGGGATGGCACCGATATCGGTTGACGATCTTCTCCGGCGCTGTCACCTCTCCCCCCATGCGCTCCAGGCGGCGCTTGCCGATCTGGAACTGGAAGGCCGGGTGGATATGCTGCCCGGGCACCGGGTTGCGCTAACCGGGCGAGGGTGAAGCGGGAAGGCATGAGCGACGTAGTGGTGGTGGAATCGCCGGCCAAGGCGAAGACAATCGAAAAATATCTCGGCCGCGATTTCACGGTGCTTGCCTCCTATGGCCATGTCCGCGATTTGGAAGAAAAGGATGGCGCGGTCCTGCCCGAACAGGATTTCGCCATGCTCTGGGGCAAGGACCCGCGCGGCGAACAGCAAATTGGTAAGATTGCCTCCGCCCTTAAGGGTGCGAAGCGGCTGTTTCTGGCAACCGACCCGGACCGGGAAGGGGAAGCGATTTCCTGGCATGTGAAGGATATGCTGGCCGAGCGCGGGGCGCTGAAGGGCAAGCATGTTCAGCGCATCACCTTCAATGAAATCACCAAACGCGCCGTGCAATATGCCGTCGCGCATCCGCGCGAATTAGATCAGCCGCTGATTGCGGCCTATCTGGCCCGCCGCGCCCTCGATTATTTGGTGGGCTATACGCTGTCGCCGGTGCTGTGGCGGAAGCTCCCTGGATCACGTTCCGCCGGCCGCGTGCAATCGGTCGCGCTTCGGCTGATTTGCGAACGCGAAGCGGAGATCGAAGCGTTTCGCTCCCGCGAATACTGGACCATTGAAGGCCGCTTCACCACAGCGGCCGGCGCGCCCTTCACCGCGCGGCTCACGCATCTTGAAGGCCGCAAGCTCGAGCAATTCGACCTCCCGGATGAAGCGTCGGCAATGCGTGCGAAGAAGCTCGCCGACGGTGGCAGCTATAGCGTGGCGTCGGTGGAAAAGCGCCGCATGCGGCGCAACCCGCCGCCGCCCTTCATGACTTCTACGCTGCAGATGGAAGCATCGCGCAAGCTTGGCATGGGCGCGCAGCAAACCATGCGCACGGCGCAGGCTTTGTATGAGGCCGGCCACATCACCTATATGCGCACCGATGGCGTGACCATGGCGCGCGAAGCCATTGCCGCCATGCGTGATCACGTCAAAAGCGCATTCGGGCCGAATTACATGCCCGCCGCGCCGCGCGAATATGCCTCCAAGGCCAAGAACGCCCAAGAAGCGCATGAGGCAATCCGCCCGACCGATGTGACGCGCAGCCCTGAGACCATGGGCGGCGAATTGGAAGGCGCGCAGGCCAGGCTTTATGATCTGATCTGGAAGCGCGCGGTGGCGTCGCAAATGGCCTCGGCCGAGATGGATCAGACCACGGTGGATATCGCCGCCAAGGATGGCCGCGCCAATTTCCGCGCCACCGGTTCGGTGATTGCCTTTGACGGCTTCCTGAAACTCTATCGCGAAGATGAGGATGATCGTGCGGCAGACGCACGCGCCGGCATCCTGCCAGGCGCCGCCGCTGAGGATGAGGAAAGCCGCATCCTGCCCCCGATGCGGGCGAAGGAAGCGCTGAAACGCGGCGAGATTGCCGCGAGCCAGCATTTCACCCAGCCGCCGCCGCGCTATTCCGAAGCCTCGCTGGTTAAAAAGCTTGAGGAATTGGGCATTGGGCGGCCTTCCACCTATGCCTCCATCCTGCAGCGCTTGCAGGATTTGAAATATGTCTCACTCAAAAAACGGCGTTTTATGGCGCAGGATTTGGGCCGGATGGTCACCACCTTCCTGGTGCGCTTCTTCGAAAAATATGTGGATACCGGCTTTACCTCCGCCATGGAGGAAAAGCTCGATGAAATCTCCGGCGGGCAGGCGGAATGGCGCGCGGTGATGCATGCCTTCTGGGATGAATTCTCCCGCGCGGTGGAAGCGACCAAGGATCTGAAAGTGCGCGATGTTATTGACGCGCTGGATGAGGATTTGGGGCCGCATATCTTCCCCGCGCGCAGCGATGGCACAGACCCACGCGTTTGCCCGAGTTGTTCGGCGGGCCGGCTTGGCCTGCGGCTTGGGCGCGGTGGCGCCTTCATCGGTTGCTCCAACTACCCTGAATGCCGCTACACGCGCCCTTTTGGCGTTGGGCCTGCCGATGGCGAAGGTGCCGGCGCGGATCGCGAATTGGGCAAGGACCCCGCGACGGGTCAGGTGGTGACCATTCGGCGCGGGCCTTACGGGGTTTATGTGCAGCTTGGGGAACCCGGCACGGATGCCAAGGGCAAGCCCACCAAGCCACGCCGCGCCAGTCTCGCCGCCGGGCAGAACCCTGATGGCATGACGCTGGAAGCAGCGCTTGGTTTGCTGTCCTTGCCGCGCGTGATTGGGATTGATCCGGAAAGCCAGGAAGAAATCACCGCGGGGCTTGGCCGTTTCGGTGCTTATGTGCGCTGTGGCAGCATCTTCAAATCGCTCGACAAGGATGATGATGTGCTGACCATCGGGCTCAATCGCGCGATTGTGCTGCTGGCCGATGCGCGGTCGCGCATTCGCGAATTGGGACCGCACCCGAAGGACGGAGAGATGGTCGTGGTGCGCAAGGGTCGCTTTGGCCCCTACGCGCAGCATGGGCGGGCGGTGGCCAATCTGCCGCGCGATTTGGCGATGGAAGACGCCAGGCTTGCCGATATGGTCACGCTGCTCGCTGAAAAGGGCAAGGAAATGCAGGCGCGCGGTGCTGCGGCGCGCAAGGGTGCCAAGGGTGGCGCGCGCAAGGCCGCTGTCCCGGCAGCGCCCGCGAAAGCCAAGCCCCCTGCCAAGCCGAAAGCCGCGCCGGCCAAGGCGAAGCCCGCCGCCAAAGCGAAGCCAGCTGCGGCAAAGGCCAAACCTGCTGCCAAGGCAAAGGCCGCGTCCGCCAAAGGAAAGCCAGCCACGGCAAAGGCCAAACCTACTGCCAAGGCAAAGGCCGCACCCGCCAAAGCCAAGCCCGCTGCTAAGGCAAAGGCCAAACCCGCCGCGCGCAAGAGCGGCCGCTGACATGCCGCGTCGCGGCCCGCCGGTGAAAGGCCATCAGGCCCGATCCCGCGCCGCCGCCGGCCCGGCGGCCGGTGCCAAACATCGCGGTGGCGCGCGGCAGGCCTCTGAAACGACTGGCGAGCTTCCATCAAAGGCAGCGCTGCGTGGCTTCATCGTGGAAGCCAAGGGCCGGGTCACGAAATCCGAAATCGCCCGCGCTTTTGGGCTCAGCCCGGATCAGCGCCCCGCCTTGCGCCAATTGATGCGTGAATTGGCCGCAGAAGGGGGATCAAGCCCTGCCGGCAAGCGCGCCATCATCGCGCCTGGCCGCCTGCCGGATATGGCGCCGGTGGAAGTGACCGGCACGGACCCGGATGGCCATCCCATCGCTCGCCCGCTGCACTGGGAAGGCGAAGGTCGCCCGCCGATCATCTACATGCGCCCGGAAGGCAAGGGCCGCCCGGCGCTTGCGGTTGGGGAACGCGTACTCGCGTGCCTCAAGCCCATCGGTGCCGGCAAATATGAAGGCCGCACTTTCAAGCGCATCGCGGGCGGCGCGCCGGCGCGCATTCTGGGCGTTTACGAGGAAGGGAGGATCATCCCGACCGATCGGCGCCAGAAGGGCGAATGGATCGTGCCCCCTGGTGAAGCGGGCAGCGCCAAGCCGGGCGATATCGTGCTGGCTGAGCCCTTGCCTGCCACGCGGCATTTCGGCCCCAAGTCGGCGCGGATTGTCGAAAGCCTGGGGGTGATGGGCGAACCGCGCTCGGTCTCCCTGATTTGCATCCATGCCCATGGCATCCCCGATGTCTTCCCCGCCGAGGCGATCCGTGAAGCCGAAGCGGCGAAGGGTGTCACCGCCCGCGGGCGCATTGATTTGCGCGACCTGCCGCTGGTGACGATTGATGGCGATGATGCGCGGGATTTCGACGACGCCGTGCATGCCGAGCCCGATGGCGCCGGCTGGAAGGTGACCGTCGCCATTGCCGATGTCGCGCATTATGTCGGCCCCGATAGCCATCTGGACCGCGAAGCCTGGGCGCGGGGCAATTCGGTCTATTTCCCCGACCGCGTCGTGCCGATGCTGCCCGAGGCGCTGTCCAATGGCTGGTGCAGCCTACGCCCGCGTGAAGATCGCGGCTGCCTCTTTGTTGAAATGCGCTTCGATGGTGCGGGGCGGAAGACCGGGCATCGCTTCGGGCGCGGCATCATGCGCTCCGCCGCGAGGCTCACTTACGAACAGGCGCAGGCGCGTTTTGAAGCCGGGTCTGAACCGGAAGGCTTGGCGCCTGGCCATATGGCCAGCCTCTACGGCGCCTTCCGTGCCTTGCTGGCAGCGCGTGAGGCGCGCGGCACGCTGGATTTGGACTTGCCGGAACGCCGCGTATTGCTGGACGATAAGGGGCGCGTGACGGCGGTGGTTCCCCGCGCGCGGCTCGATTCCCATCGGCTGATTGAGGAATTCATGGTCGCCGCCAATGTCTGCGCGGCGGAGGAATTGGAACGCCTGATCCACCCCTGCATGTATCGCGTGCATGACCGGCCTTCGGATTTGAAGCTGGAAGGGCTGCGACAGTTTTTACGCAGCCTGGAATTGTCGCTGCCGCCCGGTGATCGGCTGCATCCGCGCGACTTCGCCGCGCTGCTGGCTTCAGTGAAGGAAAAGCCGGAAGAACGCCTGGTGCATGAAACCGTGCTGCGCAGCCAATCCCAGGCGGCCTATGCGCCAGATAATCTCGGGCATTTTGGTCTCGCTTTGGCGCGCTATGCGCATTTCACCTCCCCCATCCGGCGCTATGCCGATTTGCTGGTGCATCGCGCGCTGATCCGCGGCTTGAAACTTGGCAGTGATGGTCTGGCGGAAGTGGAAGCAGCGCGGTTTTTGGAAACCGGCGAACACATCACCGCGACCGAACGCCGCGCTGCCGCAGCCGAACGCGATGCGGTTGATCGCTACCTTGCGGCATATATGTCAGAGCGCGTGGGAAATTTATTCGCCGCACGCATTTCTGGGGTGACACGCTTCGGCCTCTTTGTCACTCTGGATGAGAATGGCGCGAGCGGAATCGTACCGCTTGGCTCATTGCCGGATGATAGATGGGATCAGGACGTAGCCACGCAGCGCCTGGCTGGTCGCAGGACAGGTCTGACCTTTACTTTGGGTCAGTCTGTGGAAGTGCGGCTCAGGGAAGCGACCGCGCGTACGGGCGGGATGGTGTTTCACATCATGCAAGGCATACCGAAACGCAGTGGTCGGCCCGCACCAGCACGGCGTGGGCGGCGCTGAGCACGCGCGCGCGCGTTTTTGCCTCACTTGCCTTTCTGATCCTGCTGCTTGCTTCCGCCCTGCCTTTGGGCGCCGCCTTGGCACAGGAAGCCCCGCGCGCCGGGGTGCATGAAGCCATTGCTCCCTTCCCGCGTGAGGAAATGCAGGCGGTTTTCGCCGCCGGCTTCGCCGCCATTCTTGATCGGCATATGGAACGCGCGCTGCCGAGTGATCTGATCACCTGGGGCCTTGCCGGTTTTACGGCACATGATCCAAGCCTTCGGGTTGAACGGCAGGGGCGCGAATTGCGCCTGATGCGCGCGCGCCGCGCCTTGATCAGCCGACTGCTGCCGAGTGATTCCACGCGCGGCAAGCCGGAAGCGATTGGCATGACGGCTGCTGAAGCACTGATGCCTTTTCAGGAGGCTGCCTGGGCAGCCTCTCCTGCCATTCGCGATCAACGGCGGGATAGGCTGCTGCGCGCCGGTTTTTCGGCCATTTTCGGCCATCTTGACCCATTCAGCCGCTATGTGACGCCGGAAGAAGCGCAGTTGGCGCGGGAACGCCGGCTCGGGCAGGGCAGTGTCGGCCTCAGGCTTGCGGCGCAGCGCGGTCAGGTGCTGGTCGCCGCCGTCACGCGCGACAGCCCGGCGGCAACGGCCGGCATACGCGTGGGTGATCGACTGGTGACCGTGGATGATGAAATGGTCTTCGCCAATGACCTGCCCGGCGCCGAATTGCTGCTGGAAGGCGCGCCCGAGACTGAGGTGACGCTGGTGACGCAGCGGGCCGGGCGTCGGCGGAATGTGACGCTACGGCGCGTGGCGCAGCGCGTGGAAACGGTCACAACAGAAACCCGCGATGGCGTGCTGCATCTGCGCGTCTCGGGCTTTACCGCGCTGACCTCGGCTCAGGTATCCGGCTTTGTTGAAGCCGCTTTCGCCAGCGCCAATCCACCGCGCGGCCTGGTTCTGGATTTGCGCGGCAATCGCGGTGGCATCCTTACCCAGGCAGTGGCGGTCGCCGATATCTTCCTTGATGCCGGGGAAATTGTGGGCACTGCCGGTCGCCATCCGGAGGCCAATCGGCGCTACATGAGCCTTTCCGATCTTGATCTCGCGCAAGGCCGGCCCATTGTGGTGATGGTGGATGGGCGCACGGCCTCGGCGGCGGAAATCCTGGCGGCAGCCTTGGCGGAGCGCGGGCGCGCGGCGGTGCTTGGCACCGGCACCCAGGGCAAGGGCCTGGTGCAAATCCTGCTGCCCCTACCGAATGGCGGGGAATTGCAACTTAGCTGGTCGCGTATTGTCATGCCGTCTGGCTGGCCCTTGCAGGGCGCAGGGCTATTGCCGGCACTTTGCACCGCCGGCGGGGATGAGGCTGCGGCGACCGCGCTGGCGGCCTTGCGCGCCGGGCAGCAACCCATGGGGGCAGTGCTAGCACGGTTGCGCGCGCTGCGCCCGCCGGTCTCAGCTTTGGAAGCCACGTCCCTGCGCGAGACTTGCCCCGGGCTGGTTGGGATTGAGCGGGATGCGGATTTCGCCCAGGCGCTGGTGACGGATGCCGCGGCCTATCAGGCGGCGCTGAAGCGCTAAGCGGCCAGCACTACAACGCCAGGGCGGCGCCTTCGGCATTTGCCCACAGCCCTGCTTGCGCGCATTCCCTGAACGCTTTTGTGGAAGTCCGCCAAAAGCCACGAAGCCAAACTCTCGGGCAATCGTCACGCCCATGCTATGCCCCAAGGAGGAGGAGACAACCATGCTCGATAACCCCCCGCTGCTCACCATCCATCGCGGCCATCGCCGCCCTGACCGCGCGCTGATTGAAGCCTTTCGTGGCGCGCAGACATCCCATCTGGTGGATGCCATGGATGGGCGTGGTGCGCTTGATTACCGGATCAAGCCAATGGACCCGGACAATGCGGTTTTTGTCGGCCCGGCGCTGACTGCACTCGCCTATCCCGCCGATGTGGTCGGCGTTTTTGGCGCGCTGATGGAAGCGGAAGAGGGTGATGTGATTGTGGTCGCCAATGATGCCTATACAGCGACCGCCGTGATCGGTGATCTGGTGGCCGGTATGATGAAGAATAAGGGTGTGGCGGCTTTCGTCACCGATGGGCTGGCGCGCGATCGCGCCGGCATTGTTGCATTCCGCCTGCCACTTTTTGCCGCCGGCATCATGCCAGCCTCACCGGCTGCCAATGGCCCGGCGGTGGTGGGCGCGCCAGTGACGCTTGGCGGGCAGCATGTGCGCCCCGGCGATATCATTGTGGGCGATGCGGATGGCATTGTCGTGGTGCCGCAGGATCAGGCGGCAGCGGTGCGGGAAAAACTCGCCGCCGTGCGTGCCGCCGAAGCCCGCGCCATTGCCGCCGTGGAAGCCGGTGCCACCGCCAATGAAAAGATGCGCGCCATTGTCGCCAATGCGCGGATCATCAGCCAATAAATAAAAACGCCGCCAAGGTTTTCCCTTGGCGGCGTTTTTTAAGCCGATTGCGTTCAGATGGAACCATCTGAACGTGTGAAGATCTCAAAAAACAACGATCTAGAGCGGGTTGCGTGAACCCATGTGAACGCAACATGCTCCAGGGAACGGGCGATCTAAGCCAGCTGTAATCAATCCGTCTGTTTGCCAAGATAGGCCAGCAAATCCTTTAATTGCTGTTCATTGCGAATGCCGGCAAAGGCCATGGAGCCCTGCGGCACAACCGCCTTTGGATTGGTGAGGTAAGCGGTCAGGCGTTCCTCATTCCAGGTAAGGCCACCTTCGGCCAGCGTACGCATACTGGAGGAATAGCGGAAGCCTTCGATGGAAGCCGCCTTGCGCCCCACAATGCCCCAAAGGTTGGGCCCGACGCCATTGCGCCCAACCTTATCGACGGTGTGGCAGGCGCGGCACTGGTTGAATACGCGTTGGCCGGCATCGGCATCCTGCGCAAAGGCGGGCGCCGCGATGGAAAAACTCGCGAACAAAGCCGCGGAAAAAGAAAAACGACGCATCAATCAAGGTTCCTGGAAGCTGATAGGCCGTGAGCACGGCAGACGACCCATAACGATGAGATGGTCGCGTTTGGCAAACTGGCAAGCGGTCACGCTGCCCGCATGTCAGGACTTTCATGTTTCTGCAATAAGGCTGCAATAGCTGGCCGCGCCGCAGCGGGATCAGTAAAGGCAAGATAAAGCTGCCCCTGGGCGCGTGAGACAAGCCGCACGGCGAACGCCGGCCCCAGCGCGTCAATGCGAAGCTCACCTTCGGCAAAATCCGCCGTACCCCCCAGGAACAGCGCCCCGCTCGGCGAAAGGTCCAGCAATACGCCGTCAGAAGCATTCAACCGAGCAGGCACACTTAAGGAGGGTCGCGCTTCTCGTCGCCTATCGGCTGCTGAAACGTGCCCGCGCAGCGCCTCCCCCAGACTCTGCGGGAAGGCGGCGATGGCATCGGCCAGCTCATCCACGCCTGACTGCAAGGTCCAAGCGGCCTCTCCGGTATTGCCAAATCCTGCGTCAGCGCCTCCATCCTATTCGCCACATCGGCGGCATTCTCGGCCGCGCCGGTGATGGCGCGGGAAATTTTGGCCGTGGTGGCGGATTGTTCCTCAACGGCTGCGGCGACCGAGGTCGCTACCGCATCAAGTTCCGCCACCACGCCGCCAATGCCATCCATGGCGGCCAGGGCACGGCTGGCGGCGGCCTGCATGGCGGCAATGCGCCCGGCGATTTCCTCGGTGCTTTAGGCGGTGGGTTTGACGTGGTTCTTTACCTCACCCGCCGCCAGGCGCGAAAGCTTGCTAGCAAAGCCCGCCAGCATGTTGCGCTGATGCCAAAGCGCCCGACATCCCAGCAGCAGGCAAATCATGAAGCCCGCCGCCTGACCAGCAGCGACAACCTGCCCCGCCGCCGCCAAACCGGGTTGGGCGAGCAAGAGCATCACGGCAAGGGCTGGTAGGCGAAGATCAGCTCTCATGGCGCATCCTGGAGTCCGAAGCTCACTGTGCCGCCATTTCGCTACGAGCCGGTTAAGGCCCGTGCGGCCTGGCGCGATTGCGGCTAAACATGGCGAAGGTTTTAGGAATTGACGTATGGCTCATCGTATCGCCGTTATTGGTGCCCCATCCCTGATCGGGCGGGAAATCCTTCGCTGTCTCGCGGAAACCAGCTTGGCGGGGGCTGAAGTAATGGCCCTGGCCGGAGGTCGCGCTGCGGGGGCCGAGCTTTCCTGGGGCGAAAAGGCTGTACTCAAGACGCGCGATGTCGCGCGGTTCGATTTTGCCGGCACCACGCTCGCGATTTTCGCCTGTGACGCCAAGCTGGCGTCGGTGGAGGTGCCGCGCGCCGCCGCCGCCGGGGCAATGGCGATTGACCTTTCCGGGCATTTCCACCTGGAACCCGATGTGCCCCTGGTGGCGGCGGGCGTGAATGATGCCGCTTTGGCGCATGCCAGCAAAAGGCGGATCATTGCCTGCCCGCTGCCCGCGAGCCTGATTCTGGCCATGGCGCTGAAGCCCTTGCATGAAGCGGCTGGCATCCTGCGCGTGGTGGCAGCGACCTATCAGCCGGTCTCCGGCGTGGGCAAAGAAGGCATGGATGAGCTCTGGTCCCAGACGCGCGGCATTTTTGTGAATGACAATCCGGAAGCGCAGTATTTCACGAAGCAGATCGCCTTCAATGTCATTCCGCATATTGACCGCTTCATGGCCGATGGCGCGACGCGGGAAGAATGGGCGCTGGGTGTTGAGGCCCGCAAGCTCCTCGGCCCCGATATTCAGGTGGCGGCAAGCTGCGTGCGCGTGCCCGTGATGCTTGGCCTTGGCATGGCGCTGAATATCGCCTTCGACCACCCGATAAATGAACGCGACGCGCGGGAAGTATTGCGGAAATCGCCGGGGATCAGCCTGATCGATCGGCGCGATGATGGCGGCTATGCCAGCCCCACCGAGATTGTGGGGGAGGATATGGTTTATGTCTCCCGCATTCGACGCGACGCGACGTTGCGCGACGGGCTTTCGCTATGGGCGGTTGGCGATGATGTGCGGCTGGGGGCCGCGCTGAATGCGGCGCGGATTGCGGAGGCTGTGGCGCGGTCGTGAGGGTATCCGGAAAATTTCCTTGAGAAAATCGGAATAATATACTATAAACGACCCCCAGCAGAGGTCGTGCCCATGCCCCCAGCCAACCCAGCAGAGACCAGCACAGGCAACATGGAAGGGCGCTCCATAGCGCTGGAACTGCTTGATATCATGCGCCTGCCATTGGGTATTCTGCTGACTCGCGCGGCCATTTCCGCCATGCTGGGGGCCGGTGTCGCGCTTGGCCTGCCGGGGCCAGAGGCGCTCTTCGCTGCCTTTGCCGCACCCGGCGCTACCGGCCTACCAGCCCTGATTGATATGATGATTTTCCTTATCGGCATCGGCTTCGCCGCCTTTCTTTGGTGACTGGCGGCACGCGGCTTCGCCCTGGTCGCCAACCCTGCCAGTGGGCCGGAACGGCTCGCGGGCTTGCGAGACCTGCCGCTTGCCCTGTCGGAAGGCACGGTGCGCGCGCTGCTTGCGTTGATTGTCGGGGTCATTGGCCTGCCGCTGTTGTTGTTCTCCAAGACGCTTGGGCTCACGGATGCGATTGCCGGCTATGTGAATGGCATTGTTACCGGCTCTTTCAGCTTTTACTTAGGCACGCGCAGCACCGGCGCCGATGAGCAAATCGCCCGCCGCGCAACCGAACAATGAGCGGAGCGTGAACGTGCCACCGGCGTGCTCGCCGCCGAGGCAGAGGCGCTGCGGCAAAAGGTGGAAGGCGCCGCGCGGGAAGCTGCCCTGCTGGCCCTTGTGACCTTGGGAATGGGCTTTCTGTTCGCCTCAACCCTTTTTGCTGCCGCGCTGATGTCCCTCGCTCTTTCCTGCGCCGGCGGCTTGCCTTGCCCCCGGCGCGAGCGCACACTCCCCGCAGCAAGGGGAAGGGAATGCCGCCATTATGAATAACTCCGCGCGCCGCGCGCGGTTTCGCGCCATTTTGGCCGGAGATGCCTGCGTGCACCCGGCGTCAGTCCATGACCCCATCGCGGCGCGAGTCGCAACCGATCTAGGCTTTGAAACCGCGATGTTTGCGGGCTCCATCGCTTCCATAGCTATCCTTGGGGCGCCTGACCTCATTCTGGTCTCGCTCACGGAATTCGCTGAACAGGCCCGGCGCATCTGTCGGGCCGGTGCACCGCCGCTAATGGTTGATGCCGATCACGGCTATGGCAATGCCCTGAATGTCATGCGTACCATACAGGAATTGGAAACCGCCGGTGTGGCAGCGCTCACCATTGAAGACACGGACCTGCCGCGCGGCCATGGGACGGGCGAGCCCGGCCTGCTCAGCCTGGATGCCGGGCTTGGTAAAATCCATGCAGCACTTTCTGCCCGCGAAGACCCTTTACTCGCGATTGTGGCGCGTACCAGCGCGGTGAATCTGGTGAGCCTCGAGGAAGCCATAGCGCGCACCCGCGCCTATGCCAAAACAGGCGCCGATGCGCTGTTCTATACCGGTGTGACCGATTGGGGGCAGCTCGCCGCGCTGCAAGCCGCTGCCAATGGTGTGCCCCTGATGTTGGGCGGCACGCCGCCTGCCTTGGCCGATAAGGTGAAGCTTGCGGCGCATGGCGTGCGCGTCGCGCTCCAGGGCCATGCGCCAAGCTTCGCTGCCATGGCGGCCGTCCATGCAACCCTCAAGGCCTTGCGCGATGGCACACCGCCCGAAAAACTGCCCGGGCTTGCAGATGCGGCGCTAATGAAGGCCGCCATGCGTGAGGATGATTATGCGCGTTGGACGCGCGACTTTTTGGCCGGTTGATTAGTGGGGACGACATCAAATGCTGAGTGAAACTGATGGCAAATTCCTGACAATGCACGAATTCGCCAAGGCGGCGAAAAACCGGCTCGATGCCAATATCTGGGACTACCTGACCGGGGCGACAGAAACCGAAACCACTATGCGCCGCAATCGCCTGGCGCTGGATACGCTCGCGCTTCGCCCGCGCGTGCTGCGGGATGTCTCGACCATCGACACAACTTCCGAGATGTTCGGCAAGAAGCTCCGCCTGCCGGTTGCCTTGGCGCCGGTGGGTGGCTTGGAAAGCTTCGGCGCCAATGGTGCGGCGACGGCGGGGCAGGGGGCTTCCACCTTTGGCGTGCCGCTCATTGTTTCTTCCGTCACCAAGCCAGGGCTTGAGGAAACCGCCGCCAATACGCCCGGCCCCAAGATCTTTCAGCTTTACGTGCGCGGCGATGACAGCTTCATTGATGATTATGCGGATCGTTCGGTGGCAGCTGGCTATGATGCCTTCTGCTTTACCGTGGATACTGCGGTTTATAGTCGGCGCGAACGTGACATTGCGCGCCGCTTCGCCAAGCCCTGGCGTGCGCGGGTGCAGGGCATTGAATTCCAGGCCGCCCTTTCCTGGAAGCAGGTGGATCGTTTCAAGGCCAAGTACAAAATGCCCGTAATTCTAAAAGGTATCGCCACCGCCGAAGACGCCGCACTTGCCTGCGAACATGGCGTGGATGTGGTTTATGTTTCCAACCATGGCGGACGGCAATTGGATCATGGCCGGGGAGCGATGGATGTGCTGCCGGAAGTAGTGCAGGCCGTCGATCGGCGCGCGAAGGTTTGGATTGATGGCGGGTTCTCGCGCGGCACTGATGTGGTGAAGGCGCTGTGCCTGGGCGCTGATCTGGTTGGGCTTGGCCGCCTTTACTGCTATGCGCTGGCGGCTGATGGCGCGGCTGGCGTGCAGCGCATGCTCGAAATCATGGAAAGCGAGATCTACACCACCATGGGCTTGCTTGGTGCCACGAAATTCAGCGAACTCAATCCAAGCTTCATCTTTTCAGGCGCCTTCGCAACCAATGCGCCGCATGTCTTCAGCGCCTTCCCGCTGCTGCATTTGGGCGATTCAGGCTATTGAGACGATAAGGGCTGCGCGGCGTCATGGCTGATCCCGCGCCGTTCAGGGTTCTGATTTCCGACCACGCCTTTTTGAAACTTTGGGGCGCGGGCGGACTGACCAACTCCATGCGTTGGGTGGAAATGCTGGTCAGCGGGCTTTACGCCTATGAACTGACGCGCTCCGCCTTCTCGGTGTCGCTTGTGTTGATGGCGCGCGCGCTGCCGATGCTGCTGATGGGTGCGCTTTCTGGCGCGGTGGCGGAAAGCCTCAATCGCAAATATCTGCTCATGGCTGGCCAGGCTTTGACCGCGCTCGGCGCCATTGCCATTGCGATCCTGGCCGCCTTTGGCTGGATCTCGCTCTGGCATCTTTGGGTCAATGGGCTGATCGGCGGCTTGGTTTGGACCAATGAACTCGCCACCCGCCGTCGCATGGTGGCCGAAACGGCGGGGCCGGAGCGCATTGTTCCGGCCATTGCATTTGATACGACCACGGGCAGCACAACCCGCATGATCGGCCCCATGCTGGGGGGCCTGTTCTACGAGATCATTGGTGTCACCGCGGCCTATGTTATCGCCTCTTCGCTTTACCTGATTGCCTTGGGCTTGGTTTCCACCGTGGAATATTCCCAGCCGCGCCGCGCCGTCGTGCCACGCCGCCTTTTCGCTGAGGTGGCCGAGGCGTTGCGGATGGCGCTTGCCCATCCCGCGCTCCGCGCGGTGCTTGGCGTGACGCTGGTGATGAATACTTTTGGCTTTTCCTATAACTCCATCCTGCCGGCCTTCGGCGACCGTGCCTTTGGCGCCGGTGCGATCGAAATCGGCCTGCTGGCGGCGGCCGAGCCCTTGGGCGCGCTGATCTCTGGCCTGGCACTTGCGCTCCGGCGCGGTCCGCAGGCGGGGCGTCGGCTTTTCCTGCTGGGCTCCGCCGCCTTTCTTGCCGTGCTGGCGCTGGCGGCACTCGCCCCTTCACTCTGGCTTGCGGCGCTCCTTTTGATGCTGGGCGGTTTTGGCACGGCGGCCTTTGCCAGCTTGCAAACCGGCATTGTGATGATGGAGGCCCCGGTCGAGGCGCGATCACGCATCCTCGGCCTGACCACTACCTGCATCGGCACCGGGCCGCTTGGTGTTTTGGTCTTGGGGGCGCTGGCGGATGGTATCGGGCCGCCCTTGGCGATTGCCGGCTTTGCACTGCTTGGGCTGTTTTTTCTGGCATTGGTCGCTTTCGCCACGCGTCGTTAGGCTCGCTGCCGCATTCCTGCCTTGTAACGCGCCGATAAACCCCTTGCCGGGTGCTGCCGCAAGGTTGAAACTTCGCGTAAGGCTCACGTTTGACCGATTGGATTCGCGATGCAGGTCTACCTGCCCATCGCTGAGATGAGTGTGGATGCCCTGCTGCTGCTGGGCATTGGCTTTGGCGTGGGCTGGCTTTCAGGATTATTCGGCGTGGGTGGTGGCTTTTTGTTGACGCCACTCTTGATGCTGATTGGTATTCCATCTGCCGTCGCAGTGGCGTCCGGCGCCAATCAAACCTTGGGCGCCTCGATCTCTGGCCTGGTTGCGCAATGGCGGCGCGGCAATGTGGATTGGCGCATGGGGCTTACGCTGTTCGCGGGCGGGCTTTTGGGCTCCGCGCTTGGGGTACAGATATTTGCCTTGCTCAAGCGCTGGGGCCAGGTGGATGTTGCGGTCTCGCTCTTTTATGTCGTGATCCTTGGCATTGTCGGCGCATTGATGGTGCGGGAAAGCGTCTCTGCACTGCTCCGGCGCCGGCGCGGCGCGGCGCCGCGGCGCAAGCTCCATGAACATACCTGGTTGCATGGTCTGCCCTTCAAACTGCGCTTTCGCGATTCCAGGCTGTATATTTCAGTCATTCCGCCGCTGGCGATTGGCTTTGGCATTGGCATCCTCTCCGCCATTATGGGAGTCGGCGGTGGGTTCATGCTGGTACCCGCAATGATCTACATCCTTGGCATGCCGACCGCGATTGTGATCGGCACGTCGCTGTTTCAGGTGGTGTTTGTCTCAGCCAATGTGACCCTGTTGCAGGCTTGGCAGGTGGGCAGCGTGGATATTGTGCTGACCATGCTGCTGCTGGCCGGCGGCGTGGCTGGCGCGCAATTTGGCGCTGCCATGGGCACCAAGCTGCGCGGCGAGGAAACCCGTGCCCTGCTTGGCCTGCTGGTGCTTTCGGTCGCCTTTGGCCTGGCCTGGAACCTGCTGCAAACGCCAAGCCGCGCTTTTACCCTCGGCCCGATTTCATGATGTTGCTGGCGCGCGCCTTGGTGTTGCTTGGCTCGCTGATGGCGCCCGCCTTGGCTTCCGCACCGCCCATCACGGCAGAGCTTTCCACGGACCGGGTTGACATCAGCACTGGCTTCACTGGCGCCTCCGTTCTGGTTTTCGGCGCGACGCAAAGCTTTTTGGGCGTTGATCCGCCTGAGGATTTGATTGTTGTTGCAACCGGCCCGACCCAGGGTGTTGTGGTGCGCCGCAAGATCAATGTGCTGGGCATTTGGCTGAATGGCCCTTCCACACGGTTTCCCGATGTACCGGGGTTTTATGCGCTGACCGCCACGCGCCGCGTCTGGGAAATTTTGCCCGAGGAAGAAAGGCGGCAATATCGCCTGGGCTTTGACAATCTACGCCTGCGTAGCGAGGGTAATAGCAACCCAGCCTTTCGCGCCGCGCTGCTTGAATTGAAGCAATCCGGTGGTCGCTGGCACGAATATGCCGCGCCGGTTTCCCGCGCCGGGGAAAGGCTGTTCAGCGCGCGCATCGCCTTCCCCGCCACGGTGCAGGCCGGGGATTATCAGATTGAGGTTTTGCTCGCGCGCGAAAACCGCGTTATCGCGCGGCAGGAATTGTCGCTGAGGGTGGAACGCGTCGGCACTGCGGCGGATATCGCCTCCCTCGCCCGCGGGCAGCCGCTGCTTTACGGTGTGCTATGTGTTGTCTTGGCGGTACTGGCCGGTTGGCTTGGCAGCGTGCTGTTCAGGAGGAATTGATGCCCGAGACTGAAGAAGCGGCCGCCGCCGCAACCAAGGCCAAACGCGATCGCGTTTTCCTGGTGGTGGTGGATGACAGCGCCGAACAGGCGGTGGCGCTCCGCTATGCGTGTTTGCGCGCGCGCAAGGGCGGTGGGCGCGTTGCGCTGCTCCGCGTTTTGGAACCGGTGGAATTGGTGGAATGGGCCGGTGTTGGCGTGATGATGCAGGAAGAACGCCGGGCTGAGGCAGAACGGCTACTCGCCGGGCTTGCTGCGCAAGTGAGTGATATCACCGGTGGCATGCCAATCCTGATCATCCGGGAAGGGGAGCCGCGTGAGGAATTGCTGAGCTTCATTGAAGAAGACCCGCGTATTTCAATTCTGGTGCTGGCCATGGCGACCGGCAGCGGCGGGCCGGGGCCGTTGATCTTGGCGCTCACGGGCCGGCATGCTTCGCGCCTGAAAATACCAATGGCGCTGGTACCGGGCGGGATGACGGAACAAGAATTGGATCGCGTGACCTAGCGGTGCAATTCATGCTGACCTTTCCCCCCCACCAAAAAATGACCCCGCACACCACTGGCCATATGTTTGATGGGCCTATTCACGCTTCTGTCGGGAACCGACAGCGGTGATCGATATTGCCGTCCGGATCTGTCGAGCAGTACTGAGGAAAGCCGGAAGGCCAGCAACAGCCGCGCCCCGCCCGAGAGCAGGAACCAGGCTGCGGTAACTATCAGCAGGCCAATGGCGGAAACCCCCGGCGCAAGCAGGATCACCGCCGCGGCGATGAGTGAGATGACGCCGTCAATCCAAAGCCGGGCTCGGCTGCGCCCCCCGGTCGGTTGGCCGCCCTTGATGGCCTGGAATATGGACCCCATGCCATCAAACAGCATCCAGGCCCCGATGCCGGCCAGGATAAAGACCAGGCCAAGACCTGGAAACAGAAAGATAAGCGGCCCAAAAATGATCGTAGCCACGCTGCGCAGCATGAAGACCCACCAGCTTCCCGCCGTCTGTCTCACCAGCTGCATACCAAAGTGCCCGGTCAGGAGCATGGATTAGTGGACCGGAGGCTTTGGCTATTCTGACATGAAACTTTTCTCTCCACTAATTGTGGGAGCAGACTGACAGGTTAGAAACTTTGGCGCAATCGCTGCCACCTTGGCGACAATTCCTGCCCGGCGGGGCCTTCCCCCCTTTCCATCCCGACCCCATTTAATAAATTGTGGTTGCAACGCAAAAAAAGGAGTGCCCTGCCATGGCAAAATTCGGCCTCAGCCAATCCATTCGTCGCGTGGAAGACCCCAGGCTTTTAAAGGGCGATGGGCAATATACCGCCGATATCAACCTGCCCGGTGAGGCGCATGGCGTGGTACTGCGCAGCCCGCATGCCCATGCCGCGATCAAGCGGATTTCCACCTCTGGCGCCAAGGCCATGCCGGGGGTGCTGGGCGTTTACACCGCGGCTGATCTGGCGGCTGAGGGGCTTGGCCCGCTGCCTTGCCTTATCCCGCTCAAGAATAGCGATGGTTCGGCCATGTCTTCCACGCCGCGCCCTGTGCTGGCGGATGGCACGGTGCGTCATGTGGGTGACCCGGTCGCTTTCGTGGTCGCCGAAAGCGCCAAGGCCGCGCGGGACGCCGCCGAGGCAATTGAGGTGGATTACGACATCCTACCCTCGGCCACCGATCTCGCGACCGCAACCAAGCCTGGTCAGCCGCAGGTTTGGCCAAGTGCGCCGAACAATACCTGCTTTGATTGGCACGTCGGCGACAAGGACAAGACCGATGCGCTTTTCGCCAAGGCCGCGCATGTCACGCGGCTGACCGTCGTGAATAACCGTGTGGTGGTCGCCAGCATGGAATCCCGTGCGGCAGTCGCAAATTATGATGCCGGCAGCAATAAATGGACGCTGCATACCAATACCCAGGGGTCTTGGCTGGTGCGCAAGCTTCTCGCCGGCAGCGTCTTCAACCTGCCGGAAGATCATTTCCGTGTCGTCACCCCTGATGTCGGTGGTGGCTTTGGCATGAAGCTGTTCCTGTATGCCGAGCATGTGCTGACCTGCTTCGCCGCACGCCACCTGAAGTGCCCGGTGAAATGGACATCCGAGCGTACGGAAGCCTTCCAGTCAGACACGCACGGTCGGGATAACATCACCGCCGGCGAATTAGCCCTCGATAAGGATGGCAAGTTCCTCGCGCTGCGCACCAAGAATTGGGCGAATATGGGTGCCTATCTGAACACATTCGCGCCCTTCATCCCGACCGGCGCGGGCACCAAGGTGCTGGCGAGTGTTTATGATTTCGGCGCCATTTACGCCAATGTTGTCGGTGTGATCACCAATACTGTGCCGGTGGATGCCTATCGCGGTGCTGGCCGGCCAGAGAGCAATTACCTGGTGGAGCGCTTGATTGACACCGCCGCGCAGGAAATGGGCCTGGATCGTGTGGCGATCCGCAAGCGCAACATGGTACCGTCATCGGCCATGCCTTATGTCTCGGCCATGGGGCAGCGCTATGATTCGGGCGAATTTGCTAAGCTCATGGATACCGCTCTTGAGCGGCTGAATTGGTCCGACTTTGCAGCGCGGCGGGCGGAGAGCCAGCGGCGCGGCAAAAGGCGCGGCATTGGCTTTGCCTATTACCTGGAAGCAACCGGCGGCGACGCCACAGAAAACGCCGCGATGCGTTTTGCCGATGATGGATTTGTTGATGTCTATGTCGGCACGCAAAGTTCCGGCCAGGGGCATGAAACCGCCTATGCCATGCTGACCAGCCATGAGCTTGGCATCCCGATTGAGAAAATCCGCGTGAAGCAGGGCGATTCCGAAAGCCTGCCCTCAGGCGGCGGCACGGGTGGCGCGCGCAGCCTTTATTCCGAAGGGCAAGCCATTCTGGTGACGGCGGCTTCGGTGGTGGAAAAAGGCAAGAAGGCCGCGTCCGAGCATTTGGAAGCCGCAGTCGCCGATGTTGAATTCACCACGGCCAATGGCCGTTTCGGCGTGGTGGGCACCGATAAGGGCGTCGGCATTCTGGAATTGGCGGCGGCGCAGAAGGCGCGCGCAGCCAAAGGCCAGGAAGTCACGCTTTTGGATGCGCTGGAAGTGGCGCAGATCAAATCCCACACCTTCCCCAATGGCTGTCACGCCGCCGAGGTGGAGGTGGACCCCGATACCGGCATCATCAAGGTTGCGAATTACATCGTGATTGATGATGTGGGCCATGCGCTTAACCCGCTGATTGTGCGCGGCCAGGTACATGGTGGCGTGGCGCAGGGCATTGGTCAGGCCATGCTGGAACGCACGGCCTTTGATGCGGAAAGCGGCCAATTGCTCTCGGCTTCCTTCATGGATTATGCGCTGCCGCGTGCCGATGATCTGCCGAATATTGATGTGGATTTCATCGAAGTGCCGTGTGAGACCAATCCGCTTGGCGTCAAGGGTGCTGGTGAAGCGGGTGCAGTTGGCAGCCCGCCGGCGCTGATCAATGCGGTGGTGGATGCGCTGGCCGGCGATGGCGTGAAGCATATTGACATGCCGGCCACGCCTGAGAGCGTGTGGAAGGCCTTGGCAACTTCCAAGGCAGCGTGAGGCATATCGCGCCAGGGGGTTGCGTCCCTCGCGCGCCCTTCACACGGGTTTCAGATGTTCCAATAAGCGCGGCATCAGCTCAACTAAATTGCAGGGGCGGTGCCGCGAATCCAATTGGAAGCGCAATATGTCATCCCAGCCATCCTTGCAGGCGCCGCTTGAACCAGGCAGCGCAAAAAGATAGGTCCCGCCTGAAACGCCGCCCATGGCGCGCGATTGGATGGTAGAAGTGCCAATCTTCTGAAAGCTGATCCAGCGAAACAATTCGCCGAAGCCTTCGATTTCCTTCTCAAGCACGCGCTTGAAGGCCTCCGGCGTCACATCCCGTCCGGTAACGCCAGTGCCGCCGGTGGTGATCACGCAATCTACATTGGGATCAGCAATCCAGCGCCGCAGTACGGCTTCAATCGCGTGCGGATCATCTCTCACAATCTCTCGCGCCACGCAATGATGCCGCGCGGCTTCGATCCTGTCTTGCAGGGTTTGGCCGGAACGGTCGGTCGCCATGTCGCGCGTATCGCTCACGGTCAGCACGGCGATATTCACGGGCAGGAATTTAAGGTTTTCATCAATCGGCATGGCGGCGTCTTTCCTGGGCTGGCGCACATATCATGGGGGTTAGGGGCGCCGCCGACAACGCCCGCTTGCAAGGCGCGGTAAGTCGCGTGACACTCACCTGGATTATATCCAGGGAAACGCCCATGAATTGGCAACCGGAAATCGATGAGCTGAAGCGCCGCCAAGCCATGGCTGAGGCCATGGGCGGGCCGGATAAGGTGAAGCGCCAGCATGATGGCGGGCGGCTGACGGTGCGCGATCGCGTGCTCAAGCTGGTGGACAAGGATAGCTTCCACGAAGTCGGCGCCATTGCCGGGCGTGGCGAATATGATGCCAAGGGCGATCTGGTGACGCTCACACCTTCCAATTGCATCATGGGCCGCGCGGAGATTGAAGGCCGCCCCGTGGTGGTGGTGGGCGATGATTTCACCGTGCGCGGCGGTAGCGCCGATGCGACCATTCGTGAAAAACCCATTATGGCCGAACGCATGGCGGCTGAATTGCGCCTGCCGATCATTCGCCTGATTGAAGGCTCGGGCGGTGGCGGTTCGGTGAAGACCATTGAAACCACGGGCCGCGCCAATCTGCCGGGCGGTGTGGGTGGCACGCAGCTATATCATCTCACCACCCAGAATCTTGGCCTGGTGCCGGTGGTGACACTCGGGCTTGGGTCGGTCGCCGGGCTTGGCGCTGCGCGGCTGGCGGCGGCGCATTATTCGGTGATGACGAAATCCTCGGCGATGTTTGTCGCGGGTCCCCCGGTGGTGGCTCGGCTTGGCGAGAAGCTGGACAAGCGCGACCTGGGCGGTTGGGAGATTCAATGCAAGGCAGGCGCGGTGGATGATGCGGTCGACACTGAAGAGGAAGCTTTTGCCGCCGCGCGGCGCTTCCTGTCCTACCTGCCGCAATCGGTGTTTGAAGTCTCGCCCCGCTTGCGGTCGCGCGATGATTTGGGGCGGCGCGATGCCAAGCTGATCAGCGCCATTCCGCGTGACCCGCGCCAGGCCTATAAGATGCGCCCGATTATTGAGACGCTGTTCGATAAGGGCAGTTTTTTCGAAATGGGCCGCTGGTTCGGCCGCCCGATCATCACGGGGCTCGCGCGCTTGGATGGCTTGCCCGTCGCGGTCATGGCATCCGATCCCGTATTCTCCGGCGGATCATGGACGGCGGATGCTTGCGCCAAGATCATTCGCTTTGTGGACATGGCGGAAACCTTTCACCTGCCAGTGATATATCTGATGGATTGTCCCGGCTTTGCCGTGGGGCTTGACGCGGAGAAAACCGCCACCATTCGCTGGGGTGTGCGCGCCATGGCCGCGGTCAATCAATGCCGCGCGCCCTGGTGCACCGTTATTTTGCGCAATGCCTTTGGTGTTGCAGGCGTGGTGCATCAACCGGCTGGGCGTTATTCCATACGCTATGCTTGGCCATCCGGGCGTTGGGGGTCCTTGCCACTCGAAGGCGGGATCGAAGCCGCCTATGCGGCAGAGGTGAGTGCGGCGACGGATCGCGAAGCCAAGATTGCCGAGATTGACGAACGCTTGCAAAAACTGCGTTCCCCCTTCCGTACTGCCGAGGCTTTCTGGGTCGAGGAAATCATTGACCCGCGCGAAACTCGCCCGTTGCTTTGTGATTTTGCGCGGCTGGTGGAACCCTTGCGCGGGACGGGCCTTGCCGTACTCACCATGCGGCCCTGATCAGGCTTCGACCACCAGATCCTTATAGGCATGCCAGGTCGCATGCCCGATCAGCGGCACCACAAGCGCGAGGCCGAGGAAGAACGGCACCATTGCGAAGGCTGTGAAGACCACAATCAACCCGGACAAGAAGATCATCGCGCCCGAATTCGTCGCGACCGCCCGCTTGGAAAGCGCAATCGCTCCCAAGGCGGAGACATCACGATCCACCGGCACGGGGATGGATATCGCCGAGATCGCAAAAGCTGTCGCTGCCAGAATGGCACCCGCGCCGGTGCCGAGGATCAAAAACTGCAGCAGCATGTCTGAACGCAACATGACGAAGGGCAAATCTTCCAGGCTTGGGGCGAAATCGATGCCGAACATTAGCATGACAATCAGCGCTGCCACGCGCACCCAAAGCAGATGCAGGATCACGTGAACACCGCCAAGAAAGGCAAGCTGCTAGCCTTTGCGGGTTAAGCCGGCAAGGAAGGCGCTGAAGGTTACAGGCTTGTCCTCGGCGCGAAGCTTGCTCGCCTCATAAAGCCCAGTCACGCGCCAAGGGGGCCACCATGAAAAACCCAGCCGAGGCCGGCAGGATTACCCAAGCAGAGCGCACGCCAGGCAGGATCATGATTAGCAACCAGCCTGCGGGGGCCAAGGCACCGCCGTAGAGGAACCCGATCCGGGGATCCGCCATAAGATCCTGCCAGGCGGCATTCAGCCAGACCCAGGGGCGATCAGGGGCGACCTCCTGATAGTCAGCCGGCGCCGCGCAATGGCTGCATCGCTTGGCATGAGAACTTCCTCCATTTGCCTTACAGGCGCGAGGCCCGAGCGATTGGTCGCGAAAATTAGCGGGGTGCGATTCCACCCAATTGATCCGAATCAAGGAGGGAAGGCGCGCTTGGGCGTTTTTTACGCTCCGACGCGGCCCGTTTCGAGTCCCGCGTCTTGAGGGAGACTAGATATGGCCGCCATTGCCGCCTCGGCGCGAAGCTCGCCCAGTGATCAGCCCGTCATGGTGCAAGGCCCGATCCGCGCATGCGCCATCGCCACATCCTTTTGGGGGGTTGTTAGATTTCGGGTGGGTGTTGTTATCGCGCTTCAGCTCGCTTTTACATTGCTCAATCTTGATCTGAAATGGACCAGCTTCGGGCGGCTGCGCCCGGTGCATACCCACGCAACCGCTGGCACGCTTCCTGATCTTGCCGCTGAGGCTTTCGCCGAATATGGCGTGCCGGCCTTCCGCGCGCGCCTTACTGAATCTTGTCGAAAATTTCTGCTTGTGGAACAGCATGTGGGCCTCATCGGCTTTGCCGAAATGAGTAGAAGCGCCAAAGAAGCCCCAGGCGCGTATTTGCGCGGCGCTGAGCCTGTCCGCCTTTATGTTCAACCATGTGGACAGCGGCGCGGCATTGGTCGCGCATTGCTGCGCCAAGTTGAAGCCATCGCGATTGACACCGGATTATCCGCACTCTGGTTCACGGTATGGGAAAATAACGCCATTGCCTTGGCCTTTCATGCAGCACGGGGTTTCGCCACCAAAGGGGCTGCGACATATAGCTTTCGTGGGCGGCAGTATCGCAACCATGTCATGGTCCAGGCGTTGCCATAAGGCGTAGCACGTCATGCCGAGACTTAGAAAATGCTTGATTTCTCCGGCCTGAAGGACTTACTGAGTAGGGAACGAAAAGAGCCGCGTCGAAAGCCCGGTCTTAGGCCTTGGCAGACGGCCCATCGATCTCTTGGGGGAGAGGCAACGATGAAAATTGCACGCAAGCTATTGGAACAGAAAATGGTAGGGGTAATCTCGGTCGCGCCGGATGCCACTGTTTATACGGCCCTTGAACTGATGGCCGAGCATGATATCGGCGCCCTGCTTGTGCTTGATGGTGCGCGACTGGTCGGTATTTTCTCCGAGCGCGATTATGCGCGCAAGGTGATACTGCTCGGAAAATCTTCCCATGAAACCTGTGTTGCCGAGATCATGACGCCCAAAGTCGTCCAGGTGACGCCGGCTGAGGGGGTTGATGCCTGCATGGCCCTGATGACTGAACGGCGCATCCGGCATTTGCCGGTTGTCGAGAATGATCATGTGGTGGGCATCCTTTCCATTGGTGATCTGGTCAAGGAAATCATCTCTGATCAGAGCTTTCACATTCGCCAACTCGAAGGATACATCAGCGGCTGATCCGGCGTTGCTGGCTGCCGGATAATCCGCGGGGGTATTGACCAGCACCGCGGACCGCCCAATGAGCGAGGTAAAAGGCGTGGCAAATTCTGAGATCCTGCCTTCAAGCCCTGATTTGGTGGTTGGCATTCGCCCTGCCAATCGCCACAATACTCCCTATGGGAAGCATCATTCGTGCAAAAGCGACACTCGAAGAACGCTGGGAAGCCCGCTCCGGCCCCATATTGCTCACGGGGACCCATGCGCTGGTGCGCCTGCCCATGCTGCGCCAGGAGATGGATGCCGCGCTTGGCTTTCGCACCGGCGGCTTCATTTCGGGCTATCGCGGATCACCCCTTGGCGCCTTTGACCGGGAATTGGCCCGTCAGGCCGAACGGCTCCGCGCCCATGATGTGGTGTTTCAGCCCGGGTTGAATGAGGATTTGGCCGCGACCGCCATTTGGGGCTCGCAGCAGGTGCATCTGACCCCGGGCGCGCGTTTGGATGGCGTTTTCGGCATTTGGTATGGCAAGGGGCCAGGCGTGGATCGCTCCGGCGATGTGCTGCGCCATGCCAATTCTGCCGGCAGCGCGCCGCTGGGTGGTGTGCTTGCGCTGGCGGGGGATGATCCGTCTTCCAAATCCTCAACCATCACCTCGGGCTGTGAATATGCCTTCATGGATTTGGAAATCCCCATGCTCGACCCTGCCGATGTGGCCGAGGTGTTGGAATATGGGCTGAAGGGCATTGCGCTGAGTCGTTACGCCGGTACCTGGGTTGGCATGAAATGCGTGGCCGACACCATGGATGCGACCATGACGGTGCTGCTGGACCCTGCGCTTTACGCCACGCGCGAACCGCAGGGCATGCCAAGGGTGCCTGATGGCGTGCATATCCGCGCGACTGATCCGCCGATGGTGCAGGAAGAACGCCTCCGCCACGTGAAGCTGCCGCGCGCCAATGCCTTTGCGCGGACCAATGGCATTGACCGCATGGTGCTGGATAGCGCCGATGCGCGTTTCGGCATTGCCGTCCGCGGCAAGGCTTTCACCGTGCTGCGCCAAGCACTTGCCGAAGCGGGCATTTCCGAGGATTTCGCCCGCGCCCAGGGGTTGCGCATTTGGAAGGTGGGTTTGGCTTGGCCGCTTGATGCTGATGCCGCGCGCGCCTTTGCGGATGGGCTTGAGGAAATTCTGGTGATCGAAGACCGTCGGTCCTTTCTGGAGTGGCAACTGCGCGATGCGCTTTTTCACATGGACCGCCGCCCGCGCATCACCGGCAAGCGTGATGAGGCCGGGCGGCCCTTGCTGTCCGATTTGAACGAGCTTGATTCCGCGCAGATTCTACGCGCGCTTTTCGCGCGTCTGCCGCAGGCGTTTCGCACCAATGCCATGCTGGCGCGCATGGCGGCGCTTGAATCCCTGGCCGCCGGAGACCAAACGCCGGTTCATGGGCGCGATCCCTATTTCTGTCCGGGCTGCCCACACAATACCTCAACCCGCGTACCGGAAGGCAGCCGCGCGCTTGCCGGCATTGGCTGCCATTATCTGGCGCGCTTCATGAATCGGGAGACGGATTTCTTCTGCCAAATGGGCGGTGAGGGCTCGGCCTGGATCGGGCAGGAACATTTCACCAGCCAGGAACACATCTTCGCCAATATGGGCGATGGCACCTATGCCCATTCGGGTAGTCTTTCGGTGCGCTTCGCCGTCGCTGCCAAGGCCAATATCACCTTCAAGATTCTCGTGAATAGCGCTGTCGCCATGACCGGTGGCCAAACCCCGGAAGGCGAGATTGATGTCCCCCACATCGCCGCGCAATTGCACGGAGAGGGCGTTGGGCGGATTGAGATTGTCTCCGACGATCCGGACCGGCATCGCGGCCATCCGTTACTTCCGGCTACGGTTAGCTTTCATCATCGCGCGCGCCTCGATGCCGTGCAGAAGGAATTGCGCGCGGTGAAGGGCGTCACCGCCATCATCTATGATCAGGAATGCGCAACCGAACGCCGCCGCAAGCGCAAGCGTGATCTAGCGCCGCGCGCCAATCGCCGCATCGCCATCAATCCGCGCATTTGTGAAGATTGCGGCGATTGCTCTCGCGCGTCGAATTGCCTGGCGGTGGAGCCGATTGAAACGCCCTTCGGCCGCAAGCGCCGCATTGATCAATCTGCTTGTAATCAGGATTTTTCCTGTGTTGAGGGGTTTTGCCCGTCCTTTGTCAGCCTGATCGGTGCTGAACCGGCGCGGCCCGCGGCCATCAGGCTGCCACCGCTGCCGCCCGAACCAAGCCTGCCCGCGATTCAGGGTGAGGCATGGAATCTGCTGATTACCGGTGTTGGCGGGCAGGGCGTTTCTTCCATGGCGGCCGTTCTGGCGCAGGCCGCGCATCTTGAAGGAAGGCCCGTGCGCACCTTGGATTTTCTGGGCCTCGCGCAAAAGGGTGGCGGGGTTTATGCGCAGCTTCGCATCGGCCCGGTGGGTGCGGCGGCGGATCAATTATCCGGTGCGCGCATCGCGGCTGGTGAAGCGGATTTGCTGCTGGCGGCTGATATGGTGGTGGCGCATGGCCGCACCGCGCGGCCCTTGCTCGGCCCGGCCCGCAGCACAGCGATTGTGAATACCGATCTGTCACCCACCGCGCAATTCGTGAAGGATACCGAAACGCGCTACGGTAATGCGGCTATGCTGCAAAGCCTAGGCGCGGCGTGCCGCGAAGCGCTGACAATCCCCGCGCTCACGCGGGTTGAGCGTGATTTGGGCGATGCGATTTACCTCAATCCCTTCATGCTGGGTTTTGCCTGGCAGCGCGGGTTGGTGCCGCTTTCGGCGGAGGCGATTTTGCGCGCCATTGAACTGAATGGCGCGGCGGTGAGGCGCAACAAGGTAGCCTTCGCACTAGGCCGCAGCGCCGCGACCGAAACGCCGGAAGCGCCGCGCGGGCCGGAAACGCTGGATGAGATGATCGCGCGTTATACCGATGACCTGAAGGCGTATCAGTCCTCCCGTTACGCGCGGCGCTATCAGGATTTCGTCGCGCGTATCCTTATGGCAGAGGCGGCTGCGGTGCCCGGCGAGGATCGGCTTTCTCGTGCGGTGGCGCGGCAGCTTTATCGCCTCATGGCTTATAAGGATGAATATGAAGTGGCGCGGCTGCATAGCCTGCCGGCATGGCAGGAAAGCCTGACGCGCGGGTTTACCGGCACCCAAAGTATCGAGGTGCATTTGGCACCGCCCATCATCAGCAAGGTCAATCCTGAAACCGGCCTGCCGGAAAAGCGCGCCTTCGGCCCCGGCATGCTGCGCGCGATGAAGCTGCTGCGCCATGGTAAATTTCTGCGCGGCACCTGGCTTGATCCCTTCGCGCGCACAACCGAAAGGCGGGAAGAACGCGTGCTGCCGAATGAATATCGCGCTGGGCTGGAAGCGCTGCTACCCAAACTCTCGCCGGCCACGCACAGCGCCGTGTGTGATTGGGCGGAAGCCGCCGCCGGCATCAAGGGCTTTGGCCATGTGAAGGCGCGCAACCTGAAGGCCGCCCGCGCGCGCATGGCCGATATCGCAAAGGAAATCCCCGCATGAACGCCATCCCCTTCGATCTTCCAGAAGAAACCCGGGCGCTGCAATCCGTCGCACGGGATTTCGCCCGTGATGTACTGGCACCAAAAGCCCTGCAATGGGACAAGGAACAGCATTTCCCGGTGGCGGAGATGCGCGACGCTGCGGCGCTTGGCATGGCCGCACTTTATGTGCGCGAAGACTCAGGCGGTGCGGGCCTGACGCGTCTGGACGCGGCGGTCGTGTTTGAAGCACTGGCGACAGGCTGCCCAACTATCAGCGCCTTCATGTCCATCCACAATATGGTCGCCTGGATGATTGACCGCTTCGGCAATGATGCGCAGCGCAGCGCATGGTTGCCGAGGCTGATCAGCATGGAAGCGATTGCTTCCTATTGCCTGACGGAACCAGGGTCAGGCAGTGATGCGGCGGCGCTGAAGGCGCGTGCTTCGCGCGACAATCAGGGCTATGTGCTGAATGGCACCAAGCAATTCATCTCGGGCGCTGGCGCGTCTGATCTGTACCTCACCATGCTCCGCACCGGCGGCGATGGGCCGGGCGGTGTTTCCGCGCTTCTGATCCCGAAGGATACGCCCGGCCTTTCCTTCGGCGCCAATGAACGCAAGATGGGCTGGAATGCGCAGCCGACGCGGCAGGTGATTTTTGAAGATGTGCGCGTGGGTGCAGATGCCTTGCTCGGCGCGGAGGGGCAGGGCTTCCGCTTCGCCATGGCGGGGCTTGATGGCGGGCGCTTGAATATCGCGGCCAGTTCTTTGGGTGGGGCGGAAGCCGCCTTGGATATCGCGCTGCGTTACACGCAAGAACGCCGCGCCTTTGGCAAGGCGATCAGCGATTTCCAGAATACGCAATTCAAGCTTGCCGATATGCGCATTGAATTGGAAGCAGCGCGCGCTTTGCTTTGGCGCGCCTGCGCCAAGCTGGATGGCGGAGAGCCCGACGCCACCCTATTCTGCGCCATGGCGAAGCGCTTCGTCACCGATACAGCGTCACGCGTCGCTGATGATGCGCTGCAATTGCTGGGCGGTTATGGCTACCTCGCGGAATATGGCATTGAGAAAATCGTCCGTGATCTTCGCGTGCATCGCATTCTGGAGGGCACGAATGAGATCATGCGCCTGATTGTCGCGCGGAAGATGCTGGCGGAGTAAGGCGTTCAGGCGCGCTTGCCGCGCAGCCAAGCGACTGTCCCGCCAAGCCCCGCCACATCGGCGCGGAGTTTGTCAAACCGCAGCATGATCCCGTGGCCAACCGCCTCGCCGCCATGATGCCAAACCCGCGCCCAGGCCTCGCGCCGCGCCGCCACGTCATTCTGCATCAGCGCCATGTAATGCAAGCGGCTCCAGGCCATGTGCCGCGCCTTGAAGGCAGATAATGCCCGCGATGGCGCGGAAGAACCGCCGCCCGCGTGATGCATCACCGCATCCGGCACCAGCACCAAGGCACGCCCCTTGGCGCGCGCGGCAGCACAAATCGCGTCATCCTCATAGAACAGGAAAAAGGCCTCATCGAAGCGCAGCCCCTCGGACGCGCGCAGCAATAGGCAAGCGCCAGAAAGAAATTCAGCGCAAAGCGGCCCTTCCGGCCAGGGCTCCGCATCACGTTTGTGCGGCAATAAACGTCGATGCTGTTGCTCCACATCCCAGGACCTGACGCGCGCGCCGGTTTCATCGCAAAGCACGGGTGCCAGGATCGCGGCATCGGGAAAGGCATCAGCGGCGGCCACCAGCCGCGCGATCGCCGCCCCATCCAAGCGTGTATCGGGGTTTGCAAGCAGCACGAATTCCGCGTCCGCAGCATCCATCCCGATATTGCAGCCCGCGCCAAAACCAAGATTGGCGCCCTTGCGGATAACGCGCGCACCAGCATCTTCCGCAACCGCCGCGCTGTCATCCGCGCTTGCATTATCCACCACAATGACGCCTAGGCCGGGCAGCAGGCTCCCCAGCATGCCGTGCAAGGCAGACGCGCTGTTATAAGCGACCGTGACGACGCAAACGCGTGCCAAGGCAGCGACAGTATTCAGCCTTTCAGCCTCCGCAACCCAGCGCAAACGCGTTCCACCTGCGCATCGGTCAATTCGGGATACATGGGCAGGCTCATCACCTCCTGCGCGGCATCGGCGGTCTCGGCACAGGCGGCAGGACCCAGCGGCACGCGGCCCTGATAGGCGGGCTGCAAATGCACGGGCACCGGGTAGTGAATGCCTGTGCCAATGCCCTGTTCCTTCAGCTTCGCCTGCACCGCCGCACGATCCAGCACGCGCAGCACATATTGATGAAATACATGCTCCGCCCCTGCGCGGCGCTGCGGCGGCGCGTAAGGCCCACCGGCCAAAGCGGCATCATAGGCGCTGGCAATGGCACGGCGGCGTTCATTGCCGGCATCAAGTACGGTCAGTTTCACGCGCAAAATTGCTGCCTGCAGTTCATCCAGCCGCGAATTCACGCCGACCATGTCGCTGATATAGCGTTCCTTCCAGCCATATTGCCGAATGGCCGCGATACGGTCCGCCAAATCCTCATCATTTGTGGCCAGCACACCGCCATCGCCAAGCGCGCCGAGATTCTTGGTGGGGTAGAGGCTGAAGGCCGATGCGGTGCCAAGCGTGCCGAGCTTCGCGCCATTCAGCGTCGCGCCATGGCATTGCGCGCAATCTTCGATCAAGGCGATCCCCGCCGCGCGCGCCGCTTCCCGCATCGGTTCCAGATCGCAGGCCTGACCATAGATATGCACGGGGAGTACAGCGCGCAAAGGTGGCAGGCCGGGCGGCGGATGATTCAGCACGCTCAGAAATTCATCAGCATCCATGGTGTAGGTATCGGGATCAATATCCAGCAACAGCGGTGTGGCCCCCACCATCTCAATCGCGGCAACAGTCGCAACCGCCGTGTGGGAAACGGTCGCCACACTCATGCCTGGCCCAATGCCAAGCCCGCGCAGGATCAGGGCCAGCGCATCCGTGCCATTGGCGCAGCCAATCGCGCGGCGGGTGCCAAGCCAGGAAGCGTATTCTTCCTCAAACGCCGCACCTTCCTTGCCAAGGATATACTGGCCGCTGGCCAGGGCGCGCGCGACCGCGGCATCAATCTCGGCCTTTTGGGCGCGATAGCCGGCACGGGGATCAGCCTGCGGGATCATATTGATGACGGGCGCATTCATGTCGCGTTCTTTCCCTTCAGGGTCACAGATAATCCGTCAGGCGCTGGCGATACCAGTCAAGGGAAAGCTTCAGCCCCTGATCGAGGTCAATCGCCGGCGCCCAGCCGGTTGCCGTGCGGAAGGCGCGATCATCCGCAGCGTAGGAGCCGATATCAATCGGCGCACGGTCGGCAGGAAATTCGCGCAATTCATAGCGGCCCTGCCTGCCATTAGCCGCGATCAGCTTATCGGCTAAATCCAGCAGGGAAATGGGTGGGCTGCCGCCAATATTGAAGACCTGGCCGGCAACATCTGGCTTGCCCGATTGTTCGGCGGCGATCAGAAAGGCGCCGGTGACATCATCCACATAGGTCAGGTCGCGCAGCTGTGCCCCGCCCCAGACTTCGAACGCCTCATTTTCCAACAGGCGGCGTATCCAAATGCCGAGGAAGGTTTGGCGCGCATCGCGAATACGCAGCCTTGGCCCGTAGCAATTGGTGAGGCGCAGCGACACCACCGGGCGATTCAACACGCGGTTTTCCAGGAGCCAATATTGCTCGCCCGCCCATTTTGAGACCCCATTGGCATCGGGCGGATTGACTGGGTGGAGTTCATCCACCGGCAGGCTGCGCGGCCGGCCGTAAAATTGCCGGGTCGAGGCATGTACCACGATTGCCTTCGGGGTGGCTTCACGCATCACGCCAATCAGGCGCACCTGTGCGACCGCATTGATGGCGATATCGGCCACGGGATCCTTCTGCCCGCCCATATGGCTGGTTTGCGCCGCCATATTGAACAGCACATCAATGCCTTCACAGAGCGAATGCAATTCCGTGTCGCGAATATCGCCGCGCACCAGCAAAACGCCTGCCCCTTCCAGATTGCGCGCCGAGGCGCCGCCATCCGGCATCATGGCATCAAGCGCCGTGACCCGCGCCCCCATGCCGGCCAAGGCGTGGCAAAGGTTGGCGCCAAGGAAGCCCGCCCCCCCGGTCACCAGAACTCGTTTTCCCTGCCAATAGGCTGGCGTTACCATGCGTGCATATCCTGAAACCGCTTGCTGAATGTCATACTCCAATTGCGGCGGAATGGCGCCTGTCGCGTGGCGGATTTGCATCCGCTCATCCGCCACGCGCCAGCTTCTCTGTTCTGTCGCATTTTCCGAGCCGCCTAGTGTAACCACTTGGCTTGAAATTGCTTAATGGTCGACGGATCGCGGGCTTTTTCCCGCCCCCCGCCATCTGCACGCGCCGGCTGCGCATGATCTCGGCAAACCCGAATAGCAGCAGGATCTGCCCCGCCAGCACCTGCACCCCGGCCCGCAACCTTATGCCATGATCATGCGGCGTAAAATCGCGAAAGCCGACCGTCACCTGCATAACTCTGGCCGCGCGGGGCAGGGGGCGCGTTCACGGCGCCAATGCGACCCCAGTGATTTCCACCTTCCAGCTGGGGTCCACCAAAGCGGCCTCAATGGTCATGCGGGCGGGCTTATGGGCCGGGTCCAGCCAACGATCCCAGGCGCGGTTCATGGCCGGCGCATCGCGGATATCGGCAAGGATTACCGTGACCGACAGCAAGGCGCGCTTATCCGTACTGGCTTCAGCCAGCAGCGCATCAATCTGCTTCAGGATATCGGTGGTCTGGCCTTCCGCATCCAGGCTTGCATCATCGGCGACCTGGCCGGCGAGCCAAATCAGGCCGCCCCCGATCACGGCGCCCGAGAGGCGCTGTTCCGGGTTAAGACGGGTAACGGGCATGGGCGCTGTCCTTTCGATCAAGCCTTTGGGTGGGCTTTGGGCATAGCCTAGAAGGGATTTTCGGGGACGGAAACGACGCTCGGGGCAACGAAGATGCTTGCAAGAAAAGAACAAAACAAATACCAGGAAGATAAGTGTTGGGAAATACATCCTATAAATATATTTTTCTTTCCAACACTTCAAAATCTCATAGAATTTTAAGCATGAATCTATAGAACTGGTTACTTGGGGCTTTTGGAGTTTAAAGTTAATGAACTCCATTAAGCTCCAATTTGATCCGAGGTTTCAACATTTTGTCACGATATTTCCCTTGCTTTGGATAATGTGAATCATACGATTATAACCAAAAGTTGTATTATTGAGTAGTAATTCGCGTCTAGCATGAAATCTCACAGAGTGATCGTAAAACCATCCGGCTCAATACTGTCGTCCGCGCCCGGCTGAAGACCCGGCCGTAGCGCCCGCCGGGTGCAACCGCCAGTGCGGGCGCATCCTGGCTCCGCGCCCGCCCGAGCGAGGGGGAGCCCATCGCTCAGCCCTATCTGAAGGTGCCTGTCTCTGACCGGATGCGTACCGTCCCGGATCAGCTCTGGCTCCATTTTGGCGGCACGCCGGAGGATCCTTATGCGGATATCCTCTGCATTGAAGCCTGCTGCACTTTTCAGAATTTACTCGATAAGCGGTCCCGCTTCGCACCCTCCACCACCTCTTTGCTCGCCTTCTGCCCCTTGCCCTGGCTGGTGGCGCCCACTCAGCCGGGGGATGACACGCCGCGTTGGCGCATGATCCCGGCCTGTATTGCCGAGCCCCTTGTGGGCTTGACCCTACCGGTGCGCGATATCCGGATGCTTTGTGGCCTCCAGCGGGAACATTACACCGGCTTTACGCGCAACCAGGTGCCCCAGCCGCACGAGTATTTCTGCCCTATGGAGGCCTTGACCGCCCATGAGGGGCACGAAAACCCCTCGATGAGGTCACTGATCGTGCGGGCTTCCATGACTTCGGCCTTCGTGGACCCGCCTTAAGGCGGTGCCACGGCACCCGCGGCCAGAAGCTGGGTTAAGGCAGCCGCCACGACCTGCGCCGGGAAGGCCTGCACCGAAACCGTGACAGCATCGGCTTCCGCAGCGGGGTCTTCTAGGGTGGCGAATTGGCTCGCCATCAAAGAAGGCGGCATGAAATGGCCCTGCCGCGCGGCCTGACGCCCGGCGATCAGCGTGGGCGCGCCCGCCAGATGCAGGAACACCACATCGCCATGGCCGGCGCGCAGCCTTTTCCGATATGCGCGCCGGAGCGCCGAACAGGCCACCACCACGGGCTGCCCTGCCATGCGTGCCGCTCCGATATGCGCCGCAATCGCATCCAGCCAGGGCCAACGATCCTCATCCGTCAGCGCCTGGCCCGAGGCCATTTTCGCAACATTCGCCGCCGGGTGAAAGCCATCCGCATCGGCAAAGGGCCAGCCCAGCGTCTCGGCCAGCAGGGCGCCAATGGTGGATTTGCCCGACCCCGATACCCCCATCACGATGATCGCGGCGGCGCGCATGGTTATTTGGGCTCGAGATGCCCGCCAAAGCCATGGCGCATGGCCGAAAGCGCGCGATCGCCGAAATTGACATGATCACGCGACCGGAAGCGGGCATAAAGCGCCGCCGTCAGCACCGGTGCAGCCACAGCGGTTTCCACCGCCTGCTGCACCGTCCAGCGGCCTTCGCCGGAATCCCCCACCTTGCCAGAATATTTCGCAAGATCAGGGTCTTCAGCCAAGGCGCTCGCGGTCAGATCCAATAGCCAGGAGGTAATGACCGAACCGCGCCGCCAAGCTTCCGTTACATCGGCGATATCCACGCTAAGGCGCTGATGTTCCGGTAATTCAGGGCTATTGGCATGGCGCAGCAGATCAAGCCCTTCGGCCAGCGCCTGCATCATGCCGTATTCAATGCCGTTATGCACCATCTTGACCAGATGCCCCGCGCCGTGATCGCCGCAATGAAGCCAACCTTCTGCGATATTTACGGGGCGTCCTTCACGTCTTGGTGTGATTGGAATATCCCCCTGGCCAGGCGCCAGCGCGGTGAAAATCGGCGCCAGCCGCGCCACCGGCGCAGCCTTGCCGCCGATCATGAGGCAATAACCGCGCTTCAGCCCCCAAACCCCTCCCGAGGTGCCGATATCAAGGTAATCAATTCCTTGGGCAGCGAGTACCTTGGCGCGGCGGATATCATCCTTCCAATGGGTATTGCCGCCATCTATCGCGGTATCACCCGGTGAGAGCAGCCCGCCCAGCTGTTCCAGCGCGTCTTCCGTCGGCGCGCCATGGGGCAGCATGACCCACACCGCGCGCGGCGCGCTCAGCGCCGCGACAAGCCCAGCGAGGTCCGTAACACCCACTGCGCCCTCGGTAGCCAAGGCGGCTACGGTGGCGGCATCCTTGTCCCACACGACGGCGCAATGCCCCGCCTGCATGAGCCGCCGCGCGATATTCCCGCCCATCCGGCCCAGACCGACAATGCCGATTTCCATGGATTGCGCCCCCTCAAACCAAAGCCGCGCGCACGCGACCGATAAAACCATCCATCGCCTTGGGATCCGTCCAGCGCAGCACCGCGACAATGCCCGAGCTTGGGTCCACCCAGATCAGATTGCCCCCGGCGCCCGAGGCGAAAAACGCGTCCTGCGCGGCAGAGGGGAACCGCTCCCCGGACGTATTCAGCCACCACAGGAAGCCATAGGAGGGATTGAGCGCACAGGCTTCGGTAGACCAGTCAAACCATTGCGCCGGCAGGATTTCACTGCCCGCCCAGCGGCCCCGGTTGAGTGCCAATAGCCCGATCCGCGCCTGATCCTCGGCATGGATGGCAACCCCGCCGCCCCAGTGCGTGCCGCCGGGGACGGATTGCACGCGCTTGCCATTCTCCAACGTGACCCAGGAGGTGCGATAGCCATCCCAGCGCCACTCCCGGCTGCCGCCGATAGGGTTCAGGATGCGCTCGGCAAAGACCTCGGGCAGAGGCCGGCCGAAGCGGCGCAGCAGGGCCAGCGACAGCCGGTTCACGCGGACGTCGTTGTATTCCCAATGCGTGCCGGGCGCCTGCAATTGGCGCATGCCCTTCTTGCCCTGACCTTCGGCGCCAAGGTCGCGGCCTCGGTCAATGGTGTCGGATTTGCCGAACAGCGTGCCTTCCCATTCGGACATGTTTTGTAGCAAATGCCGCCAGGTTATCGGGGCGTTTTGGGGCGTATCAAAGCCGCCATCCTTGACGGTTTCGCCGACCCGTTGGTCGAGGTTCGGGATCAGCCCATCGGCCCAGGCAATGCCGGCTAGCATGGAAAGATAGGATTTGGCGGCGCTGAAGGTTTGGCTAACCTCACGCGTATCGCCCCAACTTGCCACGACAGCCCCACGGCGCGTGATCAGGCCGCCAGGCGCGCCGCGCGGGCTGAGCGGGCCCAGCACCTCATTATCTGGCGGCGCCTCGAAAAAGCCGCGGCCGATATGGCCGGCCAGGTCATAGGGCCAGGGGGTTTCATGCGCGGCGGCGAAAACCACAGCCGCTTGCAACTTGGTGGCATCGAAACCGACGTCGCTGGGGTTTGTGCTTGGCCAAGCGGCCGGGACGGGGGCGGGGAAGATCATGCCGGTCATGCGCCTGACCATGCGGCTTTCCACGCCACTCTCCAAGAGGGTACGTGCTGGACCGGGGCGCGCCAAACCGGCATGGTGGTTAGCCCTTGCAGAGGAGGAAGCCCCATGGACAGCGCCACAGACAACAATGCCGGCAATTTGGATGTCATTTCGGACGCCATCTGCCCCTGGTGCTGGATCGGCAAGCGCAATTTGGATGCAGCACTTGGGATGCTGGCCGAGGAAGGACTTACCTTCAATGTCCGCTTCCGGCCCTTCCAATTGAACCCTGACATGCCGGCACAAGGCGTGGATCGGCGGGAATATCGCAGCGCCAAATTCGGCTCGCTGGAAAAATCGCAGGAATTAGACCGCCGCGTGGCCGATGCCGGGCGCATCGCGGGGCTTGAATTTCGCCCTTATCTGATGGCGCGCACACCGAACACTTTGGAAGCGCATCGGCTGATGCGCTTGGCCGGCGCCAATGGCCGCCAGCGCGCGGTGGCCGAGGTGATCTTCCAGGCCTATTTCCAGGAGGGCAGGGATATTGGCGATGCCGCCACTCTGGCTGAACTGGGTGCGGCGGCCGGCATGTCAGCTGAAAGCCTGGCCGCCTTTGGTGCCGGCGATGCCGGGCGTCATGAGGTGCTGGCCGAGGATGAGGGCTATCGCCGTGCGGGGATTTCCGGCGTACCATCTTTTGTGCTGGACCGGCATTTGCTTTACTCTGGCGCTATGCCACCTGAGAATATGGCTGATGGGCTGCGCCGGGCGGTCGCGATTTTGCGCGAGCGGGCGCGCGAAGCTGCCGCGGAATAGGGGGCGTCAGCCCCCGCTCAACCACAGCGCCATCTCGGCGGCGCCCCAGGCGAGCGCCAGCAATAGCGTGAAATCACGCATTGCGCTGCGCGCCTTATCGAAGCCCGCACGGCGCGCTTGGAAACGCACGCGCACCGGGCGTTGTGGGATGATGAGGGAGGGGTCTTGGTACAGGGTGCTGCTCATACAGGCGATAAGAACAAAACAAGAACAATATTGCAAGCATAAAATGACGCTGACCGCGAAAAATTTTAACCGGTTGCTTTCATTCGTTTTCTGGGAGCATGGCCGCCTCGCAACCATGCGGGTGCTGCATCAACACGCTATCCACCCAGCGCCCATGCCTCCACCCTGCTGCCTTGAGCGACCCTGCCTGGCTTGTCCGGCGTCAGCGCCTATGGGACCAAATTGGCGATTTGAGTAACGGAGGATTTCTGTCTCATCGTAACCCCAAGGAGAGTGAAGATGAGCCAGAAGTTCGCTGGCCGGCCCACGCGGGTACCAGCCGAAAAGCTGGTCCGCGATATTCGCCGCGCCACGCGCAAGCACCATTCCGCCGAGGACAAGATCCGCATCGTCCTGGAAGGGCTTCGCGGCGAGGAAA
>Ga0194123_10000112_pt1 | contig 159448 bp, 151 predicted proteins | sample TA2MahsurfametaG_5_FD_155479 | JGI IMG/M metagenome (GOLD analysis project Ga0194123, IMG submission 155479) | Freshwater microbial communities from Lake Tanganyika, Tanzania - TA2015023 Mahale A surface | ecosystem: Environmental > Aquatic > Freshwater > Lake | place: Tanzania: Lake... | reverse complement strand
AACCTCCTCCTGTGCATTTTTTTGAAAGGCATCTTCAACCACATCGTGCAGGTGGATCAATCCCACCAACAACCCGTCGTCTAGCACCGGGAGCATTTGTACCCTTTTATCAGGGTTTTGCATCAAATTCAAGGCAGTATCTACACGTTCTTGTGAATCGACATAAGAAATATGAGATGTCATCAAATTTTGAATTGGTGTTTCAAAGAGGTTTTTTTCATTTTGAATTAGACAACGGTTGAGATCTCCTGTTGTAAAAATACCAACCAAAGTCTCTTTTTTATCGACAACAAGAACACATCCCAATCTTTTTTCAGACATGACCAATAATGCTTCTTTGAGATGCATTTCAGGTGATACTATCGGCAAGCTTTCTACTTTGAGCATCACATCTTTGACACGCCGACTCCTTGTTCCTATAAAACCGCTAGGGTGGTTATCGGCATACTGATCGAGCGAAAATTCTTTCTGGTTCATCAAAGCAATCGCTAAAGTGTCTCCAAAACACATCTGCAGCAACGGAGAGGTTGTGGGGGAAAGATTATAGGGGCATAGCTCTCTTTTTAAAGGGAGAAGACAGGTAAGATTCATAAACTTTTCTAATAGAGAATCCCCTTTACAAACCCATAAAACCTGGTAAATCGAGCGTGCGTACAAAATCTTTGCCAAATCGACAAGCTCTTTGCTATTACCACTTTTTGACAAAAAAATCACAATATCCTCTTGAGATATGATCCCAAGATCTCCATGGAGAGCCTCCACAGGATGTAAATAAAGAGCTTTTGTTCCAGTTGAGATAAAAGTTGAAGCCAGTTTTTTTGCAATCTGTCCCGATTTTCCCACCCCAGTAAAAATCAAATTCCCTCTGAGGTAGTGCAGTTTTGCTAGCAAGAGGTTTGCTGTTCTGACATCAATCATTTCGAAGAAGTATTGTATAAACTCTTTTTGCTGATGTAAAAGTTCTTGGAACATTTTGGCTTTCCTTATGAGATCGCAAATTCTGATGATAATTCAACAACCTCTTGCTCTTTTTTAGCAACATAGATTGCAGCCACTGCATCGCCCAGCACATTCACCACAGTAGAAAACATCTCTCTCAAACGATCGACACCCGCTACAAGTAAAATTCCCTCAAGCGGTAAACCTACTGCACTCAAAATGATGGACATCATCATGATAGAAGCACCAGGAATACCGGCAGCCCCCACAGCAGACAAAAATGTCGATAAAATCAAAAGAAGTATCGAGGAAAAAGAGAGCTGTATCCCATAAGCTTGAGCAATAAATAAAGCACAGCTTATTTGGCCTATCGCAGCCCCATTCATATTGATTGTAGATCCAATCGATAAAACAAATCCTGCAATCTCTTTAGGAACGCCGAGATTTGTACGCACACAATCCAGCGATATGGGGAGAGTAGCTGAGCTACTGCAAGTAGATAAAGCGTAGATAACTGCATCTTTCATGGCTTTGAAAAATTTAAAAATTGAGACATTCGCGAGAAAATAGACACAAAATGAGTACACAACAAAAAGTTGAAAAGCTAAAGCAAGGTAATTGCAGCACAAATATAAAAAAAGTTTTTGTAAAAGTTCCAAACCCATCTGACCAATCGAAGAGGCCATCAAAGCAAACACTCCAATCGGTGCAAAACGCATCACAATTTGGGTAAGGCGTATCATCACCTCCATCAATGACTCAAAAAACTTTAGGACCGGCTCCCCTTTTTCTTTGCATGTCATCAGCGCACAGGCAAAAAAAGTCGCAAAAACTATTACTTGCAGAATGTTCCCTTGAGCAAGTGACGCAAAAGGATTTGAGGGGAAAAGTGCAAAAATCTGCTCCATCATCGACAGGCTTACACCTGTAGGATTTTTGGGTAGTACCATCCCCAAACCCTCACCGGGTCGAATCCAAAAACTGACGCAGATGGAATTGAAAATGGCAATTAATGTTGTGAGCACAAAAAAAAGTAGCGATCTTAACCCAATTCTTTTAAGTTTTGCAGGGCAAGATATATGACAAACTCCTGTGATGATCGAGGAAAAAACAATTAAGCCTACACTCATCTTGAGTAAATCGATAAAAACCTGTCCAATACGTTCTAATAGTGGAAAACTTTGACCCGTCACAAGACCAAAAACGGATCCTAAAAAAAGGGCTATAACTACTTTAATCCATGGCTTCATTGATTCTCCCGATTAAGTTTGAGAAATTCTGTTCATCGTAAACGATTTTCGTCTCTATTTTAGCCTGTAAAACCTCATCAAAATAGGGATATTTTACTGCATCTTTTTCGGTCATTACCAAATAGGCATTTTGTGCTTCAGCTCGCCTAAGAAGAGCCTCCAACTCTTCAAAAGTTAATTTTCCATGATCTTCAAAAAGAAAATGGTCGATCACCTCTACTCCTTGCTCTTTTACAACCTTTTCAAATCGGTGCGGGCGAGATATCCCCGACATTAGGAGCGCTTTTTTTACGTTTTCCACAGGATGACCATCCATAGTGAAAAATCCTAAAAATGCAGATTTTGTACCTATAAAAAAGGGCTTTTTATAACTTTTAAGAAACGATTTAGCGTTTGAGTACTCTTCAAAAGTGTCCACCTCATGCAAAACGACGTATTCCACGTCCTCTAGCACTTGAGGTAAGTCCCTTAAAGAACCTCTAGGAAGAAGGTTCCACCCTTTTTCTAGCTGTTCCTGACTTAAGACCGCTACTTTCACATCTTTTTTTAGACGAAGATGCTGCAGTCCGTCATCCATAATGATAACTTTGGCACCCTTTTCAAAGCAATCTTTTGCTCCCTTCACTCTATTTTTTTCCACAACGCAGTTTTGAAAAAAAAGGGGCTCATCCATCGCTTTATACCCACGGGACAACACAAAAGCCTGTTTAGACAAATGTTTCAAAATAAGCCGTACAAAGGGTGTTTTACCAGAACCCCCAACAAAAATGCTCCCCACACACACAACAGGGATTTCGGCTTTGTAGGATTTGAAAAGACCCGTTTTGTAAAAAAAATGGCGCAGGCTTAATAGAGAACCAAAGATAAAACTGAATGGAGTGAGAAAAAAAGAGATTCTCTTTCTTTTTGAGGCGTCATTGAGAAGGGCCTCAAAAGCTATCGTGAGGTGACGCTTAAGCATGGAGTACAAATCATGTTTTCAACTGCCTCTATCGCGATATGTATCGCACTCATGTGGACCTCTTGGATTCTATCTGAAAATCCAAAGCCAGGAACAATCCACTCCAAATCGCACATCCCTTTCAGCTTACCACCATCTTTCCCTAAAAAAGCCACCGTCTTTATTCCTAACTTTTTAGCAGATTCAATAGCTTGGATGAGGTTATTGGAATTTCCACTTGTTGTTAAAACAACCAGAATATCCTCATGGCGCCCTAATGCCTCCACAGCGCGCGAAAAAACAAAATCAAAGCCGATATCATTTGCAACGCAGCTCATGTGTGCCGGTTGTGATAGACTAATTGCAGCAATTGCAGGGCGTGACCTTTGCCGAAAAAAACCGGTTAATTCCTCTGCAAAATGATCCGCATCACAAAGACTTCCCCCGTTTCCGGCTATAAGGACTTTTTTTTGATTCTCGTAACAATCAAAAAGCCACTTCGCAAGTGTCCCAATAAAGTCTAGGCTCTCTTTTTTCTCTAAATAGTGCTGTATCGAAATCGCTTCTTTGACAGAGTTAAGGATCTGTTCTTCCAACATAGAATGTCTACCCCTCTAAATAAAAGGACATTGCACTGCAATTATGCACAAAGTTCCCTTTATCGGATGAATAAATTCCATTTTAGAGTGAAATAGGGCGATCTCATGTGAAGCTAACCCCTTTTTATACAAATCATCGCCCACAATAAAATGGCCTCTTGAAGCCGCTTGCAAACGAATTTGATGATATCGACCCGTTACCAGATCGATTTTCAGTAGGGCTTGATTCCCTTTTGAAGACACTGTTTCGTAATGGAGAATCGCCTCCTTTCCATAAGGATCTAAGAAAGCTTTTTTTTCCCCTTTAGAAATATGGTCCTCCCAACTTCCGATTGGCAAAGCAGGAACTCTCTCGACAAGAGCGTAATAGGTCTTTTTTACTTTCCGCTCGCGCATCAGTTTGTGCATACGCACCAAACCCTTGTCGGTTTTTGCAAAAAGAACAATTCCAGACGCAGGTCGGTCAAGACGATGGGTAGCTTTTAAATAGACATTGAAGGGCTTTTGATCACGCACCTTAATAAAGGCTTTCACCTCATCTTCAAAGTGGGGCTCTGTGGAAGTTCCTGCAGGCTTTACAACCGCTATTAGATGATTGTCTTCATATACAATTTGCATGGCGCCTTTGTCGTACTACCTCATACATCATAACGCTAGCAGCATTCGACACATTCAACGAGTCCATTTTTCCAAGCATCGGCATTTTTACTTTAAGAGTAGCCTTTTCCATCCAAAGATTGCTTAACCCAAGCTGTTCAGTCCCTAAAACTATTGCCACCCCTTTTTTAAGATCGACATCATCATAAAATTTATCTGTATGAGGAGTAGTAGCAAGCAGGTCTAGATGGCAACTTTTCAAAAGGTCAACAGCTACGGTCGATTCCAGCTGAAACATCGGAACTAAAAAAAATGCGCCGACGCTAGAGCGGATAACATTAGGATTATGCATATCAGTTTTTGGATCACAGACAATGAGAGCATCAACACCTGTTGCTTCGCACGAGCGCAAAATAGAACCTAGATTTCCTGGCTTTTCAATAGATTCAACAACAACAATAAACGGGGCTTTTTTCGAAAGAATTTTTTTCAGTTCTATTGTGTCTTTATATTCTTGATTTGCAATCGCTATCAGTCCATCCGGCCTATCCCTGTAAGACATTTTCATAAATGGATCCGGAGCGCACTCTATCTTCTCACAACCAAATTGATCAAGCAGTTCAAACTCGTTTTGCCCTAAAAAAAGATCGGGGCAAAAAAATATTTTTTTTACACTAGCGCCCGCATTTTTAGCGTGCAGAAGCTCCCTGTAGCCTTCTATGATATACTCTTTGTGTCGGTCTCGATCTCTTTTATCCTTAAGGTGGACTAGGTGCTTGATTTGGTCATTCTTTACGCTCAGGATTTTCATGGGGCCTTTCTTAAAAAATCAATTTGCCGGATCATCCAGTTTGTTGCCTCTTCGATAATCTCGCCCCTAGATTTTCCCCTGATTTCTAGTTTTTTGCAATCCTCATAATCTTTAAAAATAATTCCGACATAGACAAGACCCACATTTTCCCCCTTAGGGCCGGCAAAACCAGTAACACTGAATGAAATATCTGTTTTAAAACAGTTTTTGGCACCTCTTGCCATTTCAAGAGCAACCTCGGGGCTCACTGCACCAAATGTTTCTAATGTTTTTTCTTTAACACCTAAAAGTTCTATTTTAGAGCGATCGCTATAAGCTACGATTCCACCAAAAAAATAGTTTGATGCATCGGGAATTTGGACTAATTCAGCAGCCACAAGCCCCCCCGTCATCGATTCAGCCAAACTTACAGTGTGCATATTTACTCTAAAACCCCAGAATCAAAATACTTTTTCAGCTGCGGGGTCATTTTTAACCATTTAAGGCTTTTTTCACTCACTCTTACCTCTAACGGCTGGTGATGAACCTTAAGTGGAAACGTGTGCTCTTTTACCCATCGACTTAACAGTCGAAACGCCAAAAACTCCTTTCGACCAACCGTTTTTTTTGCAATCCGATCCTCCCCCTCATAGATTCTTGGATACTGAAACGTGATTCCTAAAAAAATGCGACTTTTTCCAAAAACGTGCATTTTCCAGGACTGATCAGAACAGACTATTGCCGTCGTATGTTTTAGGTGTATTGGCGGATGCTCAAAAAAAAGGATCCATTTTCCCTGCGCTACAGGTTTAAATTTTACGATTTTTTCGTCAATCACATATCGTAAATGAAAAGATGAACCAGGATCAGTGTAATCCCCTTTTTTAAGATTTTCCACATAGTTTGTGTAGTCCTTTAGAAAATCTTTTTTGACAAGGTGGGGTTCTAAAAATGGGCTAGAGGCATCGACAAAAAACCCTTCAGCAACAACATTTAGAAATTCTTGCATTTCAGTTGGATCAATCAAAAGAGAGATCTCTTCAAATAAGGAAAGCTTGAGTTGCATGGATTAGACTTCGATCGGTTTTCTTGAAAATAAAAGGGTGATCAGTCCCGTAAATATAGAGGCGTCCGCAAGATTGAAAATGCCAAAACTTTTTCCAAAAAAGATAAAATGCACCATGTCGATAACTTTGCCATGTGAGAACGTGTCGTAAAGATTCCCCAGAGCACCGGCCAAAACAAGGGAATAAGCGATTTTTTTCACAAGATCACTCGAGCGAAAAAATAGGATTAAGACAAAAAAAAGGATGATAATCCTTACCACTAGCAGCAACTGGCTGAATTTGGCAAAAGAGCCCCACGCAGCCCCCTTATTGTAGACAAGGTCAATCCAGAGATCTACCTTTCCAAAAAAAGAGACAACAAATAAGGGCAACTTATCCATATGAAGTAAAACAAGCTGTTTTACAAAGATGTCTAAACCTAAAACCAGGGCAACGACTCCAAAGGGAATTAGATTAATCGAGTCGAATATTCTTTTTATCATTTTCAATCATCGCCTGAGCTTCTACGGTGTAAACAGCATACGGGATTGCTGCCAAACGGGCTTTTGAAATCGGTTTTTGGGTCAAATCACAGATTCCATAAGTACCCTCTTCAATTTTTTGTAAGGCGCGATCGATAAGTTTGACTACGTCTACCTCTTTACTGGCAACTTCTAGAAGAACATTTTGCGTGCTCGAGTCCCCGGCCCCTTCCGCTTGGTGTTGAGAAGCTCCCTTTACACCCTCAAGTTCTTTTGCATCTTCAGAAAAACCTTTCACCTGGCGAGTGATTTGATTTCTCATGTGAGTTAAAATTTGCTTATAATCTTCAAGTTCTTTCTTCGACAGACCCATTTTAGTTCTCCTTTACAGCAAATTGAGCGGTGTTGATCACATTCATCAGCTCGTCCATGTCCTTAAACCGGCGGTAAACGCAAGCGAAACGGATATAAGCGACTGTATCCAAACTTTTGAGTTTAGTCATCACTATCTCTCCTATTTCGGTGGAATCAATCTCGCGCTGCCTCTCTGCAACTTGAGATGCTATCTCGGCTGATATAGCTAAAACTTGCTCGTGACTTACTTTAGTCCTTCTGCAAGCCGCATCCAACCCTCTAACTAATTTTTCCAAAACGAAATCTTCGTAACTACCGTCTCTTTTTCTCACCTGGACCGTCAAATCCACCGATTCAAACGTTGTAAACCGTTTCAAACAGCCTAGACACTCCCGCCGCCGTCGGATTGAATTCGTTTCCGGTGCGGTTCTAGAGTCTGTAACTTTGGATTCTAAAAAACTACAAAATGGGCACTTCATGAGATTGATTTTCCCCCTTTTAAGGGATTCTCATCTTATTGTAAATGAATTTCGGAAGAGGAGGGATTCGAACCCTCGATACGCGATTAACGTATACACGCTTTCCAAGCGTGCTCCTTAAGCCACTCGGACACTCTTCCGTGTGATGGATCAAATTATTGCACAAGGCTAGAGGATTTTCGTTTTATTGTAAATCAAATTCACTGTAGAATCCTTAAGCATGAACCCAGAAGATCAAAAAAACTCCAGTCCTTCAAAAGGGCGTCCGAAGATTAAAATTTTTGTTGCCATCCTTGTTGTTTGTTTAGTGGCCTCCATACCCCTACTATTCATGAAGACTAACCTCAAAGAGGTAGTCGCCAACGAACCGCTTATACTAGTTTCAGTACCACCCTATAAAAAAATGATAGGCTCCCTCGTCGGCAACCGTTTTCGTGTCGAGTCGGTCGTCCCTAACGGTTTTGACCCTCACTTATACGAGGCAAAGCCGCAAGACATGAAAAAACTCAAAGATGCCGTTCTTTGGTTTGGAATTGGAGAGGCTTTCGAAGCCCAACTGCTTGAGGCTCTCAAGAGCGCGGGCATCTCTGTGCAGTACGTGAATCTTTTGCAGGAGATTGAAAAAAAAGGATTCAAAAATACCCTAATTCCCTTTGACGACAAGCACCACGATTGCTCTCACCCAGAACACAACCACGAGCACCATTGTCCTCTCAATCCTTACGACCGACATCTATGGCTAGGACTAGAACTCGATTCTTTACAAGCGCAAATTATTGTCGAAAAACTCACAGAAACCTACCCCTATTTCAAGGGTGTTTTTGAAGGATACCTTGAGGAGTTAATGCGAGAGCATGATGTTCTTATCAACTGGATTGAAAGCAATATCAAAGATCAAAGACCTATTAGTTTTTTAACGCCCCACCCGGCGTTCTCTTACTTCGCCAAGGAGTTTGACGTCACCCAGATTCCGATTGAGGTGGCTGGTAAAGAACCAAACATCCAGGATCTCAATAATCTTTTGAAGGATCTTAAAACACAAAATGTGGATTGCGTGATTGTACAGCCCCAGCATTCAAAAAAGGCGGCTGAATATATCGCCAAAGACCTTGAGGTGCCCGTCTATAATATTGACCCCTATAACGAAAACTATCTTGATACCTGCAATCGGTTAGGGATGAGCCTTGCAAATAAACGTAAGCCGGTAGCAAATGCTGGAAATTGAAAACTTAGATTTTAATTACTTGGGCTCAGCACCTCTTTTTGAGAATGCCAAACTTTGTATACGGCCTAACACCTTTTCGATCATCATTGGTCCAAACGGTGGGGGTAAGACAACTCTTTTAAATATTATCATGGGGTTTTTAAAACCCAGCAAAGGGACCATTCGCTCCTCTTTTAAACAAATAGGTTACGTCCCCCAAGCTCATAAAATCGACTTGGAATTTCCTATTCGCTTGATTGATCACGTACGTATTGGCTGCATTCAAAAGCTCACATGGTGGGGCGGATTCGACAAAAAAACCGACCTATTTGTGCAGCAAATTTTAGAAAAACTAGACCTTTGGTCCATTAAAGATCTGCGTTTGAAAGAGCTTTCTGGTGGGCAACTCCAACGAGCACAAATTGCCCATGCTTTAGCCTCCAACCCCGATTTATTGATTTTAGACGAACCGACTTCGAACATTGACCCAAAGGCTAAAAAACAGATTCTAGAGATCCTGCATTCTCTCAAAGAAACCGTAACCATTTTGATGGTAACACACGATTTGGAGACTCTTTTACCGGAAACCGACCAGGTCTTTTTGGTGAGTAACGCAATCGAGCCGGTGGATAAGAAAACCCTTTGCGTTCACACCGCGATGGGACTTTACGAACATCGCCTGATTCAACCTAGGGGGGAATAAAAAGTGCTAGATATTTTTTCAAACCCTTTTGTGGCTATGGCAGCCATAGCCTCACTCCTCTCCTCAATTGCAAGCGGAATTATGGGCACTTATGTTGTCATTAAAAGAATTGTTTTTATTGCAGGGAGTATCTCCCACGCCCTTTTGGGCGGGATAGGCGTTTGCATTTATTTGTATTCTCTATACCCTTCCCCTATTTTCTACCCTCTAAACGGTGCGCTTGTATCCAGTCTTCTTGCCGCGGGCGTGATTGGATGGGTATACCTTAAGCATAAAGATCGTGAAGACACAGCAATTGCCGCTATTTGGACGATTGGGATGTCGGTTGGAATTATATTTGCATCCATTACCCCCGGGTACAATGTGGAGCTGATGAACTACCTTTTTGGGAACATTCTGTGGGCATCAATTCGTGAAATTAAACTTTTAATTTGCCTAGATGTCCTGTTACTTCTTGCTGTTTTTCGCTACCGCTACCTTTTTTTAGCGATCTCTTATAATGAAAAACAGGCCAGGTTGAACCATGTCCCAGTAGACAGACTTTATCTTATTTTATTGGCACTTGTTGCTGTCACAGTTGTGATCCTGATTCAAGCCGTTGGAGCGATTTTGCTGATTGCATTTTTATGTCTACCCGCAGCAGTTGCCGGAAAATGCACAAAAAGTATTGATCAAATGATGGCGGCGGGAGTGGGATTTTGCACCCTTTTTAGTTTCATAGGGATCTTGTTATCAGCTACTTGGAACATCCCGTTGGGGGCAACAATCGCCCTAGTTTGTAGTACTTTTTATTTTATTTTACTCCTTATAAAAAAAGAACCGTAAGCCTCTCATTGACTTGAAGGGGTCTTTTGGTGTATTGTATTCCCATTACTATTGGAGAGTTTATGTACGCAGTGATCAAAACGGGCGGTAAGCAGTACCGAGTCGCCCAGGGGGATGTCATCGATGTTGAGCTTCTAAAGGCCGACAAGAGTGGCAAAATCCACCTCCACGACGTGCTTCTCCTTAACGAATCCGGCTCAATCAAGGTAGGTAGCCCTACAGTTGCTGGTGCTAGTGTTGAGGCTGAGCTCGTTGACTACGTAAAAGGGGAAAAAGTCGTCGCTTTTAAATACAAGCGCCGCAAAAATAACGCTAGAAAAGTGGGCCATCGTCAAAAATATGCCCGCATTAAAATCCTTCAGATCAAAAAAGGGTAAACCATGGCACACAAGAAAGGCCAAGGCTCTTCCAAGAACGGACGCGACTCGCATTCCAAGCGCCTTGGTATAAAAAAATATGGTGGGGAACAAGCCATTGCCGGCAATATCATCGTTCGCCAAAGAGGAACACGCTACCATCCCGGTAAAAACGTAGGGATTGGCACGGATCACACTCTTTTTGCGCTTGTTGATGGCAGAGTTCAGTACGAAACCAAAACCAAGACGTTCGTACACGTCGTTGCCTAAGAGACAAAAAGATGTTTATAGACAAGGTTCGCATACGCGTAGAAGCGGGAAAAGGTGGTGACGGAGTGATCGCCTGGACCCGTGAAAAGTTTCGTCCAAAGGGCGGACCTTGTGGTGGTAACGGGGGCGTGGGGGGCTCCGTTATCATTCAGGCTACTTCCAACCAGTTCGACCTTGGTCGATACCGTAATCAACAAATTTTCAGAGCCCAAAGTGGTGCTAATGGTGCGATTGCCTGCAGACAGGGGGAATCGGCTGATGACATTACTTTGCTGGTGCCTATGGGTACTATTATCTACGACGCCGAAACTGGAGAGGTTTTGGCAGATCTAGGGACGCACGGCGAGCAATTTGTGGTGTGCAAAGGTGGCAGGGGTGGACTTGGAAACAACTTTTTCAAGAACTCCTATAATCCTGCACCAATGAAATGCACTCCGGGAAAACCTGGCGAGGGAAAAGAGGTGGTGCTCGAGCTCAAGCTCATCGCAGATGTGGGCTTTGTCGGCTTTCCTAATGCGGGAAAATCGACTTTGTTGAACGCTCTTACCGCGGCTAAAGTAAAAGTGGCCGATTATCCATTCACTACTTTAGCGCCTAATTTAAGCTACATAGAGTGGGAGAACTTTACTCGTACATTTATCGCCGATATCCCCGGGATTATCGAAGGCGCTAGCAATGGACGAGGGTTAGGATTCCAATTCTTAAAACACATCGACAGAACAAAAAGTCTATTGTTTGTTTTAGATGCCTCTCAAGAGTCTCCAAAAGCGCAATACGACATTCTACTCAAAGAGCTTGAAGCCTACAATCCGGAGCTTTTGACAAAGCCTAAAATTGTTGTATTGAATAAAGCAGATCTTGTTGAAGAAGAGACCATCTTGGCACTCTCTTCATTATTTCCAACAGAGGTACAGACAGTGGTAATCTCTGCTTTGATGAAAGAGAATCTCGATTCCCTTAAACAACTCCTATCAGCTTAAAATATATCCTGAACACCCTTTAAGGTGTTTTCTCTTTATTCAAATATTGTTTATTTTCTTTATTTAAAATATACAAACTTTATACTTATCCAGAAAAAAATTGCAAGTAGAGCAATATGATCAGAGCATTCCAAAGTTTTTTTTCTAGAACGACCCATACCCAACAACAATTTTCGACTGTGGAGTTAAGAACCCCTCAACAAACTCCTCCAAATACTCCTCGATCTGAGTCCGACCTCTTTGAAGGCTCTTTAGCTCCCCCAATGGAGCCACTTGAGTACAGCGAAACCTTGCTGAACCTTTTTAGACCAATTTTTTCTGTTACGGGCGATGCAAAAGAAAAGGGGGGATCACGCCTAAGAAAACATAGCTGTTATGTTCTGAGCGAAAAACACCAAACGGTGAAGAGAAAGGTTTTTTTCGTACACCCTTCAGCTTTAGATGATGGCTCTCAAGACGCCTCAGCAAATCCAGCATTGCAAATGGTAGAAAATGAAGTAAAGCGTAACAAAAAAGGAGAACCTAAATTTTACGTTTACTTATCTCAAAAAAAAGCCGATAACCCTTTTTCCCAATTTCTTCCGGATAGACTGCAAATTTTGGACCAAGCATATAGGCTTGGACTTACTCCCAAAAAATATACCCTTTTTGAACCAGTGCACCCAACTGACCCAAAAGAAAGTTTCGTTGAGTGCAGAAGTGCTCTATTATTGCAATTTGTGAATGGTGGAGACTTGCAGAATTTTCTTTGCGACCATTTAGAGCTCTCTTTCGATCAGAAGTTAGATCTTGCCCTACAGGCTCTTCGTTTAGTAATTCAACTCCATGAGAATCAGATTGCGCATCTTGATCTTAAGCCAGAGAACTTTCTAGTTTATATACGCGATAGTAGATATGAACTCAAGTTAGCCGATTTTGGGTTCGCAAAAAACGCTAAAAAAGGAGATAATACTACCACTGATAGGTGCCATAGCACCGGCTATATGCCCCCAGAATATGCTCAAAACTACTGGATCAAAAAACAATGGCGAATCAATTATAAATTTTTGCCTCCTAATGGAGCCCCTCTTCCTATTTTCAAGCTCGACGAGTGGAGCTTAGGGGCAACACTCTTTTTTATTTTGTTTGGATCTCGTTACGAGAAAAGCTTGGAACAAAATTTTCAGGGGCACGCTCCCTTCGAGACTATCGAGGCTTTTGTTGCCTATAAACAAAGTTTATCCGATCGAATGGTTCGCGGATTTTGCGCAAGCTTTGCTCCAAAAGTTGCACAGTTACTCATAGGTCTACTTCAGTACGATCCTGAAAAAAGGTTATCAGCTAAAGAGTCCTTGGAAAATTTTACAAAAAGCTAGAAACTTCTGCCCATAAGAGCAAGCTCTTCGCTCGAAATACCCGTAAAAGGGTAAAAATGAAGTGCTGCTTCTTTTTTCAAACACCCTCTTTGCTCTATTTTCTAAATTTGAGCGAAGGGGACCTTTGATTTAAAGCTTTAAACAATTCAAAAAAAAGGCACACTTAGTGAATAAGTGCGCCTCTAAAGATGTGGCCAAAGCCGGAGCGTTCTCGAACCAATTTATCGAGGGAATGAAGCTCCTCTATGAGCTAGAACCTCTTATCAAAGTAAAGCCCTACCTCACAAATCAGTGGGAAAAGAGCGGTTTGGCAGCAAAAAGAGCTTCCTAAGCCTGAAAATCCCTGTTTCATCACTCCCTATTACATAATAGAACCCGTCTGCGTCGACCTGCTGATGAACATCTGTCACCCTCTTTTTGAGACTTGTAAGAAAAACATGCTAATATTTCTTACATAGGAGGCCAAACCTTGGATTTCTCTAGGAAAGACCCTAATCAAGAAAAGAGGAGCTGAATTAATTCAATCTGTGACGAAAATAAAAAAATTATAAAATCTTGAGCCCTTCACGACCCTGAACAAAAATTTCGATTGCGAGTGCCGCCAAAATTAATCCTCCAATCCTGGTAACAATATTGAGACCAGAACTGCCAAGCTTTCTTTCAACGGGTACAGCAAAACAAAGAAGAACAGCTGCCATAGCTCCCACACCAATTCCGCAAATAGAAAGAATGATATGATCGGATAAAGAGGTATATGTATTTGAAGCAACAATTACACTGCTAAGAGCTCCAGGACCAGCCATAACAGGAATAGCGAGAGGAACAACAGAAACGGATGGAGCTTTAATTTTGGTCTCTTCTTCACTGTGTCGCATCGGACTAATTTGAGCATTCAACATGGAAAGAGCTAGTAAAAACACAATAATTCCTCCCGCACATTGAAAAGCCGGAATTCGTATGCCTAAAAAGGCTAAAAGTGGGGCTCCTATCCAAGTTGTTATAATTAAAATTACAGCGACTGCAAGACCAGACCAAAATCCGATTTTCTGCCTATGTTTCTTTTCCCTCCCTTGGGTCAAGCTCAAGAAGACAGGGATGGCTGTCAGTGGACTGCAAAGCATAAAAAGAGTAACAAAATAATTGATAATCAATGTAACTTTCATAGTTTTTCTGAAATCCGGTTTTGGTAAACAACTCCCTCTTTGAGAATGAGATCATATCGATCTTCGTGCAAAAGAGAAATATCTTCGAATGGATTACCTCTTAACACCAAAAGATCAGCTATGGCATCCTTAGCAACGATTCCTAATTTTCCTTGCATCTGAATAATTTCCGCATTCACTAATGTCGCTGATGTCAAAATCTCTCGAGCCGTTTCTACAGAGCTCCGAATCGAAAATTCTTGCAATTGCATTTTATGGGCTTCTGATCCTTAAAGATCTGTACCAAAGCCTATTTTTACACCTGCTTTGCGTGCAATTTTGATTGCTTGTAATCCTTGTTCTCGCACAGCAGCTAATTTTTGCAAACTCTCCTGAGGAAACCCTAACTTCTGGCCTATTTCAGCCAGTGCTTGATAAATAACTAAAGTAGGAACTAAATAAGCCTGTCGTGCTGTCATTAATTTCGCTGTGTCTTCATCTATCAAGATTCCGTGTTCAATTGTTCTAACCCCACAATGCATACAGCGTTGAATAGCCTTAGGAGAATATGCATGAGCCATCACATAACTTCCATGATCAGCAGCCTCTTCAACAATTGCTCGGATCTCTTCTTCTGAATATTGTAAATCCGTAATTTTATCAGGTGGATTTGTATATTACATATGTAAGTGCACCGAATGAGGCGAAAACGACAAAATCTTAGTAGATGTAATCTATTGATAATCAATATATTAAAATGATCAAGAATCGAACCTAGAAAGATTGATTTTCTATGTTTTTCTAGGTTTGTTTCTAGGTTCGGCTAAAATAAATGTTTTATAAGGGTCGAAGGGGCCGGTAGAGAGCTCAACGAGCAGCCCTTCTAGACACATCTTCTTCAGGCGATTAGTAGCGGTTGTTCCGCCCAGGATCCCTTGCATCATTCCTGGGATTGCAAGGAGGCTATTCATGAATATATTCTATGGACCCCTCATCCCGAATCGACCGGATAAACTTATCCAAATCTTTTGTGGCCACCTGGTAAGTTGCATAGAGTCTCCCCTCTTTATCTTGCAATTTAGGCATTTGATAGACAAGCCTAGACGAAGGGAGGTTCGAACGGTCTAAAGCAGTATCTTTAAAAAGAACATCCACTGAGATCGACTCATTCCCCCCTATGTTGATCAAAGATATGGAGGGTCTTTTACTTATAAGTTTTAAAATTTCGGTGCAAGGACGGTAACGGGGAATAAGCAGGTACTTTCTGCCGGTTTCTACAGAAAAAATCACCTCTATTTCCTTGTCTTTGTCATTGGGGCCTCTTTCTCGAGCCCATTCCTCTTGCACATATTTTATAAGATTTTCCGGATCATTGATCTCTAAACGGACTTTATCGGGCTCTATCGCCTGACCCGTAAAGATAGCTCGCACGGGGGCGGAGACAGCCGACTTAATAAGGAGGGTAAACGTCCTTAAGATGGCACCGGGGACGTTGGCAATCTTTGTGAAATACCCCTCTTTTGCGCCAAGGACTGCGTTCCAAAGCTCTTTTATTTTTTGAATATGCCCAAAACTGTAAAAGGGGGTGTGATCAATAAATTCCGAGTACTCTTTTTCCATTTTAGCATCATATTTATCCAAAGTTGACAGCTCTATTTGATCAGCCCAATTTTTTCCGTACCGCATCCTTGCTAATAGACGGCTTGGAATGGACACAACAGTCCCTATCGAACACTGGACAGCTGTTGCTAAAAGGATAAAAAGATTCATCGCCATGTCAGTTGAGAAAAGGAGCTCACCCCAGGATATCTTATCAGCCCTACACTCTTTGACAAACTCAAAAAAGTATCTAAAGTGCTGCCTCAAATGGCCAATTGAGTCAAAACTATAGGCGGGATGGTTTTGAATATACTCTGCATATTGTTTGGAAGAACGGACATTTCCCCACTCGATCCAGGTAGCTCTCGTCCCCTGTTTAGGACGAAGGGGGTCATTTCTATACGAGATTGCCTGCAAGAGCTCCTCCTCCGTTTTAGGTCGGCGAACAAATGCTAAAGTTCCGTTTCTAGTAGGATCATCTTTCAGGATAAGAGCTTTTGGACTTACACAATCAAAACCTTTGTCAATCATCAGCTGCTTATAATCTTGCAAGCTTTTGAAAGTGCGGATTTCTTGACTCTCTTCTTGCCAAGAGACTTTCGCAGTTGCGTTAACAAAAGTGTGGACTGCTGCGGCAATGGCTTTGACTTTTTCATCCCCTGCATCATGATCCCTTAAGAGTAGAACTGCACCCGGCTTAAGGACCCGGTGAAGCGATTCTACAAAGGGCTCGAGCCGCTTTTCGGGAATATGGTGGAGACCACCCAAAACAGCGAGTAAATCGATCGTTTTATCCCCCAACTCCATCGGATCTATAGGTCTCGATGTCAATTCGGGTTGCTTAGAGGGTTCCGTACAATCCCGATCGTTGAGAGCTATATGGTCTTTATACGGAAATTTGGAAAATAGACTCCCCGCCTCCAATTTTTCTTGAATCCCCCCCTTATAGGGGAAATCTGCTAAAGCTATCGTTCTACCCCCTAATGGAAGATGGGCCACTTTTCGCAGCACATCACAATAGCGACGGTTATAAACTTCTAGGTAATCTTGGAATTTCTTATTTTCATACCCTTTCATCAGCTCTTTGGCTTGACGTGCCATCCCAAGTTTAACAACTCTTAATGCCCACAGCTGCCGAAGAGGGGCAAATGCTTTTTTCATAGAGTCAATTCTGTCAACAATCTCTAGGTAAACCTGCTCGTCAGTTTTCAAGGGATCTGCTAAAATCTCCTCCATAGTTTGAAGCACTTTTTCCTCATCAAGCTGGAAAAAAATGGTCTTTAAAAATTTTGCAAATTCGCCCTTCATCTCGGGGGTCGTTTGAAATACCTGCCTTAAAGGAGAAAGAGCCTCTGTTGTCTTCAAGATGTGTTTGAATAAAGGGGGATTTATAGTTACCCCTCCACCTAAGCCGGTTGTTTCTGGTATGAAAGGGAAATTTCTTACTTCATTTGCCGACGCCATCTTTAATCTCCCCTATCATAATATTTGTTTGTGTGGGCGTTCCCAAAAAGATGGGAAGGATCGTATGTATCTTTTAAATTCCGCATCCGCTCGACCCGCTCCTTTCCATAGGATCTTTCGAACTCCTCTTTAGTGGCGAACGGCATATAAGCCTGGTAAAACACACCCCCTACCGATAGAAGATAGGCATTGACCTCCTTGATCCACTTTTCGGTTTTTGCGATCTCCTTTTTGGTCTTTTTCTGTGCAAAGCAGATCACAACAGCAAACCGGTCCTGTTCTGCATAGGGCAAGATAGACAAATCATCTTTTGGGGTTGGACGAATGGTAGCGTTGATGAGACGCACCCGATTTTCTTTCACCGTTTTTCCAAGAAATCTTAAAAAAGGCTCCAGTTCTTCTTTAGTCAAAAAATATTCTTGAAGCCACTGGGCATGCAAATTGGAAGAGTGCAGCATAAAAAATGAATTGATCGGCGGATGCAAAGCTTGATTTCTTGTTATTTTACGCCCCTCTAACATCGCCGCTTTTTCTTTTGACCAGAAATAGCTCAGAATTCGTTGTGTTGTTGGAAAATATAATTGGGAGATAAGACTCAGTGCAATCCGCTCAAAGCGGGTCCCTCTTTTTGGCTCGGCTTGGATGTGAGAGAGAGAACTTTGGCTCCCCTGCTCCGATTCGGTATCTAAGTCAAAGCGATCCATACAGACTGTCGTGAGTGGATCTTTATGAAGAGAATCAAGGCTTAACCTACCACCAAATAAAGGAACCTGACCTGTTTTGATCTTAGTTTCGTAATACTCCGAGAACCTGCTGATATCAATCTCCTCGGCGCTCTCGACCAGAAGGGCATTCTTTACGATCTGGATCTCAGCTTTTACAAGGATGCCGAAATACCCCATAGTACCGATCATACATTTGAAATGTTCGTCTTCAGGCTTTAGGACTTTTAGCTCCCCATCGCTGTCAATTATAGTCATCTCTTTGATGGTTTTAGAGATCGAACCGACATCGTGGGCCCACCCGTGACAGTTGATTCCCGCAATCGATCCGCCTACAGAAAAAGGATCGGACGCCTGCTTCACAATGACAGAACGATCACAGCGATCCAAACAAAGCTGCAGCTGCTCCCAGGTGGCTCCGGCTTCCACAACAACTGCTTCTAAATCTTGTTTGAGCTCAATCTTATTTAGATGCCTGGTATCAATCACAATCTGCTTAGAGTCCACCGGAACGGTCTGAATCCCCTGGCTCATCCCGGCACCAATCACAGATATTTGTCTACCGTCCTCTTTTGCCTTTTTAACAATCTCTTGAAGCTCTTCTACAGTTTTAGGCTGATGAATAGTTTCCACTTTTTTACCAAATTCTAACTCCACACCGAATGGGCGCACAGCTGTTTCAGGTTTTTGTTTCAGAAAGAAAAGGGAAAGCGCATCTGCAGAACGGAGACTAAGAGGTGTAAAAATGAGGGTCAATAAACGCCTCAATATCTTATCTAAGCGACGATTTACCCCTCCCTTAGCAATTGCTACGCAGAGCTTGGGGATATCTTTGAAAACAAGTTCCAAACATACAACTACTGGAAAAACCACAAGGCCAATGAGACGACTCAACACGAAAACTGAAGCCCTGACAGCAAAATTTTCCCTCTCCTCTTGGAGAAGAATCAAATTTTCAATGCCTCGGGCGACAGACGCAGAAGGGTGGGTCAGGGTATATAGGGCCATATTTTTCCTTAAAGAGGGGCTTCTTCAGTCTAATATTATACATAACCACCCCTATTTTGGGTACTTTTCTAACTGTATGCATCAACTTCTTGATTAGCAGGGTATTAAAGAAGGGTTCACCCGGTTGGTTTTCCCTAAATAAAAGCGAGGGGGAACGACAAAATCTCAAACTAAAGTCCTAAAGCGGGAGGAAAGAGATCTTTGAAAGGGCTTATTCTATCTATTATTTTAAGGTGAATGGGGAGCGGTGGAGCATTCTCGAACCAATTCGTCGAGGGAATGAAGCTTCTCTATGAGCTAGAACCCCTTATCAAAGTGAAGCCTTACCTCACAAATCAGTGGGAAAAGAGGGGTTTAGCAGCAAAAAGGGCTTGTTGACCCCCATTTCCTTTCTTCATCTACCTCCTATACAGAAATAGAACCAAAGAAATCCTCCTCCTTTTTGCTACTTTTTAACCGTTTTTTGTTAGGAGGCGTTTTCATAGCTTTAAAAATTCTCCTTTAATTTATAAGTTGAGTTTTCAACGTCTTGGTCAAATGGATTCAGTGCATCAACTAGTAAAATGGAGCTAAAACAGCTTTCTTGAAAAAGCGGATCGATATCAACCGCCAATTTATCTAAATAGGAGCTTGAAATTTCTATATCCTTTTCAAATCCGCAAAATGAAGGGTCTAGTATTTCAACAATCAAAGTTCCTTTTTTTAAAAAGGAATTCATTTGATATGGATATGTCATGGTTAGTTTTTTCTCTATTCCAGCTTGAAGCCTGCTTTTTGTATCTACACGGTACTCTCTCCAATCCCCCCCTTGACTAGAGGGAATAGAATTGGGCGTTACTTTAACACCGTACATTTTTTCAAATTCTTGAAAATCTTTTATATTAAATAGATTTTGAAAGAGATGCTTCGCTTCTTGATCATTTTGAATAACATTTGTGCACTCACCCCATTCATCCTTTCCAACAAAATCGCACCAATCCGTTCTTCCTGAAATGGCATCCAATATTTGGAATTTTTTATTAACTAGTCTTTCATAACTTTTTACTGTTCTTTCCATTAGCAAGAATCTAATTACATTCTGAAATGTTCTGTTTTTCATATATCTATATCGTTATTGAGGTTTCTAAAACGTCGACTTCCTCTTGAATTTTTACTTTCAATTGTGTACTCTTTACTCTTATTTTCAAAAGAGATTTCCGATGACTCAAAAGAAAATTTGCCTTGCAAGCGATAACTGGACACCAGCCCATCCGCTTATCATCAAAGCCATCACTGAAGCAAACGAAGGCTATGCCCCCTCCTATGGCTCAGATGCTTGGACGGAAGAAGCAGGGAGCCTTATTCAAAAAGTTTTTAAAAGCAAATGTAAGGTCTTCGTCGTTCCCACTGGCACAGGGGCAAATATTTTCGCTCTTAGACTTTGTTGTAAAGGTTATGAATCGGTTATTTGTACGGACATTGCTCATATCCAATATCAAGAGTCTGGGGCAGCTGAAGCTCTTGTTGGATGCAAACTTTTGACGGTTCCAAATAAAGAAGGTAAGGTCACGGCTGACGAAATAGTAAGAAAACTAAAAAAAGAACGAGCTTTTGGCAAACATTCTACTGCTCCTCGTGTTTTGTCGATTACCCAACCTACCGAAATAGGCACAGTTTATACGCTTGCGGAACTAAAGACTCTTGCAAAGTTATGCAAAGAGGAAAATCTGCTGATGCATATCGACGGAAGCCGTCTATACAACGCAGCGGTTAGTCTAGACACGTCGTTACACGAAATTGTCGAAGCCGCTCAGGTCGATATCTTATCACTGGGAGGAACTAAAAATGGGTTGATGGGAGCAAAAGCTCTTGTAATTTTTAATCCTCACTTACAGGAAGGCAGCGATCATTTTCAAAAACAAATGCTGCAACTGCTTTCTAAAATGCGATATCTATCTGCGCAGTACATCCCATTTTTTAAGAACGACTTGTGGCATACGCTTGCCACTCAAGCGAATCAAAAAGCGCAAGAAATTGCCTCTATCATTAAATCTACTCCTGGCCTTTCCCTGAGTTACCCTGTGGAAACTAATCAGATTTTCTTCATTGCGCCTACGTCATGGATTCCATTAATTCAAGAGAAAATCTTTTGCTACCCTTGGGATGCTGAAAAAAATGAAGTTCGTTTTATTGCCTCATGGAATACTTCAGAGCAAGATGTTAAAGAAATACGTTCCATTCTCTCAGAGATATCTAAACATTCAAAGTAAAAGGTCCCTATGACAGCTCTTCTCTACCTCGAAAATGCTTACCTGAAAGAAATGGAAGCCACTATTCTCGAAGTTGCAAGAGAAAGCGATGGGCAGCAGAGATGGTTGCTTGTACTAGATAAAACTATTTTTTATCCAAGAGGTGGCGGGCAAGCAACTGATCAAGGATTTCTTTTTACAGATACCTGGAAAGGGAAGGTAAGTCAGGTTTTGCTAAAAGAGGGTAAGATTCTTCATTATGTTGAAGGTGATCAACCCCCTCCTGTTGGAACACTGGTTAAAGGAACTCTAGATTGGAATAGACGCTATCTCAATATGCGCCTTCACTCAGCAGGACATGTTGTTGATTTTGCTCTGTACCTACTAGGCTACTCTCCCTCCCCATTGATGCCGTTTAAAGGTGAACATGAGAAAAAACCCGTGATTTACTATCAAGGGACAATAGAAAAAGACTTTCAGGAAGAGCTTGAAAAAAAAGCTAATGAGCTTGTTGCTCAAGATTTGCCCTTTTCATTCCGTCTTGTTGATGCTCAAGAACTCGAACGTGAAACCATTTATCTTCAGCCAGGATTACCAACAAACAAGCCTTTAAGACTTCTAACTCTAAAGGGAGTAGGAAGTGTTGCAGATGGCGGCACTCAAGTTAATAACACCTCTGAGGTTGGACATATTTCCATTTTGCCCATCGAGAAAAAAGATGGAGTTACTCTAATCCGCTATCGGATCATCTAATAGGTTTTTCTATATTGATTTCTAGGTTTGTTTATAATTAGGAAACAACCTATTTCAATTCCTATGAAAAATCAGCATTTAAAAGAAGAATTTATTCGCCTGCGTGCTCTAGGCGTTTCTTATGATAGAATAGCCAAGACCATCAGCGTTTCAAAGCCAACCCTTCTTAAATGGGCACAAGAGTGTGATGACCAGATAGTCAATCAGCTTTATTTTAACGTTGATTCCCTGTTAGACAAGTATCGCGTAATAAAAACCTCACGCATCGAAGCTTTTGCTGGCTGTCTTAAAAAGGCTCTAGAAGAGCTGTCTAGCCGTGATTTTGGCTCTCTTCCTACAAAGGAACTTTTCTCTATTGCCATGCTTCTCGAAAGTAAACTGAAGGCAGAAGTAGACTCTATCAAGTATTTGCCAGACAGGGATGGACTTTCGCGCGACTTGTTTGATGACAACTTCCCTACTTCGTACTGAGTTTACCAAAATTTTACCGATTTCTATTTCATAAATCTTACATATATGTTAGGTTTAAGCATTCTTCAAATCAAGGATGCATATGGAAGACCAAAATTCTTGTAAGCCACCTGTTTTCAGAGGAGATTCTTTCCTCATTAATCTCGGAATGCTTTGTGATTCTGTAAAAGCTAATGAAATCATAAAACGATTCCACTCTCGACATCTCGAGATAGAAAAAAGCGATGTTTCCTATCGAGTATTGACCCACTGGGACTCATTAGGTTTAATCGAATGTGAAAGAGATTCATCACAAGGCTGGCGTCGCTTTAATCTCATTGAAACCCTATGGCTATCAGTGATCAAAAAAGTTAGGGAATTAGGGGTATCTCTGGAACAGGTTGCAAAGGCAAAGCCTTCATTTTTTCAAAAAATCTCTTCTGACAGTTCAATCGATTTCGTTGACTATTACCTAATTGGTGCGATTTTTATGAAATTTCCTACCTTTTTCACGATTTTTCCTGATGGGCATGGCGAATTTCTTTTTCATGAGGAAGTCGATCTAAACTTGAGTATGGGAACCATTGAGTCGCATACGAGCATCTTTCTAAACCCTCTTTTAAATCAAATTTTACGCAAAAAGATTGAATGGTCATTTCCTCTTCAACAAACCGTATCTACTAAGCAAGCGCATGTTATCGATCTTATGAATACTGAAGATTTTGACTATTTACATATTCTTAAAAAGAAAAATGAAATCACTGATGTGAGGATTATAAAAAGCTTTTCAGGTGCAACTAAACAGCATGAACTGGAAGAAGGCTACGAAAGTGTGACCATTGAAAATCAGTATGAAAATGGGATCGTCAAGACTAGGAAAAGAACCATCCACAAAAAAGTGTAACAGCTAACTATGCAGGCATTTAATTATCCACGATGGAACATCGTGCTACAAAAAACAGAAGGCTCCCTTGAGGAACTCAGGCTCCCCTTCATAAAGCAGTGGAATACACTATGCTTTCAGAAGAGAAAACCTTGGAGATTCTCAATCGTAATGGGAAGAAATACTTCCGTGGTGAAGCCAAAATCATTAAAGAATTCATAGAGAGGCTTTGTCAGATTGAATATGAAATACTCACCCAAAGATCAAAAACAGAAGACAGCAATCTTATACACTCGCGTTTCAACAGATGATCAAGCTGACTATGGTTATAGCTTAGCCAACCAAGAGGATGTTTTACGCAAAGAGTGTGCCCGAAAAGGGATTCATGTTGTCGGTCATTTTCAGGATGATGGATATAGTGCTAAAGATTTCAAAAGACCACAATTTCAACAGTTGCTGGATTATCTTAAGAGACATAAAAAACAAGTTTCCTATTTGTTTGTAACAAAATGGTGTCGATTTTCAAGGAACGTAGAAAATACTATTTTAATGAATCGTGAACTACAGTTACTTGGGACTCGAGTTATTACCTTAGACGATGGTGAGGAGTCAGATAATCCAGCAAATCTGTTACTCACCATGTTAAATATGACTCTTCCAGAGATTGATAACCGCATCCGTGCTAGAAACACAAAATCAGGTATTATCCGAGCCTTAAAAGAGGGGCATTTCCCTCATGGTAACCCTCCTAGAGGGTACTCAAAAGATCGTAATTCACCAAGAACACCAGTACTAGTTCCTAATGAAGAGGCTGCTCTTGTCCGTGAAGCTTTCGAGGTATTTTCAACAGGAGCTTTTCCAATCGAAGACGTCAGAAAAGCATCATGGAAAAATGGATTAAAACTCCAGAAGTCTCAATTTAGCAATATGCTTCGCAACCCTGTTTATGCAGGCAAAGTCTATGTTCCAGAAACGGTTACTGAAGAGGGATATTTGAATCAAGGGATTCACGAAGCAATTGTCTCTGAAGAGCTGTTTTCCAAAGTTCAAAAAATTTTAAATAAAAGAACAGAAGCCAGCTCATACCCAAGCACTAGGGAGAAGTTGCGTGAAGAACTTCCTTTAAGAGGACATTTAAGCTGCCCATGCTGTGCTAAAACATGGACGGGCAGCATTTCTTCAGGAAATGGCGGCAAATTTCCTTATTATCACTGCGAAAGGGCATGCAAAGCTCGCGTCAATGCTAACTTTGCTAATCAACGCTTTTTGCATTTTCTAGGAACATTGCAACCTCCTCAAGAAATTATCGATCTCCAAATGGCAATGATGGAAGTCCTGTTTAAAGCAAAAGAAGGAGATCGCGATCAACAAATCAATAAGCTAAGAATAGAAGTCGATAGACACAAACAAAATCTCTTAAAACTCGATCAACAACGATTTCTTTCTGGTGACATGGACGCAGATTCCTACAAACGACTGAAAGCTCACACAAACGAACAAATTGATAGGCTAATAATTCAAATCAGCGATTTGGAAGTTTCAGACACAGCATTTGAGAAATATGCCCGCTATGGAATGAGCCTTTTGAAGGATTTGACCTGGTATTTTCAAGAAGCAGGGCCGCAAGCTAAAAAAATGTTGCTTGGTTCGATCTTCCCCGCAAAATTGGTCTTTCAAGATGGAAATTATCGAACCAGCGTATTGAATCCCGCACTTGCTCTTATCCTTCAGAAAAACAGGGGTTTACAAAATGAAAAAGGCGAAGACATGATCATTTCTGAAAATGTCTCCGCTGGTGTGGCTTGGACCGGAATCGAACCAGCGACACAAGGATTTTCAGTCCTCTGCTCTACCGACTGAGCTACCAAGCCGTTCAAATGAATGGTGATCAATACCATAGCATCAAGAGCGAATTTATAGCAATAAGAAGTGCTTTTTATACCTTTAAGGCCCACTGTTTTATCTGGGGGTATGGGGACAACTCTTTAAAAAAAAGCCTACTGTTGATTTTGGGAGGTATTTAAAAGCATGACCAGGTCTCTTGCTATTTCCTGCGCCTCAAAAAGCGCCGGATCTATCACATCCTGCCGTAGCTCCCTTTTTTCACTGAATGATCTCAGTTTCCCAATCCAGTTTCTAATTTTGGAAGACTTGTTCTGCAATTGATAAAACGAAAAAACCTGGCTTATTTCATCCTTTTTGGCAATAGGGAGCTGTTTCAAATTATGCGTAATCGTGTCATAACCCAAGGGGTATTTCAAAAATTGTTCCCCGATTGGAATCTGGGACAACTCTGTTGGGACCACTATATCAGACTGCACCCCCTTTAACTGGACAGAAGCGCCCGAAATCGTATAGTACTTGGCAACCGTTACTGCGTAACAGTAAGGGTCGTCTGCGGTGATTGTTTGGAACTGCATTGACCCTTTACCATACGAGTTGACGTCGCCGACAATAATAGCAACCCCGTACTCCTTTAGGGTCTGCGCCACAATTTCGGAGGCAGACGCTGAAAGCTTAGAAATCAACACGATCAAAGGACCGGAGTAGACGGGGCTCCCCGTTTTCTCTTTCACGACACTGATCTGACCATTTCCATATCGGGCCAAAACAATAGGCCCTCCCCCTGTAAATATGGAGCAAACTTTCGCCGCCTGGGTCAAAAAACCCCCAGTGTTGCGTCGAAGATCCAGAATAACAGCTTTCAAATCCTCACCTTTTTGTGCCGAATTAATGGCAGACTCGAGCTGCTGGGTCGCAGAATTTCCCTGCTCGTTATCAAAAAAACCGTCTAGGCGAATGGCGGCTATAGTCCCGGTTCCAAAAGGAAAAATCGTCACTTGAGCCTGAGATTCGGGGGACAAAATCGGCGCCCTTGTCAAAGCTACCTCAAAATTTTGATCTCCCCGTTGTATCTGAAGGCGCACCTTTGTATAGTTGCGCCCGCTTAAGAGTTCTATTGCCTCCCTAAAATAGAGGGGGGCAAGATCCTGACCGTCAATACGTAAAATGATATCCTTCGCTTGGACACCCGCATGTGCAGCCGGCGAATTTTCTATCACACGCTGAATGACTAGGCCCTCCATCGAATCTCTTATGACCACACCAATTCCACTATAATCTTTGGATAATGCCTGCCGCATCTCCCTTTTTTCGTCAGGACTGAAGAAACGGGTATGGGCATCCATGGAGGCGGCTACCGCTTTGAGAACGTGAATAGAAAAAAAATGCTCCTCTAGGGCAGGCCCCCTCTCTGCATACTCAAGCTCTTTTTCCCTTTGTTTCTTCTGGAAATAGGAAAAAATCTTATGTTTAACCTTCTCGTAATTGTGCTTGCCGACCAAGACCTCCCTCGCCGTGAAGTAAGCAATCTCAGCCTTGATTTTCGCCTTCAATTGAACGAAATTAGCCGGGTAAGGATCGTATTGAATCGCAGCAATCTTGTGCATATCGGCAAACGTTTTTTCTGATAACTCCCTGATCGCCTCCTTTTCAAAAAGGATACGACGCTCAATCGCTTGTTCAAAAAATTTCTGTATTTCAATAAAAGAATCGAATGTGCCGTTTGCAAAGGAGCGCCGGGTAAAATCGATCCATTTTCCGGAGGCGTTTAACATAGGCTTTACCTCGCTCCATAAAAAATAGGAGTGATCGGGGTCGAAGGCCTCGATAAAAACATCCAAAGATCTCTTGGCCAGCTCTTGATCGAAAGAATTCTTATTGTAGTGGTAGGAAAATAATTCCTTTATGCCATCCGGTATGTCATTAATAGTGAATAGCGAAAAGAAAAAAAGACTTTTTATCAAGACCATATTTTCCTAATACGCGTTAAAGGTTTTTTTCACACGAATTTTCTATTTGGCATTTATTCATTCTAAGCGGTATAGTGTTCTCAATTCGACATAAAAGGAGTCTGGCAACTATGCCAACTATCAACCAGTTGATTCGCAAGCCCCGAGTGCCCAAAGAAAAACGATCTAAAAGTCCAGCCCTCGAAGCTTGTCCACAAAAGCGTGGAGTTTGCACGAAAGTCTATACACAGACGCCAAAAAAGCCAAACTCCGCTTTGAGAAAAGTCGCAAAAGTTCGACTTTCAACTAAAAAAGAGATTATCTCTTACATCCCGGGCGAAGGCCATAACCTCCAAGAGCACAGTATTGTTCTCGTGCGTGGCGGTAGGGTTAAAGACCTTCCCGGTGTTCGTTACCACATCGTTCGCGGTAACTTGGACACACAAGGGGTAAAAAACAGGAAGAAATCGCGGTCTAAGTACGGATCGAAGAGCGGTAAATAGTCAGGATCACTAGAGGAATTCATGTCAAGAAGACACCAAGCTGCAAAGCGTGAGATCAAAGCTGACGAAAAATATGGATCAGAGGTTATTGCCAAGCTCATCAATCTTGTCATGGAGCGTGGCAAAAAAACTGTTGCAAAAACCATAGTTTACGATGCATTGGAACTCTTTGCGAATAAAGTCGGAAGCGCCGACACCAAAGAAAGCTTCGATAAAGCAATTGAAAACGTTTCCCCCCTTCTCGAGGTTAAATCTCGACGGGTTGGCGGAGCAAACTACCAAGTGCCTATCGAAACGACCCCTGCTCGTCGCTTATCCCTTGCACTTCGCTGGATTATCACCCACTCCAGAAAAAAGGCAGGACAACCCATGCACATCAAACTTGCAAATGAGTTGACCGATTGCCATAACCATACTGGTGCAAGCGTTAAGAAAAAAGAAGATACCCACAGAATGGCTGAAGCGAACAAAGCTTTTGCCCATTTCCGTTGGTAAGCCAAATAAAATACCCACTACTTCCCTAGTGGGTTCTTCATTTTAGCAAAAGATTTAAGGATTAAACACAGCATGTCGCAAGCGGCAAAACAAGACCTAGCTAAGCTCAGAAATATCGGGATCATGGCCCACATCGATGCCGGTAAAACCACCTGTACTGAACGCATTCTCTTCTACTGCGGTATGGTTCATAAGATCGGTGAGGTTCATGAAGGAGCTGCAACAACCGATTGGATGGAGCAAGAAAGAGAGCGTGGAATCACGATCACTTCTGCTGCCGTTACCGTGTTCTGGAAAGGGCATAAAATCAACGTCATTGATACACCTGGCCACGTTGACTTCACTGTTGAAGTAGAGCGCTCCTTGCGTGTTCTCGATGGTGCCGTCGCCGTATTCAGTGCTGTTGATGGTGTAGAGCCGCAATCCGAAACTGTATGGAACCAGGCAGACCGCTACGGCGTTCCCCGTATTGCGTTCGTTAACAAAATGGACCGTGTCGGTTCCGATTATTTTGGGGCGATCCAATCAATGCGCGATAAGCTAGGTGCTAACGCGTTTGCTGTTCAGCTACCTATCGGTGCTGAAGGGGACTTTAAAGGGATGTGCGATCTCATCACCATGAAAGGGTATGTTTTCAACGACGAGACCATGGGCGCAGATTACGACACCATTGAAATCCCAACCGAGCTGCTAAGCGAAGCAAAAAAATTAAGAAAAGAGCTACTTGAAGAGCTTGCCACTATCGATGAAGAAGACGAAGACTTCATGATGAAAGTCGTTGAAGATCCAGACAATGTTCCAGAAGAAGAGGTTCATGCCAAATTGCGTATGGCCGTCGTAAAAAACAAACTAAACCCTGTTTTCTGCGGAACCGCCTTCAAGAACAAAGGGGTTCAACAACTTCTTGATGCCGTTACCCGCTACATGCCTTCGCCACTCGACCGTGGTAACATGAAAGCTTACAACGTCAAAAATGACGAGCCGATGACAGTTGTCCCCGATGACAGCGAAAAATTTACTGGTCTTGCATTCAAAGTCATGACCGATCCGTTTGTTGGCCGTTTGACTTTCGTTCGCATCTACTCGGGTGTACTCAAGAAGGGGATGACCCTTGCAAATACCACAAAAGGTAAAAAAGAGCGTATTTCCCGTATTGTTCGCATGCATGCGAACCAACGTGAAGACATCGAAGAGGCAGGAACTGGAGACATCGTCGGTGTAATCGGTCTAAAAAACTCCTCTACCGGTGACACTCTGACCGAAGAAGACTACCCAATCATCCTCGAGAAAATGGAGTTCCCCGAACCCGTTATCTCTATGGCAATCGAGCCAAAATCTAAAGGTGACCGTGAAAAACTTGCCGTCGCTTTAAGCTCTTTGTCAGAAGAGGACCCCACTTTCCGCGTTTTTACTAACGAGGAGACTGGACAAACTATTATTGCTGGTATGGGTGAGCTCCATTTGGAGATCATTACAGACCGTATGTTCCGCGAATTTAAGGTTGAAGCTAACGTTGGTAAACCACAGGTTGCATACCGTGAAGCTGTCCGTAAAGCCGGAAAAATGGAAACAAAATACGTCAAGCAGTCCGGTGGACGCGGTCAATACGGCCACGTTGTCATCGAGATGGAGCCAAACGAGCGCGGCAAAGGAAACGAAGTCGTCAGTAAAATCGTTGGTGGTGTTATCCCACGTGAATACATCCCTGCTGTTATCAAAGGGGTTGAGGATGGACTTAACACAGGTGTTCTTGCTGGATACCCGTTGGTCGACACCAAAGTTGCTATCGTATTCGGATCTTACCACGACGTCGATTCCAGCGAAATGGCTTTCCGCATCGCAGGATCTATGTGTGCCAAAGATTGCGCTAGAGTTTGCGACCCCATTATCCTTGAACCTATCATGAAAGTTGCGGTATCCACACCAGAAGATTATGTCGGTGACGTAATCGGTGACCTCAACCGTCGTCGTGGACAGATTCTTGGACAAGAACATACAAAATCAGGACTTCGTGTAGAAGCTCATGTGCCACTATCCGAAATGTTCGGATACTCCACTGCACTCCGTTCGGCCACATCCGGCCGTGCGAGCTACGTAATGGAGCCTTCGCATTATGACGAACTTCCACAGAAGTATAAAGAAGAACTTATTAAAAAGAGCTAAGAGTTGCTATGTCTTCAACATCATTAAAATCATCCAAGAAGCTCCGCATCCGACTCAAAGCCTATGACTCTAGAGTGATTGACAGAACCGCTAAAGAGATTGTAGAGGCTGCAAAGTCTACAGGAGCTGTTGTAGCGGGACCATTCCCACTACCAACAAGAATTGAGCGCTTTACAGTTTTGCGCTCACCGCACGTTGACCGCAAATCACGTGACCAATACGAGTCAAGAACACATTCTAGAATCATTGTGATTGATGTGGCTCCTCAAACAGCTGAGAGACTTAAGAGATTGGTGATTGCTTCGGGTGTAGAAATCTCTACGAAAACCGCTTAAATTTCCCTGAACAGATGAAAAATCATAACCCTCGCACTAGTGGCGAGGGTTTTTCATTTATTGTCCTAAGTCCTCTTTTTGAAAAGGGGCCTTGAAAGGATAACTTTTAAAAATCCAGTATAGGATCTGCGTTATAGGGTTCTGACCATGGAGGGGGACTTTGTACCTTTTGCCCTTTTTTCCGTACTACTCCATCCTTGATGAAGAAGTAGTAGTAGTTCTGCTCAATAATCGCATTCCCCACATATACGCGCTCAACATATTCGTATACTTCATAACCTTGGTCGTCTTGGTATTTATAAAGGGGTTTGCCATATTTTTTTTCTAATTGCGCTTTTGGGGTTTGGAGTTGAACGCTGTAGAAATTTTCTCTTGTCATATCCTCATATTTGCTGCAGCCGCTAAAAATAAGGGCGCATAAGGCAATAGCTAAAATTTTGCATCTACAATTCATTTTCCCTGAATACCCGCTTTTGTGTGCTTCCAAAGTTTACCTCGCATCACCGTTCTAAGATCATCGCTCGTGCTGTATTCTGCTTCCATGATGTAGTGCCCGTCACCCTGGTGTTGATAATACTCGTATCCATCAAATCCGATGAGATTTTCCTTGAATTCCCACCCAATCCAGTCAGATTTTATCTGGCCGGGACCCATCACTTGGCCGATGTTATCATTTTCCAGGATAATGCTGAAACGCTGTTTTTCAAAATCTTTGAGAGTGAAATTATTTGTCATCACTTCACTGTGCCCTTTGATCTGTATCTGTTGTACAAGCTCCAGGTAAGGATCTTCCGGTCGTATGGAAGGGACCATCCATTTTACGATAAATGGGATCTTTTCAGCGACATTTGTAAGCTCCATCATCCCCTCGCCGATCCAAAATCCGGGGGTATAAATAAATAGGTCGTGCATCAAAATCTAAACCTTCTCACTGTTATACTTTGTAAAAGCCCAAGTAAGCTCATCGTTGCAACAACAGATGATCCACCGTAAGTCATTAAAATCAACGGGACCCCTGTTATCGGCAGGCTTCCAGCCATCATGGAGATATTCACAATAACATGCACGGCAATATATGTGGCTGTGCATCCTGCGTAAAATTTTCCAAATCGATCCTGCGCTTCATCGGCGATTTTTAAACTCAAATAAATCAAACTAAAAAAGAGTGCAAACAAAAACCCGGCTCCAATACAGCCAAATTCCTCGGTAAATGCCGGAAAAATAGAGTCGGTATGGGCGAATGGGAGCCATTCCTGGCCGGTGAACTGGCTTTTACCAAAGCCACTACCCGAGACTCCCCCAAGGGCGATAGCGGTTTGCCCCGCTTTTTGATGGTAGGTGTGGGGATTGAGCCGCTCGATCTGATACTCTTTTAATACGTGGGACAGCGGGTCTTTTATCTTTTCAAAAGGGATAAAACCTAAAAATATCGAAACCACAAATAAAATTGCGGCACATCCCCCTACCGTCATCCACCGGATGATCCCCCGATGCCCCTCGGCAAAAATAAAAACTGTGTAGCAAATAGGTAACAAAATAAGCGCAGTCCCTAAATCGGGCTGCTTGAGAACAAGTAAAAACGGGACAAAGACGATCCCTAGTGCGCCCAATCCTACTGAAAGTCTTTTAGCAGCATTATACTTATCCTCAAAATACCAACTCAAGATTAGAATAAGAACGACTTTTGCAAATTCGCTTGGCTGCAGCGCAAACGGCAAAAAACCGAAGCGAAACCACCGGTGGACGTTCTGAATCGGACTGGTAAAAAAAAGGGCAAAGAGAAGCACTAAAATAAGGAAATACAAAACCGGAGCCAATTTCCTAAAATTTCTGTAATCGATCCAAGCAAAGAAAAAATAGAGGACCCACCCCACCATATAACTTCTTAATTGCGAAGTTACGGCAGAAGAGAAAAACCCGGGGGAAACCTCCTGCTGAATCGTACTTGAACTTATTACAGTTAGACTCAGGCACATCAATAGGAAGATAATCGCAATCATCCTATAATCAAGCTGTCTAAAAAACTTGACAAAACGCACTTGAGAAGTTCCCTTTGTATCGGTTACCATGGTACCTTATGACATTAAAACGAAAACTTCTTTTTTTCGATACCATCGACTCAACCCATGAATTTGCAAAAAACGAATTGCCCCACTTTGATCCGGATGTAATTACCTGTGTAAGGGCTAGAACGCAAACCTCAGGAGTCGGTCAAAGTGAAAAAAAATGGGTCAGCATTAAAGGGAATCTTTTCGTCACCTATGTTTTGAAGGTCCCCGGGAAAGTTTATCCTGACGCCGCTAATTTTCTCTCCTTTTGCATTTATAAAGTGCTAGAAACAAATAATAAAGAGGTCTACTTTAAGGACCCAAATGATCTCTACTACAATAAAAAAAAATGCGCAGGTGTTCTTTGCCATCAAGTGGGTGATTGGTTAATTTTGAGCTACGGGCTGAACACAATAGAGGCCCCTGAGCTCTTTAGCGCAATCCACGTAGATACAGAGAAAATGTTTAAAGAAATTGATTCTTTTATTTTTTTAGAAATCAAAACTTTTTTAGCTGATGGATTTAGCCCGTTTCAAAAGGAATGGGCACAATTAAGACGCGCATTAAAAACCTGCTAGATCCATCATACCGGCCCTATGCTTCAAGATTTTAAGCCCACTAGCTCAATTGCAGATTTTTTAGATCTGGTATAACTGTGATTTTTGGGTGAATCCGCTCAACAAGCACATTTTGTATCCCCTGTAAAGTGCCGCCGATGGCAGAAAAACAAGAGGTGCAATTCCCGGAGTAGGCAATTTTGACACGGGTTTTTTCTTCTATTTCAAGGATCTCTACACCACCTTCATCAATCGCTAAATAGGGGCGGATATGCTCTTCAAAAACTTCCTCAAGAATTTGCATTCTTTTTTGGTCAGTCAACTCCTCCCAATTTTCCTGCAAGTTTTTTGTTGTAGCTCCATCGATACCACTCAGGGGGGTTGTGTACTCACTCACCTCTATGGATGGGGCTTTGGACAACGTCTCAAGCACCCCCTCGACAACAAACATAAAATAGGGTGTCTGTTTATTGGTCAGACTAGGGATCGAGTCCTGATCTCTCAAAAACCGGTCCAGAATATCTATTGAAATCTTTGCTGCTTGACGCACATTCTTTCGTACCAAAAACCTGCTAGAAGCCTCCAGAGCGAGTAAAAGGGTGGTGGGGCCAAAAAAAAGATACTTCACATCGGCTATCACCCCATCTGTAGTATCGACCATGACCTCTATTTGGAACCAATTTCCCTCCTCTTGGTCACCTGCTTGCCCCTTGAGGCATATCATCTCAGCGGGCTCTTTTGAAAAAGTTCCTACAGACAAAGGTCTTATCAAAAACTCTCTCATTTTTTTTGTGTAACTATTCCAACCAAAAGATTCCATTTCAATCCACCTTTAATGGCCTTTTAGCGAGTCTTATGCACTCCTCTAAAATAGATAGCACTTGATAGATACCCTTCTCCTCCAAACCGGGAGAAATAGAGGCGTGAACGGCGGTCAGGGCCTCTTTTTCTATAAATCCCATTCTTGATAGATGCCGGTGTAATGAGGGGCGGGTCCCGCCTCCGATTGAGACAAAGACTCCCCTTTGGCATAGCCAATAAGCCAAAAGCTCCCCGTGAATGTGTTCAAAACCGAAGAGGAGGGTCCCGGGATCCCTTTGATTGGTTTTGAAGAAAATGTTTCCCCCCATAGACTCGATCCCCCGTTCTAATAACCGGCGAAGATAGATCAGCTGCATCCCCTCCTCTGTTCTATTGCAAAAGGATTCGACCATTTGCGAGGTAACCGCGTACACCAGGTCAGGATCTTTGGATCCTGATACATCCATCGTTTCATCTACGAATAGGGCGTTATCACAAAGAAGAGCACCAATATTGCGAGGGAGTCGATCCATTCCAACTAGAGCTTTCGTAGCTATGTGAACAGAGCACCTGTTTCTACAAATTTCTAGCACCTTTTCGAGAGGTTGCTCCAGTCCTGTTATCCAATCAACCGGCTCCAGAATCACCCCCATGGTTGTTGGATAAAAAGCATCTGCCAACAAGTCTAGATCTATTACACCCTCTGCATTCAAGGGAATCGTCTGAAGCACGACTCCAAACGGCTCAAATTTTGATAGGATTGCCCGGTACGGGCCAGAGAGATTTTCCGGGATTAAAAGATGGTTTTTTCCCTCTCCAAGAGCCTTGCTTTCAACGAGGCCAAAAATAAACTGCGTGAATGCCTCCTCACAAGAGGAAAAAACCTCTACTTTACAATTGCCCAAGCAATCTTTTACCAAGTCAAGAAGTTGAGCCGAGGACCCTTTAGCCCTATCAATTAAGTTTTTAGGTGCCCATGGGGTTTTTGAATGGAGTGCTTCAAAGCGATCAAGGTGGTGCATGATGCTTAAATTTTAACAAACGCCCCATTTTTGATCTCGTAAATCCTTGGGGTCATCAAAGGAATTTCCAAATGAACCACCTCCTCATCACTGATATGATCTAAAATTTTGACCATGGCACGTAGAGAATTTCCATGGGCAACGATCAAAACATCCTCTCCATCAGCAAGTTTTGGCTTCAATGTTTTTTCTAAAAAATCTTTTACTCGCACCTCCACATCAAAGAGGGACTCCCCTCCCGGCGGACGGTCTTTGTAACCGCGCCTCCATTTCAAAAACTGTTCTTTACCGTAGATGTCTTGCGTCTCTTGCTTGTTTTTCCCCTTCAGCTCCCCGTAATCACGCTCGTCGATCCTTTTATCTTGGGTGATTGGAATGTCTATCCCCTCGGTTCTATGAGTGGAGAAACTGAAAAGTTTTTTTTTCATAGCCAGCAGAAGGGCCGCTGTCATTTTGCATCGAAACAAGCTGGAGGTAAAGACCGCAGAAAATTCAGGGAGCTGGTCTGCAACGCTCAAGGCTTGAAAAACCCCCGTTAAACTCAATCCAACATCAATATCCCCTGTAAACCGGTTCTCTTTATTCCACAAAGATTCTGCATGTCGAATCAAAATTAATTTTGACAAAATAACCTCCGATCTTCTTAGCAGTATCGATCCCACGAAAAAAAGGGATCTTACCCACTGTATTTCATTATGTTAGCTAATCTTGTTTGACTCAAGGCGATTTTGTTGCAACTTTAGGGGATGTGCGTTAAAATGGTTGGGTAAATTGGATTTTTTAGGAAAAAATGACACAGCGTCTCAACACTTTCATCGCCCGATTTCTCCCAACATCCCGTCGCAAAGCGGAGGAATTGATTTTTCAAGGCCAGGTGGAGGTGAACGGCGTTGTCCAAAAAGAGCCTTTTTTTCGTGTTGAACCAAATGACAAAATCTTAGTGGACAAGCAACCGGTCAAGTGTAGAAAACAATCCCTTTACTACGCCCTCAATAAACCGAGAGGTTTTGTCTGCTCGGAAAAGCGATTCAAGCAAGAACGCCTGGTGACGGACCTTTTCCCTGCTTCCCAAGGGAGACTTTTTACGATCGGAAGATTGGATAAAGATAGCGAAGGATTGATCCTGATCACTAACGACGGAGCCTTTGCAAACACCATAAGTAGCCCGCGATCGGGGGTAGAAAAAGAATATATCGTTAAAACGGTTCAAGAAATTTCTCACGAACACCTTGTACAGCTCTCCAAAGGGGGTTTTGTTGAGGGTGCCTATGTGCGACCTAAATCGGTCGTTAAAGTGAGGAAAGGGACGACAAAAGTTGTCCTTAAAGAGGGTCGTAAACGGGAAATTCGAGTTCTTTTCCAAAAAGCGGGGCTTGAAATCACCGAATTGAAGCGTGTCCGCATCGGCAATCTGCAGCTAGGCTCTTTACAGCCCGGGCAAATCAGAGAATTGCTTGAGTCCGAAAAACTTGCGATAATCTCCTAACTCTTTTATCCTCTGAAAAAACGGTCTATAAAAGATCTTTTTAGGATAATCCCTATGATCAAATTTTCTAAAATATTTGGAAGTAATCCTTTCAAGCTACTGATGGCCCACATGCAGATCGTAGCCTCCAGTATGGAGAAATTACAAGAGGGGATCCTCTGCATGCTCGAAGGGCGGTATAAAGATGCCGACCCTATCGTAAAAGAACTCTCACAAATTGAATTCAATGCCGATTCCCTAAAATTAGAGATCCGCAACAGCATCAAAAAAGCTTTTTTTCCCATCATTCGCAAAGAGGACGTATTGGAGCTTATAGTTTTGCAAGACATGATTGCGAACAAAGCTTTGGAGGCGGGAAATATCCTCTCCTATAGAGACCTGGAGCTCCCTTTGGCACTTAAACCCCTTTTTATCGATTACAACAAAAAATGCGTTGAAGTATTTGAAGATACCAAAAAAGTTGTCTTGGAACTAACCGATATTCTTGAGGTAAGTTTTGGAGGTCCGGAGTTTGAAAGGGTGCGAAGCATGGTGGAGATGACGGCGCACAAGGAATATGAAGCGGATATCTTGCGACAAAGACTCATGAAAGAGCTTTACGCCTTGAGTTCCCACGATAAAAATTTCACCCTATTTTACCAATCCAACAAATTTATTGAGACCCTGGGACAAATTGCCCACATTTGTGAGGGGCTCGCACTTAAAATTCTTTTAACCCTTGATAAAAATTGATGCCGTTGGAAATTGCTTTTGTCGCTTTTGTTCTTATTGTCGGTTTTTACATGCTCTGGAACATTGGAGCGAATGATGTTGCGAATGCCATAGGAACTTCTGTCGGCTCCGGATCTTTGTCAATGAAAAAAGCGATTTTTGTCGCTGCCGTTTTTGAATTTCTGGGAGCCTCTTTTTTCGGTTCGCACGTTTCAAAAACAATCCAAGGGGGGCTCATTGACTCCAAAGATTTTATTACAAATCCCTACACGATTGTTATTGGCATGTTAAGCGCCCTTTTGGCTACCTCAATCTGTCTTCAGGGGGCCAATTTAAAGGGTTGGCCTATCTCGACAACACATGCGATAGTCGGAGCGATTGTAGGTTTCGGGGTCATCGCCGGCGGGATGGACGCGGTCAACTGGGGTATAGTCGGTACGATCGCCTCCAGCTGGATCATTTCCCCGGTAATTAGTGCCATCACAGCATTTTTATTTTTCAAAATCGTCCAAAGATACATCCTTTTTGCAAAATATCCGGTTTTGGCAGCTAAACGGCTCTTTCCCATTTTTGTTTTTATAGTGACATTCACATTTTTCACGACCATTTTTTCGGGCCGTTTTGAGGGCGAGCATTCCTACTTTTACGCTTTTTCAATCTCATTTGTTTTAGGGCTAATAGCTCTCATCGGAATCAAATATTGGCGCCCCTCTGGGCTAGATGACCAAGAGGAGCTCTCTGTCCACCAACAAAAATTAGGCAGCCTTCAGGAGGCGTTAAAAAATTTGAAGCTTGCGCAACTTTTTGCATCCGAGTACGAGAGTAGCGAATTTCAGGGACTCGTAGATAAAACTAAGATGCTCACAAGGGAGGTCAGAAAAAAAACCAATATTCGTAGCCCCTTGACGCACGATTACAACGTCGTGGAAAAACTTGTCAGTTTTTTGCAGGTGCTGTCAGCATGCTGTGTCGCATTTGGACATGGCGCCAATGATGTTGCGAACGCCGTCGGTCCTGTAGCTGCCATTTTCAAAATTCTATACTCCCCGGATACGTTATCCCAAGCTAGCCCTATCCCTTTTTGGCTTCTTGTTTTTGGCGGTATTGGAATTGTCATAGGTCTTGCAACCTTTGGTTGGCGCGTGATAGAGACCATAGGTAAGAAAATAACCGAGCTTACCCCCACCAGGGGTTTTTGCGCTGAATTCGGTGCGGCGGCCACTATCCTGATCGCGTCGAAGATCGGAATACCGATTTCGACCACTCATTGCCTGGTTGGTGCGGTTCTAGGTGTCGGTTTTGCCAGAGGGCTCGCCGCTTTAAACCTAAGCATGATCCGCGACATCGGCTTCTCCTGGCTGATCACCGTCCCCTCCAGCGCCCTGCTTTCGATGCTTATTTTTCTTTTATTCGACTTTATTGGAAGTCAATTCGTATTTTAATTTATAAAAATTTAAAAAATAGAGTCTGTAGAAAAGAAGAGTGTTTGTTAAAAATTGGGAAATCCTCTAAAGAAAGGGAATGAACCCAACCAAAGAAGTCATAGCTTACCAGGTCCAGCACATACGCCAAGTTGCCCTCATAGAATTTGGCCAACCTTTTGAAGACTTAAGCATTAGGGAAAAGGCCGAAATTATAGCGATAGCTGCTAGGGAAGAGGTGCTGATTCGACAAGCTGCAACCCAAAAAACCTATCAAAAAACAAAACCAAAGAAACTTTACTATCTATCTCTTGAGTATCTTCCCGGTGTTTGGACAATAATGAACATCATCAACGTCTTAGCCTTCGACAATCTTAAAGAGATAGCAAAAATTTTAAATTTCTCTACAGAAGATATAGAGGAAGCCTATATCGATCCGGCTCTTGGAAACGGTGGTCTAGGGCGCTTGGCCTCTTGCTTTATGGACTCGTTAGCGACCTTGAGTCTACCTGCGATCGGATACGGTCTGTTGTACGAGTACGGAATTTTTAGACAAGAAATCATCTACGGTACCCAAATCGAAACAGCAGAGACTTGGCTTGATAGACGAAATCCCTGGATCCGGTTTGATCCAAAAAGTTCCGCAAAAGTCCAGTACAACGGAGAACTTAGGGAAAGTAAAAACAAATCGGGAGAATCGATCTATTCCCTCACGAATTACGATGAGGTCACTGCCCAGTGCTTTAGCATACCTTCTGTCGGATATGGTGAGTTTGGAGCGGTGAACCTTTTAAAACTTTTTTCGACTAAGGCTATCTCCTCAAACTTCAAAATCGTCTCCTTTTCTGCAGGGGACCTTGCCTCAGCTACAAAATATACCCACATCACCTCGGTTTTATACCCCTCAGATGCGGTAGAGCTAGGGAAAGAATACCGCCTTATGCAGGAGTATCTGCTTGTGTCGGGGGCAATCCAGGATATTTTTAGAGATTTTTTTGAGAGCTACAACGACATTTCCCTGATGAAAGAAAAGGTCACTATACAGCTCAATGACACGCACCCTGCAATAGCGTGCGCAGAACTTATCCGGGTACTAGTACGCGAGTACCATGCAACGATCCCTTTAGCATGGGAAATAACCTCGAGCTGCCTTAATTACACCAATCATACTATTCTTCAAGAAGCGCTTGAAAAGTGGGATGAACCCCTCTTTAGACGGCTGCTTCCCCGGCAATTAAAAGCGATCGAATTGATCAATCAGTTTATTTGCGATCAGGTACGGGAAAAATTCCCCTACAACGAAGATCTGATCAAAGAGATATCTATCGTCCATGATAACCGCGTCCATATGGCAAGGCTTTGCTGCCATGTGTGTAAAAAAATCAATGGAGTGGCAAAACTCCATTCTGAATTGATCAAAGAGACAATTTTCAAATACTTTTTCAAATTATACCCTGAAAAATTCACTAACGTAACCAACGGTGTGACTTTTAGAAGATGGGCTCTTAAATGCAATCCCTCCCTCGCAAAATTCTTTGATGAGACGATTGGCCCTGGCTGGGTCACAGACTACAAAAAATTTGTGGATCTAAGAAAATTTGCAAACGACCCCAAATCAAAATCGCGATTTAGTGAAATCAAAGAAGAGGCCAAGGCAAAACTCATCTATCACCTCGCCCGCGTTAGAGAGAAAAAAGAGGGCAGCAGCGATGCTCTTTGGGCTAGTGTATTCCACCAAAATAAAGTCCCAGAAAAGGGGGTCTTTTTTGACCTGCAAATTAAAAGATTGCATGAGTATAAAAGACAGTTGATGAATACTCTGCATCTTCTTTTGCTTTACAAAGAGATCAAAGAGAAATCCTATATACCCCCTGTCAAAAAATTTTCTGTTTTTGCAGGGAAGTCCGCCGCCTCTTACTCACTCATGAAAGATCTAATCCGGTTGATTTGCGCTATTTCGCGCCACGTGAACAATGATCCGGATGTGAGCGGCCATTTAAAGTGCCTATTTGTTGCAAACTATAACGTCGGGATTGCGGAAAAACTTATCCCCGCAGCCGATGTCTCCCAACAAATTTCCACAGCAGGTTTTGAAGCCTCTGGAACCTCACTTTTTAAATTTTGCCTTAACGGAGCTCTGCTTGTTGGGACGCTTGACGGCGCTACAATCGAACTTAAAGAGGCTGTTGGAGATGCCTATTTCCCCTTCATTTTTGGAGCCACAAAAGATGAGATTTTTGAAAAACTTGCCAATCACAGCTACCACCCCCAAACTTTAGTCTATCAAAATCCCCAAATACGCTGGCTCATCGAAACGCTCCGCTCAGACCTTTTAGCTACGTACCCAGAGGAGAGGGAAGCTTTTTCGCGTATTGCAGATTATATTGAAAATAACGACAGCTACTTCGTCCTACTCGATTTTCTTAGATACCACCAAGTCCAAAAAGAGTGCCTTCAGGCTTATACAGACAAAGAAAAATGGAACCATTTTGCGCTTATGAATATCGCCGGGGTTGGAAATTTTTCCTCTGACAGAAGTATCGAAGATTACTCTAAAAATATCTGGGACATTCAACCGGTGCCGATGGACAAAGTACTTTTGAACGAGATGCGTTCAATTTTTATGGCTAACGATAAATGCAATATGGATCCTAATATGTTTAAAGATCTTAAGGACTAGGAATAATACCCCACTTCATTATGATAGCGTTGAGAGTCCCCTCTTTTCGCATCTTGGCTATTTCTTTTAGCGCCACATCCACATGCCTATTTGTTTTTGTAGATAGGAACCTGAAATACTTGTCGGTAACCTCATGAGGATCTACTCTATATTCCGCTTCAAACATCCTGAAATAGACCACAGGGACTAAAATAGCAGAGCAAACCGATTTTGAGAGCTGTATATATGCGGCTGTGTCTTCTTTGTAAAAACCAAAGTCGACCTTTGGATATTTTGCAATTAAAAAAGAAGCCTCTTCGTTGTTCATCAAAAGGACTCTTCTTGAATCTAAATTTTCTAAATTGCGTCTATCGTCTTTTTGCGTTACAAGGTAAACACCATTGTAAATCAGATTTTCTGAAAATCGATATTTTTCTTTTTGCATCATGAAAGCACTTAAGTCAGAAAACATCATGTCGACTTGCCCCCCCTCCAAAAGGTCCTCCAGAGAATCTTGGGGGGCGTGAACTTGTTCAATCTGAATGCCAATATTTTTTTCTAAAGTTTGGATAATTTCATCAAGACACCCCTTCATTCTTGCTGTCTGCATGTTCATAACAAATGCGCTAGGATCGAGCGCCATCTTTAACTTGGGGCTGTTTTTTGATCCCGAACAGCCTATAAAAGAAAAAAAAATCGAGAAAAAAATGAAGATTCTAAACATGCCCTCAACTATACGACAAATCGATTTATGCTTACACGTCAATCAGTGATTGCATAATAAATCAAAACAGATCAAATGAGAAAAAATCGAGATGGTGCTAAACTATCCATCGCCATACTCGAGAAAAAGCATTTGGAGATAAGAATGAAGCGTTTCTATTTGAGATTTTTGAATGTCTTATTCTTTCTTTTTCTTTTAGGTTGCGACAGTAAAACTGAAATTGTATCGAACATCGACGAAAGAGAAGCAAACATCATAGTCGTTTTCTTAGAGAGCAAAGGGATCTCTACAACAAAAGAGATGATGCCGGTAGCTGCTGGTGCAGAGGGTGGTGGGGCTGCGAAATACAACATTGTTGCGCAACGGGAGAAAGCTATCGAAGCGATGACTTTGTTGAACCAAAATGGATTGCCAAAACGGGTTGGCCCGAATCTTCTTGAACTTTTCGCCCCTTCGGGATTGATGAACACCGACAAACAAGAAACAATCCGCTACCAAGCCGGCTTGGCACAACAGATTCAAAATACAATTATGATGATCGACGGTGTGATCGATGTGTCGGTACAAATTTCCTTTCCGCCATCTGAAGCATTGGAAGGATCCAACAGAATCACTGCAGCGGTTTTTGTAAAGCATCAAGGAATTATTGATGATCCAAACAGCCACTTGGAATCGAAAATCAAGCGTTTGATCTCCGGAAGTGTCAACGGACTTGAAATCAATGATGTCACTGTTGTTTCCGACAGGTCTAGACTAAACGATATTCCCACCACAATAGACCAGGGGAGATTGGCCCAAGATTTTGTTCAGGTCTGGTCGATTACGATGACAAAAAGATCCCTCGGCGTCTTCCGCTTCATCTTTGGCACACTTTTAACAGTCCTCGTTCTGTCACTCCTTTCCCTTGGTTGGATTTTATACAAAGTCTATCCGCTCATACGTGAAAACGGTGGGTTTAAAGAACTTTTAATCCCGTTGCCGGTTATGAAAAAGAAAGAGGAGTCTAACCATTAATAAAGAGCTTTTTACCCTCAAGTGGTTACTGGGTAGCGATGCACACCTGTTCAAGTTTTTAGACGAGGCTTCTAAAGAAGAGATTAAAAAAATCCCCCTTATGGAACGTGCTCCCCCCACCCCATTTGAAATACAGGAAATGGATCCTTTGCAAAAAGAGTTCTATATAAAAATGCACCCGCACCTCCCCTCCCCCTATTTCCTCACAAAAGATCCGATGAACCGTCTTATTTCCCTTTCAAAGGAGCAGTTGGACCAAATTTGCCGCTATCTTGGCCTCTACGATCTTTATCAAGAGATCAAGCACGTTGTGAAAACAAATATTTTTCAATCTCTAAAAATTGCTTTGTCTCAAAAAGAGCTGCAGTTTTTAGAAATATGCCGCCACGAAAGTAACCCGGTGCTTCTTCCGACCATGCATATCGGAGCCTGGGATCTAAAAAAGGAGAGTCTTGATAAAGCACTCTATGAGCGTGGGAAAACGAGACTGAGGGGGGCCCTATCCTCCTCCTATGGAACCCTTTTTCCGTTCATCCCAGCAAATTTCTCCCCTCCTGAACAAAAACCGTCTAAAGAAATCATCGACACTTTATTAAAACAGGTCGAAACCGTTCTAAGCAGGGCTTTATAACTATGTTACCTATTTCAAAACAACGCCCGTTCAAACTCCAGGAAGGGCAAAAAATTGTCCGTCATAAAGATTGGGAAGAGCTCTTAACACTCGATCAGCTGATAGTACAAGCGGAAAAAGAACTCAAAGAGGCACACGAACAACTTGCACTTGACCGTATCGACGAGGAAAAAAAAGGATTTGACGAGGGTTTTAAAAAAGGGGAATTCACCTTTTTTGAACATCTTAAGCTATTTGAGGAAAAATTACGGGAGTTGCGCCTGGAGATGCAAAAATCGGTTCTGCCGCTAGTGATCAAGGCTAGTGAAAAGATTGTAGCAAAAGAGCTCGATACTGCCCCAGAGACGATCGTTTCTATTGTTATGGATGCTATCCAACCTGTATTAACCTCTAAAATTGTCCGCATATTCGTCTCTAAAGAGGATCTCTCCTATATTGAAACTGAAAAACCTGCAATAAAAGCTCTGTTTGAAGCAGCTGAAACCTTCACGATCGGGTTCAAAGAGGATCTGGAAAAAGGGTCTTGTCTTATTGAAACGGATAAAGGGGTGATCAACTCCTCGATCGAATTAAAACTCAAAGCACTTGAATCCGCATTTGAACGATTTGGAACACCCTCATGAACGTAATAAGCCTGCTCCTCTATCTCCCTTTACTAGCTACCGACTCCGCAGCAGACACAATGACGAGCGCCTCCGTTGTGACGAGAATGGCTGTCATCGCCGGTTTAGCGATGCTCCCTTTTGCCGTGTTGCTCCTCACCTCTTTTACGAAGATGGTTGTTGTCCTATCCCTTCTAAGACAGGCCATTGGTGTCCAACAGGCGCCGCCGAATCAGGTGATCAATGGCATGGCTATTTTAATGAGCATTTATGTCATGTTTCCTACCGGGCTCCAAATGTATCAGGAGGCAAGCAAATACATTGAAAACCAACCTAAAACGGAGCTTTTTTCATCTGAATCGGCACTATTTATAAAAAATGTTGTCGACGTCAGTAAAGAGCCCTTACGAAAATTTCTCCAAAAAAACACCTCCAAGATCCACATCACTTATTTTTATAAACTCGCCTATTCGAAATTTCCCCAAGAATTTAAAAAAAGCCTTGCAAATACCGACTTTATCGTCTTGATCCCGGCCTACATCACATCCCAGCTCAAAGGGGCTTTTGAAATCGGCGTCCTCATCTACCTCCCTTTTTTTGTGATCGATCTTGTCACCTCAAACATCCTTTTAGCGATGGGTATGATGATGCTTTCCCCATTAACGATCGCTTTACCCCTAAAGCTCCTTTTGCTAGTCATGGTAGATGGCTGGACGTTGATTATTCAAGGAATCGTGCAAACTTATAAGTAGGAGCTCCAAACCATGTTCCAATCAGAAATTTATCAACTTAGCTACCAGGCGCTTCTCCTCATTTTAATTTTATCTGGACCACCTATTTTCATAAGTATGATTTTAGGACTTATCGTTGCAATTTTCCAGGCTGCTACCCAAATACAGGAACAAACGTTGTCTTTTACGATAAAACTCGTTGCGGTGATGTTCACACTTATGTTTATGGGCGGAATGCTAAGTTCCCAAATCGCCCAATTCACCTACACCATTTTACAAAACTTTTCGAAATGGAATGGTTAGACTCCTTTACCTGGATGCAGATCCTGAATATCTATCTTCTCGTTCTTTGCCGCTTAGGTCCCATAGTCGCCCTTACCCCCTTTTTAGGGGGGAAAATTATCCCCGCCTCGACAAGGGCAGGCCTTTTGGTCATTTTAGGTATTTTATTTCTCCCTTATGCAGGACTCAATAGCGCCCCCGATGAAGCGGTGAATTTTTTTACAGTTTTCTATGCAGCAAAAGAGATCTTTATCGGTTTGATTATAAGTTTTTTTGCTTCGATCCCCTTTTTCGTAGCGCAATCTGCAGGTATCATCATCGATTTTGCCCGTGGATCATCCCAGCTTATGGCACATGACCCGACATTACAAAATCAGGCATCGCCTATCGGAATCATGTTTAACTATGTTCTGATTGCCCTTTTTTTTATGATAAAAGGTCCCGAACATTTCTTCGATGCAATCGCCTCTTCATTTGAAGCCTTCCCCCTTTTGGGAACTCTTGCCCCCAAGCTTACTGCTCTAAAGGGGGGGCTTTGGGTGGCAATAACTGCTATTATCCAAGTTGTTTTTACCTTGTCTTTAAAGTTGGCAGCGCCTGCTATCATCGCTATTTTAATGGCGGAAATGTTTTTGGGAATCGCCAACCGTTTGGCACCTCAAGTGCAAATTGCATTTCTGGGGATGCCGCTTAAATCTTTCCTAGGCCTTCTTCTATTATTTGTCGGCTGGTATGCAATTCTTGGAGATATGAAAGAACTATCCGAGCAAATGCTGGCTCAAATCGATCTTTTTTTCACAAAAAAAGGGTGATTGCTTTTAATAAAAATCCCCATATTTCTTTTTTTTAAAATAGCCCTTTTAAGATAGGTTAAGGGATATTTTGATAAACATTCTTAATTAAAAATCCAGAGTAAAAACAGAAATCAGTTCCTAAGTATATTTAGGGAGCATTTTTTTTATGCAATCCTGTTGACAGTATTTTGACAGGCATACTAAGCTACACTTACGCATTATTATTTAAGGCTTCAAAAATATTTAAAGGGAGAACTTATAATGGAACTCAACTTTCGCAAGTTGTGGACTGTTCTAGGGGTAGCATGTTTAAGTGCTAACCTCGCAGCAGCGCCCGCTTCTAGTAGCAGCTCATCTTCTTCATCCTCACAGATGAACAACACAGATCAATGTGCAATGGCATCCGGACTCATGTATGCAGGTCCTCAATTGGGTGAAGATGCAACAGGAATTTCTCTTGGTGCAGATTACATTCTTTGGCAGGTAGTACAAGAAGGTCTTGAAACAGTAGCTAACAACTTCTTTGTTGACGGAACCTCAGCAGCAATTTCACAAGGTAGCACCGGTTTTCCAAAATTTAAACTTTTAAACGGGTTTAAAGTTCATGGACAAGTCACTATTGCCGAGTGCGATGATGTGGATCTTTTCTTGCAGTATATCTGGTTGCAAAGAACCTCAGGACAAAACACCGGCACAGGCGGAGCTAACACATATCCCCTCTTTTTCGTTGATCCAAATGATCAGAATATTGTGACTGCAGATTTTGCTACAACATGGGCATCATCGTTTAAGACATCTTATAACGTAATTGACCTGGAGATGGGGCGTTTGACCTCTTTTGCCAGAGATTCCTTCAGTGTAAGACCTTTCTGGGGTATCAGAGGAGTTTGGAACACCCATACATGGATTCCTTCTTACACAGGGCAACTAGCTAGTTCTCTAGCTACTGCTAACACAATTAACTCGTACCAAAATACAAGCGGTGCAGGAGTAAGAGCAGGTCTCAATCTCGCATGGCAATTTTTCGCTAACAGCGAATATTTTGGCGGCCTAAAAATCATCGGTATGTCTGCATTGTCAGGTGTATATGGAAGAACCTATGTGGACACTACCCAGTTCACACAACCCTCGGCTGCCGGTTCTACAGGAACAAATTATTATTCTAACCGCTCCTCTCTGAATAGAATGGTCCCCATTGTTGATCTCTCTATCGGATTGAGCTGGAATATGAGCTTTGGTGGAGAAAGGGATAACGATTATAATGTTGAAATCCACGCTCTTTGGGATACACAATCCTGGATCGGATATGGAAAACATCTTTCCGCTTTCTGGATTCAACGTGGACAAAGTAACCTTACAGTTCAAGGTTTCACCATTGGTGCACAAATCATGTTCTAATCTTTTGATAAAGATAAGAAGTAAAAGCCGAGGTAAAACTCGGCTTTTTTATTTTATAGAGTCTTTTCATAGAGAGGGCTTCTTGGTAGATCCCATTTCAAATTTAATTTGCAATCTACATCAGAGTTTTTTATACTTTGCGAATATTTTAAAGATTTCTTAATGCTAACAAAAAAAATTCTAGCTCTACTTCTTCTTCCCCTCCTGAATTTGTATTGCGGCACAATCGCAAACGACCCCCTTTTTTGTGGCATAAAGGCCCTTTACCCATCTCTTCCCCCCTTCTGGGAAATCAAAGCGGATTATCTTCTATGGCAATTGAATATGGAGGGGTTAGATATGGCAGCAGACAACGTCTATATCGACTTCTTTCCTCCACCTATCAGAGGGCGCACCTACGGTGTCACATTCCCTTTCAAAAGTGGTTTTCAGATTTCACTCGCTAGAACTATACCTACTCCCGACGCGATCAAACTTGAGTTGATCATTTCATGGTTGAATCCCTTAAAAAAGGAATCTATAACCCAGGATCCTGTTGTACACACATTTCCGTTTTATTCTGTAAAACCTTTTGAAAAATCTCCAAACGATACTATTTTTGTTATCGAACATTCTGCTTCTTTTGAGTCTTATTACAACTTATTGGATATGCAATTTAGCAGGCAGAGTTGTCTTACACCGATTTTTATCATTTCCCCTTTTTTAGGGATCAGGAGTGGTTGGCAGACTCAAAATTGGAATACTGATGAGGAGATGTTCACACAGAATCCTGTTATTTCGCACTACGTCTACAATTACTCACAGACCTTTCAAGGGGCCGGTGTTTTGGGAGGTTGTTATTTTGAAGCCCGGTTCTTCAAAAACTGTAATTACCTAAGTAACCTAGCTATCATCGGCAAAGCGGCCTCCTCCGGCCTATTGGGCAAAATTAAACTCGATTCTGTTTTCAGTTCACTCGCACCCGGGTCAAATCTCACCTACTCGAACATAGGTAAGTCGATTTTCGCCATCATCCCGGTTTTAGATCTAAGCATAGGCTTGCGTCTAGAGCCCTGTTTCAGCCATATCAAAACCCTAGTAGAGGAGTTTTATTTAGAAGCTTTGTGGAACACCCAATCCTGGATAGGATTGAATAAGATGCGCCTTTGTTTACAACTTTCTCCTCAATCTGCAAATATGAGTGTCCAAGGATTGACGGTTGGCGCAGGGATTATCTTCTGATGAAAAAAAGTTTCTTTGTCTCTTTTCTTTTTTTTATATCAGGATTACACGCAAAAGAATTGGATAACCAAACAAAACGGTTGAGGCCTGTTTTGTTCGAAGCTGATTTTTCCCGATTTGAAATTGATCCCCCTTTCTCAACCGGATATGTTGTCTTTCAAAATCCCGCCGAAAGATCTACCCCTTCCGAGGCCCATGCGCCCACAGCTAGAAAATTTTCCGGTTTTCAAATAAGATATGAACACCCGCTCGATACGAACGGCACATTTGCCTCTTACCGCTCTTTTAAAGCAAAAAGAGCAACCCCCCGTATCGATAGACCTCTTAATCCCCCAAGAGAAGCTGTTGCCTACCATTTTGACCTGAACCAAAACTATCCTGTAGATAAAATCACTTTGACAAAATACCAAAACAGCTTCCTTTTCAATCTTGATGTTTTTGACGCTATGGTTGGAAATAGCTGTAGTTTTGAGCGCTGCTGTTTTTCGATTGAACCCCTATTCGGGATTCGTTTAGCACAAATTTCGCAGCTCTATGATAAAAAGATCAACTTTCTTTACTTAGAAGGTCCACCTGTTGAGGAAATCAGAAATTATTCAAGCTATCTTGAGTATAGTGTTTTTGGGCCTCAAATGGGGTTCAGGATCGATATTGCCCCTTTTTCAACGATTCCCCTTTTTGACTCCATAAAGATATTTTCTCAAGTTCAGAGCGCTTTCTTACTCGGAAAGTTAGAGCTTTGGAATCAGTATTGTGTCCTGAACGGTTCAAAGAAAATTCCAATACTTGAGCAAAAAAATCAGATCAGATCGGGCGTCCCCAATATCGAATACGTTATTGGATTGAAAATCCATCCGGATTTCTACTATTGTAAAATTGCCCTTAATGTTTCCCGGTACACGCAAGCCTGGATCAAAGCAGACAAAAGCTTTATGGGTACCTACGATTATAGAGGGGGCGACACCATCAGTATCACCGGATATTCCCTAGGTGCCAGTATTGATTTCTAGCCTTAGCGGCCTCATCCATCGACTTCTTTTATTTAAATGAGAGCTTGGAGATGACCTTATCGAATGTAGTAAGAAATACCTTCAACTCTTCCAAGTGATTGTAGACTCCAAGTGAGATCCTTAAAAAGCTTCTTGTTTGAAAATAGTCTAGAGCCCCAAGGGCACACAACGAACCGCTTCGGACCTCAACCCCTTTCTCCCCCAAAAGGAGCGCCATATCCATCGGATGCACCCCTTGCAAAGACATCGTTAAAATCGTTTCGCTTTCTTTAGCACTTAAAAGATGCACATCCGAAAATTGAGATAATTCTTCTCTATAACTCTTTGCCAAAGAAGGCAGAGCTTGCGCCCTGGCGTCGAAGGTAGAGGTTGTTTGGAATTTCAAAGCCTCTTTCCATCCTATGATCTGTGCGATTGGGGGGGTGCCGGTTTCGAATTTCATAGGGGGTTCTTGAAAAGACATCTTCGATCCGATCTCCAGAATCATCTCTCCCCCAAAAAATAAAGGCTCAAGGCGATCTAGGAACCTGCTGGAGATGTAAAGAGCCCCTACCCCGGTTGGGCCGTACATTTTATGAGCAGAAAATGCGAGAAAGTCGATTTGTGAGCGCTCCACGGCAAGTCTCTTATGCGCCATACTTTGTGCCGCATCGACAATAAAAATCCACCCCTGCTCCTTGCAAAGGCGTCCAATTCTATCTAAATCCTGCTCAATGCCGGTCACATTTGATACGTGTGCTATCGTCAAAGCGCGCACTTTTGAAAGATCAGTTAAAGCTAAAGAATCAAAATCGATCCCCCCATCCTCAAAGATAGGTAACTCCCTAATCTTGAGAAATCCTTTCTCCTCCAGCGCCTTGAATGGCAAAAGATTGGCATGATGTTCCAAAGGAGAAATCAATATCTCATCCCCCTTATGGAGCAGCTGGAGCAAAAATCGGGCCGTTTGGTTTAAACCATCGGTTGCCCCTTTGGTGAAAACAACCCCTCTGGCATCCAAGGCCCCTATTCTCTCCTTAATGAGCTCTCTAGTCTCCAAACACCCTTCAGTCGCCCTTTGGGCCCTTGGATAAAGGGAACGATTTACAGTGGCATACTCGTTCAGGTAAAACTCGGACTCCCTCTCAATCACACATTTCGGCTTCAACGAAGTCGCTGCCGAGTCAAGATAGAGAATTCTACCCCTTTCCAGAAGAGGAAATTGCTCAACAAAAGCAAGGTCAAAGTTCTCTAAAGCTTGCATTGACTCCTCTTGTCTGCCAGTAAACCCACCTGCCCGCGGATTTCACCTAGAAAAGACTCTATCAATAGAGTCTTTGCTCTTGATTCAGAAAAACCTCTCGACAGGAGATAGAATTGATCCTCTTTGGAAGGCTTGGCAATGGTTGCCCCATGCGAGGCTTTTACATCATCATGAAAAACCTGGATCCCCGGAGAGGTCCTCGCTTGCGCTTGATCAAAAACAATATTGTTGTTTTTCTGGAAGCTTTCAGTTTTGTGCGCCCCTTTTGCGACAAAGATCGATCCCTCGAAAGAGGATCGGGCAGACTCTTCGACCACCCCTTTAAAAAGCTGATTGGAACGGGCGTAGGAAGCTTTGTGCTCTACCAACACATCCACTTTAATGGTCTCTCTATCACACAAATGCCAACCCCCTAAAAGGTCGACCTCTGCCCCTTCACCCTCAATAGCGGCAATAATAGACTCTTCGGTTTTGTCCACCTCCTGGGTCCAGCCGGCATGCAGAATCCTTGCAGATTTTTTCACAGTGTAGCGGCTCTTGAAAACCAGTTTTGTTTTTATATTTGAAACAGTAGCTCTTTGAAAAGAAGCACCCTCCTCCAAATACGCTGTAATTTCAAATTCCCCCTCACAATCGGGGATCACCAAGCAGCAAAGCTCGGCATTCTTTGAAAGATAAAACTCATATTTGCCCGGTAAAGTGATCTCCACAACTTCCTGTGAACGAAACTGCTTCGGGACAAAAATAAATTCGGCAGACTCTACTTCCCTATTTTTGAAATACAGGGGAAAAAGATGGACCGCCTCAGCGAAAGGATGACTCTCAAGACCTTCGGGAACGGTATTTTTAGCAACTGCCTTCATAGCCTTGCGCCTCAAGAATTTTAGCCAAATCACTGTTTCCGGAACGGACAATTTTACCGCTTTGCATCACATGGACAACATCGGGCTGCACAAAATCCAAAAGCCTCTGGTAGTGGGTAATCAAAATGATGCTTCGATCTTTAGCCCGCAACTTCTCAATCGCTTGCCCCACAGCTTTCAAGGCATCGATATCTAGCCCCGAATCGGTCTCGTCCAAAATAGCGAGGCTAGGCTCAAACAGGGCCATTTGAAGAATTTCACTCTTCTTTTTTTCCCCACCTGAAAAATTTGCATGCAGGTCCCTTTCAATCAATTTTGGATTGAATTTCACCAGATCCATTTTCTCCTCAAGCAACGTTTGAAAATCTTGATCGGAAATTCCGTCCAAACCCTTTTGCTTTCGATGCAAATTCAAAGACTCTTTTAAAAAGTTTTTTGTATTTAAACCTGCGATCTCCAAAGGGTACTGAAAACTTTTAAAAACCCCTTTCAAAGCCCTGATATTCGGCTCCATTCCCAAAAGATCCTCGTCCTTGAAGGTGATGGATCCACCTAAAATCTGATACGAGGGATGACCTGCTAAAACATTAGACAAACTGGACTTACCGGCACCATTAGGGCCCATAATTGCATGCACCTCGTTTGCCCCCACTTTAAGCGAAAGGCCGTTAAGGACTTTTTTGTCGTCTACAGATACCTCTAAATTGTCGATGATTAACATTATCCTACGGATCCTTCTAACTTGATCATTAATAACTTCTTTGCTTCCTGTGCGAATTCGAGGGGTAATTCTTGCATCACCTCTTTACAAAAACCGCTGACGACCATACTTATAGCCTCCTCCTTATCGAAGCCTCGCGACTGCAAATAAAACAGCATCTCCTCATTGAGCCTAGAGGTGCTCGCCTCGTGTTCTATCTCAGCAGTGGAGTTTGTCGATTCAATCGTTGGAAACGTGTGGGCCGAACATTTTGTATCCACCAGCATAGAATCGCACTGAGTGTAATTTCTTGCGTTTTTCGCCTTAGGAGCTACCATAACCAACCCTCTATAGGTATTCGAAGAACTGTCGGCAGAAATCCCCTTCGAGATGATTGTCGATTTTGTATTTTTACCTATGTGGATCATTTTCGTTCCGGTATCAGCCTGCATTTTTTTGTTTGTCAGAGCTACAGAATAGAATTCTCCTGTCGAGTGGTCTCCTATCAGAACGCAGCTGGGATATTTCCAGGTAATACTCGACCCAACTTCTACCTGAGTCCACGATATCTTAGAGTATGCACCCAGGCACTTTCCCCTTTTTGTCACAAAATTATAGACGCCTCCGTTCCCTTCTTCGTCTCCGGGGTACCAATTTTGCACAGTCGAGTATTTGATTTCGGCCCTTTCCATAGCAACCAGCTCCACTACAGCTGCATGCAACTGCTTTGAATCAAACGAGGGAGCGGTGCAACCCTCCAAGTAGCTTACATAGGAGCCCTCTTCGGCTATGATTAAAGTCCTCTCAAATTGACCGGTATTCTCCTCATTGATTCGAAAATAGGTAGACAGCTCCATTGGAGAACGGACCCCTTTGGGGACATACACAAAAGAGCCGTCACTGAAAACAGCTGCGTTCAAAGCGGCAAAATAGTTATCTTCGACCGGGACAACAGATCCGAGATACTTGCGCACAAGATCAGGATATTTTTGCACCGCTTCCGAAATAGAGCACAAAATTACACCCGCTTCCTCGAGTTTTTTCTTGAAGGTTGTCGCTATCGATACCGAATCGAAAACCAGATCCACTGCAACATTTGCTAATCTGTGTTGCTCTTCCATTGGGATCCCCAGCCTCTGGTATGTCTTTCGAATTTCCGGATCCAACTCCTCGATCGAGTCAAGCGTGGGCCTATTTTTCGGTTCGGCATAGTAGCTGATTTTTTGCAGATCAATAGGGTCAAAAGAAAGATTTGCCCAATTAGGGGGGGTCATTTCAAGAAATTTCTTGTATGCGTTCAGCCGAAATTCTAGCATGAACTCGGGCTCATTCTTTTTTTGGGAGATCCGACGGATCACCTCTTCGTTCAAGCCGATCTCAAAGACCTCGCTCTCAACGGCAGTTTTAAAACCAAATGGATAGTCACTCATCAGTGAAATATTTTACTCAACTCAAGCTATCCCTGTCAATCAATAGGGGGTATAAAAAAAATATTTTAAGATTTTGAGCCGGCTTTTGTGTTTTCTATATGGAGATTTGACAACCCATCAGCTCAAGTTTTACAAGATCTTCAGGGACATCGACCCCGTGGATTACTTCCGAGGTTTCAAACACCTCGATTGGAATTCCGTGGTATAAAGGGGTAAGCTGCTCTAAAGATTCCGCACTCTCCAAGCTCGATCTAGGCAACGTGGAAATTTTTTTTAACGCCTCCGGCGTATACGCATAGAGGCCAACGTGTCTGTAATAAACAGTATTGCTGGTATTGTCCCGGTCAAACGGGATGACAGACCTTGAAAAATAGAGCGCCTCTCCGCGCCAATTTGTAACAACTTTTACAATCTGAGGAGCATGGAGCTCCTCCGGCGTCTCTATTTTACGCTTCAATGTCCAGATCCGGCACCCTGCATCCCTTTCCCCTTTAAGAAGAGTTTGAAAAACTGTTTTGGTCAAAAGAGGCTCATCCGCCTGGACGTTCACAATCTTATCAGCCGTAGGCGCGCCGTTTTCTAAAGCCTCTATAATCCTCTCGGTTCCGTTTTGAGGGTTTTTGGAGGTGAGATAGAAAGGGGCATTGAAACTTTTTGCTAAATCGACGGTTACAGGATCGTCGGCTAATATGACGACAGCGTCGAATAAATCCGACTTTTTAGCATTTTCATAGGCCCACTGGAGCAAAGGCTTTCCGAGAAAATGTTTTAAAATTTTATTCTCAAATCGGGTGGATTTAAGTCTTGCAGGGATATAAGCTAACGTTTTCAACTGATTTTATCGATTTACCATTCGTTTCCGGGCTCGGGACTATTTTGTCCTCCGGGTGCATAGTATTCGGGTTTATTCGAGGGATCATATTTTCCACGGTTATTGGAATCCACCTCATCCTCGGACGAACCGCTTCCGGAGTACCCGTCGCAAGCCTTGCTGGACATTTTATTCGGATTTTGGCTATTTAGGCCAGATGTTTCATTTGAGGAGGGCTTGAGCTGCTGCTCCAAATCGTACCCCTCCTGGGTGGAATGGGATCCCGAGCCCTCTACATTACTTGGTTCTTGATTGTTTTGTTCTGCGTAATTCATCACAGCTTGATTTGGATCGACACCGTTCTGGATATCTTGTTTGACAGCCTGTTTTTGCTGAGGAGTCAATGTAGACCAGTACTGAGTCGCCTCATCATTCAACCCGGTCGGCGGAGTCGTATCAACGCTTAAGTCATTGTACTCGTCTTGGTCCTGGTTTTGAGACTGCTGCGCAACCATGAATGGTTTTTGAGAGTTGGCATGGTATGTTAAGCTCCCCTTAAGGGCAAGGATCCCTAAAAGAGTCAATAAAACTAGAGATAGTGTATAGCGCATACCAAGACCTTTTGATTCGAGCTGTTTCACTTATTCCTATCGTTAATTTTGTTTAAAATTGTAAAGAAAAAAGTACAAAGTGTATGAGGTTGGATATGCATAACTTTAAAAAACCTTTAGCCTGCAAGGGTTGTACCGAGCCGGCCGGCTTCACATTTAAAGAGATCAAGAAGGGAGAATCTACCTGCTATAGTTTATGCACAAAGTGCCCTTTTAGAGAAAAACTCCTCGATTTGAAAACGGAGGTACTCACATGCCCCAACTGCTCGAGGACGCAGCAAGAGGTCCAAACTTCGAAAACTGTCGGCTGCATCGATTGTTATACAACGTTCAAAGATACCTGCCAATCGCTTTTTCAATCTATGAACCTAAGCGAATTTTCACCCCATGCAAACTATTCGGAAGTAGACATTCAAGAACTCCGTTCCTCTTTGCAGGAGGCGATCGCAAAAGAGCTTTTTGAGGAGGCTGCGATGATCCGAGACAGACTAAAACAAATGACCTCAAATTCAGGTGGCCTATGATCTTACATTTTATCCGCAACCTGGACCAGATCCCCTTTGGTTCTTCCGAAGCCTCCCGGATCCTAAAAAAAGAGATTCCCGAAATTTTACAAGATGGAAAATGGCTGAAACGGATCGAAGAAGCAGAGGAAAAGAAACTCCTCCAGGCCTATTTTTTCCACGAGCCCTATAAAGCCCTCTTTTTTGACCCAAAAAGCAAGATTCTGATAGCTTTGGGTTCTTTTGATCATCTGCACGTTCTTTATGATGGGGAGTATCAGGAATTAAAACCGGTTTTATCGACTATTCACGCCAGGCTTCAGTTTGCCCATGACCCAAATTTCGGGTTTTTGACCACACGACTCCACCAGACAGGAACAGGATTCAAGGGAAAATTCTTTCACGCTTTGCATTACCCGCAAACCCACCCGAGCATTGAAGCCGTACCCTATGAGGGGGGCTATCTTTACCAAAATCATCTCTCAATAGGCTGCTTAGAATCGACATGGATCGAATCTTTGAAAAGCCTGGAGAATTCCATAAAAGAGCACATTGAAAAAATCAAGCATCAGCCAAGTTCGATTGCGCTAAAAATTTTTGGCAATCAATAAGTTTTCAATATAGTCTTTAAAATTAGGATTGAACCTTTTTAAAACTCTACAAAAAGCTCTTTTTTGCAAATTTAACCCGAAAAGAGCATGCTTGCAACTATGCATGCAGCTATTTTGTTGATCGGCGGAAAAAGCGAAAGGTTTTTAGACCCTTTCGTCCCCAAGCAATTCCAAAAATTGTCCGGAAAACGGGTCTTTGAGTATGCGCTTCATACCCTTTTGCAGTCCGGCGCCTTCTCCCAAATCTTATTGCCGTGCCATCTTGATTGGATAGAGGTATTGCGTCATGAGTTGATAGAATTCCAAGATAAAGTTGTAGTTTTTGAAGGGGGGAACACGAGGCAGCAGTCAGTGCAAAAAAGCCTTGAGCACCTGGATGATTCGATAAAAAACGTTCTGATTCACGACGGTGCAAGGCCCTTCTTAAGCCTTAAAATGATTGATGCCATCCTCGAGGCTCTTACTACTCACCCAGCAGCCGGCACCTATATTCCTTCTATGGATACAATCGGTGTTTGCCAAGAAAATTTCATCACGGAAATACCCGATCGGAAAAAAATGGTCCGAGGTCAAACGCCCCAAGGCTTTCATAAATCGCTACTATTGCAAGCGCATACTTTAGCTCAAGAAAGGGGGGTGCAAAATGCAACTTGCGACGTGCAACTTGCCCTGCAACTCAAGGCAAATGTCAAAAAAGTCGATGGGGAGGAGACGAATATCAAGATTACAACCCCTATCGATCTTACCATAGCCGAGCATCTTTTGAGACAAAAAACCCCTTCCAATCCGATAAAAACAGAACTTTTTGGAAAAAAAATAGCTTTGATAGGGGCTTCAGGGGGAATCGGGCAACATCTCCACCATGAGCTTACTCAGGAAGGTGCCGAGGTGATCCCCCTTTCGAGAACCTCCTCACCTTTTGCAATAGACCTCACAAACCCCGATTCGATCCAAAAGACTTCCCTTGAGATAAAAAAACAGTTTAACGAACTGGATGGCTGCGTTTTTTCTGCGGGCTGCCTTCACAGAGGATCTATTGAATCCATCTCCCAAAAAAAAGCGCTCGAAATGGTCCAAGTAAATTTTTTAAGCCTTATCCCCCTTTTGCAAAACCTCCCCCTAAAAAAAGGGGCGCTTTTTATCCTGATCGGTTCCTCCTCTTATTTCCGCGGAAGGAAAGAGATCGGTGTGTATTCAGCTACAAAGGCAGCCAGCATCAATTTACTTCAAAGCCTCCAGGAGGAGCGTCCAGATCTAAAAATACAAATTTATTGCCCTAAAAGAACCCTTACCCCGATGAGGATAAAGAGCTTTCCCGAGGAGGATCCTGCATCGCTTCAACCCCCGAGCAAAGTCGCGAAATCTATCTTAAACCAAGTAAAGGGATATTTTTGTACAGGTGAGGTCTTGAGTGTCCTCTAGAAAATAAAAAAACCCCTTCCTATTCCAAAGGAAGCTGAAAATAGGAGAGGGGCAAATTAACACAACTTCTTGTAAAATTTGAGACATGTTGGACTCGAACCAACGACCCTCTCATTAAAAGTGAGATGCTCTACCAACTGAGCTAATGTCTCGGTATATTGACCCTTCGGGGATTCGAACCCCGGTTGCAAGGATGAAAACCTTGTGTCCTAGGCCTCTAGACGAAAGGGCCGCGCTAGTGATGGTACTACTATAGCAACACCGGCTATTTTTTCGCAAATATTTTCAAACTTCTTGCAGTTCCTTCTCTTTCTCAGCTAGGGCAGCATCAATTTCCTTGATAGCCTGGTCGGTCATCTCCTGGGCTTTTTTCTCCCCTTTTTTCTGCAAATCCTCAGTGATCTCATTTTGAGATTTCTGCTTTTTAAGAAAGTCGATCATCTCTTTGCGATGTTGCCTGACAGAAATTTTTGCCTCTTCGGCTTTTTTAGATGCAAGCTTCAACGTCTCTTGTCGTGTCTCTTTAGATGGGGAAGAAAAATTCACTCTAACTTGCCCTTTTTCGATGATTACCTGGGCATAGCTGGAGGACTCCTCTATTGCTTTGGATACCGCCTGAGCCATCGACGGGTCATAAAGGACGATCAAAATCTGACGATCATGACAAGAAATCTGTCCGCAAGATTTCAACGGTTTAAAAGCTCCCATCATATCCACTTTCACGTGATCTAGTGTTTGTGCCGTGATCCTGCCGGAGCGCAATTTTTTCAGCTCTGTTTTAAAGTGTTCGATCGTTTCGCTATTTTTCTTTTTTAGATCCATAAATATGTGTGCCTAAAGTTTCGTCTTTGAGAATTTGATCCAATAGATCAAAGGAAAAAACACGGATTGGGACCGGATGCTCCTTCAATAAAACAAACGCCGTCTGATCCATCACCTTTAAATCCTTTTCTATCGCCTCTTGATATGTGAGTTGTAAAAATCTATTTGCAGCCGCATGTTTTTTCGGGTCTTTGTCGTATACACCGTCTACATTTGTAGCTTTTAAAATCTGATCCGCATCCAAATCTATAGCATAAAATGCGGCTGCGGAATCGGTAGAAAAATAGGGAAGGCCTGTGCCATAAGCCAAAAAGGCTACACCCCCACCATTCAACCACATATCCACTTCAGATCTTTGATAAAGAACCTCCGCAGCAATTGGCTTCGCTGTAAAAACCCTTCCCATTCCTTTTAAATAACTGCTGACAACTTTAGCATTCATCACAGTTGCCAACATCCCCACTTCATCAGCTAAACCTCTAAAAATCGAAGAGCCGGCATCTCTGCCGCGGTACAGATTTCCTGCACCAAGGACAACAGCCAGCTCAGCGTGCTTTGAAAGCTCGATTAGAGTGTTTGCTAAAGAAGCAGCTTTACCTTCAGAGATCATCGGAGAAAGAATTTCTCCGGAGATCTTTAGGACAAAGCGCCTTTTTTGCATGCAATTAAACCCCGACTTGTACCCGAACAAAAGAGGAGATAATCGTTAGATCACCCGCTCCAAGCTCCTTACCTTTTTTACGCACATACTCTTCAATTGTCAAGGACTCATCTTTGATGAACTTTTGCTTTTTCAAACAAACCTCAGCAAAGTAGGTGTTCTTTTTACCCTCGATAATTTTTTGCACCACGTTTTCCGGTTTCCCATGAATTTGCGCGCGAGCAATCTCTTCCTCTTTGGAAATGATCTCACTTGGCACATCTTCGGGATCTAGGTATTGCGGGTGGGCGGCTGCACTATGCATCGCAACTTCTTTGGCAACATCTCCCATATGGGCGCCTTTAATATCTACAACACAAACGATTTTTCCATCGCCGTGGACATAGATACCATAAGAATGCCCCTCTTTTTTCTCAAAAAGGGTGTAGCGATTGACTACGATGTTTTCCCCGATTTTTCCAACCAAAGCGGCTCTTCTATCTTCGCAAAGTTCACGAAGAGCTTCTAGAGTCTTTGGATGGTTGTGCAAAGCGAGCTCTGTTACCGACTGGGCAAAATCACGGTAATCATCATTACGTACCACGAAATCCGTTTCACAATTGACTTCAACAACTGCGATCCTGTGAGAGTCGTCGGCTACTCGAATCACACCCTCTTTTGCTTCACGAGTGGCTTTTTTGGCCGCTTGAGCCAAACCTCTCTTGCGCAAATGCTCCAATGCAAGGTCAAAATTTCCGCCGGCTTCGTCCAAAGCCTTTTTGCAATCTTGCATTCCAACTCCGCTCACCTCACGCAGGCGAACAACATCTTTTGCAGAAACTACGCTCATTTTGCTACCTCAGCTACTGCCTCTCTACGAGGACGACGTGGTCTATCAGATTTTTTAGCTTCGCGCTCTTTTTCAAACCCTTCGCCTTTCTCCGCTTTTTCAGAATTGTCTTCGCGTTGATGCGGAGCCGCCTCTTCTTTTGCAACTTTGATCGCGCCGGAAAGGGCATCAAGGATCACTTTAACGCTTTTTTGCGCATCGTCGTTTGCAGGGATCACATAATCGATCAAAGAAGGATCGCAGTTTGTGTCCACAATTGCCATTACGGGAATGTTTAGTTTCTTAGCTTCTAATACCGCAATATCCTCTTTGCTTGGATCTACTACAATCATCAGGCCGGGAGCTCTACGCATCCCACGGATACCGGAAAGGTTACGACTCAATTTAACTTGATCTTTTCCGAGAAGGAGTCGCTCTTTTTTCGTGTATTCGCTGCCTTCAGAAGCAAGTTTTTTTTCCAGGCTTTCCAGTTTTTTTACCGACTTACGAATCGTTGCGAGGTTCGTAAGCATCCCGCCCAACCAGCGCTCGGATACATAAAACTCTTGGCAAGCTTCCGCTGTCTCTTTTACGACGTCTTTGGCTTGTTTTTTTGTCCCAACGAAAAGGACACTTTTGTGTTTGGAAACAATCGCTTTTGCCGCCTCTATTGCTTTTTTAAGCTGATGTACGGTTTTGGAAAGGTCGATGATGTGGATGCCGTTCTCTTCAGAGAAGATAAAACGTTTCATTTTTGGGTTCCAACGACGCGTTTGATGTCCAAAATGGGCACCCGCCTCGATGAGCTCCTTGATTGTTGGCTCTTTATGGCTCAAAATAACTCCTTAGCATTCCCCTCTCCGGACGCCTTCCCGGGCGATAGGGTTCGTTTATGCCAAAGTCACATCAAAATTTTGTTTTTACTTTAGAGGAATTCTATCGCTTGTAAAAACGATGGACCGGCCGGCTGGGGGAAGCATAGCAGATTCATATGATTTTTTAAAGAGGAAAGAGCAGATTGGTTTTATACAGAATAGAAAAAGCGCCCAGTCGGAATCGAACCGACACTAACAGCTTGGAAGGCTGTAGTTCTACCTTTAAACTATGAGCGCTTATAAGGTACCTAAAGTATTCCAGATCTGTACATTTTTTGAAAAGTGAAAAGATTGAGCCTGTATTTTGAAAAAAAGTCTATAATGTCGTAGTTTTTAGAGCGCTTTACTAAAAGATGTGCGGCTCAAACAAAAAAATTAAAAATAGAACCTTCTAAATTTTAAAAGATACGCCATTCCCAAAAAAACTTTTTTTTAGGAGACTGTCTAGATGCGCAATCGCTCCATAAACCACACCCTTTTTGCACTGCTTATTTTTGCAACCGCTTTTTTTGTCCTTTTTTGCCGCGTCGCTTATCTCACCCTATGGATGCACGATTCGTATTTGGAGCAATCGAAGGGGCCCAGGGAGCTTTCGATCCACCTGGAACCTGACAGGGGGACGATTCGGGATTGTAATAACCGCCCCCTTGTCATCAACCGCATTGCCTATGAGATAGGGATCACTTTTGATAAAATTGCACTTTTACCTCGCGTGTCTGTACGAAACGGTAAAAAAACCTTTCCTAGAAAAGAGTATATCCAGACCCTTTCTGTTTTTTTAGCCAAAAAACTTCAGGTCGACAGACAGTCGATCGAGGATATGATCTTTTCAAAAGCGGCCCTGTTTCCCAACACTTTTTTTCCTCTGAAGCAGGATGTGGAAGAGGGGCTGTTTTACCTCTTAAAAATGGAGGAGAAAAACTGGCCCGGGCTCGACGTAAGGATCCGCTCGAAGCGCCACTACCCGCAAGGACCGGTAGGGTTGAACGTTCTGGGCCTTTTAGGTCCGATCCAGAGTACGCAGATGGCTAAGTTACAGCATGAATTAGAGGTATTGAGATCGTTTCTAAACAAAAGAAAAGAAGGGATAGCCACTCCGTTACCTGTCGGTTTTTTTTCATTTCACAAAGCTTTAGACCGTTATCAGGAGCTTCAAAAGCTCAGCTACCGGCTCCATTCTTTTGTAGGCCGGGGAGGAGTTGAGGAGGTTTACGACAACCATCTGCGCGGATTTCCCGGAAAAGAGCGCTTTGAAGTGGATGTAAAAGGGCGATTTTTAAGGAAACTCCCCGAGTCTGTCGACCCGCTACCGGGGAAACGGCTCCTTTTAACTATAGACTTGGAACTCCAAAAGCACGCAGAAGAGCTCTTAATCCAAAATGAAAAAGAGCGTGACGACCAGTTCAAACTTTTGAGCAAGGACCACAGCAAAATTGCAGCCCCGTTCATCAAAGGGGGTGCTATTGTTGTTTTAGATCCTAAAACTTCCGCAGTCTTGTCCCTTGCCTCCTACCCTCGGATGCATCCCGGCATGGATCCACAAATGTGGCTGGAGTCGCCCGATCACATACTAGAAATTTTTGATGGTGCAAAGCCCCTGTTGAAAGAGCGGCTGGACCCCAGCACAAAACAGCCCTTTTTTGAGACCTCCTATTTGACCTACGAGATGTTTTTGGACCAGATTTTATCAACCGACTGCCAGGTAAAAAGATCTCTCTCAAAACTCAAAACAGTTGGAAAAATGCTTTTCTTACAACAGGCGATCATGACTTTGTTGCACCATTTCCAACAACAATCGGTGCAAGCTCTATTAGATGGCCTCTTCAACCCCGATCCTCACCAAGTCCATTTTAATGTTCCGGAAGAGTTCTTTTATGAACAACAATTCCTTTCCCCTCTATTCTCAAACATCCGCCATTCGAAAGACCGGCTGTTGCTGTATGATCTTTGCCATCTTTTTGCCCCGCTGGAAAACTTTAGCGATTCTCTTAAGATAGCGCTGACCGATGAGCCAGTAGAACATTTTGTGGCTTTGTGCCAACAAATTCGAAAACTTGAAAAAGGGGTCAAAAAGCAAAGTCGCCTTCTGTTCAAAACCACCTACATGCCCGTTTTCAGAAAAAATTATTTCCCCTCCTTTCTACAACAAATCCGCAAAAACGGTGGAAAGCTCCCCTATTTGGACTATTTAAAGCCCAAAGAGGAGGAGTTCTTTGAGACTTTTTACGAGAGAAACCGCCCCCTTCTCATCTCCTCTGCACTCTTGGGAGCAAATATCGCACCTCTATTTGATCCCAAATATCGGTTGTGTGAAGAGCTCTCCAAAATCCCTTCTGTCCCTCAAATTCAAAAAAGATTGCAAGATTTTCCAGCCCATCTGATACAGAATTTGGTGCAGGTTGTACGAACAAGCAAAATGCTGAACGGACATGAGAAGCAGCTTGCCCAGGGATTTTACCCAAGGCATGGTTTCGGTTTTTTTCGCTCTTTTGCGTATCAGGAATCGGCCCCTTTGGGATCGATTTTTAAAATCGTTTCAGGGTATGCGGGGCTTAAAAGACATTTGGAAAAAGAGCTCGATTTCACCAAACCTTTTGATCCGAATCCCCTTACTATACGCGATGAAGGGCCAAGGGGAGATCCTCTGGATCCGAAAAACATCCTCGGGTTTTTGCAAGACGGCACTCCAATCACCAGAAATTTTCGCGGCGGCCGTTTGCCCAGAAGCGACCATCCGATTGGTAAATGCGATCTTGAAAGAGCCATAGAGCAATCCTCCAACATCTATTTTTCTTTACTGGCCGAGGGGGCAAATGAAGAGCTTTTGAGCGCTTCAAAATCTATGGGTCTAGGTTCAAGAACCGGGATCGATTTGCCTATGGAAATCGGCGGTACCCTCCCTTTTGACCTAAGCTATAACAAAACGGGTTTATACGCTTTTGCCATCGGCCAACACCTGCTCACAGTCACCCCGCTGCAAGTCGCAAATTTGCTCGGAGCGTTAGTTAACGAGGGGCAAGTGAAAAAGCCCCGTGTTGCCAAAGCCCTTTTAGGCGCCTATACCCCTCAGCAAACAACTTTGAAAAGATTTGAACAGTATTTTGCACCGTTCCACCTGCAACCTGCCCTATTTTCAAAAACTCTGAACCATAGTCTGGCCCCGTTTGTTCTCCCGTTTGAATCGCAAACGGTGCGCGCATTTGCATTCCCCAAAGAGCTCTCTTATCCGCTTCTCAAAGGGATGCACAAAGTTTTGAATGGGGAGCGAGGTGGCGCAAGACCCGAAGCGATCCGCACCTATTTTCGCCATCCAGAAATGAAAAAAGATTATAACAAGCTGCGCCCTTACCTTATTGGCAAAACTGCAACAGCTCAGATAAGCTACCGCCCCTTTTTAGATAAGGAGGGAGACTCTGCACTTGTCAAGCACACTTGGTTTGCTCTGGTACACTACGATGAAAATGCCCCTATGTTTGAAAATCCGGACCTTGTTGTTGTCGTGTACTTGCGGTTTGGAGATTATGGGAAAGAGGCGTTGCCCTTGGCTGTAGAGATGACCAAAAAATTTTTGGACCTAAAAGAAAAATCCAAAACCGACCAAGTTTTCAACTCTTAAAATTTCAAAAAAGGCTAGATTTTTTCCAGAATATCGGTCGCGATCGGGAATGGGGATGAACAGGAGTCCACAGCTTTCAAAAGGCGATGGGCCGCAAGGACTGCCGACTCCAGGTAATCTCCTGTCTTTATCAGGTAAGCAGCCATGATCCCGCCCAGTATATCTCCAGCCCCTGCCGTCGCTAATCGGGGTTCTGCCTCAAGGATCACATAAGGCTTGGGTTGTATTGGCTCAAAGATCCAAGTTGGCGCCCCTTTTTCAAAAAGGACAAATCCCTCTTTTTTTGAATTGCGCAAGTGACGCATCTCCGATTCGTTCGGGGTGACCATTGCAAACGGCTTTTTCACCCTGTTTACATAGATAGGGATGGCACCTGCATCCACTATCAACGGTTTCGGATGATCCATGAGGTAGTCGAAAATCGCATCGATAAGCTCTTTTTTTGTCTCGGCCAACCCTGGACCTATGACAATAGCATCCAACTTCGGCGCCCATAATCTGAACGCATCGATTGTCTGCTCAGAAAACACCGCCTCGACAAGTGGCAGATGAAAATCCTCGTCGCAAAAAAGGCGCACCATTCCGGCCCCGGCCCTAAGAGCAGCCTTGGCGCATAAATACGCAGATCCCTCCATCCCCTTTGAACCCGCTAGGATGCCTACATATCCTCGGTCATATTTGTGGACGACTTTTGGCATTTCGGGTTCCACCAAGGCGGACAACCGGACAACGCGACACACCTCTTCCATCTGATCGAAATAAGATTGCTGTAGACCAAAACCGACTAATTCTATTGTTTTGTATGCTTTGTAGCCTGCTCCCACTACATGACCTAATTTGTAGGTCCCAATCGCCACACAATGGGATGCTTGGATATGGTATACACTTGCATAACCGGTGCTGCCATGAATACCCGAAGGGATATCCACCGCGATGATTGGTAAACCACACCCGTTGGCGGCCATGACAAGGCGTGCCTCATCACCTAAAATTTCTCCATGAAATCCTATACCGTAAAGGGCGTCAAGGATCACGCCTCCCCGATCTAAGTGGTCAACCCCTTGGTGGATTTCATACCCAAGCTCTTTAAGAAAATGGATTGCCTGCGTCCCATCCTTGCCGTTATTCCCCTTGCCTATCAAACAATGGACAATGGGCAAAATAGAATGTTTTTTGATGAAACGGTCCACAGCCGAGGCTACCGCTTCGCCGGCTTTCTGATTAAAGACATGCGGATTATTACCGGCTCCGATAGCTAAATCTTCAATACGACGCTCCTCTTCAGAGGAGACAACTTTATCAAAAGGGATTTCGTAGGGGTTCAAAAAATCTTCCGGGCTTCTTGTTTTGCACCATACCCTTCATATAAAATCTTGTAAACGATTTGGGCAATAGGCAATTGAATGACGCTATGGATGGCCTTTGCAGCAAATGCCCCCTCTACCACCATACCGACACTTCCCCTCGCCTCCTCAGGAGACATGCCGCGAGCTATGTTCAACCCGCACTGGAAGTTGCGACTTTTTTCGGATGAACAGGTCAATATAAGATCCGCCAAACCGGAGTACCCCTCAATGCTAGAGGGATCAAACCCTCTAAACTTAAGAAACTCTTTCATCTCATGGTAGCCCTTCGTGATCAAGGCCGCCCTAGCATTTTTTCCGTAGTTAAGCCCCTCAAGCAACCCGCATAAAATTGCGTAGATATTTTTCATCGCACCGCCGAGCATACAGGGTATCGGATGATCCGATTCCTCTGTAAAGAAAAAATCATTGTTGAAAATCCGGATAATCATAGCGCGTAATTTCGGATCCAGACAGGCGATAGTTGCGCACGTAGTTTTTTTATCCAAAACCTCGTCAGCAAAGGTCGCTCCGCTTAAAACGGCAACTCCATCCAACCCAATCTCTTTAGCTATTTCATATAGAGTTTGCCCTTTATGATTGATCCCTTTAGATGTAATCAATATCGGAATCTGACAATTGAGCTCTTTTAAGGCCCGCACAACCGGCTCAAATCCTTGCGAAGTGACCGATTCTATCAACAGGTCTGCATTTTCTATAGCTTTATGTAAATGCTCATCGATAGAGATGGGATTCCCCAACTCTACGACAGGAAACCTCGGGTGTTTTTTATGAGTCCGTATCGATTCTATCACCTCTTTTTCGATGGAGTACATCTGCACATCCACATTTTTCAGCGCCTGCGAAAGGGCAAACGCCCAAGCTCCACTCCCTAAAATCGTCACTCTTTTGATCATGATAAAACCCTTAATGCATCTTCCAAGCTATCTGCCCCCACATCCCTTTTGATTGGTAAAAAATGGGTGCTGCGATCCACTTTCACTACCTCGAAGTTTCGAGCAAGGGGAAAAAAATCAAATACAAATTTTTCCTGTTTTACTACTTCTACCCCCCGTTGCACCTTTTTAATTTTATGCACTTTAACCAAAGGGTCCATACGGGCAGCCCTTTCAAAGAAAGAAAGGGCTGCTGAAAAAATTCCGGCATAGGCTAGCCCCTCAGAATTTTTAAAAGAGGTGTACTCCTTTACGCTCAATTTATCGTCCGTGAAAATCGTCCCTACAGACTCGTTTTCAGATTTTTTTTCTACAGCTAAAACCACAAGTTCCGCATTTTGATGCAGTCCCCAAAACCCGGGTTGCACCAATGGGTTGTCAACAGGACAAACCACAATCCTTTCCACCCCCCTTTCCCGGAATGTCTGGAGCACTCCCGATTCGGCAAAAGCCCTGAATAAATCTCCATTTCCCATCGGGCTCAAGGTGTCGACCCCCAAAACAGGGGCCGATTTTTGATTGAAAAAAAGAAATCTTTTATTTTGCAAACCTAGATCCTCTACATGCTCTTTTATCTGCTCGTGATTCTTGATCGAAGTCATGATTGCGACATCTTCAGGGCATTTTTTTAAAATTCTTTCCAACAAGGACGCACCGTGGATCTTAACTAGACCTTTCGGGATATCTAGTCGAAGACGGGTGGCATCCCCAGCCGCCAAAATCACAACACCATATTTCTTCATAAAAAATAAAAAAGAATCTTTTATACACTACTTTCAAAAAAGGTATCCGGTCCAACCTATCAGTCTAAAACCGGATTAGGTTTGCAATTATGTCTTTTTTACCGTTTTTTTTCCTTGAATATCCTTAAAGGGGGAGAAGTACTACAAGGAGAAAATTGCATAGTAGAGAAGAAAAATGTTTCGTCAGCCACTTTAGAAAGCTTATGTTTTTCTTTTCATCTCTTTAGCTCGCCAAACAACTCAAAAAAGGGGTATATTCAAAAACCCCTTTAGGGAGCAAAAAACAACCATGCCGTTTTTGAGCCTTTTCATTTCTCTACTTATTACTTTCATTTGGGGTCTAAATTTTGTCGTTATTAAATTTTGCCTTTTAGAAACAAAGCCCCTTACTTTGTGCTTTTTACGCTTTTTTCTCACTAGCATTCCACTTGTGCTTTTCACCAAAAGACCAAAAACGCATTTTTCTCTTTTGCTTTTGTATGGCGTCGTGGTGTTTGTTATCCAGTTCGGGCTACTTTTTCTGGGCCTCTATTTAGGGATGCCTGCAGGACTCTCCTCTCTCATTCTGCAGGTACAAGTTTTTTTCAGCCTTTTCATCGGGATGTATGTGTTTGAAGAGAAAATCCGCTTATGGAACTGGATCGGCTGCATGATCTCTTTTTTAGGGATTGGAACGGTCATATGGAATCTGGACTCCAGTATCTCCTATGGGGGATTGTTATGCATCTTGGGTACTGCAGCCTGTTCAAGCTTGGGCAACCTGATCACAAAAAAAGTAGGTCAAGTCAACAGTTTTTCTCTTGTTGCATGGGGCAGTTGCATCGCTTGGCCTATTTTGCTTGCTTTATCCCTTGCAATAGAGGGGCCGACTGTTTTTATCGACACTCTATTCAACACACAAATAGATTTTTGGATTGGCGCCGCTTATATTACCTACCTTGCGACTCTGTTCGCCTACGGAGCCTGGTCTTGGCTTGTGCACAACAACCCTCTAAAGGCGGTCACCCCCTTCACTCTATTGACCCCCATATTTGCCCTGTTTGGAGGAACCATTTTTTTAGACGAACCTTTGCCCATTTGGAAACTCTTAGCTACAATCCTGGTTTTAACCGGACTTGCCATCAACCTGTTTGGACACTATCTTCTGCACCCCTCACCGCTGAGGGAATAAAACTTTATTTTTTTATTTAAAAATTGACCTATTTTATTTGGCTCCTTTAGACTTTTTTTATGAGGGCATCTATTGTCTTCAAAAAAAGAAATGCTATAGCCTTGTGCTATAAAGTCTTGCACCTTTTAAAAAAAAAGGGGGTACCATGGCATACATGACCTTAATCTTTCTCGGCGCGTTGAGTCTATCTGTTTTAATCCTAATAAAGCTTTATCAACGCTGCCCCTCGAATAAAATTCTTGTTGTCTACGGACGTGTCGGATTTGGGAAAACGATTCAATGCCATCACGGCGGTGGGCGGATTGTCTGGCCTTTGATCCAGGGATATGCATTTTTAGATCTCACACCGAAAACAATCCACATCTCACTAAAAGGGGCCTTGTCGCAGCAAAACATCCGTGTGAACATCCCAAGCACTTTTACTGTTGCATTGGGAATCAGCCCCGAAATTATGCAAAATGCGGCTGTCCGGCTCCTAGATTTAGACGCGCGCAGTATTGAAATGATGGCGACAGAAATCATCACAGGCCAGCTACGTCTCACAATCGCTTCTTTAAGGATCGAGGAAATCAATCAGGATCGTGAGCGGTTCCTAGAGGCAATCAAAGACAATATCGAGGAGGAGCTACATAAAATAGGCCTTACCTTGCTCAACGTGAACATTACCGACATCACCGACGAGTCGGAGTATATCGACAGCATCGGAAAAAAGGCCTCCTCCACGGCGGTGAATCAGGCAAAAGTTGATGTTGCGGAGCAGGAAAAACAGGGAGAAGTTGGAAAGGCGTCCCAAGAAAGAGATTGCAGAATTCTCGTAGCAAGCTACAACGCCGATGCGGTGCGTGGAGAAAATGAGTCGAGAGCTGAAATCGCAACCACAGATGCGCTGCTGGCGGAAAAAGAGGCCGATGCAAAACGGAGAAGCCAGGTTGCCATGCAACAAGCTGAAGCGGAGATCCAAAAAGCCAAAACGCTTTCCAATACGCATAGATTAGAGGCTGAGCAAATTGTTCCTCAACAGATCGAAAAGCGCAAAATTGAAATTGAGGCCCAAGCAGAAGCAGAGAGAAAAATTCTGATTGCCAAGGGAGAAGCCGAGGCTATCCTCCTGATCAAAGAGGCGGAAGCACTGGGAATTCAGAAAATTTTGGATGCAAAAGCCCAAGGGTATAAGTTGCTTATCGACGCCTGCAACCAAGACGCACAGAGTGCATCTACTTTGCTTTTGATGGAAAAACTTGAAACGATGGTTTCCTTGCAAACAGAGGCGCTCAAAAACATCAAAATTGATAAAATTACCGTTTGGGATTCTGGGAACCAGGGGGAAAGTCAGAAATCGACCACCTCCAATTTCCTGAGCCAGTTTGTCAAGTCATTACCCCCGCTTCACGACGTTGCCAACATGGCAGGCCTGAAGATGCCCGAATATCTTGGCACTGTTCAAAACCCTAAAAAGATTGAAAAAGGGGAATTCCAGCTCCAATAAATTTCAACACTACTTGAAATTCGGATGTACTTAAAAAAACCTCTATCCCCGTGGGAAGCTTTTCTCACTGGAGGTAGAGTTTTTTTATGTCTCGATCTTATGTCTTTTAAGTAGCGGTTAAAAGACTATAAAAGCATTCAACCCCGTTTTTCACTGAAACTTACAACCGCAACGCCTGCAAATTCTTTTATTTCCCGTCCCAAGGGCATCGCCTTTAAAAGGATATGTTGCAAATTTGATTTGGGATTTGCCTCGATCGCTTCTTCAAAAAGCTCGATCGGGTACATCTCAAAAAACGGCTTTGTGCCCATCACCAAAGTATCTCTCCCTCTCAAAGGGCAACAGGTGATCTTGGGTTTTGCACTGATTGGCCATAAGGACTTGTCTAACTTGGAGCAGGAGTTATAGGCAACCAATCCAAGCGCCCTGGAATGGGGCACCCCCTCCTTAGCATTTGGCCATCGGTACTCGCCTGAGAAAGGAATATAGCAATCTGTTCTTGTCTTGTGGAGCACCTTCAATGCTCGATCCAATCGGATGATATCTCTTTTTGAGGAAAAATTCCTTGTATTGCTCAACGAAATCAATCCTCTTTGAGCTCCCTTGTTGATCAAGTAGGCACGCGAGTTCCCTAATGTAGCTGTGTAGACCATTGCAGTCTCATGATCAATGATAGATACAACCCCATTTGCACCTATCGCCTCATAGCCTTTTAGAGACAAAACATTCGCCTCCAACTCGTGAAAAGCACGGATTAAAACCTCTTTTGGGCTCAACCCCGCATGGACTAACGGGGGGATTATGGCCTGGATCCTCACTTGCAAAAAATCTGCGATATCTTTGCTGAAAATCCCTTCAAACAGGGCGAATGCAGTGATGGGATTGGCTTGGTCTATGCGCTGATCCACCTGTTTTAATTCCGTCTTATTGGATTCTTTGAAGATATAACACTCTTTACACACCACCCCATTGGTTGCTCGGGAGATATCTGCACGGATACGCCTTTCAAAATCTTGAATACCTGTTGCTCCTTCCCTCTCGACGAAAGCCTTGAACAGGTTTTTCAGAAGCTTTTCTCTATCCCCAATTGCGATTCTCTCTTTAGAAAAAACAGACGCTCCACCCCGTCTTGAAACACAGCCCAGTCCAAAAAATTCACTGATGCTATCAAAGAAACTCTTCTCAGGTTCTTCAGGGACTCTTCTTGCACCGCTACAAAAATCAAAGAATGAAGAGCCTGCCTCGGATGCTCCTCTTGTTGGATTAGTACTCATAGTATTTACTCCATATTACTATTTCTCACAACATAACAGAGCAGATATATATAAGTAAAATTTTAACTTTGCATTAAGCGAGAAAGTGGCTCCTTAACATTGTGTAAATAGTTTTTTTAATTTTTTCACAAGCTGTGCACCCATTAGAAAAGATTGTGCGATAACGTAAACCTCCTTCATAGTCTTTTAAATTAGGATTGAACATTTTTTCGTTAAGATTATCTTTATCTTTTTGCCAGCCTGCTTAGGCGTGGCTAAAGCCAACAAAAAATCTGGAGCCATCTTTTAGAAAAAAGGTTCAATCCTAATTTAAAAGACTATAATCTCAAAACAATAATCATGATGAGGGCGTATGAAAAAAATCATCCTTGGATTTGATCCAGGAACGGAAAAAGCGGGCTGGGCGCTTTTGGAGGCCGATGGTTTAAAAATCTCTCTTCTTCAGTTTGGGCATATTGCAATCCGACCCAGCATGCCGCTGCAAAAAAGGCTCGGGCTGCTTTACCGCGAAGCTTCTCAAATCATAGAAGTCCACAAGCCTATGCAAATTGCAATAGAAGGACAATTTGTCGGGATCAATCCAAAAGCTGCGATGGCTATAGCGATGTCTAGAGGGGTGCTTCTTGCCCTTGCCGACCACCACGGTGTAGAAGCATTCGAGTACTCCCCTTCAGAGGCAAAAAGGGGGATCACAGGTAGAGGAAACGCCACAAAAGAGGAGGTGCAGAAGATGTGCAAACTACTATTTCGGCAAAATTTTGAAGAACCTTTTGATGCAACGGACGCTATTGCCTTGGCCTATTGCCACTTAAACCGCCTGAAAGCGAGAATTGTATGATTGAATATTTAGAAGGAAAATTAATCGACCTCACCACGGTAAAAGCAACAGTCCTTGTATCCGGAATCGGTTATGGGATACACATTACTTTGACTACATTTGACCGGATTTGTCACCTTCAGGGTCAAAATATCATTTTTCATACCACCCAAATTTTTCGCGAAGACTCCAACCGCTTATTTGGATTTATGGATAAAGGAGAAAAAAGACTTTTTGAAACTTTGCACCCCTCAATCGGCCCTAAAACCACACTATCCCTCTTGGGACATCTCACCCAGGATATCCTCCAACAAGCGATTGAATACGGCGAAGTCGAGACTCTTATTAAGGTCCCCGGAATTGGCAAAAAATCGGCCGAGCGGATCATTGTGGAACTTAAAGGGAAATTGCAAAATGTCCCGATGGAAAAAACCGACCATGAGGATGCCGTTCAGGCGTTGATTCATATCGGGTACACCTCTACAGAGGCCAGAAAGAAGGTTTTGTCTGCAAAAGAGACCCTTTCAAAAAATGCACCCCTGCAGGAACTTTTGAAAGTTGCTCTCAAGACGAAGATATGATAAAATTCTTCTCTTATGAGCGAAAAAAAGACTATTACGGCGATTGCGACCCCTCCGGGAGACGGCGGAGTGGGGATTATCCGCTTAAGTGGCCCAAACGCTGTGCTTGTCGCAAGCAAAGTTGTCCTTTTTGACCTCAAAAAAGGGGATACCCATAAAGTATATTTTACTAAGGCCGTCGATTGTAACGGGGAGGTCCTGGACGAGGTATTGATTTTTAAGATGTGTTCTCCCCGCTCCTTTACCGGGGAAGATGTTGTTGAAATCCAATGCCACGGTGGCCAGCTTATCTGTAAAAAAATTCTTGAATCTACCCTTGATGCAGGAGCGGTTCCGGCCTTGCCCGGAGAATTCACCCTAAGAGCTTTCATGAACGGCAAAATCGATCTTGCAAAAGCCGAATCGATCCAGATGTTGATCCATGCAAAAAACAGCAGCGCTCTAATGGTTGCAAAAAATCAGCTTGAAGGGCATCTGTCTGAAAAAATTCTTCACCTTCAAGAACAATTATTTTACCTTGCAGCTGTCATGGAAGCATCGGTAGATTATCCTGAGGAGGGGCTTGAGTTTTTATCAAACGAAGAGTACCTAGATCAGCTTGGCTCTGTGATCAAATCTCTGAAGCGCCTTCGGGATTCATTTTTTACGGGGAGCACTCTAAATACATCCACAAAACTTTGTCTTTTAGGGGCCCCAAACGTCGGAAAATCCTCATTGCTGAATGCCCTTATGCAAAAAGAGCGGGCGATAGTCACCCCGATCGCAGGGACAACACGAGATTTAATTGAGGGTGAAATCCAACTTTTTGGGCACCATTTCACTTTAATAGACACAGCCGGGATCAGGCAAACCGATGAGGTCATTGAACAAGAGGGGATCCGTCGCTCCCTATCCGCTAAAGACTCGAGCGACCTTGTCCTTTTTATTCTCGACGGTTCGCGCCCTAGGACTCTAATCGAAACAGAGCTCCTCAACAAGACAGATCCTGCAAAAACAATAGTCGTCACAAACAAATCCGATCTTATGCACCCCGGCTCGGAGCCGAAAGGGGTGCTCGTGTCTGCAAAAAATCTTTCAGGCATCGATCTTCTGCAAAAACTATTAGTGGACTGGATAGAAAATCAGAATGGCAAACTTTCAAAAGACGAGGTCATCTTAGTCCAAAAGCGCCACTTCGAAGCTGTCGAAACTGCTCTGGATTTTCTTGATACAGTGTATCTGGGCCTTGAAGCCGGAATTGGGGGGGAGCTTTTGGTGATGGATATCAAGGCAGCCATCCACTCGCTGGCAACCATCATCGGACGGAATGTAACCGAGGAGGTTCTGAACCAGATCTTTAGCCATTTTTGTGTTGGAAAGTAGCTTTTTATGCGAAGAATCGACAAAGCTAAGGCGCTTTTACAACTTTTGGATGCCACCTACCCAAAGGTGGATGTCCCGTTAAAACACAAGTGCCCGTTCACTCTCCTTGTTGCAGTCCTTTTATCCCAACAAAGCACCGATAAAAAGGTCAACGAGATCACCCCTCTCCTTTTTGAAGAAGCTGACACTCCTGAGAAAATGGTCTCTTTAGGCGTTTTAGAAGTGCAAAAAATTATCCGCCCAATCGGATTGGCGCCCCAAAAAGCTAAAAACATCGTGTCCCTCTCCTCGATGCTGATCGATCTTTTTGGTAGCAAGGTCCCCCCTACTTTGGAAGAGCTCATGAGCTTGCCCGGAGTTGGCAGAAAAACCGCTCTTTGCGTTTTAGCACAAGCGTTTCACCAAGACGCTTTTCCCGTTGACACCCACATCTTGCGCCTTGCAAGCCGCTGGGGGCTATCAAAATCGAAACGGCCGTTAAAAGTAGAAGAAGACCTAAAGAAATGTTTCCCAAAAAAAAGCTGGTCTAAGGTCCATTTACAGATTATTTTTGCCGGTAGGGAATTTTGCAAAGCTTCCCCCCATTCTTTGCAATCATGCCCTTTTTGCGCCCTAGTTTCCAAATGAAAAAGGATTCCGATCCTAAGTCCCCCTAAGATTGCGCTAGCGACTGCCCCATTTTCACAAGCACCTCACCTTTGGGATAATAGAGGTCCTCATCCAACTTAAAATTTTTCTTCAGCAAAAGAACACACATGGAACCCCCAAAAGAGAATTTGGCAATCTGCTGCCCCTTTTCGACAAAATCTCCCTCAGCTACATCCAGATGGATCGTACCGACAAAAGTGGCACCGACAAGCACCATCGCAAAATTTTCGAATTCGACCAGTACCCTTTTGTTCTCATGCAAGATAGCCATATTTTTTCTGATCGCTAGAGGGGAAACGGAAAATAGGGGCCCGTTGAGTTTACGCACCGATAACACTTTTCCAGCCAACGGGGCATGCAGGCGGTGGTAGTCCTGGGGAGCTAATCGGATCGTGAGGATTTTTCCCTCTTTAAATTTCTCGACCAAAAGCGGATCCTTGATAAGTTTTTCTATCGAAAATTGCCTACCCTTCACCTCAAAATGGTCTCGATTCACCTCTTTGACCCTCCCATCCGCCGGACTCACTAGGATATTTTCCCCATTTTGAATCGGTCTCACCTCAGGTTTTAATGCTCTTTCAAAAAACTCAGAAAAATTTTTAAAGCTTTCCGGAGGGTGTAAAAACTCCTCCACGGCCACCCCATATTTTTGTATAAATGGGTGAATCGTTTTTTTGCTTAGAGGCGATTTTTGAAAACTTGCATACACCCACCCTAGGATAGGGACGTTTGCCAGTAAAAACCTTGCAACCTTGCTTATTAAATTATCCTTGTAAAGCCATATCAAGATCCCTTTTGCAGGGGGATCTTCTTCAACTTCTTGTCGCGTGTCTCTTTTGAGTAAATGGATCGTTGTCATAAAAATTGATTATATCTTCAAATTTGTTTATGCTCAAGGATCAAGGATTAGGTATTTTCATGGTTTTCGACCTTTTAAAACGGTTATTTGGCACCCAGCAGACCCGTACGGTCCACAAGTACTTCAAAATTGTGCAAAAGATCAACAAAGAAGAAGAAAAACTCCAGCCCCTTTCTGATGATGCGATCCGAGCAAAAACGGCCGAATTCCGCAATCGTTTACAGAATGGCGAAACGACCGACGACCTTATGGTTGAAACTTACGCTGTCGTAAAGAATGTGTGCAGACGCCTTGTGGGTACGGATGTGCATGTATCCGGTTATAATCAAAAGTGGGACATGATCCCCTACGATGTGCAAATTGTGGGCGCTATTGCAATGCACCACCAAACAATTTGTGAAATGCAAACAGGAGAGGGAAAAACCCTCACAGCTTCGATGCCGGCCTATCTGCATGGACTCACCGGAAAGGGTGTGCATGTCGTCACTGTCAATGATTACCTTGCAAAAAGAGACTGCGAATGGATCGGTGTTATCTTCCGCTGGCTTGGACTTGAAGTACACGCTTTGACAAATGAAACCTCTCCGATGGAAAAACAGAGCGTCTATAAATCTGACATCATCTATGGAACCGCTTCGGAATTCGGCTTTGATTATCTTAGAGATAATTCTATGGCGCAGGATGCCGAGGAGCAATGTCAGAAAAAGCACTATTTTGCAATCATCGACGAAGTGGATTCGATTCTAATCGATGAAGCTAGGACTCCTCTGATCATCTCCGGTCCTGCGGGCGAATCGCGGCAGATGTACGATTCCCTCAAAGAGCATGTACACGACCTGGTTGCTTTGCAAAAAAGCCATTGCCAATCCCTTGCACTAGAGGCTAAAACGCTTTTGAACACTTTGGGTATTTTCAAAGACCTTGAGGAGTTGCCCAAGCTTACCAAAGAGCAAACAAAACTCAAAAATGAGGCGATCCGCCTCCTTTGGAAGGTTTCCAAAGGGGTCCCTACAAATAAAATTCTTTGCCAAGCTAAGGAATTTCCCGATATACGGGCCGATTTGGAGAACCTTGAAACCTACCTGCATGCCGAAGTGAACAAGGAAGAGAAGATCGAGCTTTTGACCGACTTGTACCTGATCATAGACGAGCGCTCAAATGACTTTGAGCTGACGGATAAAGGGATCCATGCATGGAAAGGGGGAAGTGAAGATTTTACCCTGATCGACCTCACCGAAGTTTTTCAAAACATCGACGAGATGCCCCTTTCTGAAGAGGAGAAGATGAAGGAGCGGGTCAAGGTGCGCGAAGAGGATTCGTTGAAAAAAGAGCGTGCCCACAACTTGCGCCAGCTATTTAGAGCCCATCTTACGATGGAAAAAGATGTCGACTACATCATCCAGGACAAAAAAATCATCATTATCGATGAAAATACCGGCCGGCCACAACCGGGGCGCCGTTTTTCCGACGGGCTGCACCAGGCGATTGAAGCTAAGGAGAACCTCCCAATTCAAAGGGAAACACAGACGTACGCGACGATCACGCTCCAAAACTACTTTAGGATGTACGAACGCCTGGCGGGTATGACCGGTACTGCGATGACAGAAGCGACCGAATTAAAACAGATTTACAATCTTGAGGTTTTGCAAATCCCGACAAACCGCCCCAACCAAAGAGCGGATGTGGATGACGAGATTTACATGACAGAAAGGGAAAAATTCCAGGCAATCCTCAAAGATATCCAGGAAAAGCATCTGATCGGAAGACCTGTTCTCGTCGGAACCGAGACCGTCGAGGCGTCCGAAAAATTTTCCCGTATTTTACAGCAGGCAGGATTACCCCATCACGTTTTAAACGCTAAACAACCCGAAAAAGAGGCCGAGATCATCGCTATGGCCGGTCAGCAGGGTGCTATCACAGTCTCCACAAACATGGCCGGCCGCGGTACCGACATCAAGCTTACCAAAGAGGTAGAAAAGCTTGGAGGTTTGCACGTTGTCGGCACCACGCGTCATCAATCCAGACGTATCGACCGGCAGCTGCGTGGCCGCTCCGGACGCCAGGGGGATAAAGGGAGCTCCAAATTTTATGTTTCTTTCGAAGATCCTTTGATGCGGCTCTTCACCTCTCCGAAATTGAGTCAATTTCTGGTCCGTTTCCGTCCTCCTGAAGGGGAAGCGATTACAGGGGGATTGATCAACCGCTCGATTGAGACGGCTCAAAAGAGGGTGGAACAAAGAAATTACGCTATTCGCAAACATACGCTTGAATATGACGATGTGATGAACCTGCAGCGTCATGAAGTATACGCTTTCCGTAATGACATCCTGAAAAATCCAAATCCGTTCTCACTAGGAAAAAGGGTGCTTGAAGGTGTTTGCTCCATTTTGATAGAAAAAGCGTTCCAAAACAGCCCGCGTATAGACGTGGAGGGGATGCGCCGCTTTCAAGAACTGGTATTCGCACACATGCCTATCCGGTTTACAGAAGAAGAGATACAAAATCGCTATCAATCTGTAGATGAGCTTGAACGGCTTTTTGTACAAAAAGCGCTCGAAATGTACGTCAAAAAATTGGATCATGAGGCAAAAATGATCGCAATGATCCAGACCGCTGCAGGAAAGCACACTGAACCGAATTCTGTCCTTGAGGGAGTTTTACGAAATGTTTTCATCCGTAATATCGATCACCTTTGGCAGCAGCACCTTCTCTCGATCGACCATCTCCGCACCGAGGTGAGCCTTCTCACTATTGCCCAAAAAGATCCTCTGCTTGAATTCAAACATGAAGCATTCCGCCTCTTCCTCCGTTTTCGTGAAGAATTGTACCAAGAGATTACTCACGCCCTTTTTTCTTTGCAGATGATGCTTCCGAATTCGGAAAAACTTCTGGAGACATTAAAGACCATGTCCATCCGGCAGATGCCCACCTTTATCTCCTTACAAAACCTGGAGCTAGACGATGCAAAATCGCAGGCACTCCCCGATTCACAAAATCCGTCTACAAAAGGGGTGGCACTAGAAACAGCTCACTCCTAAAAATTTCTCTTGGTTTGAGCACTAAAAAAAAACCAAGAGAGCGCATGGGAGTAACAAATCTATGGATGTCCATATAAACGGGGCCGACTCAATACAACGAAACGGCTCCTCAATAAAAAATGCTGTATAGGTCTGTTTTTAGATTCTGTCACTTTATTATTCGACGCTTGGTTTTCAAATACCAGCTCAAGCCCCTCGATTTGGCTCTTTTTTTAATCATCAGCCTCTTTTGTACAGCCTCATCTACCATGATTTCGGATAGATAGAACACGGTTTGTACTTTATGTGCGACCTTTTCTAATAAACCGCTCCTATTTGTCATCTTACAACTGGTTATTTAAACTTGCAATTAAGGTCATCTCGCTATTTTTGAAAGATTGAAGTATCCTTGTAATGATTATAGACTCAAGATCGATTGAAGAGAAATCCGATCTAAAATCAATGCCGGCAATTTTAGCGTTTTCTTCAATGTTTGCCACCCCAATTTCTTAAAATCATATTTTGGGATGAAGAGCATTTGAAAAAGGATCTAGTCCGGTCTTTCTTCAAGTAAAAAACCAAAAAGGAGAAGACTTAAGCTAAAAAGTAAAATCCATGGCATCCAAAAGGTCTCGATGGTGATCTGGACCTCCTGTCTTTGCCCAATAATCCATAAAAAAAGGGCTAAAGGTGCTATAGCACCCCCCAAAAGGATGAAATAGGGGGCTTTTGTCTCCCTTTTTTGGGGAAGAAGCTGGACAAACGGTTCTTCTATTTTTGGCTGATAAAAGGGGATGAAACGCTCTTTTTCGACCCCCGTTTCAATAAAAGATCCGCAGTAGGGGCACTCTTCCGAGTAAAAATGGATGAATCCCTCGCAAAAAGGGCATAATCTTGAGCACTGATTCGACATATTCTTTGCCCCATACCAGTAGGGTTGCATTTGTTTCAACCTTTGAACAAATTTTTAATAAAATAGATCCGGCCGATAGTATCTAAATTTTTTGACACCCTTTATGCACACGACTGAAAAGTAAAAAAAGGGTCCTCTAAAATTTTCAAACCGATCCTATAGTTTTTTTCGTCATTGTTTAGCAGTGATTGATTTAGGATGAAGAATTCCTCTATACTTAGAAAAATATATCAAATTTAAATGAGTAGTCCCGATGCGAACCTACGATGTTGTTGTGATTGGAGCCGGCCCGGGGGGGTATGTGGCTGCGATTTATGCTGCCCACCAGGGATTCAAAACTGCCCTTATTTCTAAAGAGAAAGATCTAGGGGGGACTTGCTTAAACCGTGGCTGCATCCCTAGCAAGGCTCTCATCTCGAGTGCCGAGGTGTGTAGGACCGTGACTCAAGAGGCCCAAAAACATGGGATCGAAGTCCAAGGTTCTGTCAAGGTCCATTTTGATCAGATGAGCGCAAGAAAAGATCAGGTCATACAAACCATGCAGTCGGGCTTAAAAACTACCATTTTGAGTCATGAAGTGGATTTGATTGACGGTATGGGATCTTTTGAGTCCCAAACGCGGATCAAGGTGCAGTCAAATAATGGAACGGAAATGATCGATGCTACCTACATCATCATAGCCACCGGCTCCGAGGTCACCGAATTTTCGGGGGTACCGTTTGACCACAAACATATCCTCAGTTCAACATCCATTCTTGATCTCAAGGAGCTTCCGAAATCGCTTGCAGTGATCGGTGGCGGTTATATTGGATGTGAGATTGCTTGTATGATGCGGGGTTTAGGTGTTGAGGTGACCATTATTGAGGCCTTGGACCGTATTATAAAACCGGTTGGCCAGTCCCCTTCCGAGCAGCTTGCACAAAGCCTCACATCTCAAGGGATCCGGTTAGAATTGTCAAAAAAGGTTGTCGGATATGCAATCAAAAATGGGACCGTATCCTTACAACTTGATTCGAATGAAACCGTACAAGCCGAAAAAGTTCTGGTAGCTATTGGAAGAAGACCTTTCACTGAGGGCTTAAAGCTCGATAAAGCAGGTGTATTTTCTAACTCCAGGGGGTTTATTGAGGTCGATACGCAGATGCGCACCAATATTCCAAATATTTATGCGATAGGCGATGTCAACGGTGTTTTCATGCTTGCCCATGCCGCCTCCTATCAGGGGAAGGTGGCTGTAGACGCGATGCGCACTGTCCGTCGCACCTTCGATCCCCAACTTGTCCCCCAAGTGATTTTCACAAAACCGGAAATAGCGGTTGTGGGTAGTCTTGAAGGGGCTAAGCAGGTCTTTCCCTACAGTGCGAACGGTAAAGCGGTTGCAAGTGCCAAAACTATCGGTACCATCACCGTCTATTACGATGAACGAACGAAACGCATCCTTGGGGTCGAAATTGTTGGAGAGCAGGCAACAACAATGATTGCACTGGCTACAATCTATTTGACGCAAGAGCTGACACTTGAAACATTTGATACCACTATATTTGCCCATCCTACCTATGCAGAGGCGATTGTAGAACCATTTGAGATGGTCTTAGACAAACAAGTCCATTTTCCTCAAAAGAAAAAAAGATTTGATACCACTGTATTTGCCCATCCTACCTATGAAGAAGCGACTGTAAAACCATTTGAGATGGTCTTAGACAAGCAAGTCCATTTCCCTCAAAAGAAAAAAAGAAAGGCTACCTTAGTTTAATGGAACAATATCCCTTCGATGCAGAACCGGTTTTCAAAAGGAAGATTCCTAACGATTACAGATTACGTTTGAAAATCTCCGATTCTAGATTTACAACCGACGCAATCGTTCAAAAATATGGATTGAATACGGTTTGTGAGGAGGCTAAATGCCCCAATCGGCACTTTTGCTACTCTCAAAAAACGGCAACCTTCCTAGCTTTAGGAAAAGAGTGCACCCGAAATTGCGGCTTCTGCGATATCGATTTTTCTAAAAATCCAAAACCTCTCGACCCTGAGGAGCCGTTTAAAATAGCGGCCTCCGTCCAAGAACTTGGACTCAAGCATGTCGTGATCACCCAAGTTGCACGTGATGACCTTGAGGATGGAGGTGCAGAGCAAATGGGAAAAATAGTCGCACAAATTCGATCCCTCAACCCTCAAACATCGATCGAGCTGCTTACCTCCGATTTTTTTGGAAACAAAGACGCCCTAGAATCTATTTTCTCTATCAAACCTGACGTTTTTAACTATAATATCGAGACTACAAAGCGCCTGACTCCAAAAGTTCGCCACAAAGCGACTTATGAGCGTACCTTATCTATTTTAAAAAAAGCACATGAGGCCGGATTGGTGACAAAGTCTGGTCTTATGGTTGGACTGGGCGAGACCCTTGAAGAGATCTTTGAAACACTTGAAGATCTCAAATCTGTCGATTGCACTATGGTGACTGTCGGACAATATTTACAAGCAGGGCTCACAAAACTTCGGGTAAAAAGGTTCTATTTAAAAGAAGAATTTGACCTTATCCGTAAAAAAGGTTTAGAAATAGGAATTCCAGAGGTGTATAGCGGCCCCTTTGTCCGGTCAAGTTATAACGCAAAAGAGTTTTTAGAACATGCAAAACAGACAACCTTTCACTTTAGCGACTGATCTTGAGATCATCATGATGGGATATGCCCATTTTGACGGCGATTTTTTTAAAATGAAGGAAACGTTGGATGCTAATCCTGCCCACCCTCTGCACTCTTTTCCAAATGAGCGTTTAGAAGAGATCTTTTCATTTATGGAACGCTCCCCTCAAAATCTGCTTGATACCCTTCCCCAAAAAGCCAAAGAGGCAGTGGCCGAAGCGAAAAAGTTTTCCAAAAAAATGGAACAAAAGATCCACGACCACCCCGACTCCATAGCTGCAAAAGTAAATGAACTGATATTCTATGTCGGAGAAAATCCTTTTTTATTAATAGATGACCTTGTCATGGAAGGTTCCAAAGCGCTCCTTGAGCTTTTGAAGGTATTGAAAAATACCAACCTTTACGACCCTTTATACCCAGGATACGGAAGATGCATCCCCCGTATTGCCGATGCCCTTCAGGGAATCCAAGACAAAGAGGCGATCTCACCACTCTTCAATGCCTTGCTTGAACAAAACAGTCTGGCAGAAGATCCCCTTTTGGAAGCTCTCGTCTCCTTTGGAGAAGATGCACAACAGTTTCTTTTAAAAATTCTTGAAGAGCGCCCCTTTTCCTTAAGATCCTCGTACGCTGCCAAAGCTCTACATTTTCTTAAATCTGCGGATGTAGGCTTTGCGGCTATCGACCTGCTTTGCGATAAAGAGGTCTGTAAACATCCCAGTTTGATCCTCTATCTCATCGCTCTTTTAGACGCGCTGCCGGACGCGGAGCGCCCCTCCTTGATTAGGCAGCTTTTGGAAGAGACCCATTTTTCTTCTACCCACCGTAAAGAAATAGAGAGCTTTTTGATGGTTCAATCCTAAAAATTTGCAACAATTTTTGTAGTTCCTTGTTGACAAATTTGTTCCGTTCCATACATTGAGGCAATGGACCTCACCCTTATTATTCTCGCAGGCGGTAAAGGAGAGAGACTCAAACCTCTGACTCAACATGTCGCTAAACCGGCCGTCTCTTTTGCAGATATGCGGATTATCGACATCTCTTTATCTCATGCGATAAAGTCCAGGCCCAAAGAGATCCTAATCATCACCCAGTATCTTGCAGACACAATTGAAAACTACATCTATGCCCACTATCCGATCGATCCTAACGCAAATTACAATCTCAGCCTTTTAAGCCCTCAAGAAGATTCTGACGGCAAACTCCTTTTTTATAATGGGACTGCAGATGCCATCCGGAAAAATCTCTCCCATTTAGTACGATCTAAAACGAAATATACGATGATCCTATCAGGAGATCAGCTTTTCAATATGGACCTCTTTAAAGTTGTCGAATTGAGTGAAAAGCTCGATGCAGATCTAAATATCTGCTGCCATCCGGTGACGAGAGAGGATGCCCCCCGCCTTGGAATTTTGAAGGTCAATCATTCTCATATCATCACAGATTTTCATGAGAAGCCGCAAGATCCCAAAACCCTAGACTCTCTTGCTTCATTCTCTGGTGGCCGACCCTTTTTAGCCTCGATGGGTCTATATCTGTTCAAAACAGATGCCCTCATCAAACTTTTGACGACAACTAAAGGGGACGATTTTGGAAAAGACCTCATCCCAAATTTGATCAAAAAAGGGGATGTGGGCGGATACATCTACGAACACTATTGGGAAGATATCGGAACTGTAAAATCCTACTTCGAAGCCTGCCTTCTACTTGCTACCGGCAAATCGGGGCTAAGATTTGACGACCCAAACCACCCCATCCTTGTACCGCCGCATTTTACAGCTCCTGCACAATTTTATTCAGCCCATATTGAAGAATCGATGGTGTGCCAAGGGACCAAAATTGGGGGGGGAACCTCCGTCAAATCTTCCCTGTGCGGTCCAAAATCCTGGATTGGTAAAAATTGTAAAATCGAACGTTCGCTAATAGTTGGACATCAGCCCTACAACACAACAAAATTTGATACCTTCACGACAAAAATACATGACAACTGCGTATTGAAAAATGCCCTTATTGATGCAGAGACTATCCTTGATGAAGGGGTGAAGCTTGTTAATGAAAAACATCTCATCCAATACGAAGACCCCTATATTATTCTTGTTGACGGTATCATCGTCACGAAAAGAGGAGCGCATATTCCTAAAAATTACCACTTTTAAAACTTTGGGGCCGAGATTTCCTTTGTATTCAAATCTTACTCCGTTCAAAATTTTTAGCTGAACCTGTAAAAAAGCACCCCCCTTTTTATAGACTTGCTTCGATAGATAAAATAAGCGATTATTGTTCAAATTTTTTGCAGGAATTTTCTTGAACGTATTTGTCATTACAGTCGAAAAATTTAAGAAAAAAGATGCCAAAAATAGACTTTAAATGATCCAATGAAGCTTCGAAAGAGGTCGTATGAATATCTTTGCAATCGCTGACCTGCACCTGGCTCTTGGGGTGCCAAAAAAAAGGATGGGCGACAAATGGCAAGTCTGGCTGAATCACGAACAAAAACTCCATGATAATTTCCATCGCGTTGTAGGCCCCGACGATTTAGTCCTGATCCCGGGCGATATTTCCTGGGCCATGACACTTGAGGAGGCTAAACCCGATTTTGAATTTTTAAATCAGCTTCCGGGGAAAAAAGTACTTCTGAAAGGAAATCATGACTATTGGTGGCCCTCGGATAAAAAAATGACCGAATTTCTTGACCCCTCCATCACATTTATCAACAAAAATGCCCTCAAAATCTCTGATGTATCGATCGGAGGGGCCCGATTATGGGAAAATAACGAGATCAATTCCGAATCTATTATAGACTTTGTTCCGGGTACAAAGCCCGAAATAAAACCCTTGACCGAGTTAGATAATAAAACGTTTGCTACGGAATGTGAGCGCCTCGAAAGCAGCTTAGAAAAAATGCCTGAGGGAAAATTACGGATAGCCCTCACACATTACCCTCCGATCGAGCCGACGATGGCCGGATCCAGGTTTTCTGACATGTTTGAACGTTATGAGATCCAACATGTCCTTTTCGGCCACATCCACAACGCAAAAAAAACCCCTCTTTATGGGATCAAAAATACAGTCCATTACCACCTGGTAGCTGCCGATTACCTCGACTTTTGCCCCAAACAGATCGCATTTTTGCCTTGATGGGTTAATAACCCCTTTGGGGAATCTCCTTATATAAAAAAAGGGCCTTTTGGGGGCCCTTTTTTTGCTTTATTTTTTTAAATCGACTTCGTCCTTTTTAGGTACGCTCCACGATTTTTTTTAAATGAGTACAACCTGCATCTTGTGGGTGAATGCGTCTCTTCTCATCAATCTGGGACCGACTGTCAAGAATCTTTTTTATTTCGATTATCTCTCTTTGTCTGTCTTTGACTTCGAAAAACTCCTGAGCAATAGTCAGCAGTTCCACGAAATCGGCTTCGTCTTTTGAAATATCCACCGTATGGGAAAGCAGTTGGAAAAAGCGGTCGCTCTCCTCTTCTTTCAAAAGGTGGAGCACCTCTAAAGAAAATTCAAAATCTTTTTTCTCATTTGCCGCATCGACAAGATTTTCCAGACGGATTTCGTCATTCCCTTTAAGATAGAATTCCAATAGTGAAAACCAATAGGATTTGGTGAGATAGTCATAAAATAGATCTATGAATTGTTGCGCAAGGACTTCCTCAGAACGGTCTATGAGATCCGCAATAAAATCGTAAAGGAAACCCTCAAGGTCGTAGGCAAAAAATCGGGATACTCTCTCAAGGATTTCGGCCGGATTTTTGACATTTGCAAGATTTTCTCTCAAAATATGGTGCAATTGATGTAAGTGGATAGCAATGTCGGGCCAGTTTTTTCCTGAAGTTGCTTCATAGGTATGGATGCAGCTATCCAAAAGATCGGCAAAAACCGACAGGCTCCCTTTATCAAAAGCTTTCCTTTTAAATAACTCAAAAAGAATCAGGTATACGGCCTCAACTTTTTCGGGGGGGTCTGTTTCTAGGGTAACAGCTTCCAGAAAATCTTCGGGGGTTTCAATCTCTTCCAAATATTCCTTAAGGTTCTTCCCGGTGACCGGCACTCTCATTTCCTCTAAACGTTTAAAAAGATCCGCATCGGAAACATAAGAAAGGTCTTCAACCATCCACTTTTCATGGGGTGTGGACGGGTCCCAAACAACCTGGGCTTTTAAAAGGTTATAGTGTGCTTTGATCTCTTTTTTCATTCTATCTTTTGGTTAATCTCTGAAGTAGGCTATGATATTAACGATTCAGTGAAAAAGATCAAACGAAAATCCTTCCTGCTAGTCGAAGTCCTAATAGCCTTTTTGCTCGTAGCCCTCCTCCTTTCTTCTTTGGTGCAAGTACCGAGCTCTCTTTATAAATCATTGAAAATGAATCAAAAAAAACTCCACCTTTATCTAGAAAGAAAAATCTTTATCCACGATCTCATGCTCCATTTAGAGCAAAAAAAAATCCTGAAAAATGGGGATACCATTCAGTTAAATAAAAAAAATTTTAAGCACAGAGAAGGACGGATTGCGTTCAACCTGGACCCCGAGGACACCTTCTGCAGGGTAAAAATTTTTTTACACCTGATGTCCGAAGATGGCCTCGAGGACAACAGCGAAGCGACCTTGATTGTAAAAACCAAAAAATAGCCAGCCTAGAATCCACCCCCCAAAATTTTGAAAAAATACACTGTAAAAAAGCCCTGAAGCCTTCTAGACCACCTTCCTTGGATCGTCGCAGTAAAGTAGTATCTCAAATAGCTTTGCAATTAAGCCCCTTATTGATTTATGTAAGACTTAATGGAAGAACCTGCATTCAAACCTTACATAAGTCCTGAGCAGTCAACGAAAGAATTCACTCTACGTGCGACAATACTTGGTGTCATTCTGGGATTTATTTTTGCGGTCGGAAATGCTTATTTAGGCCTTAAGGTAGGTATGACCATATCGGCCTCGATCCCCGCAGCCGTTTTTTCCATGACCATCATGAAGCTCTTTTTTAAAGACGGGTTTATTTTAGAACACAATCTGGTCCAAACTATGGCCTCGGTTGGTGAGGCCGTCGCCGCTAGCGTGATCTTTGTTTTCCCCGCCTTTTTCTTTTTAGGGCTTACAGTATCCTCGTTTGAAATCTTCCTTTTGATACTCATAGGAGGGATTACAGGCATCCTCTTAATGATTCCCATGAGACGTTACATCATCATCAAAGAGCACGGCAAGCTCTCTTTTCCCGAAGGGACTGCCTGTGCACAAATCCTGCAGGCAGGGGAGGAAAAAGAACATGACGGGGCCCTTTTGGCGGGAGCCGGTATCGCTATCGGGGCGGTTTTTAAATTTTTTGTTTCCGGTATTCGGTTATTTCAGGAAAACATTAAGTTTGAGATTTTCAAACCAAACGGCCTGCTCTCTTTTGAGGCCACCCCTTCGCTGATTGGAGTCGGGTATATCATCGGACCGCGGATTGCCGGTTTTATGTTTGCGGGCGGGCTGATGGGTTGGTGGGTCTTGATCCCCCTTATCACCATATTCGGCGGAAATAAGATCATCTACCCGGCAGACGTTGGGATAAATATGTTAAGTCCGGACGGAATTTGGAGTAATTATATCCGTTACGTGGGTGCCGGTACAGTAGCTGTGGGAGGAGTTTTTAGTCTGGTAAAAATTGCCCCGATCGCTGTCCGGACCTTATGCGAGGGTTTCAGGGATATTTTGAAGGGGTTAAAGCACGATGCTGCTATTGTTCGTACCGACCGGGATATCCCTATAGGATTTCTCCTATTAGGCTCTATCGTGTCTATGTTCCTTATTTGGGCTATTCCCCAATTTGGGATGAACGTAACGGCGACGGTTCTTACCGTCCTGCTCTCCTTCTTTTTTGCAGGGGTAGTTTCGATCACAGTGGGACTGGTTGGTAGCTCAACAAACCCCACATCCGGGATGCTCATCACCTCTTTACTAATTAGTTGCACACTTTTCTTTCTCCTTGGATGGACTGAAAAAATTTACCTTTCCATGAGCCTTACAATCGTAGCTTTCATAAGCGTTGCGATCTGCCTTGCTTCAGCAACATCCCAGGACTTAAAAACCGGTTTTCTTCTCGGCGCTACCCCCGCAAAACTACAGCTTGCCGAAATGATCGCCTTAATTTTACCGGCTCTTATTATGGGTTCCGTCTTGAATCTTTTAAATGGGGTTTATGGACTGGGCTCTTCAGATCTTCCGGCGCCCCAAGCAACCCTTTTATCTATCATTGCAAAAGGGATTCTTAAAGGGGAACTCCCTTATATTTTTGTGATGATCGGCGTATTTTTGGGTTTGATTCTAGCATTTTTGAAACTTCCCATCCTTCCATTTGCGATAGGCCTTTATCTCCCGATTGATCTGTCTACAACAATCATGGTAGGCGGATCTATTCGTGCTATCACAGAGCATTTTAAACGTTCGTCCCATAAGGGGATTTTAGCCGCATCGGGCCTTGTGGCGGGGGACGCCTGCATGGGTGTTCTGATCGCATTGTTCACCATAACAAACCTTTTGCCTGAAAATCCGGTCGCCGTTTTTAGCCAGTGGACAAGCCTGGCCGCCTTTGGTTTTATCGCAGTTCTTCTAGGCTTGATGGCGATGCAAGACAATAAAACACCCTAGCGCCCAGATTTTCTTCTTTATCCGTGAAACCGCTTGGGCTCAGATTAGCGGTTTATCAGGTTTCACAAGCACCTAGAGTTTTTTGATTTCCTTTGCAAGTTTTAAGCAAAAAATTGTAGGAAAATGGTTCAATTCGAACTATACTTGTTAGCCAGATGGAATTTAAGACAAAGTCCAAAAAAGGATTTAGCCTTATAGAGGCTCTCATTTCCCTGCTCCTTTGTGGTACGATCATCTATGTTTTATCAAACTGGATCTGTTTTTTTAGTTTTTCCTCAAAAAACGTGGAAAAGACCCTTGGCTCCAGGACAGAGCAAAACATAGTATCGTTGCAAAGAATGGCCCGTTTGATCGATTTTGTTGCGTCCCCTATCGAACTTGCATCTACAACCCTTAAATTTGCCTATTCACCTCTAGGTCTAGAAGCAAATGCCCACCCTTTGATTTTTGTTAAAATATACAAACGCAATGCAGATCTTGTTTTAGAAAAGACCGACTCGGAAAACCAGATTTTGGACAGCTTTGTTTTGATTGAAAACGGGGGCGATTTTTCGATTGGGCTTTTAGGGTTTCTTTTTCAAGAGAACAAAAAAACTTTTGTGGAGATCGACACCTCAACATCCAATAAAAATTTTGTCCCCTATGCACTCCGTTTCAAATCTAACAAAACCTCATTTGATGTGAGCCTGCCAGTACTGATAGATGAGACTACCACTCTATCCCTTCATTTAGCACCTAATTGAGGTAAATGCTATGCAATTGATCCCGTTTGTCCTATCTGTCTTCTTCATCCTCTCGATGCTGGCACTCACGTTGCAAAAAGAGGTCCGCCAAATGGTCCATTTTCAAGGGCGCATTCAAGAGCACCTTTTGATCGACCAAGAATTTCTCAATGCCTCAGTAGATAGTTTTTTTGATTCTCTCCCTCAAAAGAAAAAAAAGGGGGGGAAAGGTTCGTCGGGGGTCATAAAAACATTCCAAAATCATCGTCAAAAAGGGGTTCTTTTAAATGCGAGGCTCTACATAAAACCCCTTTTTTTTAAAAATGACCCGGTACTAAAAGAGGTGGCAACCCAATTTCTTACCTCTTTATACCCAAGCACCCTTGGGTTTGATGCAGAATCTCTACTGGAGGAAATTCTAGAAAAGGGATTTCTTTTGATCAAACAACAACCCGATATAGCCACCTTTTCGGTCTATGATCTGCCAAATCCCTCCAATCAACTCCATAAAGCTCTTGAAGGTACTTGCGGCTATTGTTTCGAGAAAAAAAATGCCTATCCCCCCTTAGGGGACTATTTAGAGCTCTATCATAAGTCCCAAAGAAGCCCCATCTCCTCTCCATACGCCTCCCTACCTCTTCTCATCGCAATTTTTGGCTCCGAAGGGGCGCAAAAAATTCTTGAAGAGGAATCGAGACGATTTTTGGAATCGGATGAGAGCTCCCCTTACTGTAACACTAAAGATCTAAAAGAACTTTTTTCAACAAATCCTAAACAAGATCCGCGTGTGTTCCAGCTTCTATCGGATGGGCTCTTAAAGAGGAATGCTAGCGAAGGGGTAGAGCTGATCGTATTAGATCCTAAACTGCACCTTGAGGCTCGCGGTATGTTGCGTACATATCCGCTAAAGAAATCTGCTGCAACAAAGGAAGTTCCATCACAAATTCGGTCCACTCCTGGTATGTAGAATCCACCCTGATTGTCCCTTTATGATTTTCAACGATCTTTTTGACGATAGATAACCCCAATCCGGCACCCCCTAAACGGCGAGAGTGGGTCTTATCGACGGTATAAAACCGGTCAAAAAGGTGTGGTAGATCTTTTTGAGGAATTCCCATCCCCTCATCTCTTACCCGAATCCTACAGGTAGTTTCGGTAACCTCTAATCGGATCACAATCCTTGGCAACCCCTTGGAATATTTCACAGCATTTTCTAAAAGATTTCTCAACGCAAGTTCCATTAAATCGGTGTTGGCCCAAATCCGAATCTTCTCATCCTTAAGGTATGTTTCGATCGTGGCTTGTTGGTGCAAAGAGATCAGGTTGTAACTCACCTCATCTACGATTTGAACCATATCACAATCTTCAAATCCCCCTTTTGGGCAGTTCTCCAGATCCGCAAGAATTAGAAGACTCTTTACTAAAGACTCCATTCTTTCGCAACTTCTTAACATCTTCGTTAAAATCTCATTGAAAAGGTCCTGCGAGATTTCAGGCATATCGCGCATAGTTTCCAAAAATCCTTTGATGATCGTGATCGGCGTGCGTAGTTCATGAGAGGCATTTGCTACAAAATCGCGCCCCACATCGAGTCGCTCCTGCCTTAAGACCATCCCCTCTTCTCTTCGTTGCATTAAAGACATCTTGAGTTGGCTTCGGAGGTAAAAAGCCCAAGAAATACTTAAGCTACAGGCAACAACTAAAAAAAAAGTGACCATACGTGCGCTTTATACCAAGTAGAATTCTGTCGAAACTTTATTGGATCATTAATATACCATTTTTGGCATCTTTTTTCATAAAATTTTTAAACCGCATCTTAAAATACGCTAGGGAGAATTTTTAGCCAAAAAATTGAAGTGAAAACAAATTGTTTTATCGATCCAAGCTAATATAAAAAAGGGACTATTAGATCAAACAGGTTACATCGAATTTTTTTAAAGGCTCCTTCTATAATTTCCTATGCAAGGTGTACCTTGTAAAGCATGTAGGGTTGTGAAACGCCTTGGAACGTCCTCTCCCCCATACAGTCTGCATCGACCTGCCCTACGACGTTGTCATATACATTTGTGGTGATCCAAATTTCCCCCTCGTTCGCCTCATCACAAACCCTGGAGGTGACATTCACAGCAGAACCGATTACGGTAAATTCACTGTGGTCTTCAGACCCCATGATACCCTCGGTAACTTTAGCGTAATGGATCCCTATCCCTGCCTCTAGGACAACCTTGAACTCTTTTTTTCGGATTTCGTTAAGCTCTTTTATCCGGCTCTGCATTTCTATAGCTGCCCTCACGGCTTTTAATGGCCCATCGGGATGCTCGTCAGGGACACCCCACAGTGCTAGGACGGCATCCCCCTCAAATTTATCAATCATCCCTCCATATTTTTTTAAGATATGGACTATTTCATTAAAATAGGTGTTGAGCATCAAAACCATCTGATCTGCCGGCATCGTCTCGGTCTTTGAGGTAAATTTTCTGAAATCAAAAAAGAATATAGTTGCGAGCACCTGTTTGCCATGGAGCGAACTTTCGTCCGAAAGGAGCTTATCGGCAATTTCGGGGGCTAAAAACTTATGCAGAACGTTTCTTGTCCGTTCCCCCTCTCGAATCCGCTTCACCATAGCTTCGAAATTGGTAAAAAGAGATCTTAGTTCATCCGGCTCATTTTCATAATTTCCCTGAAATACAAACTCTTTTCCGTTTCCGCTACCCACCGATTGCACCGCATCCGCAAGAAAGGAGATTGGCTTTAATACCGAGCGGAGCAAATACCACAAAACAGCCACGATCGAAATCGATAATAAAATACCAAAAATGTACATTTCTTCGGTCAAAGAGCGGAGAAGATCCTTTATGTCACGTGCTAAGCCTTGTAAAATCTGTATCTCGCTACTTCGCAACTTAAAGACAAATAGATCCATATCCATATCTTCATAAGGTTGAATCCTAAAGAAAATATACTCATTTCCAAGCGCGTCGGTTGTGACTCCATTAGGTACTTTTTTGATTTTTTGGATGATATCGGTGTTAAACGTGATTGTATTTTCTACAGACCCGTCAGGTTTGTAACCCCTCAAGACCTGGTCGTTGACAATCAAAAATATCGACTCCTGTGTGGCAACGGCAACTTTTTGTAAAAATTTAGAAGCATCAATCCCCAACATGATTCCACCGGAACGGTTTTTGTTGGTCTTAGGATCCAGATAATTGAGCTGCAATCTATTTCCAATATATAATCTGCTGTCGGTGGGATGGTAAATGATCCCCACCCCCCCATTTAACTTCTCCAAATCGTTATCAAATCCGCCGCTGATACCTGTAGGATCAAAGAGCTTGAAAGGGGTGTCCGGAGATAGCTCTTCCCAAATAAACCCAACCCCTTTTGGGGAGTTCCCTTCCAACCTAGCAAAACCGTCCGGTGCAGATGGGGCCATCGGATCATCGCCGAAAATCCCCGATAAAAAAAGGGTGCTGAACTGCCAAATAAACCGATGTAAATCCCAATTCCTACTCATCTCCTCATAACGGATCGGTATAATATCCTGATTATCCAATGAATCCTCGGAGATGCGCTCTAGTTTTTCATAGATCGTTTCCCCTTTCTTGATCTGGGATCTCAACGGATCTAGTTTATTTTTGAGCCATGTGGAGGCATCCGGTGAATCCAGAATTTGGTAAAGCTCTTTCGATTCGTTAGTCAGTAAAGCGCTATGAACTTTTTTTAAACTCTCTATCGTTGTCTGGCAAATAGCTTGAAAACAAGGATCATTTTTTACCCAAACGCTGATTTGCACGGGTTTGATCGGATTTTCGAATACGGTAGCTTTAAGATTGGAAACATCCAAATCTAGTATGTCTTTTGGATTGAATAAAAGCCAAAAAGAGGCACCCTCTGGTTGCTCTCCTAAGCCCGGAATATTGAAAGAGCTGTAGTTGACTTCAGACCCCATCCAAACCGGAATTCCAATAAACGGACCCAAAACGTTTCCTTGAGAGTCATATTTTGCGAATATCTCAACACCCGGAGCCCCTGTAAAATGCCAAAAACCGTCTACGTAGGGGGGGTGCATCGCAAAGAGAGAAGCAATTCTATCCTCGTTTTCGACCTGGATAAACTCAATCGACGGATTCAAAAGAAATGAGGACGCAGAGGCAAACCACGCTCCTTTGGCATAATTCTCCGGTGTCGGGAGAAATTGCTCTTTGACGTATTCATACTGATTGATTTTCATCAACAGCATGTTTGTCCGTACCTGGGTATCAGAAAGGACCGAACGCAAGTAGCGCTCTAGATTTTCCCTTTTCTCCTCGTTTTGCCTAATGATCTCTTGTTCAACATTTATTTCTGCGCTCCCGAGTTTTCTGGATATTGTGAGCTGCTGCACCACGATATAGGTAATAAAGCCCACAACGCAGACAAGGCTTACCAATGAGAGTATTTTTACCCTTAGACGCATAGCATACATTTACCAAAACATCTAAAAACTATACACCCAAAAAAGCTCATTTTCTAACTGGATCTATCCACAAAGGCTTTTTTGACAAAAAATTTTAAATTTTTTTTCAGCTAGACTTTGGTTCTTTTGTAAAAATCGGTTTGAACAATCTGTATCTCAAATGAAAGATTCCAATCCAGTAAGAACCTCGCAACCTGTTTCTGTGATCTGCACCATACTTTCATATCTTGCACCCCCTTTACCTGCCGCATAAAGCCCAGGTTCGATTGTGATCACCATGTTGGGTAGCAGGATCCCCTTTTTGTCGGATTTAAAAAATGGCCTCTCATGCACCTCCAAACCGATTCCGTGGGACAAAGAATGGTCTTTGAAGGGGATTTTATCCTTTACGATCTGGTCCAGGTCTTCCAAAGTACACCCCGGTCTGCAAGCCTCAATAGCTAGATCGTGCGCCTCTTTTACCTCCTTAATGAAGGGGCTAGAGATCGTTCTTGTCATATCCCCCATATAGTGTCCGACTTTTACCCCCAGATCCACCAATACCGCCTCGCCCTTTCTATATTTTCGATTGGTTGGGCGATGATGCACATGAGCGCTGTTGGATCCAAAAGCGATGATGGGGGTGAACGAAGGGTGTTTGACCAGGGTTTCAAGCTCCTCTTCGGTGACCCCTTCATGAATCGATTGAAGCACCATTTTCATCGTTTCTTTTGTTTTTTTAGCCGCTTTTTTTAATTCTTTGATCTCGAGAGGATCCTTGACTATGCGCAGCTCCTCGACAAGCATTTCGGACTTGAAATTGACCGATCGATTCTCATCGACAAGTTCCTGGTACCGGCTAAGGGTAAGGTGATCCCCCTCTAATGCAACAGTTTTATGATGCTTGAACCGCTCTTTTAAAGGTTCATCACTCAAATGCAATCCTTTCTCCTCAGCCGCAACCTTGTATCTGGAATCCAGATAGAGCCGGTAGGACCCCTGTTCGACGACCAACATCCCAACGGAAAGCTCTATCCCCAAAAGATAAAAAATATTCACCGGCTTAGTCACCACAAAGCAATCCAATCTCTTTTCCTGGAGCTTACGATAAAGCTTTTCTAACCTTTCCATCCAAAACACCTTTTCAACTGTGCCTCTTTAAGAGGGACATAGACTTTATGGCAAAAATCTTTTTCCGTTTCGAGCAATTCTTTAAAAGCTTGCGTCGCGATGATAAGATCTTTTTTTAAATACCCCTTGCGCATCTTTGGCAAAAGCATCTCTATGAGGGCCTCATCTGAACGGTGGGAGTTTTCTAAAATTTCGGAAACTATTTTTTCTAATTGTTCAGGGTTGATACAGGGAGCCAACCCATCCACCGATAGGGTCATCTTTGAGATAAAACGGGCTTCTACACCAAATCTACGCAATCTTTTGATGACTTCATCTTCATCGAGATCAAATAAAGGTTCGAGCCGGAGTGTTCTACACACACACTCTGTTTGGATCGACACATCGTAACGGAGGATCTGCTCTTTAGCTAAAAAATCTTCCATAAGGGCTAAATCGACAAGCACCGTATTTTCTTCATACGTAGCAAATAAAAACCCCTCTACAACCATAATCCCCGTCACAGATATTAGAGGCGTTTGTTTGAAAATAACACTTCTATTGTCAGAGGAATAGGTGGTGGATCCCATGTGTACTTTAAAGTTTTCATTTTGACCCCTTTTTTCAAGAGGAAAAGAAAATGCATCCCACTGGGGAAAAGAAAATTCTTTTGTTTGCGAAAATTCTTGGTTTGGACTTGCTAGGCAAAGTTGTTGCATAAAAGCCTTATCCAGCGCTTTTTGAACAATCCGGTACCACCTATTCTCCTCTTTGAGGCGCACGATGCTTTTTTGTGGGTGGACGTTCACATCGACAAGGTCTAAAGGGAGGTCAAGAAACAGGATCAAAATAGGGTGTGTTTTCGGAGGAAAATGTTTTTGATACGCTTCAAAAGCTGCCATCTGCATCAGCGGACTCGACGCGGTCCTTTGATTGATAAAAAAATATTGCTGGCTGCGCGTTTTTTGCCCCTCCTCTACAATACTCACTAAACCAAAACAGCGGACCCCCTCCTCACTGTGTTCAAATGAGTGTACTTTGTTAAGGAAATCGAAGCCAAACAGGTCCTTGGCACGATCTTCAAGAGAATCCGCTTGCGGACAATCGAATTCGAGCTTTTTGTCTATTGTATAACTGAATCGGATTTTGGGATTACAGAGGGCTATTTTTTGGACTATTTTCGTAATATCCATAGTCGCACCCCTGATTGTCTTTTGAAACTCCAGACGTGCCGGAACATTGTAAAAAAGGGAATAAATTTCAAAAGTTGTCCCGTGCTCTTTAAAACAGGGCCCGTTTGAGACCATTTTACCTGCCCTCATTTCCACTAAGGTTCCCTCGCCCCCCTCGACTGGCGAGGTTTTCATCAGCAAATGACTGATACTTGCTATCGAGGAGAGCGCTTCACCGCGAAACCCAAGCGTTGCAATCCCTTTGAGGTCCTGTTGTCCGCGAATTTTGCTGGTCGCGTGCCGCTCGAAACAAAAAAGGGCATCCTCTTTGGGCATGCCGATTCCGTTATCCATGATTTTTATAGATTCAAATCCCCCACCTTGAATCTCGATGTGGATGGTTGTGCTGCAAGCATCGATTGAGTTTTCCACAAGCTCTTTGATGCAGCTTGCCGGATTTTCTACAACCTCACCGGCTGCGATCAGATTGATTAAGTGCTCCTCAAGGAGAAAAATAGGGCTTCGTTGCATACCCAAGATCGTAGCAAAATAAAAGAAAAAAGGGGATTGGAAGGTTATTCTTTGAAAAAAAAGATCCGAACCATAATTCTATCATGTAGGCCATGATAGTTTTTTTATGGCTCGGATGGTTAAAGAAAAAACCCTTGTTCAATGACTAAAGATTCGTGCTTTAAGTGTATCGGCCTTCGCCAACCACACCCGGTTCGATTCCTTGCTATGGCCTAATGATCCACCTGGTCCCTTCTTTAATTAACCTGTAACATTTTTAGTAATTTTTTTTAAGAAAAATTTATATTTTTTTATGATTCGGATCTTATCCAGCCTTGTTACCTTAGCCTCAATTAGCTATGGAGCCTATTATTTCTCCTCCCAACACCCCGAGGTAAAAGCAAAGGTGATGGATATTATTTATTCAGGCAATTTCCATACCCTTGAAGCTAGGCTTAGCTCAAAACAGATTATGGAGGCGAACAAACGGAAGCTTTTGAAAGACGATCGGCACCATTTTCTAGAGCCCGTAACACTCTATTCCCCCTATCTTTTGCTTGAGATCAAATACACAAAGCCGGATCACACGACCGGAGAAGGGATTATCCTCTGGGACCTTATCGATGGCGAGATGGTGATGAACACCGAGGGGTGGGATAAAACCCACGGGTATGCCGATTGTATCAAAGCAAGGCTTACAAAAAATGAGTTCAAAGTGATCAATTTGCTTGCTGAACGGGGGGGAGCCTTGGATAGAGGGGCGCTGGCCCGTCTTCTGGCTGCAGAAAATGAGACTCTGGACAAAGTCATCGATGCCTGTAGACGAAAAAAGCTGATCGTTTTGACAGGTAACCAATATCGGCTTCACCTTAAAAGCCCAAAGATCAGTGTCATTCCCGAAACCTCTATCGACGATCATCTGGTCACAAAGTCCCTTAAAAATGCCCAGCGGCTATCGCAGCGATTTTCAGAGTGGCAAATCCGGCAATTGGCCGAATCTACCTTCGGTGCCGATTTTGCGATCAGAAGCACCCTGAATGTCTACCTTCCGATCTATAATATCACTGTAGGAAACCCTGACGGGACCTTCCACACCTCCTATTGGAATGCGATCAGCGGTAAGGAGATCCCCTTTTCCTCAATGATTGAATAGGTTTTTTTCATTGAGGGGTTGGACCAAGGACACCTTACATTCAAAAAGGGCTTGTATTTTACCCCGAAGATACCTTAGTATTTAGAGATCAAATTTTTGGAGAGATGGCCGAGTGGTCGAAGGCGCGTCCCTGCTAAGGACGTATACCCGTGAGGGTATCGAGGGTTCGAATCCCTCTCTCTCCGCTCTTCTAACCCTTTATTCCTCAAGATTGTAATTTTTATTTTTTGATAAAAATATTTATTATGGTACAAGGGGGAAAAAAAGGACGTTTATGAAAGTCAATAGACCAGAGCACAATCCAGGACATATCCAACACGCCACAATTGGCCGACTCAACCCATCTGATAAGCTCATCAAAGAAATATTTAAAAATGGTTGTCCTAAACCTCATAAACCCACCTTCAAGTTTGAGCACCATAAAATAAAAGCCCAGAATCCTACAAGTTCCGAAAAACCTCTTCCTAAAAAAAATAAGCGAGCTTGAAAGCAAAGTGCTATTTTTTAGCATATTATATCATATGATGGGTTTTTCCTTAAAAAATTCTTGTCTAAATATTGGTGCTTGTTTAACATCTTTGTATGGATACAATACAAGCGATCTACGAGCGGCGATCGATCAAACTTTTTGACCAAGGGCATGTTATGCCCGAAGAAACGTTTGAAAAACTGATCCTGGCTTCTAGGCAAGCCCCTTCGTCCTATAACCTTCAGCATACCAGGCTTGTACACATCATTAGCAACGAGATAAAAAAAGAGATCTCAAAAGCAGCGTATGACCAACCGCAGGTTTTGAGTAGCTCCGTCCTTTTCTTGATTGTGGGAGATACTCGTGCTTGGGAGAAAAATCCGGCTCGCTGCTGGAAAAACGCGCCGGAACAGGTGCAGAAGTTTATTTTGGACTCCATCCCTACTTTCCATAAAGCACAACCCTGGATAGCTCGCGATGAGGCGATCCGCTCAGGTGCGCTCACTGCGATGACTTTGATGCTAGCTGCAAAATCGCTTGGATACGACTCTTGTCCGATGATCGGCTTCAACCAAGAAGAGGTGAAAAAAATAGTCTCGCTCCCTATGGATTTTGTCCCTGTGATGCTTCTATCCATTGGCAAAGGGATAAAACCCCCTAATCCAAAACCAGGATTTATCCCTATGGAAGAATTTTTAATTAAAGATCGATTTACCTAATTCATGACGCATGCTTTCGATTTCAGAACACTACTTAAATTGGATCTATCAAGATTCAGTCTTAGAATTAATACAAGAACCGCTCCCCCCCGAAACAAAGAAACTCTCCTTGAAGGAAAAGATCTCCATCGGTGTCGAAAGAGGGGCAAACTGTTTTTTTCAGTCTATCCATTTATCTTGTTTAATAACAGGGGTCGAAACGCTACTTCGAAAAACAACCCCCGATAACAACGATGGCATCCTTTTAAACGCGTTTTTGGTCCCCATCATAGAGGAGTGTATTTTTCGTGGGATTCTTCGTAAAGGGGTCGAAAAAACGCAGTCTCTATATTTACAAGATACCGCTACCGATTCTGCAAAAAAATTTAGGGTTGTTTTTTTAAATGCTGCTTTTTCTTTCGTCCATACAGGCTGGATGCGAAGAATCCTTTTTTTGCATTACCCATTAGAGTCAAAATTGCGCGAGGAGACAGGGAGTATTATCCCCCCTATTATGTCCCACATCACCCAAAATCTGATCATCTTTTCAGCTCTCAAAGCTGCTACCGTTTTAAAAAATTTTAAAGAGGGAAAACCGGATTAGATCCTGTGTTTTTTTAAAAACTCGCTATTTATTAAGAAATGGGCGACGGTTTGCAAAAAATCCTATCGGAGTAATTAAAGGGCTTTTCCCGAATTTTCACTCTCAGCAGCATAAAGAGAATCGGCTACACGCTGGTTTTAAGATACTTGATCAAAAGATCTAAGGTACCTGTTTCCTGTCTTTGTTGTTTCAAAATTTTGAAATTTAGGCGCTCTTGACGCAGCTCCTCCCCGTTAGCGATCACGACCACCTCAAACCCTTTGCGGTCCGCATATTTAATCTGGTTGGGCAAAGGTTTGTCTTGTAAATAGACCTCGGCGCCAAAACCATGCTGACGAATTTTTTCAGCTATTGTTATATACTGAGATAGAAAGTTTCTATCTTGTACCGTCACCAAAACTCTTGCATAGGTCTCCGTTTCAGATAGGATAAGTCCCTTTTCAATCATTTTAGGGATCAACCTTGAGACCCCGATCGAAATCCCCACACCCGGCAAAAGCTTTCGTGTGAATGTGGCTGCAAGATTTTGATAGCGCCCTCCGGCACAGATTGTCCCAAGTTCCGGGCAATCAATCCATTTGACCTCGTAGATTGTACCTGTGTAATAATTCAGACCGCGCGCCAATGTAGGGTCTACCTCGATCACATCGGCCGGAACACGAAAAGCGGCTGCCAATCGGAGCACCTCTTGTAGTTCGTCTAACCCCTCTTCAAGTAAAAGTGTATGACTAAACCCCTCCAGGTAACTCAACATGGCAGCGGTCGACCCCTTTCTATCTAAAAACGAGAGAATTTTTTCCACAGCCGATCCGCTCACCCCAATCTCTTGAAGACCTCGGGCCATCGCTGCAGCATCAATTTTCTCTTTTTTATCAATTTGGCGTATGGCAGCCTCCAGGCAGGATTCTTCAACGCCGAATTCCTGCATCAGCCCCACTAAAATTTTGCGGTTGTTTATCTTGATCCGGTAATTCGGCAATCCGATTGCAGTAAAAATCCTGTAGACAATCCCTAAAAGTTCCGCGTCATAGGCTAAAGAAAGCTCGGTTTCGGAAATGACATCGATATCACACTGGTAAAACTGCCGGTAACGGCCTGCCTGAGGCCTCTCGCCTCTCCACACAGGAGCGATATGGTAGCGTTTAAACGGAAATACAAGCTGTCCGTAATGTTCCGCCACGTACCTTGCCAAAGGGACCGTGAGGTCAAAGCGGAGGCCTAACTCTTTTTTCCCCCCCTCCTCAGCCGATAGCCGGGTTAGCCCATAAATTTCGCTATCATTTCCCTTCGATAAAAGGGTGACAGTTTTTTCAACGGCAGGGGTGTCCATTGGCGAATAACCAAAAGCCTCAAACTCTTTTTTGATCTTGTCCAGGCAACGATTAAATGCTATCTGATCTTTGGGAAGAAATTCGGGAAACCCTGAAATAGACCCGACAAGGATCCCTTTTGATGAATTGGACATACTCTAACTTACCTTAAAAGCCCCTGATGCGATTTCAAGATAATGTCATGACCCGTGGGTTTTTGTCATCTTTAAAAAGGGCTTTTAAGCTCAATTATTTTTTGATCAAATTTTTCTAAGATAGGGTGAAAATGCACTTTCTGAGCTTCTCAAAGGACCCACAATCTTTTGTCTTGGGGAAATTCTAGGGGTCAAGGTGAGTGCATAAAGGGGCTCGGGTTTAGCGCAAGGTACTTTCGACAAGTCCTTCAACCTGGATTTCAATTGCAACTGCGGCTCCAAAAAATCATCCAATCTTTTTTTGAACTCCCGGGATAACTCATCACCAAGCTTTTTCGCTACCACATCGATCAGCTCAATGCTGGCAAGGGTCTTTTCTAAAGACTCTTTATTTTTTTCTTGTGCAAGGAATTTGTAATGAACGGGCTCAAGCCAATACCCTATTGAGGTCTGGCAAAGACGCAAGCAGGGGTACTCTTTATCGGGCGACAAGAGAGCCTTAAGAGCTGTGCATGTAACTTCTTTTTTCCACGGTTTTAAAAAAAGATTTTCACTTGGTAATATCCCACCTGAAATCATAGGAACCTATCCCTACTTAAAAATGAATGGTGCGAGTTTACCAAATCTAATTTTTTTTAGAAACAAAAAGGAGCGTTCTGTTGAAAAACCCTAGGGGACGCCCCCAGGATCAGCCCCTATCACCTTGCTCTGCTCGTTGTAACACTGGATGCTCTCATTGCTGTTCGGGTACATGGGCCAGCTGACAATCGATTTAAACATTTCCCACCGGGTCATACCGGTCTGCCTAGAATGCAAAAAATCTTCCAAAAATCCCTTTTTATGTAAAAAGAAGAGTCCGTATTTATTCGCTCTAAATTCCATTTGCCTCTCCTGGACAAAGTAGATGTATAAGCTGATGAGCACCGGAGCAGCTTTCAAAAGGAACAAAGGGATGCTTTTTTCATTTTTATCATCTAAGAACGTAAATCCTTCATAGACCGTTACAACATATGCAAAAAATCCGGTGCAATACGACTTGAATAGATCCTCGTTCAGGATATGGCCGATTTCATGCCCTATAGCAAAAATAGCATCGTTTTTGTCGTGAATCTGCTCGGGATTTACCGTGATCCTTTTTGAAAAAACCCCGTGCGTTTTAGCACACGCCTCCATTCTCTCAAAAGAGATCAAAGGCTTTTCGGCAAGTGAAAAAACCTCCCTAGCCTCCTCTGCTATCTTGAGAATATCAACCCCTTTATGCAATAACTCACGTCTCATAGATTCCTGCTCTTCGCAAAGATTTTTTTGTGAAAAACGGCTGTGGATACCCATTGAGAACCAACTTTTGAACTGGTCTAAAACACACCAATCCAAAAAACTGTCCACTTTAGTAAAAATTTTCTGATCCCACGAGAATCTGCACTTAGCTAAAAAAGGATACAATCCGCATTGAGGGGCCTCAACTCTTGGGAAAACTGGTTTCGGATAGTTCGATTCCGTTATCGGTCTTGCAAACTTTTTAAATACTGAAAGATTTGAAAAAGAGGGCACAATAGGGACAAGAAGCATATTTAGAACCTTTTTATCTTTAAATAAATCCTTTCTTATCTTAAAAAAAAATTCAAGCTCTTTTTCATAATCCCAAAGGTGATTAACTGTTCACCCTGAATAAAATGGATCGGATCCACTATCCCTTTGAAACAACATGTCTCAAGCAAAGGTTTAAAAAGGGAGTAGAACCCCTTTTTGGGTGATCTCTACGGCTCTCAAGTGTTCTAGGTCTGTTTTATCGTTTTTTTCGTGTCCAATATTTTCCCTTTTCGCCTATGATGCAGCAATCATGGAATTGACAATCAAAGAGAAAAATACCGATAAAAAACAAAAAGAGCCCTCTAAGACCAAACCGAGGGTCCCTCCCCAATCCAAAGAGGCCGAAAAGCTTGTTTTAGGGATGATGTTTTCTTCTGTCAACGCTTTGAATGTCGCCGCAGACTCTCTAGTCCCTGAAGACTTTTATTTTAAAGAACACCAACTTGTCTTCCATGTTTTACAAGAAGCCTACCGCAACGATCGCCCTGCCGACGTGCACCTCGTAAATGAAGAGCTAAAACGCAAAGACCAACTCAAAGAGGTCGGGGGAATTGTAGCTTTAACAGAAATTGCCCACTACGCAGGTACATCAGCCTACATTGAAGAGTATGTAAATGTTGTTAAAGACAAGGCTCTTTTACGCCGCATGATCAGTACCGCTTCGGAAATGGAGAAAAAAGCGCAGCTAGAGCCTCAGGATGTCCTCTCTTTTCTTGATGAATGCCAAGCGAAGCTCTATACAATTTCTCAAGAAAAATCGGCGAAAGATAGCTTCATGATCAGGGATATTCTCTCCGGTGTGCGCGCTACAACAAAACTCCCTTTTTTAAAAGAGTTGCAGGATAGGCAAGAGGAATATTTAACGAAAGGTCCAAATGCAGCCCATTTCACCGGGTTGCCTACCCATTTTTTTGATGTGGACAAAATGATCAATGGCCTTTGCCCCTCGCAACTATTGATTTTGGCGGCACGTCCTTCGATGGGAAAAACGGCTCTAGCTCTCAACATCGCACAAAATGTCGCGTTCCGCTCAAAAGAGGCTGTGGGTATTTTTTCTCTTGAAATGAACGCCGAAGAGTTGCTTCACCGCTTGATCTGCTCAGAAAGCGAGGTGGAATCGGAAAAAATCAAAACGGGCTCACTTGCAGGGGGCGATTACCAAAAAGTTGTTGCTGCTGTCAATGAGATGCAAAAACATACGATGATCATTGATGACCAACCAGGACTAAAAATTTCTGACCTGCGATCCAGAGCTCGCCGGATGAAAGAAATGTTCAACATCAAACTTTTGGTGATCGATTACCTACAACTTCTAAGTGGGCCTAAAGCAAACTACAATTCCGATAACAGACAGAACGAGATCTCAGAGATCTCCCGTATGCTTAAAAATTTGGCCAGAGAGCTCAATATCCCGGTCATTTGCCTATCTCAGCTTTCACGTAAGGTAGAAGAGCGTCAGGGACACCGGCCGATGCTATCGGATCTTAGAGAGTCGGGCTCGATTGAGCAGGATGCGGACATCGTGATGTTTCTTTTCAGAAGAGAGTACTACAACCCTCAAGATAAGCCGGGAACGGCCGAATTGATCGTTGCAAAAAACCGTCACGGCAAAGTAGGCGACATCCAGTTGGTCTACAAAAAATCTTTAGCGCTGTTCCAAAACTTTGTAGCTCTTCCCCAGGAGCCCTCTTTAAGCCAGCAGCTCAATACAAATGCCTTTCAGGCTTTCACACCAAAATAAGGGCAAAATATACAATTGCACTTCATTTTTAAGAATTGGGTAGAGGTCTAGTAGATCTAATTTGCAGTTTTTTTGTGTTAGATCCCTTCAAGGCAAAACAAACGTGCTGGAAACTTGTCTTCAAGCAATCTTGAATCCATAGTTTTTCAATAGCTTGTGTCCCGATGCTGCAAATGATAGCGGCCTTATCCCATAAAACAAGCATTCCATACATCATGATTGTGCCTAAAGTATGCTTTTTAGCGTTCGTCTTTTAAAAACCAGGGTCCCTTATGGATAAAAGCGGTTTTTTCTAGTATTTTTGCCTTAAACTCCAAAAAAGAGGGTCTCTTTTTTTCTTGAGTCCCGGTTTACTCCAAATATGTTTTTAAAAATTTCTTAAAGAAATTAGATGGTTACTATTTGAATTTTTACACCCCCAGGTTTTAAAAACTTTTTTATATATCTCTAAAAAAACCGGCGCTACCCCTTTACCTTTAAAATGAAACAAAGTATGCTTCTTGAATCAAATTGGAGTCAAAATGGCCTCTGTTAAAAAGAAGCGCAAAGCGAAGATGAATCGCCACAAGTTGAAAAAACTTCGCAAACTCAACAGACACAAGAACCCTTAGTTCTTCCCATGTGGACCTACGAGACATTTTACGATGTTCTCGTCGTCGGAGCCGGCCATGCCGGCTGTGAAGCTGCACATGCAGCTGCAAAGATGGGGGCGAGGACACTTTTAGTTACCATGAACTTGGATACTATTGCCAAGATGAGCTGCAATCCTGCGGTCGGGGGAACCGGTAAAGGGCAAATTGTGCGCGAAATCGATGCAATGGGCGGTATCATGGGTCAAATTATAGATCAAACTGCCATCCAATTTAGAATGTTAAACCGTTCTAAAGGTCCTGCCGTTTGGTCTCCTCGTGCCCAGGCGGACAAACACCTGTACGCTCAAAAAATGAAAGAGACCCTGGAAACAATCCCTAATCTTTTTTTGATGCAAGGGACAATCGAGGATCTGCTTATTGAAAACGGAGCGGTCGTAGGAATCTCAACTAAAGAGGGCATCGCTTTTCGCTCTTCTACAGTAATTCTCTCCTCGGGAACGTTCATGCAGGGGAAAATACATATAGGGTCAACCCAATTTTCGGGTGGAAGAGCCGGAGATCCCCCCTCTATTGGGCTCTCAAACAGCCTTTCCCAGCACGGATTGCGGTTGGGTCGACTCAAAACCGGTACCCCTTGCAGAATACATAAAAGGTCCGTTGATTTTTCGAAATGCGAACGGCAGGATGGCGAGGAGGATGTCCGATTCTCTTTCAAAAAAGGGTTTTCAAGGCTGTCTCAAGTCCCCTGTTACATCACCTATACATCGCAAGAAAGCCAAAAAATTGTAGAACAAAACCTCTACAAATCGGCTGGCTACTCCAAAAAAATGGTGGGCCCTCGCTACTGCCCCTCGATCGAGGATAAAATTGTCCGATTCAGCGATAAAGAGCGTCATCAAATATTTATTGAGCCGGAAGGGCTTTATACCCAAGAGCTTTACTTGAACGGGATCTCAACCTCTTTGCCATTTGATGTGCAAGTCCCTCTAATCCGATCGATAGCAGGTCTACAGAACGCTGAGATTGTACGCCCGGCGTATGCGATCGAGTACGATTATGTGAAAAGCGGCCAGCTACAACTGTCTCTTGAGACCAAGACTATCCAAGGATTATTTTTAGCCGGCCAAATCAATGGCACGACAGGTTATGAAGAGGCGGCAGGCCAGGGTTTTATTGCCGGGGTGAATGCGGCTTTAAAAGTACAAGGGCGCCCCCCCTTCATTTTAAGCCCACAGGAGTCGTACATAGGGGTCATGATTGAAGACATCGTATCGATGGAATTGACCGAACCCTACCGGATGTTTACCAGCCGGGCCGGTGCTCGCCTTCTTTTAAGGCAAGACAACGCGGATCTTAGACTTTCCCACTATGGCTACCAACTAGGCGGGCTTGTCACAAAAGAGGATATGGAGGCGCTAGATTTTAAAAAACAGAAGATCAAAGATGCTATCCAACTACTCAAAAGACATGTCCAGGTTGAAGACCGGAGCTATACCTTGCAACAGATGATTGCACGGCCCGACAAAAGCTACTTGTCAGTACAACAAGACTATCCCCACTTAGTCCCGGATCTTGAAGAAGAGACCCGTTTTCAGGTAGAACTTGAGCTTAAATACGCCGGTTACATCAAGCGTCAAGAGGAGGAAAACCAAAAACTCAAAGATCTCGATGCCATCAGCGTTCCCGAAGGGATGGATTTTGAACTCGTAAAAGGGTTAAGAAATGAGGCCAGAGAGACATTAAAAAGAGTTCAACCGTTGCATTTGGGCCAAATTGGTAGGCTTCCGGGGATCACTATAGCCGATCTGAACATTTTATTTGTGGCTATTAGAGGCTTTAGAAAACATCCCCACCAAGCGCCAACTGCAACTCTTGAAGAGACGTTTGTATCGTAGACAACCTGACTCGACAGTCTCCACTTAAGTTTTGTATAGTCTTATGTATTAGGCTTGATTGCAAAAATTCTCTTTTCCATATAGAGTCTTTTTAATTAGGATTTAACTTTTTTTCCAAAAGATTGCTTTTAGATTTTTTCTCGACCCAAAGCGACGCCGGAGCAGGCGATTGTTTTTTAATAGGGCCGATTTAGGCTGGCAAAAAAGATGCATTTATCTTAACAAAAAAAAAGTTCCACCCTAATTGAAAAGACTATAAATAATAATTACAAATAAAAGAAAAAGAGCCTCTATGAAAACGCTCCGTGTTGTGAAATTAAAAAACATGCCTATTTTCAATATGCTTGCTCTTGAGGAGTATCTATTAGAGGAGCCATGCGAAAATATTTTGTTAGTCAACTACGGAACGCCCGATGCGATTGTGCTAGGGAAATCAAATGATCGTGATGCCCTGGTCGTTGAGAATCCGAACGTCCCCCTTATCCGTCGGTTTTCAGGGGGTGGAACCGTTTATGTCGACTCGTCGACCATTTTTATAAGCTGGATCTTATCTAAAGAACTAGAAGAGGCAAAATGTGTAGATACACTTTTCAATTGGACAGTCAACGGATTCAAAAAAGCGCACCCCAACCTACCCATTGACCGTATAGAAACCGACTACGTTCTTAAAAACAGTAAAGTTGGCGGCACGGCACAATATGTAAAAAAAGATCGTATTTTGCACCATACCAGCTTTCTGTTTGATTTCTCAAATGAGAAGCTTTCGCTCCTAAAAACTCCCGAAAAGGCACCGGCTTATAGACAAAACCGCCCCCACGCCACCTTTGTCACTTCTTTGAATACCCACTTCACCAAACCCCAAGATTTTGTAGAGCCCTATCTTCAGGAACTAACAAAGGAATTTTCTTTAAAAGAGATTTCAATGCTGGAAATTTTACAAGACCTCAAAAGTCCAAAACAAACAGTATATCTTGACTGACCTTATCTAAGACCCGGCTAAATATAGATCTACTCTTCAGGGCTATTAGAGCCAAAAAATTCTTTGAATGCATGAGCAGTTACCTGATCTCCTAATTCTGCAATAGCTTCCACAAGATCAATTTTTTTCGGGCAGACCTGAACACAATTTTGCGCTTTACTACACTCATGCAAACCCCCTTTTCCCATCATGGTGTTCAACCTCTCTTCCTTGTTGGATTTTCCATTTGGGTGCAAGTTGTACAATCTTGCCTGTCCCACCACCGCAGCACCGACAAATTGTGTTGTTTTTGTGTAGTTCGGACAAGCAACAAGGCAACAGCCACAGCTCATACAAGTCGATAGCTCGTACATCACCTCTTGCGTCTTAGGAAGAATTTTCGGACCAAATTCGGTACTTCGACTCCCGTCTACCTCGCTCCAGCCCTTGATCCTTTTCAAATCGTCAAAAATTCTGGATCGGTCAATCACAAGATCACGTATAAGAGGGTAACAATCAAAAGGGGCCAGATGTATCTTATCAGTCCCGGTCTCGTCTAAAATAGGCTGTATCATCGCTGTACAGGATTGTCTCGGGATACCGTTGATAAGCATCGAACAGGAGCCGCAGACCTCCTCGAGGCAAGCTTGCTCCCAAACTACCGGGGTCGTCAGCTCCCCTTTTTTGTTGATCGGCCGCTTTTGAATCTCCATCAAAGCGGTGATCACATTCATTAAAGGGGTAAGCTCCAGCTCAAACTCCTCAACATACTGGTTTCCTTCAGTTCCTCGAAGAATTTGTAGGGTGAACGATTTCATCTGAGCTCCTCACACGTAAGCCGGTAAATTTGAGGGAATTTTAGAGAGGTCAAGACTCTCCAAAGTCACTTTTTTCTTATAATCCCGTTTTGCCACAGTAAAGTATCTGGTGTCAACTTCACGGAAACTCATCACTGGCTCCCCCTCGTCGGGATCATAGGTCGCTATCGTATGTTTTAAGAAATTCACATCATCCCGATCGGGAAACTCTGGCTTAAAGTGCCCTCCGCGCGATTCATCACGTAAAAGGGCCCCTTTTGCTATCACGAGTGCAATTTCAAGCATCCCTCTAAATTGATTTGCGAAAATAAATGTTTGATTCAGCTCATTTGATGTGTCATCAAGACGGATATTTTTATACCTTTGCCGTATTTTTTTGATCTCCTGCACCGCTTTTTCTAAAGACTCATTATGACGCACCACAGTACAATCGCGCACCAAGATCTCAGAAAGCTCTTCATGGAGCTGATGGATGTTTTCCACACCTTTTTTTGACATGAGCTCATGCTTGAATGCCTGCTCTTTTGCCAACGCCCTTTCAAAAACTTCCTCAGGTATTTCCTTGTAATCTTTTTTCAACTGGTGGAAATAGGGCTGCATCTCATCCCCCACAACAAGCCCGTCAAAAATACACGAAATTAAAGAATTTCCCCCAAGGCGGTTTGCTCCGTGGATTCCATATTGGGATTCTCCCACATTGAAGCATCCGGTTAGATTTGTCATGTACTTAAACCTTAAATGCCGGTCCCCATCCTCTTCAGCAGGGTAATCGACAAAAGCCCCACCCATCGTGTAGTGCACTCCGGGGTAAATTTTCATCGGCTTGACCTTAGGATCTTCACCGGTAAATTTTTGGTAAATTTCAAAAACAGACTGGAATTTTTTCACTAAAGACTCATCAAAACCGGTGCAGTCGAGATAGACCTGTTTATGCCCCTCAACCCCAAGCCCCAATTCACACACCTGATGAATCGCCCTGGCGGCAATGTCGCGCGGCACAAGATTTCCCAAAAGCTTGTACATATCCTCTAAAAAATACCAGCGCTCCCCCGTCTTCCCACACGGTATCCAGTTCCCGTTTTCATCTTTGATCTGTTTTGTCTCATCGCCAAAGACCCAAACACGGGCAAATCCGCGCAGTGTTTCAGTCATAAGACGCAACTTATCATGGCCAGGAATCGATGTAGGATGGATTTGTATAAACTCACCGTTAGCATACTCCATTCCCTGCATGAACAAGCGACCGTTAGCAGCTCCGGTGCAAATGGTGGAGTTCGTGCTTTTTTTGAACATGAAGCCAAGTCCGCCGGTGCCGATAATCACCGCGTTAGCTTTTAGAACTTCCATCTTGAGATTATAATGGTCCATCAAAATAATCCCGCGTGAAATCCCTTCCTCATCTATTACGAGGCGCATAAATTCATGGTGCTCATATTTTTTGATAAGCCCCTTCACCTCATAACGGCGCACCTGCTCGTCGAGTGCGTATAATAGCTGTTGTCCCGTAGAAGATCCGCAATACACAGTTCGGTTAAATGTGGTCCCCCCGAACCGCCTTACATCCAGCCCCCCCTCAAGATTACGATTGAATGTGCAGCCAAAACGATCAAGCATTTTGATGATTTGGGGAGCAGCCAAACACATCTCCACGACTTGAGGTTGGTTGGCAAGAAAATCCCCCCCTTTTACCGTTTCATAGGCATGGATGTAGGGTGAATCTCCCTCATTTTTTAAGTTGACCGCTGCGTTGATCCCCCCCTGAGCACAAACGGAATGACTCCTTTTAACTTTAGTTAAAGAGACCAGGTGGACCAAAATCCCGTGTTCCGCCAATCGCATCGCAGCCGAAAGGCCTGCAAGCCCCCCACCCACTACAATCACTTCCTGTTGTATTGCCATAGGTCAGCTCCTCAAATTGATCCAATAAGTTCCCCAAACTGCGCTCAAGCCCAAAAAGCCCAATAAAAACATCAGCCCAATGCAAATTTTTAACATCCGTCTTTGGGAAACCTGTTTTACGACAAGCCCCCAAGTAATTGTAAACGCCCATAGACCATTAAACCCGTGAAAGACTGCGGCAGCAACAAAAATCGTATATAAAATTGCCTTCATGGGGCTTTTAAAGACATCTCTGACATTCATCAATTGTGAAGTTCCAAAAGAGTTGGTCACTAAAATTACCTGATTGGGTTCAAGCTCCCTCTTTGTCAATCCCTGGTAAAATTCCCCCATCTCGATTGATTTGGCCTTTTGTTTTCCCAGCTCGGAAGCTTCCAAATTATACTGTAAGCCACCCCCCTCGATTTCTTTTTTCCTCTGGTCAACAAGAGCCTGCTGCCCCAACTCTTTATTGAGAGCATCTTTATATTCCGTAATAGCTGCAGTGTCATAAAGTGAAAATCCTAACCTGTCTTGGAGCGAGTAAAGTCCGCTATCGAAAGAGATGCGGGTGAAAAAAAGCCTACCACTCCCCTCCTTAACCTCAGCAGGATACAGGTAGAAACGAAAAAGGGCCACATGAGCTATGATTCCGAACAACAAAATCCAGGCAGTCCACCTCTGAAAGGTATAAGCCCTGCTCCTTGTATAAGGCATATAGGGTCTTGACCCCTCTTTAGAGCCAAAAGAATTGGATCTGCCGTACAAGGCTTTTTGGATCCCGATAATAGCGTGGTACACGATCGGCACACCAATAAACGTCAGCTCCACAACCTGCAGATAGGGCAGGTCATGTATAAAGTTGACCATACGGACAAAACCGGCCCCGTCATCTCCGATTAGGAGAGCTGCTTGTGAATTTGTTAAGAGATGCTCAAAAAGGAAAATCACAATCAGCAAACCGGTCAAAGAGTGCAAACGTGATAGAATAAATTCTTTTGGGAGGTTGTTTTTACGGGGATCCATGTCTGTTTTCTACTTACTTTACAATAATTTCTTTGAAACCTTGCCAAGAAATGTTTCCTAGCTTTGTCCTTGTCCAACGGGTAGTGAATTTTTAAGGTATCTTTTATTAAACGTGGTTTAAACGTTTTTTTGAAGAAAAATTATAATCCAAAAAGCTCTTTTGAGGTTTTGAGTATTTTTTCCTCAACTTCCGCTCTTGGTTTTTTTTGGAGCCGGGAAATTTTCTCAATTATGTAAGGGATGTAGGCAGGCTCATTTGTTTTACCACGGAACGGTTCGGGGGGAAGCCAGGGGGCATCCGTCTCCACCAGCATCCGTTCCAAAGGGATACTTGCAGCAATCTCTTGCATCTGTGTAGCGTTCTTGAAAGTGACTACTCCGCTGAAAGAGAGATAAAAACCTTTTTCAAGAGCCCAACGAGCTACCTCAAAAGAACCCGCAAAACAGTGAAGAATCCCTTTTTTTACCCGATTTTTTTCGATGAAATCGATCAATTCCTGATAGGCATTCCTACAATGAATTGAAAGGGGCAAATCCAAGTCGTTGGCCAATTCAATATGTTTTTTAAAGTACTCTTTTTGAATCGCCAGATGCTTTTGTGAATGGTGCAAATCGAGACCGGTTTCTCCAATCGCAACAATCTTCTTGGTTGATGCAAGCCCACAAATTAGGTCGAAATGCCCATTTTCCACCTCGTGCGCATGGCAGGGATGAATCCCTGCAACTGCCGGTACCGTAGGATATTCCCGGTGAATTTTGAGCCCCCTCTCTATATCCAACACGTCGATACAGATATTGATTACGTGGTCTACACCAATCTCGAAAGCCCTTTTGAGAACTTCCTTGTAATCCTCTCCCAAATGGCAGTGCGTATCAATCATTGACAAGTAGCCTCTAAATCAGTAGGTTGGATAACAAGTAAACTCTCTATGACAAAAAATTTACCGATCCCTAAACGAGATAATTATGACATCCATCTACATTTTTGTCAGCGCATTTAAGGATTCCGACGGTTTCGGGAAAATCATTTTTTTGCTCCTTTTTTCACTCTCGTTCCTCTCCTGGTTTATTTTGATTTTTAAAGCTCGCCAGTTTGGTAAGCTGGAAAAAGAGATGCAAAATTTTCTTGTCAATTTTGAAAAAAAAGAGCATCCGATTCTAGAAAAATCCATTTTGGAAACCCTCACCTCCAATCCGATGTTTTCCCTCTACAAACATTTTAAAAAATGCACGATCGACCTATTGGAGCGTAATCGCCAGCTCGATAGGGTAGAGGAAAATTTTTTAACCAGATCCGATGTGGAGATGCTGGAGAACTATTTGGATCAAAAAGTTTTGCAGAACAGCAAAGATTTGGATAAAAACCTTTTCATCCTCTCTACCTCCATATCGTTGGCCCCATTTTTAGGAATTTTAGGGACCGTTTGGGGCTTGCTCGTCAGCCTTACAGGTCTTGGAAAAGGTGTATCAGCCCTTTCGAACCAGGTTGTGATGGGTGGCCTTTCGACCGCTCTGGCCACTACGGTAATAGGCCTTTTAATAGCAATACCGGCGCTCATAGGCTACAATTACTTGAAATCGAAAGCAAAAGAAATGACTCTATCGATGGGCTCTTTTTGCGCTCTACTCGTGCACGAGATAGAGATGGGATATCGAAGGGATTGACCGGATGCGAAAACGCTTTCTCGACCAAATAGCCGAAGAAACAGACCTAATCAACCTTACCCCCCTCATTGATGTTCTTTTCACAGTCCTTGTGTTGTTTATTGTTATCTCCCCATTTTTGGACATCGAATCGATCCATTTGGCCCAAAAAGGGGTGGAGGCAACCGGGCAAAGGGAAAAAAGGAGGATCCGTATTTTTGTCCAAAAAACGGGTCAAATTAAAATCAACGATACGCCGGTGACACTGAAACAGCTGCCGGGCGTACTAGACGAACTAAAAAAATCATTCCATGAGGAGATTCCGGAGCTTTACCAGGACAAGAACTCCTCTTTTGGAACCTATTTGAATGTGAAACATGCGCTGGAACAAGCAGGATTTGAAGAGATGGATCTTGTGGTCCAACCCGAAGGATAGTCCAAAAAAAATCGCTCTTAAAAGGACCCTTCAGGTACACCTATTGGTTTTGCTATTGTTCTCTTTCAGCTCCACTTTTTCTTTTCCGTCACGACCCAAACAAAAAATGCGTGTCCACACCACCCATTTAAATAGCAAAAACCCTATTGTTTTAAAGGAAAAATCCCCCCTTGAAAAAAAGGGTAGGGCTCCTGAAAAAAAAGTACCGGTTCAAGAAAAAAAGGGGATAAAAAACGCCCCTCAAGTAAAGAAACCACAAGCACCAGCTCAAGAAAAAAAGAGCCCGATGAAACGGATTCAAGAACTCGAAAGAGATCTTAAAAAAATTGAAACCTCTTTTAAAGAGTCCCCAAAAGATCTTTTTGTGGGGTTTGAATATGCAACAGACTTGAAAGATTCTATCCCCTACGAAACGCAAGTGGTTCAAATTCTACAAAAAGCTTTAAGGCTCGTCGATCCTGAAAGCGTTGATGTAGTGATCCAGGTTCTTCCCAACGGACTCGTAGAAACTATCCTTGAAATTAGTTCAAAGAGCCCCTTGAATGCTAAAATTGTCGCAACTGCGTTAGAGAAAATGGTCTTCCCCCCTTTTGATGCAAATGAGCCCCTAGAGCTGAGCCTGCATCTTTGTACTGGAAACTAAGACAGTATTTCTTTATTCTACCCATAAAATGGATGTGAAAAAAAATTCTACAGGAGGATCTTCTTCATGAGAAACCCTCTTTTTTTTGCAATGCTTCTCCCTATGTTTTTGCTTTCTACATCAAAAACCCCGCCGATTGTTGTCCCATTAGAAACTGTCAAATCGTTGCCCTCGCTCTATTTTTCCGACTGCTCTTCTATCGGTGAGTGGGGCGCAAATTATAAAGAATCGATCCTGGAAATCCTCAAAGACGATATAGACGCATCGTTCCATTTGGATCTCACTATGGGTAAAATTGATATAGAGCCTCTTGTGAGTGGGCCTATGAAAAACCCCTCGAAAGAATTGGCCGCTTTTTCTTCCGATTTTGTCCTTCTGCCCAAATTTGAAGGAAAAAACCTGACTGTAAAGCTCTATGAACCAAGATTTCACCAAACGCACCTGGTAGGCAAAGTCGATTTGGGGGGGAACCTTGTTGAAGATAGGCAAAAGATCCATCAGGTTTTTGATCTAGTTCACAAAAAAATTTTCCAGCAGGAGGGGATAGCAAGCACTAAAATCCTCTTTTGCAAAAAAACCGAAGATATTGACGGTGATTGGATCTCCGACATTTACGAGGTACAACAAGACGGCCACAACTTAAAAAAAATCACCTCCTCCCAAAATTATCTCATCACCCCTATCATGATCCCTAACTCAAAAAAAGGGGAAGGGTACGATTACGTTTTTGTCTCCTACGAAAAGGGGCAGCCTAAAATCTTTAAAGGCAATTCCCTATCGCACATCTCCACCCCGCTTCTTTCTCTAAGAGGAAATCAGTTATTGCCTGCTTTGAGCTTACGTGGAGACAAGATCGCTTTTATTTGCGATGCTTCGGGAAAAACAGATCTTTTTTTTCAACAATTACATCCAGAAAAAGGGGTTCTAGGGAAGCCTATACAACTCTTTTCACAAAATCAGTCGATCCAAGCCTCGCCCGCCTTTTCCCCTTGCGGCTCTAAACTTGCTTTTGTTTCGGACAAAGAGGGATCCCCCAAAATTTACATTTTAGAGATCGTCGATGCTATCCGGTCAAAAAAAATACCGCCTGTAAAATTACTCTCAACCAATCACAAAGAGTGCACGTGCCCCTCTTGGTCTCCTGACGGAAAAAAAATTGCATTCAGTGCTTTGAGTGAAGGATATCGGCAAATTTGGATCCTCGATCTGGATAAAAAAATTGAGGTGCCTCTTACAACAGGCCCCCTCGATAAGGAAAATCCCTCATGGGCGCCCGATAGCATCCATTTAGTTTACAATACAACAGGAAAGGAATCCCAAATTTATACTATTGATATTGTAAAGCAAAAACCTGTAAAAATACCCACAGGGGATGGGATTTCCCATTTCCCCTCATGGGAACAAAGATGAGAAACCATATGAAAAAATTCTATCCGCTCGTTTTTTTCGTACTTGCGAGCTGCACCAGCACCCTTTATGATGCATGGGAAGAGACGAAAATGGCGACAAGGTCCTATACAAAGCAGGGACTCGCTTATTTAGGCTTGATCGAAGAAGAATCAAGGATCGTAGCGACCTCTCAAGAGATCTACCAATCTGCCGAGGAAGAATTTATCCCTCTCAAAGACCAGGACCTCTCCAGCCAGTACATGGACGAATCATACCCCCACTCCAAAGAGATGCGCACACCCCAAAAAAGGGGAGCTTATAATGCGGAGCAATTCTCTAAACCCTCCACAACGCTTGCCTCCATTTTTTCCACAGTATACTTCAATACCGACGAGCATGTCCTGTCACAAAAAGAGTACTACCAAGTGATCAACAGAATCGCCTCGTATATGAAGAAAAATCCCCATGTGTACCTGAGCGTAGAGGGACACTGCGATCAAAGGGCCTCTGAAGCCTACAACCTCGCTTTAGGCACCAGAAGAGCCCAATTCATCCGTAGCCTTTTGATCAAGGCAGGAGTAGAATCGGAGCAGATTCACACAGTTTCTTTCGGAAAAGAAAGACCCGTTACGAAAGGGGGGACAAAAGAATCGTTTGCCAAAAACCGGCGCGTAGAATTCAAAATCTTCCAACAGAGGTCCTAGATGAAGCGGTTTGCCCCTTTATTTGCCCTATTTGCCTCCTGTTCTAACTTGGTTGTCTCCCAAAGATCCGATAAACAACAAATGGAATTTAGTGTTCAAAAGCTAAAAAACGAGATTGAGGACCTGAAGCATGAGATGAAGGCCTACCAAATCGAAGTTGGCATTTTGGAGGGGAGAATTTTAAATCACGACGAAGATCTGAGCTATTTGCACGCGCAGGACCATCCGGGGAAAATCGGGGGGCGATCGCTCGACAATGCTACTTTAACGGAAAAAAAGATTTTAGAAATCGAACGGACATTGGATCATCTTATCAAGCGTTTTGACCGGATCGACATAGAATCAAAAGAAATTGCAAAAGCTGTGGGTCTGTATAAACAGAAGTTCCAGGAGGTGGAAAAATTTTTCCAATCCCAAAATGAATCCGTGCAAGAACTTGGCCGTATCAAAAAAAGTATAAAAGAGTTTAGAGAAGAATCGAATGAAATCGCATTCTACAGGGTGAAAGCGGGTGATTCGATAGAAAAGATCGCTAGACTATTTGGAACTACACCTGAACAGATCAAAAAAATAAATCAGCTGCACAATGACCTGATCCTTGTGGGCCAGGAAATCAGAGTTCCCAAATGATCTGCCTTTTAGATTCAGGCGTGGGGGGATTGACAGTTCTTAATGAGGTGAAAAGGGTATCCCCAGATCTACGCATTATCTATCTTGCCGATAATAAAAATTTCCCCTACGGCACCAAAAATCAAGACGAGATTCAAGACGCTGTCTTTGCCGCACAAAAAGGGCTCGAAACTTTTTGTCTGGAAAAAATTTACATAGCCTGCCACACAGCTTCGGTCGCTTTACAAACCCAACCGAACAGCTTTGGGTTGATCTCGTCAGTAACAAAAAAAATGGTTTTAGAGTCGTTAGCTCGTGAGTCTGTTGCGATTCTAGGGAGTTCAGCTACCATAAACACCGGATTTTATCAGAATCTGTTTTCGGAAAAAGGATATACTAGAATCCAAGGGTTCGATTTGCAAAACCTGATTCAAATGATAGAATCGGGTTTAAAGGACGAGGAGATCTTTCTTGAACAACTCAAAGAGGTGGTCTTATTTGCACCCGATACAATCTTGTTGGCCTCTACCCATTTTCCCCACATTGAGTCTTTTTTATCAACCCTGTTCCCTTATGCAAAGATGATGAATCCTTCGCTACGATTTGCCCAAGAGATATGTAGGCACTCAGGTTTGTATGCAAAAGGCGATCTTAATGAAGATCTTTTTGTAACCACACGCCATTGCCCAAAATTTCTTCACATGTTACAAAAAAATCCAATAAATAATCTTTTAAAAAAAGATGCTCGGCATGTATAATCCTCTTTAAACCAGAAAAATAGATAACACTATTTGTGCCCGCTTATGGGATTTATTTTTAACTAAGACACTCCAGATGCAGTAAGGGGTTAATTTTGGGAAATCGTTGTATAAGGATGCGCAAAAAGAACCCGCCTCGGGTGCGTGTTTTTGTATCAAACCAACAGCATTACCCAAGTTTTGACCTCAACGAAACATTTTTACAGGAAGTGGGATCAAAAAAAATAAATCAAAGACTGGCCAGCTTTATAGATTATGTTGTACCCCCCGCATCCCAAAATTCCGGGGGGAATCATTTTGAATATTAAAACAAACACTCTAGAAAAACCTTCGTTTTTCAAAAGAGAAAAAACAGTTCCAAGCTAAAGAAGAAGGATTCACATGAGTCAGAAGAAACGCATTCTACTGATCGAGGATGAAGAGGATATCGCAGCTCTAATCAAATTACAAGCCGAGCTCTCGGGATTCAAACTGCACGTTGAGGTCGATGGTATCAACGGATTTCGTGCCGTAGAAAGAGAAAAGCCTGATTTAGTGCTTCTCGACATCATGCTTCCCGGACAAAATGGATATGATGTTTGCCGAAAAATAAAGAGCACACCGGAACTCAAATCTATACCGGTGATTATATTAACAGCTAAAGACGAGGAGCTCGACATCCTTTTAGGGCTTGAACTTGGTGCGGATGATTACATTCTCAAACCTTTTTCCCCAAAAGTGCTGATGTCCCGTATCCGCGCAGTCCTCAGACGTGGAAAAGAGTCCGAAAAATCGCCAAAAATCCTCTCTTTCGGAGAATTTACACTGGAAGTAGACCGTTACTTGCTGCGTAAAAAAGATAAAGTGATCACCATCACCCTTTCCGAGTTCGGAATCCTCAAAAGATTACTCACGAATCGAGGCAGAGTGCTCACAAGAAACCAGCTTTTGGACGACATTCATAACGATGATTCTTTTGTAGTGGATCGTAATATAGACGTGCACATCGCTGCATTGCGTCGCAAACTCGGCCCGAATTTTAAGTGGATCGATACCGTAAGAGGGGTAGGCTACCGATTCAAAGGGGATGCCAACGACACCTCCTACGAGGATACGATGTCCTACGATGTAGAAGAGCTAGAAGAGGCTCTGGTCTAGACAAAGTATAAAAAAGAGGGATAAATCCCTCTTTTTTATTTTAAAGGCAGTAAGCCTGATCTCCTAAAGTGACTCTTATTTTAAACTGTTTTGTTCCGGGTTTAAAAATAATCCCCTTTTGTATATGAGAAAATAAAGGTCGAAGGTAATTATGCAAAAAACCCTTATTTCATCTCTCCTTGTCCTGAGTCTGGTAAGTTGCTCTACAAATACAGGGACCGGCGCATTGGTCGGTGGTGGTGGCGGAGCTCTCATTGGCGGTCTTGCGGGCGGTTGGGAAGGGGCAGCTATAGGGGGAGCAGCAGGTGCTATTTTAGGAGGCCTTATTGGAAATGCTGCAGATCAAAAACAAAAGCAACAAGAGATCGACAACGACTACCCGGGTCTGTCCCAAAAACTAATGAATAACGAACCTCTCAACATTCAAGACGTCGTTAATTTATCAAAGCAGAATGTCCCCCCCGAACAGATCATCAGCTATCTTAAAGAATCCGACAGCCAATTCGCCCTCACAAAACAGGATTGCAAAACTCTGTGCAGAAAAGGTGTGGCGGATTCGGTGGTGAAGTATATGAGCTATGGAGCTTGCGGCTGCAGCTGATCTTAATCAACCTTTAATTATAAGTTTATAAATTATTTTGTCTCGAAAGATAGGGTCCATTTTAGGTAAAAATATCATTGATTTTTAAAATATATATGCAGTAAACAAATGGATCTAAAACAAAAAAAAGCACTATGGCCCTAGCTACCTCTTACACCACATTTGAAGACGCGTTGGAGCTTCTCGATCCTATGGATAGTCTTGAAGAAGAGGTCGTTTTTTGCGAGCGGTTCGAAAAACTCTCGAGTTTTCATCTTATTTTCCACTCCTCATGCATCAGCCTACTTACACTCCAAACGGTGCTGTTTTTAAGCCTATTGATCTACAGCCCGAAATCTCCCTATGTGGCAGGACTCCTTTTTTCTTGGATACTGACCCTTTTTTCTTATCTTATTCTTTTATTTTACTATCAGGCTAAAAAACCCCAGGACTTCCAGGATCTGCGCCGATTTTTTATTCAGGCGTGCAGAAAGGAAATTGAGGAGCTTAAGCCCAACCAGGAAGAGCATCTTTTTTTGGCAAAAGCAGCGGAAAGTCTTACCGACAAGCTTTCAAAAAATCAATTTTATCTCCAAAATCTTGGCACTATCTCCTCGCTTATCCGACTGATGAAATTCAAGGATGTCGAGAAAATGCAAGAGCTTTTGATGTATGCCTCCATCCAGGAACACATCGAAAAAATCAAAAAAGACCCCCTTAATTCAACGACGCATCTATCTTTGGCCAAATCCTACTTGGGGATGTATCGTCTCTATCAATCTCCCCTGAAGGAGCCGCTGAGCAGATACTGGGTCGTAAGAAAAATCATTCAAACAGAAAAAAGGCAAAAAAGGGTGGACGCCTCTCTTTTGCTTGCGATGGAAGAGCTTAAAATTGGTCTAGCTTCTAATGCAGATGAGCCTTGGGCACTTTTGGAACTCGCAAATTGCTACGAAGCTCTAGGGGATAAAAAACAGGAGCTGGAGACATTAATCCGCTATTTGTCTTTACGCGCTTTTGATGAGAATATCCTTTTAAGAGTTGGAAAGATCTATTTCTTTCTGGGTATGACTGCCCAAGGACTCGAGATATTTTCGACATTAAAAAATATCAATGTCCACCTCTCCTTCGAACTTATTGACTCCTACAACGCCTATCTAAAAAAAATCTGAATCTGAAGATTCGCCCTTTTTTTTTCAATCACAAGCAATTTTTTATTTAAATTTTTTTCTTAAACGATTAGAAATCAAGTAAGTATAGCTATAAAGGGATGAAGGATGAAACGCGGGCTCTTTTTTAGTGCGATTGTGTCACATATGGCTCTGTTTTCGCAGGGAATACCTGCGGATGAGTTGGATAAAGAGGAAGCTTTCATGGTTCGCCGTATTACGGAGTTCTGGAAAGACCAAGACTACGCCCTTGTTGAAAGGCAGATCTATCTATTTCTTGAGAAGTATCCCGATTCCACGCTCAAAGACTATCTTAAAGGGATATTAGGGGACATCTATCTGAAAGACCGCGTCTTTGAAAAAGCGATAGATGCGTACCTATCTATCCAAGATACCGAGATCCAACAAAAAGTTCTTGTCAATGCCCTGCAAGGTATGTATGAGCTTAGTCGATATGAAGACATCTATAAAATGGGTGCCAAGTATCTCTCTAATCCGGAAATATTCGACGAACGTAAAGAGGAATTTCTATTCCTGGTAGCCGAAGGGTATTTTCGTAGTTCAATGGAAATAGAGGGCTCCCAGTCCATGGGGCTTCTAGAGGAAGCCAAAAAGATCTACGAGAGGCTTATCAAGTCTGGTTACGCAGAACCTTCTCAATTTGCATTAGCGGAGATCTATAAAAAAACAAATGAGCCACAAAAATCGGCCGAATTATTCAAAAAGCTTGCCGGGAAATACAAGGACAAAAGGGAAGAGCTCCTTTTCCACGCCGGGTTAGCAGAATCGGTCTATAACCCAAAGGCGGCGATCGAAACATTCACCGAAGTTGTTTCGATGCGTGGTAGCAGACTCTATACGAGCGCCTTCAACCGGGTCGTACTTTTATTTCAAATGGAGGCCTACGACTCGGTGATTGAATCGATCGACCTGGTCTTAACTCATGCCGACGTGCAGAGCATGCCTGTGATCCTTTATATGTACTCTCGCTCTTTATTTGGGGCAAAGATGTACGATAAGGCTTTGGAAATAGTGGATAAACTTGATGCCAGAAATGGTCTTGATGAGTCCCAAAATAAGAACCTGTACCTAATCGAGCTTGGATCAAGCCAGCAGCTCAAAGAGCTCGCTAGATATGAAAAAGCACTAAAGGACTTCGAGTCTGCTTTTCCAAAAGATAAAGAGATACCTAAAGCAATTTTTATCCACGCCCTTTTATTGAAAGAGCAACTCAAAACTCAAGAAGCCCAGAATCAGCTAGAAAAAATCTTGAAACAGTTTTCAGATTTTGAAAGCGCAGATTCTCTTTTACTGGAGTATGGCCTGGTGACGTATGACAATGAACAATACGAGCTTTCGCGCACAAGCCTTAAAAGCTTTATTGATACCTTCCCGGGGTCCGATCAGATCCATCTTGCCTGGCGCTACTATTTATCGGGAACGCTGCAGCTCTATGATTTGATCCAAAAGGAGGCACAAGGGATTGAGGAGTTCTCCAAAATCCAATTTTACAGCGATCTGTCATGGATTTTATCCAATGCTAAAGGGTTGTCAGACAAAGAGATTCAGGAGAGTCGATTTTTGCAGGCTAAAGTAGGGTACGATTTAGGATACACCCAAGAATCGATGCAAAAACTTTTGACCTACATACAGGATTATTCTAAACACACCTCAATAGCGGATGCCCACCTTCTTTTGGCTTTATGCTACGACAGAATGCGTACAAATTATGATGCTTTTATCGATCACGCCGAAAAGGCGGTTCAGCTTGCTCAAAGGCAAAATCATTTGGGATCTATGCATATTCAGATCTTCAATGCGCTCTTGAGATACAAAGAGACCCTCGAATCGATTCCGAATCTGACCCAAAGCCAATCAAAAAAACTTAAAAGTATCCAGGAAAAAGCGGCCGAGCATCTTTACCAGGCCTTCGAAAGAGGCGATGTTGAGATCCGCAAAGAAAATCTTCTTTGGCTTTCAAATCTTTTGTATGACGAATCCCCTATCCAAAGCCCTGTCTACGGAAAAACCGAAACTAAAGAGACCACAATCCCTCAAAACTTGGCAAAGGCTAAAAAAATTTTACAATCGATCTTTTTTTCCGAAAAACAGAGTGTTGCCCAACAAATCCAAGCGGCTCCGAACTTGGAGTGGGATATGATGCGTCTAGTCCGTATTGCCCACAAAGAGGGAAATATTAAACAAAAACAGGTTTATCTAGAGAGCCTTGTGGATGCTTACAGAAAGAACGCACACTCCTGGAATCTTAGACAGGAAGCCTTAATAGAACTTTCAAAATGCTACGAAGTGCAAGGTAATAAACAACTGGCCTATGAGGCGCTTAACGAAGCCGTCCTTGTATCAAGTGTAAACAGAACTATGGCCTCCGAATATGCCCGCATACATAAAATCCGCCTCGAGCTAGATCACCTAGATGGGTTTACCCAAGAACAAATTGAAGAAAAAATCAATTACCTTAAGGGTCTGCAAATCCAAAAAGACAGTGTCTCCGAGCCTCTCCATCTTGAGGCAAGCCTCGTTTATGTGGATGCACGCACACTTTTATCTGAAGAGCTTGAGAAGGATCTGAAAAACCTTTTCTTTTTGAATCGTGTCAAAGAGGACTACACCAACTCTAAAGACCCACAGGTGCAAGCCTATAGAGCCAGCTTTGCGACAAACTCGAAAGCAAAACAAATTTTTGAAGAGTACATGCAGCTGATCCAAGTGGAGATGCTCTTGGCCAAGTTCCGTTTGGAACAAAACGAGGATCATGTGCAAGAGGCCAACGTCTACAGACTTGAAGGGCTGAAACTTTTATCATCGATGAAAAAAGAAAAAGGGATCTCCCATTTTATTGAGATGCGCCTTAAAGAAAAGGAAAACCTTTTTGATTAACCATTTTTGGAAAAAAAACCGTGCGGATACGTAAAAGAACCTTCATCACAATTTTCTGGATAAGCTCTTATTCTATAAGAGCTTCTTCCATGACGGGTGAAATACAGCTTCCTAAGGAGAGTTTACAGCCTGAAGTGGAACCCGCTGTATTCCTTTTTCCAAAGTCACAAAAAATCAAAAACACCTACCTTTTGGATCGAGCTTTCGACAGACTCGATTGGGAGACAAAAAACAACCTCTATCCCAAAGAGGGGCTGTTAGATCCTAGGTCTCAAAAGAAAGAAGCTTTTTTTAATAAAGATCTTATTACCGGGGAATCGGATCCCGAAGCTCAGATAAAAAAATATTTGCCCTCTTCAAGGTCTATCATCCTAATTTCTGAAAAAAACTTACTGAATGTGCCTCTAAAAAATTTGCTGAACGAGGTCTATAGTTCTAAAAAATCGATCGGGAGAGTAGAGACCTCTGATGTGCCAATACCTGCACCGTTTCCTCAACTGAAAATAGATTTTTCTGAAACAATAACGTATCAGGAAAATTTTCCTCCGCTAGAGGAAAAAGAAGGATCCCTAAAGTTTTTGATCGCACATCTGGGGGCCTCCCCCAATTTCCTCCTCAGATCATTTGGGCTGAGCATGGCGCAATTAAAAGAACATATTCATCTCATCGATGAGGAATACTTGGTACCTGATCTGTTTTGGAACAGTTCTACTGCCTCCTTTGAGCCGAATTTTTCCAAAGATCCCCTTTTACTCAATCTCAAAGAACCAAATTCTGAAATCAATGCCTCCTCTTTCATTTTAGAGAATGAGCCCTCAATTCCTGAAAAAAAACAGGCTTTCAGGATCGCAAAGAATTTCAAATCCAATTTTTGGGTCGAGCTTGGCGAAAGGGATATAAAAAAGGTGAATTTGCAACTTAAAGAGACCGATTACAACTATTTAGAGGCAACTATCGCCTTTGAGGGTCCAATTTTTTTTATAGAAAAAGGGGAGCCCATCTGGTTTGAGGGTCTTGGGAAGGCATCCTTAACCGGGGAAAAACCGGAGCTTAAAGTTTCCAATTTCATTTTGGAAAAGGAGTCTTCTGTTGATTTTGATCCCCTAAATCTGGAACCTCTCAAAAGCGAGAGGGGTACACAAAGTGCCCTAATTTTAAAAAAAGAGGGCCAAAACGGGATGAAAAAGGGGGATCTTTTGATTGCAACCTCCTCTTTTCAATCCAAAGAGTCTCTAGTCGCCGACTCGGCTTTCGAAGCTTCATTGTTTGATACAAGAACACTTTTGATTGATACCCCCCCCACCCTTCCATCCATTTTTGAACCGACAACTTTTGAAGAAGAAAAAATAGAATTGACGATTCCCAATCAGCTCCTTTCATCGCTTGCAAATCACTCTGTAAAAAAGATCGAGCCTTCTTCTCATGTGAGAGAGCCATTTGCTATGCAGGGTGAGACAAACTATTTGCAATCACCTCTCCAACGCATTTTTTGTTGGGCCCGTTATATTTTGGAATTTAATTTGGATTGTTTAAAAGCGCCCATCCACTCTTTTTGTGAATACGCATCCGATTGGATCGACCCGGTTGAGGAAAAAGTATCTGCATTCCTTTCATTTTTATCTTCAAAACTTGACGTTGCCCCCTCTTTATCTTTACCAATTTCGGTTGCTACTAACCCAGTGTCGCTTGTTTCTACAGAGCAAAATTTTGATAAGACAACCTCTTTAGGACCGATGTTCCTCTCTTTAGGTATTGTGGAGATCGCAAAAACTTTCAAACTCGCCCTTTCAACAAAGGAGACCCAATCGAGCCTTATATCAAGAGAGTTCCTGCAGCACGAGGTTGAGGAGGAGAAGATTATCCTTCCATTAAGCGAAAAACTTGAAAAGTCGCCAGCGGATAAGGGTGCAAGATTTTTAGTCTTTCATCATCCGGTATTTTTGCCAAAAGAGAGGCTCCTGAGCCAAGAAAATAAGCTAAGAACCTTTCCGAAAGAGACAGGTTTTACCGGTTTTTTAGGTGCTTTCGTTGAAAATACAGATCAAACTTCTCTGCTATTTTCCCGATTTGAGACAGTATCATCCTATTTTCCCTCAAAAGTGCCGGGAACCAAAAGTCATCTAGAAGAAATTTTTCCAAAAAGCATCCTCCTTTCCCACATAGATGTCCTCTATCCGGGCTTCATTAAAATTTCGGTACAAAAAGAGACATTGCTGGAGTTATTTGATGCCAATACCGAGATGTTGCTCTCCGACAAGGATCGTTTTGATTTCTTACCGGGTCAAAAGTTTACCTCCTCGATCACTTTAGAACATAAAAAAAAGGTTGCTTTTGAACCTCTTCAAAATGAAGTTTGTAACGAAATCGTCATTGATAAAATTCAAGTAGAGCTCCCGGTAACAGTACAGCAAAAAATCCTTAAAGATTTTCAAAGCAATAACCTTAAACTATTTGATATTCCCTCGATCAACCGGTCCCTTACCTCACTCACCGGGACAAAAATGTTGAATCAACAGATGAGCAGGCTCTATTTTTCAATAGACTCTTTCAATAAAATTGCGATGCTAAGTGAAGACGTTTCTAAAGAATTCCAAATCAAAGCATCCGGTGCCACTCTCTCTGTTAAAGAGGGATATGGGATCGAGATAGAACTCGAGCTTCTAGGGACATCAAAACCCTCCATTTTAGATCAGGAGATTCTGTTTATCTTGGATGGATCAAGAAACACCCCCGCAGCCCACTTCGAGATCTATAAAACTGCAATACTAAGAAGTCTCAAAAGCTTCAGCCCTGCTACCCGCTTCAATATCTATTTTACCGGAAAAAATTTAATAAAATTATTTGACCAGCCCATGGGCGTAAGCCAGGATAAACAGATCCTAGCCAAACGCTTTTTAGACCAACTCGAATCCTTTCAAGGTGTCGAGCAGGGTCTTTTGTTAAAAACATGTACCAATTTAATCCCCGAAGAGGATGATACTAAACTCACCTCGTTAATCCTTTTATGCGACTCAGTCAAACCGATTAAGCAACTCACCTATCTAGAAGAGGCAAAAAAAATTGTTACAAAGAATCGGGGCAATCTACAGATCATCACCGCTACGATGCAGCAAAAAGAAAACCAAGATCTGAAATTTATCTCGCTGCTTGGAAGCGGCGAAAGCTTTATCTTCCCTTCAGAATCCTCCTTTGTAAGAAAATTCGGGTCGATGATCCGCCAAATCAAATACCCTTATCTCACAAATCTTTCCATTACCCCCCTCACCGATGGAGTCGAAATCATTCCAAATAACCAGATGATCCACCCCATTTTCATCAATAAAGCTCTAAGATTTTACGCTGTCAGAGAAACAAATGAACCTTTTAGTATCCTGATTCAGGGGATGTGCGATGGTAAAATTTTCCAGATCCGAAAAGAGATTCGAACGATCAGCAATGAGAGTATCAGGGCAAAAATGAAGCAAGAACTTCTACAGAAGCGGGCGGCTATTGGCTTTGAAAGCTACATTAAAAAGCAAGACTCCTCAAAGCTCGAGGAGACTAATAAAAGGCTTGAGCTTTTTGATATCCGGCTTTAATTTTTTTCCAACTGCTACCGTTTACATAAACAAGAAATCTTCATATAAATTTACAAAATAGTAGCCTAAGCGCTAAACTATATAGTCTTTTAAATCTTTCGAGCTTCATTAGGAGGCAACGATGAACATTCTTGCCGGAGCAAAAAAGGGTATGCGCCTTAGCGTCCCGGTCGAAAGTACTAGACCCACCACTAATCTAGTAAAAAAATCGCTCTTCGATTCTATCCACTATTTACTTGAAGGTGCGACCATCTTGGATCTATTTGCCGGAAGCGGGGCTCTGGGCCTTGAGGCTCTCTCTAGGGGGGCAAAAGAGGCCACCTTTGTTGAAAAAAACCCTAAGGCCTGTTCTTGTATCAAAAAAAATATTGATGCACTCCATTTCACCTCGATAGCACATCTTTTTCCACTAGATGTCGAAAAGGCTCTCCTCCAACTCGGCACGTTTGATCTCATATTTATGGATCCGCCCTACGATCTGGATATCGGTTCTCTTACAGCAAAAGCTCTGACTCATTTGCAAGAGGGGGGGCTTTTGATTGTCGAACAATCTAAAAGATCTAAATTTCTCGAAAATTTGACCTGTGTCAAGAAAAAAGAGTTCGGCGATACCATCCTCTACTTTTTTGATTCAAAACATCCGGCCCCCCCCCCTGTAATACCTTAAAAAAAGGATTCCGAAAGGGTTCTCTAACCGCGCTTTTAGTCAATCCTTTTTTTGTTAAATCACTGCATTTTTCCTTCCTAAGCAAATGGATCTTTTTTGCTCAGCAGAGCGGAAATTGCGTAGCTATTTTATTGGAATTATGTTTCATTAGAATAATATTTAGTAATTTCAAACGATTTACTCCTAAGTTCTCTACGGGGTCTTTTTTTGAGACTTTAGACCTCGTGTTTTTATTGGAGATTGTAAAATACTCCGATTTTGGAGTAAGCCTTTTTTTGGCTTCACTTTACGCCTCCTTGGTTAAGGAAGCGCGATTACATTATGTCTAATAGATCAAAATTGGGCCTGCTGTTTTACCGAAAGTTGACGTATCGGCAGACAGACATATAGAGTTCCTGCAAGAGACAGAACCACCCCGGAAGTGAGGGCTATTTTGGCCCCGAGGGTGTCACATATCCACCCCCCTAATAGAGGCATTAGTAGACCTCGTGCTCCCACCATGAATACATTTACCATTGTATACCGGCTACTCTCCTGATCCTTTGAAAAATAAGGACCCGAGAGGTTCCATATCAGGTGGCTTCCGGCTTGGGCAATCCCATAAACAAAATATGCGACAAATAGAAGTGCAATCCCTAGATTCAACATCTGCAGTAGTCCTAAAAAGAGGGCAACAAACGAAAAAACGATCCCGGATAAAAACTCATAACGCGTTTTTTTCATCAATAACCCCCACAAAGGGGCTGCAAAGATCATCCCCAACTCCTTGACGGCGCAAGTAGTAGTAAAGAGTGTCGTAAAACAAAATCCTGAACAGGTAAGTAGAGCAGGTATGGCGGGCATCGACAACATCAACCCACCCCCACAGAGAAAGTATCCTATCTGAAACTGTAGAAACTCCCGATTTTTTTTTAAAAGGGAGATTCCAATTTTTAGAGGCTCCACAAAAGAAAAGCGATTTACTACAGTAGCCTGGGGTTCATTTAAAGGAAGGATCTTAAGTTTTGCCTGGAAATAAAGTCCAAAGAGCCCGATTGCCGCATAAGCCGGAAATAAATAAATCCATCCCGATTCAAGGTGTTCGATCATCCAACCGGTAAAAAACGCCAGGAGGATCCCTTCAATGTACGCGGCGGTTGTTGCGATTGAGAAACTTGCCTCGCGAGCATTTTTATCTAAATTTCTCCTGATAATCTCCATGAGCGCCGGTGATTCTGCCCGATAGAAAAGGGTAAATACCGCTGAGGCAAAAATTAAAAATCCGATTTTTGGAAATAAAGGGACAAAAAGAAACGGGACAAGCGAAAGGGCATGAGCGCACATTAAGTTCCATCTTAACGATTTTTCATCCGCATGGATCCATGTTCCCCAGTAGAAAGAAAAAAAACTCAAGACAGGGCGTAGCGTCATTAAGATAGAAATTTGCAAGGCAGATGCTTGCAGATAATTACATAGAATGAGCCCTAAAACCGAGTGGATCGATATAAAGGGCTCTAAGAGAAGGCTGTGATAAAGGAGGGTCTTTTTTGTTTGATTCGCGACCCTCTCGCTATAAGGCGTGCTCAGTCACTTTCCCCTTCTCATCTATGGTTTTTTTATAAACAAGGACATCATTTTCAAAACGTTGCTCTAACCACAGCTTCCCTTCAGCATTAAATTTGTTGAAAAAGCCCGATTTTTTTCCGGTTTCATACTCCCCTTCAAAAATCTTCACCCCGTCCTCAGAATAGCTGACGCTTACACCCTCTAAAAGGCCGTATTTATAGAAACAACGGTTGTATAAGGACCCTGTCGGATAAAACTCCTCGTGTGTTCCTTCAAGCACGTCATCCTTAAAGTAGGATTTCTTAGCTACAATCCCGCTAGGGAAATACTGGATCAATCTCCCATGTCTGAGATCATTAACATACTCAACAGTCATCAAGACCTTGCCGGTTTCCCCATAAAGGGCGCTGAGCCCCTCTTTTTTTCCGGATTTATAGGTTGTCATTGCGACAAGATCCCCGAAAACATTGTACTCGCGCAGCTCCCCATCGATTTTTGAATTTTTGAAATTTCCCTCAATGGCCCGCATTTTTACCCCGTCCCCGGAATCTTTATGGTAAACTACGTAAGGCCCCTCCTTTTTGTTCTCGACGTAGTTGAGAACGGTCTCCCGACATTCGGCATCCACCGTCATATAGGGTCCGTGGAGCTTTCCATTTTCGTACCAGGCCTCTTCGATCTTTAAACCCTCAAGATTGAATATCGCCTTAAGCCCTTGCAGTACCCCCGCATCATAATTGATGACACTTGCCATCAGTCCGTTTGGATGGTACGTTCTTTGCTCCCCATGGTGCACACCCTCGGAATCGAAACGGATCAATTTCGCTAAAACCGGCTCCCCGTTGAGTTGTGTCCTCTCAAAAAATTCTCTGTGCTCACCAATCGGTTTTCCATCCGAAAACTCCCGGATAAAACGGGGTGTACCATCGGAATAGAGCCCTTTGAAGACCCCCTCATTTTTTCCATCCTTGTAAAACCCTGAAACCAATAGTGCCCCGCTAGGGTAATATTCGCGGTATTCTCCTTCAAACTTATCGTCTTCATACGTCGCATCTAAAAGAATCTGCCCGTTTTCAGCAAATAGTTTGCAGCACCCTTGCTTTTTTCCATCAGCATAGGTGACCTCCTGTTTGAGTTTACCCCCCTCATACCAAGATAGCCAGCGGCCATGGTTCACATCGGCTTTAAATTCCACATCGGCAATCTTTTCCCCTTTCTCATTGTACTCGACGTGGCGCCCCTCTTTTTTTCCCTCATTGAAAGTGCCCTGCGTGTGCAATTTTCCATTCTCAAAAAAAGATTTTTGCTCTCCGTCCGGTTTGCCGTTTTTGTAGGCTCCTACCAATCTCAAGTTTCCATTCGAATGCCAAGATTCAAATGGACCTTCGAAAAGGTCTTTCGAGCGGCGGTACTTAGTGATCAATAACCCCGAATCGTTATACTCCTGGATAAATCCTTCAATCTCTCCGTTGCCGTTGTAATGCGCTTCAAAGGCGATCTGCCCATTTTCATGTTTTAAGAAGTGGTGTCCGTGTGGGATCCCTTTATTGAACTGGGCTTTTCCGATAACATTCCCATCTTCGGAGCGGGTCACAATCGATCCGTGGATTTCCCCTTCTTCAAAATAGATTTTCTGACGCTCTTTCCCATTAGGGTGGTACTGGATATGGGTGTTGACAGGCACCCCTTTTTGGAACTGCTGGATCTCTTTGATCCCTTTTTGCTCAAAATAAACTACAAGCGCCGGATTGGAACCCTCGTTATTGAGCAAGTCATTTGAAAAATTAGCCACCGAAGCGATCACCCCATTTTCGTACCAGGCGGTCTCTTTCCCCTCTCTTTTCCCCTCCTTCCAGAGCGCCATCTTAGCCTTACGTCCTGAAGGGTAATATTGGATCGACTCCCCCTCTTTTTTACCCAAAACAAACGTGGTCTCCTCTAACTTGGACCCGTCTTCAAAATACTGAGTAAAAGAGCCTTCCTCGAGGCCATTTTTGAACTCCCCTTCAAATCTTAAAGCGCCGCTTGGGAATAAAACGCGCATCTTTCCATGCGCCTTCCCCTCATGGTAGTTGTATACCGAGTAGAGGTTCCCCTCCCGATCTACCTGGATCCGTACCCCGTGATATACCGGCTTATGATCCAATTCCATTAGGTCAACTTCTTCGCAGATCTGTCCGTTTTCGTAGTAGGAGATCTCCTTGACCGCAACATCCTCCTCAAAAAACCGTACTTTAAAAATCTGACCTGTCGGATGGGTTTTGATGATCATGTTTGTCCATTCCGGATGGCGCGGCTTTAAAAGAATCTGCTCTTGGCGCGGCTTTTGAGTCTGACCTAAGGTTCTTGAAGGGACGGCATTGAGGCCATTTGCGAGAAAAACTAGCTGCAACATCAAAGCCCAAGAAAATCTGTTCATAACGCCCCGGATCTCCACTAAAATTTAATCTCCCATTCTAATTAAGAAAGCGTTTCCATGCAATAGACCTCTTTATCTTTCCCTGATCCGCAAGCCCATTTAGAAAAATTATTAGTAGTAATAGTTATAGAGGTACTCGTGGATCATCTTTTCCAAGGTATACCTTCGAGTATCGTAGACATGGTTCACCTTAATCCTAAAGTGAAAAACATCCTCCGGAAACTCCTTATAGACTTTTGAAATGTGGGCATAACGGTCCTCAAGTGAGAAGAGGGGGTGGTAGTAGGGTTCAATTTTATGGGTATTCATAAAAAATCGTGACAAGGCAAGATCATCCCAGTTCTCGTAAACCGGGGGTAACTTCACAAGTGCCACCTTTTGTGAAACCATCAGATGGACTAGATCTTTTGAGAGGATATAACAAGCACCACCGACAAATTCCACAGTCCCCCTCGATGTGCCATAAAAACTCTTACTACCCGCAAAACATCCCTCCAATGGGAGCTTTTCTAAAAATTTGAATAAATTCGGGAGCACCACGAACGAGGATTGATTAGGTCTGATGATAAAATCAAACTCTTGGAGTCTAGGCAAAAAAACCTCCATCGCATGGATTGTTTTGTCCATGACACCGGGGCATAAGCTGTCCTTTTCTTTTACCCAAAGGACATCCCCCACAAATTTATGATCCACCTCCATGTCCGGATCTGATTTGACAAACCAGCACTCAAAATTTTCCGGAAATTTGTGCATATATCTACGCCAGGACGCTGTGTGGGCTTTGTAGCAAAGGAGCTTGTCTGAGGCAGCAATCAATACCAAGTTTTTTTTTGTGCACTGTTCTGTACCCGCATTTAATGATAAAAAAAAGTGACAGATTCCAAAAAAAATAAAGACCGGGGTTACAAATAATCTCATTACAGCTCAACCCTCCTCTCTCCATCCGGTAAAAATAAAATCTCTTTTTCTCTCAGATTTTTTGAAATTATGATCTCATGAATCTTGCTTAAAGTAGATTCTGATCCATATTTTCCAAATGGAATCAGAGCTGTTTTTCCTTTTCTATGCACAACACGCACGAAGACAGGCTGCCCTTCTAGCCGGGCATAAGCGCTCAATAGATCCAAAGTGCGCTTGTACTCTTTTTCAGCGGCCCCCTGCCTATACATTAAGTAATACCGGTAGCTTTTCATGGAGAGTACGCTTGTCATAACCCCAAGTATAGTGATTAAAACCAGGATCTCTATCAAAGAAAAGGCTTTTCTCCCCCCCCTTTTTTTTGGCATACCCTTCCTAGCTTAATTTCTCCGGCGGGAACATCCAGGAGTATTTCTCTTTCAAAATGTCCTCTGAAAGGTTTTTCTGTTTTTGTACATACGTCAAAAATTTATCTGAACGGACAAATACTTCCTCATCTTCAGAAACCTCAATCTTGTATGAAACGCCCCACCCGTCCTTCAACATAGATTTAGGGTCTTTAAACATTTTTGCGTTCTTAAGTACTAACTCCGGCTCTTTTTGCACCAATTCGGGATCAACGCCCATAGCTATTTGCATGGAAAAAATTTCTTGGATTTGCTGTGATGCTTGCTCGGTCTTGAACGCTTTTCCCTCCTCAAGACTCCCTTTCATGTTATACCAAAAAAGCCCTGAAATCAGCCCCAAGATAAGCATCACAATCATGATCTCAATCAAGGTGAGCCCTTTTTTTCCCTTTTTTTTCATGAAGCCTCCATAAACGATCTAATATCTGTCATTGGTAAAAGGGTGCCTATCATAATCAATCCGACAATTAAACCGATAAAAATGATTAAAAATGGCTGCAGGACACCCACTAATTTTTTTAAATCCGTTTCGACATTTTGTTCGTAGAGCTCTCCAGCCTGCTCCAGTACAGTTTTAAGCTCCCCACTTTTCTCTGCCGTCTCCAACATCCTGCAAAAAAGGGGAGAGATCATGGGCGAACCTTGGAATGCCTTGGAAATAGAACTCCCCTGATGTAAAAGGGTCAACGCTCTCTCTATTGTCTCAAGAAAAAAGGGGTTTTGCATCACGCTTTTACAGAGTTCCAAGCTTTCGACAAGAGGAACATTTGCGGCGGTGAGCGCGTAGAGCGTGCGACAAAAACGGGCCAACAAAAGCTCTTTTAAAAAGGGGGCCAAAACCGGAATTTTGAAAAGGATCTCCCCAAAATAGACAGCTATTTTTTTTTTGCTTGAATAACTGCCGCAACCCAAAAATTCCTAAAACAAACGAGCAGATTAAAAAAACACCATATTCTAAAAAAATATCCGATGCTCGTAAAATACCTCTAGTAATGAGCGGGATATTCTTTTCCGAAAAAAGCTCTTTTAGAGAAGGAACTAAAAAACAGAGAAGAACGACCAGGATAATCAGTGCCAAACCAAGCAAAAAAACAGGGTAGCTTATCGCTGCAATAACCTGTTTTTTCAAGGCCTGTTTTTTTTTCAGCATCTCAAGAATCTCTTTGATTGCCCCGACAATTTGTCCCGAAGTTTCAGCGGTGCGCACGATTCCTATAGTCGCGCTGTCAAACGTTCCCGTCGACTGCTCTAAGGCGAAAGAGAAGCTTTTCCCTTTCTCCAAAGCTTCTCTGATACTTAAAAAAAGGAGCTGATTTTTAGCCCCCTCCATTTTATTTAAAATGAGATCTATAGCCTCATACAACACAATACCGGCGCGCAGCAACTGATACAGATCCTGAAAAAAATGGATCTTTTCCTCTAAGGTCAAAATGCCCAAGCCCGAATTTTTTTTAGCACATATTTCCGTAAAGTAAATCTCATCTCTTTGCAACGCCTCTTTGGCGTTGTCCAAGGTTTCGGCCCAGATCTTTTTTTTGAAAGTTTGCCCCCTCTCATTTACCCCTTTATATTCAAAAACGGCCATTATAGAGCCCCCTTTCCGGTGACCCTTACAATTTCCTCACTAGTTGTGACCCCTTCGAGTGCCAAACTCACCCCTTGCTCACGTAATGTTTTAAACCCGTTTATTTGCGCAAAGGCGGCCCTTTTCACCGGATCTTGCTCTTCATGGTACAAAGAACGCATCGAGGGTGTCATCACAAGAAGTTCATAGATCCCAATCCTCCCCTTATACCCTAGACCAAAACAGTCGGGGCACCCCTTTCCCTTGTAAAGGTAGGGTCTCTTTTCCTTGAGTCCCATATCCTGGCATTCCTCATGGGACGGGAGATATTTTTCTTTGCATAGGGGACAAATCACACGGACCAAACGCTGCGCTAAAACACCAATCAATGAGGAGGAAATGAGAAATGGCTCTATCCCCATATCCATCAGTCTTGCAGGAGCGCTCAACGCATCATTAGTGTGCAGTGTTGATAGGACCAAGTGACCGGTCAAAGAGGCCTGGATAGCTATCTCTGCCGTTTCTTTATCCCGTATCTCACCTACCATGATGACATCCGGATCCTGCCTCAATATGTGGCGTAGTCCTGCGCTGAAAGTGAGTTCGATTTTCGGATTGACCCCTATTTGGGCCATATGCTGAAGCTTGTACTCAACGGGGTCCTCAATCGTCATGATATTTACGGAGGTTGAGTTGAGCTCTTTTAAGGCGCTGTAGAGAGTTGTGGTTTTTCCGCTTCCGGTGGGGCCCGTAACCAAAAGAATCCCCTGTGTTTTTGTGAGAAGATTTCTTAAGGTTAAAAGGAGATCTTGAGGCAGACCTATCGCATCCAGTCCCAGGTAGATGTTTTTTTTATCTAGAATTCTAAGGACGACACGCTCTCCAAAAACAACCGGGACTGTAGAAACGCGAAAGTCAATTTCCCTCTCCCCGACAGAAAGCTTCATCCGCCCATCCTGCGGAAGCCTGGTCTCGGCAATATCAAGCTTGGCTAAAACCTTCAACCTGGTGACCAACTCATTTTGTTGGGTTTTATCCACTCTATTTTTTGGATGCAGGACGCCATCGACTCTATACCGTACCTGCAAAGAATTCTCTTGAGGCTCAAAATGGATGTCCGAGGCTTTTTGGGTGATCGCCTCCAATAAAATCCGATCGCAAAGGCGTATGATCCCGCTTTCCGGACGATCCTCTAAAAGATCGTAATTTTCGCTTAAAGATTTTTGTAAATCCTGCTGTTTAGTTTCTTGATTTAGCAAATTGTCTTTGCGATAGCAGATCTCGATAGCTTGCTCAATCTCCTCCAAAGATTTAACAACGCTTTCTACCCTTTTTTTGTTTTTGAAACCTATATCTTCCAATGCTTCAAAACAATACGGATCAGAAACAGCTACCGAGATGCAAGTATCCTCTAAAATAAAAGGGATCAGCCGGTGCTTTTTGGCGAAGGCATAAGGGACTATTTGTACCCCATCCTGCAAAATTTTACTAGAAAGCCAGTGGTCTGGCTCTACAAATGCAGTTTCAGTAGGAGCAGGAGGGATCGTTATAGTCATGCACGTTTCCTGTCAAAAGCTTCATACTTTGTTGAAATAGCTTTCTTTTTTGTTTTTTCATCGCATCTTTGCGGCATTCAAGAAAGGGGGGTAGATCTCCCGGCCTGCGGCACAGCTCCTCCTGACGAATCGCCTCTAAGTCGGCCAGAGTGCTCTTGATCACCCTGGGGGTGATAAATATGTACATATCCGTAAGCTGATCGGTCATCTGGGATGCGCCAAATACCTTTGCCAGTCCCGGTATCTCACCCAAAAAGGGGAGCTTTTCGGATCTATCGCTGGAGTCTTTGCGTTTCAGCCCTCCCATAATGATCGTCTCTCCGTCTAAAACCCGCACCTGGTTGATCACATGCCGCCGATTGACATCCGGTTTGTAAGCTATATCGCTTTTGATCGTATCAAAAGTGACGTCCGCATCGATTGTGATATAATTTCTATTCAAATCGTCATCCGGTTCCGGGTCATGCACAGTTGGAGTCATTACCAGTGTCACCCCGTACTGGGCACGGGAAAAGGAGTCTTGGTAGGAGATCGACCCTCCCGTATTATTCACCGCTGCAGCTCCGTTATTGATCGAAATCTCCTCAACAATTGCAATTGTTGCTGGGGTCTGATTGATTGTGGTCACAGTAGGGGAAGAATGGATCCTAATATCTTCTTGGTTCATCAAGAAATTATAGGTTAGATCAAAAGCGGGAAACGCCTTTGAGCTGGGCCGGCTGAAAAAGAATTCTAGAATCCCTCTGTTCGGCTGGGTCGGTTGGTTCAAAAAGTCCACCCCGCCCGCTATCTGACTAAGCGCATTTGTCCCAATCCTTAAGAGATTCAATCCCGAATTGGTTTGCATATTCGTCCGCTTCTCACAAAGAATCACCTCGAAATGCACCATCTTTTTAGGCACATCGAGCATCTTTAAAAGATCTTTTATCCGATCTAACGTATCTTTACGTACCACCATCATGATCCCCCCCGCTTTGCCGTAGGGGATAAAATTTTTCAGCTTCACCGTTTTTTGCGGACCTGCATGCTCGGGCGTCTGCACTTTAGGGGGGTTGACCAATCCCCGGATAGCTGGGTCTATAGTATTATAGGGAGGGGGTGCCGGCTCGCTCAACAGAACCTCTTTTGATGCCTGCTGCTCTTTAGTCTCTTTTTTATCTGCCGACTCGATTCCAAACTTCATCAATGAGGCGTAAACCTGCTCTAAAATTTCGGAAATGTCATTTGGATCGCTATGCCGGCAAATATACCAAAATACGGTCATCTCCGACGGATCGATCAGCTGATCTTCAGTCTCTTTCACGATCTCCATTGCCCGCTCGACAAGTTTCTTGGGTCCTACCAAAACGATCCCCGACTCTTGAACAAGGGGCAAAACAGAGAGCTCTGTCGGATTCTTTCCCATGATGTTCAGATTTTCGGCTAAACCCCCGAAGAAGGATTTCAGAATATTTTTCATCTCATCGGGAGAAAGTTTTTGCAAAGACATGACCCTAGTGATCCGCTCGGCATCCTCGTCGAAAGCGCCGTCGTACATCTCCACTAGTCGAACAATATCCTCTCTAGTGCCCACCAGGGCAATTTTTGCGCCGATTTGGTAGACAAAAGTCCTTTTTGTATCTCTAAACCGATCAAAAAAGAAAAAAGTATTTTTCACATTTTCTACAGGCGCTTCAAAAAGATGCATCACCCTTGCAGAGGCAGGGACCAGCGCAAGTTGCTCTTTTTTATAAGTGATCCGATTGCAGGTGATTAAATCTTGTTTAAGCAAAAAAAGTTGTCTTGCGAACGGGTTGAGTTGAATCACCCCGACCCCGTTATATTGCAAAATCAGGTCGATCATCTCCTGCCACGACTCCCGAGGAATTGCGATGGCAGATTGCATAGAGATCTTGATCGAAGAGACCTCTTGAGGCAAAACATAAAGATAGTCTTTCGATCCATATTCGCTAATGAGCTGGCCGATGGTGGTCTCCTCTTGGTCGAAAAGAGCGAACTCCTCTTTTTTCGGCGCCAATTTGTAAGAAAACCGGATCTTCCAGTCGTTTTCAGACTTTTCGAGCTGGGACTTTTTCTCGTTGATCCTTATTAAAAGCTCTTGAAACTCTTCAGGGCGGGCATTTTCTTGAACTAAAGATTCTCCCTGCTTGTAAAGCTGGTCGATTTCGTTTCTAAGCCCTGCAAGATCTTCTTGAGTTTGGAGCACAGCAAGCTTTTTTTCGTTCAAAAAAATAGATTTTTCCTGAGCGTCTATCGAAAAAAAACCGAAACTCATCAAAAAAGATCGCAACAGTAGATGCTTCATCAAAAATCCTCAAAATCGTCGCCGAAATCATCCAGCATAGGGTCAATAGCCGGTGGGTAGTGGCGCAAAGCTTCCTTCGCATCCCCTTTTTTTTCCGATGAAGGGCTGGATTTGGAGGGTGTTGTTGCAAGCGGCGCCAATTTGGTATCTAATGTAACTCTTACAGTCTCTTTTTGTACATGAAGACCATCAAAAACCTCAAATTGAACCACCCATTTACCCCCCTCCTTTTTTAGTTCGGAAAAATAGAGGAGTGGAGCTTTGTACCTCCCTTCCATCAATTCTTTTAATATTTGCTTCGAGGGCCTTATCCAGAATCCTTTCTCCTCATACAGCCAATCACCTACATAAAGAGCCATCTTTTGCTGTTTTTTTACCCATATTGCTTGAAAGCCAAATGGTTTGGCCCCATCGAGAAAACCCTGAATTTTAGGACCATATTTTTCCGGTTTTTCCAAAGGGAGACGGACTGTCTCGGTTAAAAATCCGGTAGTGTCCCAAACTTTCATTTCGATAAATGAGTCCTCAACCTTTTGTACTTGGCATACAGGTAGATCATGACAGGACTCTTTTAGGTTTCTAAAAAGGAGCTTCCCCTCCTTTAAATACATCAGATCCTCGATTGTTGTAAGGTACATCCTCTGGTGGACGGGATCGAAGAACCGGATAGGCTCTTCCTGGTCGAATTCGTTCAAAAACAGCTTCAGAGCGTCTTTACCCAAGAATTTTAATCTTTGCAGCTCCTCTTTTTGCATACGCAAAACACCGGTATCATAAATCCCTTTTTTCAGAGGTAACGGGAACGAAACGAGGTTAGCCTCTCCACCGATCAAGCCTACTTTCAGATTTTCTTTCTCATAGACTAAAGAGTATACCCCGCTTTCCCTATCGCAAAAATCGAGGCATCCCTTTTCTTTATATCCAATATAAAACGGTACTCCGGCCCTTTGTACTACCCCTGTTTTTTGGTGCTTCAATCCTAAAAGGAGCTCTTGTTGGGACGAATCGGGTCGGGTATTCAACCCATAAAAAAACAATTCCTGCGAAAAATCGGGGATAAGAGCCTCGATTGGCGCATACCTGGTAGAGAGCTTATTGGATCCAAGATCGGGAAAACTGAATGTTTCTTTGAGTTGCAGGAAGTTAGAATCGATTTCGACAGCCTCGGTCCCCTTATTTTTGACCGCAAGCCAGTAGGAAAAAGGGAGGATTGGAGCTAGAAGGGCGACGATGCCGGCTACGTGAGACACCCTTTGGGTTGTTTTAAAAAGAGGGGTGAAAAAGGTCCACATGTATTAAGTATAGATAAATTAGGGTTTAACATCCATTTATTGAAAAATATTCGGAAATGCTTATGTTGGGAAATAAACAAGGAAATACTATTTATGGCCAATAACGACCCAAATAGACAAAAAAAAGAGGGTGTCTCCGTCGAAGAGATGCAGTCTTTTTTCAAAAACTATGGTCCTGAAATCAGCTTATCCCTAATTTTCATCTTTTCCGCTATCAGCGCCCGTTACCTTTTTGGTATGGAAAACTGGTGCCTGCTACTCTTGGGACTCGGCGGAATTATCGGGACATTGCTCCCTAATCCTATCCGCCAAGGGATCGGATCTGTGATGCGATTCAGCGCCGGTTCGGGGAACAAATACAGCCAGTTGATCTTTGCTATTGCTGCAATTATCATCTCGATTATTGCCTCTCCGTTAGCGTTTCTGATCTTCGGTCTTGTTGCAGGGGAAGCTCTTGTAATGGCAAAAAAAGGCCATTGATACCATCTAAATGCGATCCCTTTTGCCTCTTTTAGAGAGATCGCATTTATGCCCTATCTTTTAGCTATATAGGGTATCCACCGAAATTGCCCCTATTTTAAAAACACTTAAGATCTCTTGCGTTTCTACAGGGTACTGCTCTTTCAAATCTTGGAGCCTAGTAAGAGTTTTTCGATGGTCGTCAATATCGAGAAGAGATTCCAGTGCTAGAATTCGTAATAGATTCAGGCACTTAAGAGAAACTGTAGTCAAAAGCTCTTGATTTTTCAAAGATTGCTCCAACGCGTCTTGATACTTTTTTTGCGCGATGAGGCGTGTGGACTGGGAAAATGGGGTAGAGGCTCCTTTTGTCACCTGTTCCACTACCGAAGGGTCGTCCAAGAAATAACGGGCAGCTTCGCGCATAAGGTCCTGGTTCTTACCTAAAAACCGAATCGCCTTGTTTTTTTCTTCCTTGGAAGCAGAACCGTTGTCTTCCATATGCAGCATGAGAGTATAGGCCTCAATCGCCAAAGTCCCGTCTTTATTGCTCAAGGTTGCAAGAACCCCGAGGACACCTGCAATAACAAAAGCAGCTAAGCCAAAAAGCCAATACTGTCCCGACCCATTCTTTTTTGGTGAGCCGGCGTTTGTATGTAAAACTTCGATCATGAAAAATGGATCCCATTTTGAAGGGTATGTTTCGAAAAGCCTCTACCTGGGCCTATCAAAGATATATATGGAAAACAATCTACCCCATGTCAGGGCTCGATTTCAAGAAAAAATCGACTAGCGAATCTCTCTTTCAAACATTGTACAATTTTTCTCTAACAGGGTTGAAAGTTATTTTTTAATCTACAAGATAGAAAAAACCCTAACTTACTTGTAGGACGTCTATGAATTTATCCCTGATTTGAGCTGCAATCGTAGCCGGTATCGCAGTTTTTTTACCAACTACTTTTTTTGGCAAGCCACCCCATTAAGAGCTTCTATGAAGTTTAAAAGCGAATGTGCCGTAAGAAAGTGTATCAATGAGAACACCACTGAAAGCGGCGTCTATTCTATCAGACCTGATGGATCGGAGGCCATGCCTGTCCAGGTTGTTGCCGTAGTGGATAAAACCGCATCTCACAATGAGTGGCTTATCCGCACCATTGCAGTTTTGGAGAAAATTTTTGTAGCAGGTTTGATTAGGGGCATCATGCTGGTTTTGAAAGCTTCCAATATCCCAGGCCGTATTGAGGCTATCCTGATGATCAGTTTGATTATAACAGTCGGAGGTTTTGGATCGACTTTCCTTTGGTGCTCGTTTCCATTGGGAATTGGTGCGTTTGTCCTATTTACCTCATTTTTAAGTTGGACGATAGGTGGTTTGATTGTTGCCAGAATGTTAAAAATTTAACAGAACTTTTATAGAGACTTTTTTTCAAAACCACCCTTTTTTGATAAAAAGTCTCTTATCTTATGTCCCCCTTGAAAAACCGACCTATATTTAGGCGGTTTTTTCTCTTTCGAAATAGGTAAGGAGCTGATGTAAAATCCTTTTATGACCCGATGTAAATGGTCTTTTAAGGCACTCATCCAGAGTCAAAAACTCCAAACCTTCTATAGGTGCATCTACAACCTCCAATCGAGGAATCAGCTTGAACCGGTAGCAAGTAGCGGTAGCGATGACTTTTTTAAAACCAGTTCTTTGGCAAAGCTCATCGAAATTTTTTTTGGTGGTTTTCTTTTCATAAAAAAGGAAAAGATCGGCAAAAAGTTCCCCCTTTTTTCTTTGTTGCACCCCAAACCTATTTTTATATTGGTAAATAATCGTTTCTAAAAACAGTTCTTCGCTTTTTTTTCTTTTTTTTAGCAAAGGGAACAGTGAAATACTTCCCTGGTTAAACGCTTTGCAGCCACCCGCTAAAGGGCAATTGCTACAAGTGGGCTTTTTCGTGCAGATCCTTGCCCCTAGCTCAATCAATCCCTCGGCTATTTCCTGGGGTTTCGATTTCGCAAGTTGCTCCTCTGCAAGATTTTTAGCCTCTTTGGTACAATTGAGTGCAAAATAGCGGCTCAATACCCTCTTTACATTTACATCCATTGCAATGACCTTCTTATGAAAGGCAAAACTTTCGATCGCATTTGCCGTATATGGGCCAATCCCTCTGATTGCCATAAGCTCGGAGTATGTTCGTGGAAATCCGTTTGAGAGTGCCTCTGCGGCCTTGTGTAGATTTCTAGCCCTGGAATAATACCCAAGCCCTTCCCACGCTTTTAATACTTTTTCTAAGGGGGCCTCCTTCAAAGCCTGCACTGTTGGAAAGAGGCGCATCCACCGTTCAAAATAGGGGACAACAACATCTGCTCTAGTTTGTTGCAGCATCACCTCGGAAATTAAAACCCGATAGGGATCCACTTCTTTTCTCCATGGAAAATCTCTTTTTGTGTTTAGAAACCAATTTCTTAAAGATTCTTGATCTGTTTTAAAAGACATGATAAGTAGGGGCTATGGGAGCAATGGGTTTAATTTACGGGAGTCGTTTCGAAGATATCGATCATTTAGCACCTTTGATCGAAATCCTGAAACTGACCCTTTTCGTTACGGACGAAAAAATCGAGCAAATCATAAAGCACTTCTATCCCGCTGTCAATGTCCGCATATGTTCCCCAAACGATTTGGGAAAAGCCCTTTTAAAAGAGGGCAAAACCCTAATATCTTGTATTCCGACACCAAAAATCAGGCGTCTGTTTGGGCTTGAGGAGATGTTGCAAAAAAGGGGGCTCCACACCGTTTTTCTCCCCCATGGATACTCTCAGGCCGATATGACCAAAGGCCTTCTAGCAGAAAAACACATTCTGGTTTTTGGAAGAAAAATGGTCGACCAACTCTATTCCCTCACAACAAACTACAACTTCAAAACTTTAGTGAGTGTCGGCAATTACCGCTTTCTCTATTTCAAAAAAAACCTCTCTTTTTTAGAGAAAAATCTGGAGCCTGCTTTCTTAGAGGTTAAAGAACACAGGGCCCTTTTCTTCCCTACACTTCTTGAAACACCGGAGCATGTCGATTTCTTGCGCGCACATCTCAAAGAAAACTGGAAGCTCTTTGTCAAGTATCATGCTAAAAACATAAATGATCCTGTCGATCTAAAAATCCACAAGGATGAAAAAATAGATACCCCTTACATCTATCCCTATCTTGAAAAAGGGGCCCTTTTTGTGGTAGAAGATTCCAGTGTCGTTTACGATGCCCTATTTTTCAATACTCCGACCTTCTTTTTCAAAGATCATCCCGAACTGGACACACTAGGGATACGGTTTGAAGAAAATCTTGATGAGAGCTTGAAAAAAGTCGCTAGACTTCAAGAAAAGAAAAAAGAGATCCTCCCCTATGCTTTCGATCTCTATCCGTCGCTTGAAGAGATTTCAAATCGGGTGCATTATTTGCTAAAAGAGATTTCGGAATTAGATGACAGTACCTACTAAATGCATATTGGCCTCGATGCCCCATCATCTGGACCACCTGATCCCTGTAAGCTACTATGAAAAAATTCCCCTTTTGGTGAGGAACAACGACACAGAGGAGGCCTTGCTCGATTTTTATCCTTGGGTCCCCTACTACCGCTATGAGAGCTACCCCCATTTGGATCAGATTGAGGCTTTTATGGGCACCGTGAAAACCGAGACCACACTCAAGGTGCTGCACCATGCGATTTGGGGGAAAACCCCAAAAATGGTCCGTTTGCACCATGGCCACTCGGATAAAATTCAGGATTTTTCTGACTACGACACGGTCCTTTCCTACAAAGATTTTCCTAACTACCGCTTAAAATTTTATAACGAATTCAAAAAAGAGCTTATGGCAGTGGCAAAACCTTTGCTACCGGTTGAAGAAAAGGAAAAACCGCTTTTGATTGCTTTAACCTGGGGTACCCCCGATGTTGAAAAACATTTGGAGATGCTTTGCCAACATCCGATGAAAGAGCGGTTCGTATTTCGGCTCCATCCGATTTTAGCTGATCGGGAGCTCATGCATATCAAACTCAAGGTCAAGCATGAGATCCATCTCTTAACCCACGATTGCCCCTATGTCTATCCCTTTTTAGACCTGCACGCAGGTATTTTAACCGATCGATCCAGCATCGGATACGATGCTCTTTATTTCCAAAAGCCTCTATTTGTATTAGATGAGGTACCGCTGAAAAAATTTTCCTCTACCTCTTTAGATGAATGGATTAAAGCTTGTGACAACCCAAAAGGGAATATCGATTTTCGACACGAATACACCTCAATTTTTGGGGTCTAAAAAATCTTTCAAAAGGCGACTTTATGCATAAATTTCCCAACCGTTTTCACAAAGGGGGGAGAATTTGTACGTGGTCCAAAAATTGCAACTCATGGACAGCCGGGCTTGCTTTGAGACCATAGGCATAACCACCCTCTTTGAGGGGGTCGATTTGGGTCACAACTCCCACCTCAAGGCCCCTTGGAAAAACCCCATCGAGTCCGGTGGTCACCAATAGGTCACCAACCTGAATCAGGTGCTCTGTTCTCAAGTCAAAAGGCCCCCCCTCTTCATCCGCGAAATCGTAATTGAACCCGTACCCGCTCAACGTATGGTGCGTTAGCCGCCAGCTGGGATCTTTTACCCCCTGAATCACCCCTTTAGCTAGCAAGGCCCCTTTTAAAGGGCGCGCTTTCTCGAGCAATGCCCGGATCAATTCCATAGTCAAAGTTTTTTGGCTATCGTTTTTAAAAAGGCTTTTTTCTTTTTCTAGAAGCGAAGCCAGCTCCATGAGTCTTTCCTTTAAATAGATCCCCTTCTTCCCTCTGTCGACACGCACAGAGATTTGCAGCTTGGGGTCCGTTATAAGGCGCACAAGGCTCTTTTTTTCCAAAACCTCTTCCACGACCCCCACCACCCCTTTTCCAAGGACAACGGGGCTCTTTTTTGCTATCAAGGTGGACCCCAAACGACGATTGTCCGACTCTCCCCGGTCGATCCAAACAAACGATCCAAAAGAGATATTTTCCCTATAAATCACTCGTCCTTGAATAGCCTCCCACTCCTTTTGCTCATAGTGCAACTGGTTGCGGATTGCATCCAACTCATCCTTTAACAAGAGGTTTTCAAGACTTAACAATTCTAAAGTACTGTCCTCATCTGAATCGCTACTGCTAAAAAGGGTCTGTACTTTGGCGCGTAACCGCATTTCCCTCACAAAAGGGATTTGAACAATCAAAAAAAGGAGAAAAGAAAAAATAAGTAGAGTGGATCCAAATTTTTTATCCATGGGGCAACCTTTCAAACACCTCTTTGAATCTAGCAAGATTGGAGGGATTGATCCCTAAAATATTGATCCTTGAATCATCCAGAAGATAGATGCTCTCTTTCCTTAAAGCGAACACCTCCTCTTTTTTTATCCCAAGATAAGAAAAAAACCCTTTCGCCTCTTTAAACTCTTTTTTATGCAAAATCCAGGGCTCAAAGGCCTCAAAAAAAATAGATCGGGTCTCAATACTCCTTTTTCGATGCTCTTCTAATTCGTCGATCCATATGTTTCTCAAATGCGATTCTATAAGTATCTTCTCAACTACTAGAGCTCCATGAGCCGGCGGGTTAGAGTAATTTTGACGGATGATTTGTTTGATCGTGCTTTGCATAGCCTCCAGTGTGTGGCTATGATTTACTAGGAAAAGGGCCCCTACTCTATCTCTATATAGATCCATCGTTTTGGAAAAACTGAATGCCACACACATTTCCATACCTGATTGGTAGAAAAGATCTACCCCAAAACGATCTTTTTTTAATCCATCACCCAGCCCGAGATAAGCGATATCGAAGAAAGGAAATAGCCCCCTTTTTTGAAACTTTTCCAAAATGAATTTCCACTCATCCTCGGTGAAATCGATCCCTGTCGGGTTGTGGCAACAACCGTGCAGTAAAATCACCGCCCCTTTCTCCACAGAATCCAGAAAATTAAAAAACTCCTTTTTCAAAGCTTTGTGATTTATACGGTCGTAATAGGGGTATGTTTTCACCTCAAGCCCTGCCGCCTTGAATACCCCGTGATGATTTTGCCACGTTGGATCTGAAACATAAACAGGCCGAGGCATTTCCAATTTCAAATATTGCCCCAAAATCCTCAAAGCGCCGGTCCCCCCCACGGTTTGGGCCGCTAAAATTTGGGTGTGCGGCTCGGTAAAAAGGAGCTTTTTCGTCTCTTGTAAAAAAAGGGGACTCCCATCAATCGGTAGGTAAGTTTTTGTCTTTTCCTCCTCCAAGATCAATTTTTCAGCCTCTTTGACGGCCCGCATCACAGGGTTTTTCCCCTCGGCATCTAGATAGATCCCTACAGCGAGATTGATTTTTTCGGGATTTGGGTCGTCCCTCCACATTTTTCCTATTTCAAAAACGGGGTCGGCCGGTTGTGATCCCACATGCTCAAAAAAAAGATGTGCCATGGACCCTCCCTCACTTCAAAAGCTCTCATTAACCTAGGGATTATCCTGAAAGGAATAGAATAGGACAACCTAAAAAACCTGTGGGTAAAATTTATTTTCAATACGTCTAAAGAACTCCGGTTAAAAAAATTTTTTATAACTCTGTGAATAGGTATTTTTTAGGAGCAATTCTTAGGGCGTTAAATACTATAATGAGTTATAATATTGACTAGAATTTAACCCCTGTATCTACCATGATGAGTCAAATATTCCATTCGGATAAAATTAAAGAAGGTTTGGGCGAAAAAACTTACGATCTATTGACATCTAAACCCCGCATTTGTGCCAAGTGGGTCAACTCTACAATTTCTCTTAGCCAAGCTGCGAATGCGGTTTCAAAAAATAACCCCCTTCTAGGTGCGGCGGGTAAAATATGTGACGGTGTCAATTATTTTTTTGCATCCAAGTCTCTTTTTTCTTCCGTCCAAAATTTCCCAACGGCTGTCCGCAAGGCGACAAACCTTAGACAAATTGGCCAGTCCGCTCTTGGAATTCTCAAGCTTGTAAAAGATTTATTGAAATGCCTCACCTCTTATACCAGCCTACAGGCAAAAAGATTGGGTTTTGGCCTAGACGCCGTTTGCACATTAGGGACTGCAGCCGACTCCTTGCTGAATCTTAAAGAGCGTGTTCAATCACCCTCTAAATCAAATCCGCTGACGAAAAAATTGCAGATTATCGGAAATTCTCTCGACGCAGTTTCTGGGGGATTATTTTTGGGGTATACTCTTAGAGGACGCAGCATGCACCCTATCGTAGGCCCTCTTCTTGGTGCTATGGGACTTTCAAACGCTATTGCACTCCACTACCTCAGCTAGACTTTTTTCTATCGTCCGAAATCCGGATCTGGGCCCTTTTCTTTTATAAAAGAAGGGGCCCAATACAGGGGCCTTCCCCCGTTTTACCACTAGCATCAATAGACACCTTCATAAGGTGTATTTAAAATGTCTGGCTTTCTTAACAACCATAGACAGTAAGCAAAAAATCTATAAAACTTGCACGCTTATAGTAGCTGAATTTATTGGTTGTTTTTGACTTTTTGAAAAAGATTGGAGCATAGCGGACTCGAACCGCTGACCCCAACGCTGCCAGCGTTGTGCTCTACCAACTGAGCTAATACCCCTTAAGAGTTATACCTTACCCTCTACAGCCTCAAGGAATGCCTGGAGCTGCTTCGATCGGGTAGGGTGACGCATTTTTCTCAAAGCTTTAGCCTCAATTTGGCGCACCCTTTCGCGGGTTACCTTAAATTGAACACCCACCTCTTCGAGAGTTTTCGGCTTTCCGTCAAGCAAACCAAAACGTTCGATTAATACTGTACGCTCTCTGTCAGTTAATGTCGAGAGAACTTCGTTCATCTTGTCTTTTAAAATCGAGTATCCGGTAGCATCTGCAGGAGATTCGGTTCCGGTGTCCTCCAGAAAATCCCCAAACTGACTCTCGCCACTATCTCCAACCTCGGCCTGTAGTGAGATAGGATGTTGGGCGATCCGGTAAATTTCGCGAACACGATCCGGTGTCAATCCAAGCTCTTTTGCCAATTCTTCCGGAGTCGGCTCTTTGCCGGTCTCCATCATTAATTTTTTGGCTCCTCGTAGCACCCGATTGATTGTTTCAATCATATGTACAGGAATCCGGATAGTTCTGGCCTGATCCGCAATAGCGCGCGTTACAGCTTGACGAATCCACCAGGTGGCATACGTGGAAAATTTGTAACCTCGACGGTACTCAAATTTTTCTACAGCCTTCATCAATCCCATGTTCCCCTCTTGAATCAAATCCAAGAAAGACAAACCGCGGTTTGTGTATTTTTTTGCAATCGAGATAACGAGACGTAAGTTGGACTCCACCATCTCTGTTTTTGCTTCCTGACTCTTGTCCATCCAGCGTTGGAGCATCCGGACATCTTTTTTATACTCGTCCAGAGTACGCCCCGCAGCAAGCTCCCGCAAGAAAAGGCGGCGTCTAGCTGAAAAAAGCTTTTGTGCGGCAAACCGGTTTTTTTCGGCCCTTGGGATAAGCTCCTTGATCTCTTTTTCAAGATAGAGAAGTCTGTCGTAGCTGGAAAGGATCACCTCTCCAAAATCCTCAATCACAGAGTATTTCAGATGCATGCGACGCAAGTAAGCCTGTGTCCTGATGCGACTTTTTTCAATCGCCTCAAGCACCTTGATCCTCTCGGCCTTGTTGTTCTCCACCTCTTTCATTTTTAAAAGCTGCGGTTCTAAAAACGCATCCTCTTTTGAGAGGAGTTCCTCAAGCCTCGGCAAAAGCTGCATAAATTTGGCTCGATCTTCGACCTCTTTTTCGGCGACGATCTTGTCAAATCTCTCCTTACCGGAGATTAGAAAACGGATAACTGAGCAAGTTTCCCTTTCGGAATATCTAAAACGCATGATGATCCTTTCGATCTGCATCTGCGCTTTTTCGATCCTTTTAGAGATCTCCACCTCCTCCTCACGAGTAAGCAGAGGGACCGGACCCATTTCCTTCAGATACATCCGGACAAGATCATCTGCAGCGGTGTCGGAGCGTTTTGGTAAAAGCTCTAATTCCTTAGCCTCTTTCTTGCGCTCTTTTTGCTTTTCTATTTCTGCTTGATTGTAGATCTGGATATCCATCCCGCTCAAAAAGATCAAGACTTGATCGATCTCTTCAGCGGTATCAAACGTCATCGGAAGGATGTCGTTGATCTCTTCATAGGTGATGAAGCCCTGTTCCTTAGCAACGGCAACCAGCTCCTCGATTTTTTGCTGATATTGAGGATCCGTGTGTTGACTGTCGGATGGTTTACTCATATTTATGATATTGTGATATGAATAACACTTAATGTCAAGTTTTGAACAGTCAACTGGGGCAATTGGGTAAAGTGGAGAAAAAAAACACCTTACGCCCCCCTCCTCTATTAAGGCGGGGCAAGAGCACTCTACACAGGGATATGCAACGCTTTTTGAAAAATGCCTACAGTGAAAAAGAACTTTTTTTAGAAAAAAAATTTCCCTCAATAAATAGAACCGCCGATGTTGTTTTGATGGAGGAAAAAAGGGTCATCGAGATCCAAACTTCGCTCATCGGTATACCGCAAATGCTTCGGCGCACTGAGGATTACAAGTCTATTGGATTTGAGGTGGTATGGTTGTTGCATGATCGAGTTTTTCTATCAAAACCGACTCCTCTTGTGACCCGCTTTTTTTCTAGTCAAAAGGCCTATTTTTTTTCGTTCCACGACGAGAAATTATTTTCTTTTTTCAATCTCGATCTAGAGCCCTGTCCCCTTTCAAAACTTTTTTCCAATCGTCTTTTTCCAAAACGGTGGATCTCTTCTATTTTTGAGTGTTGAACCGGTGAGAGTAGGCATATAGCCAAATAAAATAGACGCTCACTGCCAGCGCCAGCCCAAAATGGACCAACTCCTTCATGGGAAAATATTTTTGAAGGCTCAAGGAATCATCATACGAATTTTTGTAAACAGTCCAAACCTCTTTGCGCATCCCCTCAATCGCCTCTTCAGCGGTGAACTCGTTTATAAACCTTTCTTGAAATCGGTACTCCACCTTGTTTTCCCCCATTTGGAAAGCCGCCTCTAAAAAAAAGCTCCCTTTTGGCCCCGGCTGGATGTCGAAATGGTCTATACGGACAGTCTCGATAGGAAATAGGCACTGATAGTCAAAAAACTTCATGACAAAATGTCCGCCTAAATAAACATTACTAGCAAAAATAAGAAAAAATAGCCCTTGCCACATGAAAATCCTTTATGCAAAACGACCACCCTGTTATAGTTGGATCGATAGTTTTTAGGAAAGTACAATATCTATGGCCGAAAAGAAACCAAAAGGTCCTCAAAAGCGTCCAAGCGCTCTCAAAAGAGACGAACAAGCCGAAAAGCGCCGCTTGAGAAGCCGTTCCCGCAAAGCCCAAATCTTTACCGAGCGCAAAAAATTGGAAGCAGCACCTGCCGACAAAAAAGTAGCGCAACTCAGCACAGTTGCTAGTCTTTTGGACAAAGCTGCTAAAAAAGGGACTATCCACCCTAACAAAGCAAGCCGTTTAAAATCCCGTTTAGCTCTGCGCGCAAATAAAGCTTTGGCCTAATCTTTTTAAAGAAAGATAGTTAATTACAGAGGGGCCCTTTCTAGGGTCCCTTTTTTATTTCAGGCCTTCCCCACTGCCTTAGCCGGCAGCTGCGGTAGAAATGTGACCTCATACCTTTTTGAATCGAGCTTTTTATAGACGGCACGCAGAATTTCGACATTGATCTTAAGGTTCTGCATCAGCTTTCTGAAAAAGAGACTCTCTTTAAAATCTTCCATCGATTTACGCGACGTAAAAATTAAGAAGGGACAACGCTCTTCCTTCATGATGGCAAATTGAAATTGATCAAGGGAGTTCTTTGAAGTGTAAATATGGACGTTAGCAAATAGATTCAATAAATGGTCTGCCAGCCCCTTTTTTTCCTTAATGAAATAAAAATGGATATTTGGGCTGTATGTTGTCAAAAGGGCTAAATCCATCCAGGTGCGCGGTATAAACATATACATTCTTTTCTGCATGCCCTCATCCATCTCTGGTTCCACCAAGTCTACTCGATAAATCCGGCCGAGTGTCGAGCTTAGGAGGTAATGCATGGATCTTGCAGAGAGGCGGCTGAATACATAACCGAAAAAGATTAGGGTAAGGATAGCAACGAAGAAAAATCCATTCCTAGGATTTTCAAACATAGAAATGGCGACAGAAGCTACCGCAACCCCCAGAAAACTCAAAAAGTTAGTCGCAGCTACAACCTGCCCACGCCTTCCAATCGCGGTATTTGTCTGGTAAAAGGCATCGAAGGGGACGATGTACATCCCACCGGTCAGCCCTAGAACAAACAGGCAGAAGGCTGTAGACCAATAATACGGGATCAAGGGGAGCAAGATAAGAGCAAGACCGGAGGTGAGTCCGGCTATTGCGGAAAGGCCAATCTCCGCCTCCTTTCTTGAAAGCTTTCCGGCAGCCCAGCCCCCTATCGATATTCCTACTGCAGCAGCAACAAAAACATTCCCCCCATCCTCTTTTGTGAGCCCCAGGGTCTCTATTGCATACGGAACCATGTTCAATTGAACAAAAGCCGCCACAAATAGAAAGAAGGTCGATCCAAAGATAGAGGTAAGAAGGAAAGGAGTTTTATGGCAAAATTTTAGGGTGTCATACACCTCTTTAATGAAAAACGGAGAGGCTTTTGATGGGCTCTCTACGGCAGGGGTCGGGGGCACGCAAAGTGAACAGATAAACCCGAAAAGTGCAATCCAGAAGCAAAAAGTAGAGGCAAAAGTATAATCGCCTCCGGAATGGGTCGAAAGGACCCCCCCCATTACCATCCCCACAATCACCGCCAGGTAGGTGGAGGCGGTAATAATCCCGTTTGCTCTAGGGATCTCCTCGCGAGGAACCAGCTCTGCAATAATACTGTACTTCGGTGGCCCCATAAGAGCCGCAACCACAGAGAGTAAAAACAACAGAAAATAGCAGGCTAATGAACTTTGGAAATAGAATGCCAAAATTCCAACTAAGGCAACAAGAACCTCGCCGAATTTTGACACCACTATGAATTTTTGTTTACTAATCTTATCTGCGAGCTTTCCCGCAAATGAAGAAAAAAGGAGGAACGGGAGCACATAAACAATCCCTACGATCGACATGATCTCGCTCGAGCTTTTATCCCCGTGTATTGTGATCAGCAAAAAGATTGTCAAAAACTTGAAAAGGTTATCCACAAGGGCGGAGGTGAACTGGGAAATGTTATGAAACATCAAAGAATTTTTAAAAAAAGGATTCCCCTCTTTGTAAAAAGAAAAATTTGAAAGACGGGCTCGTTGAAACGGAGTTTTCGATTTAATCCTCATCGGATATCCTCTTTTATACGATGACTTTACCACATTTAACCCAATCGAGCAAAGACCTTTTCACCCCCGTGAACCTCGGTACGATCCTGCAAAGTAATCACCTTCAGCATCTTATTGAGGAATTAAAAAAAAGGCTAACTTCAGGTTTTCCTCAAAAAAGATCGGTCCTTATAGAAACATCTTCTATAAAAAATTTTTTAAAGAGAGAGCTTGAGTGTTTTGCAGGGATAGATTTCGTTGAGCCGGCCCAATTTGACCCATTTTTACGCTACAGAATCGACAAAGAGCTTGCTGATGTATTTCATTTATACGCTAAATATGGTGGAGAAGAGCTCGAAAACTGGCTCAAAATCCCCTCTTTGGAGGCCGATCTTTACCGCCAGCACGTGCGACGCAGTGTCCCTTTAAGAGCCTCTGAGGTGCACGTATTTCACCCCACCTACCTCCCCAAGTGGTACCTCGATCCCCTGTTAAGGCGTTCAAAAAATATTAAACTATTTTTTTACATCCTATCCCCCTCCCCCCTATTTTTGATGGATTTGATCCAGGAAAAACATTTGATGGGGGATATTATGGATCGGGCATATGTGGAGGGCCAATACCGGCTATTGGCCAACCTGATCCCCTACAAGCTTCCCCTTTTTAGGATAGCGGAAAAATACGCAACGACGGCCCTGGATGCATTTCAGGAGCCCTTGGGCCACTCGAGCCTTTTTAAACTCAAACAGAACTTGTACCACCAACAATCTTTGCCGATCGAGCCGGATGCCTCCTTAAACATACTTGCAGCCACCTCCCCCTATGAAGAGGTGAAAAACTGCCTTTTGCATCTTCATACCCTTTTAGAGTACAACTCAGACCTCAAACCCTCTGACATCACGATTTTTGCCGATTTAAAAAAATATGGCCCCCTTCTTGAGCTGGTCTTTCAAGACAAATTAGCGCTACAGATCGATCAGGTACCGCTTTTACGCTTTGATCGTGAGGTGAAACAATTTTACCGCTTGTTTCAGTTGATCGATGGCCCATGGACCCTTTCTCTTCTCACGTCAGTTTTTTTAACAGAAGAGCTTGCAGATTGGCTAAAAAATGTCGGCTTTGTTTTGGGTTTCAATCCCCAGCACCAAAAAGAGTTCACGAACAGCTCTGATCCTTGTGGTGGCTCATTTGTAGAGGCCTATGAAAAGCTGATGGATAGGATGGCTTTTTTCCAAAATGGAGATACGCCCCCATTCCCCATTTCTCTAGGACAATCTCTTCTCGAAGCGTACGATCGACTCAAATCTTTTTATGACGACACCCTCTTTTTGAAAACATTTGAGGCCCCTTTAGATGTATGGCTCGATAAACTAAAGATCTTCTTTTGCACCCATCTGAACGTTTTTGATTCCCACGATTTTTTTAAGGAGTGGACAAGTTACCAACCACTGGTTTCGGAGGATGTGCACAATTTCACCTTCATTCGCCAACTCTTTTATGACCTTTTTGAATCTTTAAAAGGGCCACTTGAGCTGAACGAAGGGGATAGGATCCGTGCATCAAACCTCAAAGAGGGGGCTATTTTGCCGAATAAAGTACTCTATGTTCTTGGGATGGGGATAGACGAATTTCCGGGGCATAGACCCCTTTCGATGCTTTACCAGCTACCAAAATATCCCCCTGCCCAAGGGATGATAGACCGTTATCAGTTTTTAGAGATCCTTTTAGCTGCCGACGAGCGATTGATCTTCAGCTATTCTCAAGAAGCACCATCGACCATTTTGGAGGAGATTTTCCGCCCGGTATGAAGACCTATAAAGAATTGAAAGTTCTCCTGTCAGACCCAAAAAGGTACTACTATGAAATGGCGCACAAAATACCTCCCCCCTACCTGGACGACCCATTGGAACAGCGCTTTTGCGTTACGCCTTATGTCTTGTCCGATCTGAAGATAGAGCTCTATTTAAAAAACCTATCCGATCTCATCCCCCTTCTAGATCCCCTCTCAAAAATGGCTAAAGAGTCTGTTTTAGAAGAATTGAGGATCGAGGACGAAAGGATTGAAAGACAGCTTAAAGAGCACCAGCTTGAAAAAACCGATCTTTTTTCGATCGAAGTCTTATCCAATCTAACAGAGCCTCATTTTAGAGAAAAAACCTGGTTCTATCCAAAAACGAAACTGATGGGCAATCTAGCCGTTGTGTCCACTAAAGGGGTATTGTTCAACGCGAACCGGGAAAAAAACTATCCCGACTTTATAAAACTTTTACTCCCCCTTTTATTTTTATCTACAATCCGTTCTCCGTTCCCTACAAAAGCCCTTTTGTTCGAGGGTAAAGAATTTACTCTACATAGCAAAGACAGCTCGGATCTTCTTGATCTTCTTTTTGAGATCGAACCTATCGCGAAAAAATGTCCGCTGAAATTTTCTGGCTCAAAAACTCAAGATCCTTACTCCATTTTCCAATCGGTCACCCCCCTTTTAGAAAAAGAGGACTCTTTTTTAGTCGAGAAACTAAATGCCCTCTTAAAGGAGCTCTATGATAGGTTTTGATGTACTCGACAAAAACCAAACCATTTTGGGAAATCTTCTCATTGAGGCTTCAGCCGGGACGGGAAAAACATTCACCATCGAGCATACCGTTTTACGCCTTATAAAAGAGGAAAAAATCCCCCTTCAGAAAATTTTGCTTTTAACGTTTACCGAAGCTTCACAAAAAGATCTGATGGTACGGGTTCTTGGCCGCTTAAAAAAAGAGAGTTTTTTCGGTTTTTTAGAGGAGATGCCGATTCTAACCTTTCAAAAGTTTATCCACCGCTTTTTGAATCGGAAATTGGATGAAGCTAACTCTCAACCCCTTCATGTTGAGCTCGAGCATTTTTTACGCACACTCGAGCCTTATAAGGAGTTTGGTCCAAACCAATTACTCAAACTCCTTTTTCCGTCAAACGTCGATTCAGATCGGGGGATTAAAAATCTTGTAGAAAAGGCAAATTACCAAAAAGATTTACTCTATTTTGAGGAAGCTTTGTCCCAAATAGTACCGCCTATTCACCAGTTTGGTCAGGAAAATTTTTTCGATCTTTTGGAAAATTTCAAAAATATAAAAGAGGAAGATAGAGAACTATTCGAACTTTTTTTCAAAAATCCAAAGGTCGCTCTTGATCGACAAATTTGCCAAAAAAATAGTGGGTTTAAAAAACTTGTACCGGAAAACATCAGGGCGAAAAAAACGGTTGTGATCCCTGTAGAGCTCGCAATGATCTCTTCCTACATAGAAAAATTGGCCGATCCCAATATGCAGCTCACTCTACTCAAAAAGCTGTTTGAGTCACAGATGGGGCATCCGATTCAAAGCTTTTCGCTTGAGTTCGATCTTTTTTTGAAAGAGCTGGAGGATCCTTTTTTTAAAGACCAGGTCTCAAAAAGATTTGAGGCTGTGATTGTCGATGAATTTCAAGATACCGACCCTAGACAATGGGAAATCCTCTCAAAGCTTTTTTTCAAAAAAGGGCACATTCGTACATTCATGGTGGTGGGAGACCCTAAACAATCCATCTATCGCTTCAGAAATGCCGATTACGCCTCTTTTTTTAGTGCAAAAAATGCCCTTGAAGCACATGAGATCTACCAATTGAACACCTCTTACCGCTCCTCCCAAAGGCTCACTTTTGCGACAAATCAACTCTTTGAGAGCATACCCAACCCGTTCGAACCGATTGACTATACCCCGGTACTTGCCGGGCGAAAAGACGAGGGGTTGCTACATCCGATAGAGCTTGTCGTCTTTGAAGAGAGCCTTAAAAATAAAGAGGCGGTCAAAACTGTTTTATATCCTTGGCTTTTATCTTTACTGCATCGAGAGGAGATCGACCATAAAAAGACCGCAATTTTGGTAAATAACCGCTTTGAGGCCACCGAGATCGAGCTTTTTTTAACCCAAAACCTTGTCCCGGTCAAACGGGTCGACAAGACCCCTTTGAAAGATCGTCTCTGTTTTTGCCAGTTCACACAGCTTTTAAAATTACTTCGAGATCCTTTCGACCAGCGGGCATTGAAAAGCTACCATTTCATCATAAAAAAAGAGCTCTTAGGGGAAAATGAGGAATCTTTATCGAAAAGTTTTATGGAGACGGTAGATACGGTAAGGAATATTCGATTGAAGGCCATCGAGAATGATTTCAATCCGTTCTTGCTCGCTTTTGACAACACCCCCCTTTTCCCCCTTTTGCTTAACCGGCCCCTCTGTTCTATTGAGGATCTAAGAGAGCTTTATGAGGAGATCTACTACAACAACACCTTCTCTGACCAAGTTCAAGAAGAGACTGACGGGGTTGAGCTGATCACAACTTTTTCATCAAAAGGGCTCGAGTACGATACGACGATCGCCCTATCTCTATCAACGGAGGATCGAAAAAAGGAAATGAGCGACGAGGACACCAACGAAAAAAGGCGTCTTTTATATGTAGCTTGCACCCGTTCAAGAGAAAAATTGATTATCCCTGTGATCCCTTCAAAACCTAGTACAATGACCTCTTTTTTGGAAAAAACGGGGCGTGATATCTCGACCCAATCTTTAAAAGAGGTTTTCAAAGATACTCTGATACACGTCACCTCTTATTGCCTTGAAGAGCATCAAAAAAAGAGCTTTGTTCAAGAGTCTAACGAATGTTATGCCCCACTTCCCCTTAAATTATACCCCAAAAAAGAGGCCTCGCTCTCTTTCAGCTCGATGGATTTTTTTGAAACCGAGTTGGAAAAAGCGATAAAAACACCTGATGAGCTCCCCTTGGGGGCAGAATCGGGAACCTTTATTCATAAAATTTTGGAAAAGATTTTTAACGACCAATCTAAAGTACTTGACGACTCGGTCATCGAACCAATCATCGATAAGGCGCTTCTATTGACCCCTTTTGCCCCTTATAAAGAGTACATATTGAAAAAGGTCCATTATGTCCTAAATATTCTGATCGAGAAAAAGCCGCTCAAAGAGGTCCATCCTTTTTGCCGAATCACCGAATCCCCTTTTTCTTTCTATAGAGAAAATCAGCGCGTCGAAGGTGTTTTCGATCTTCTTTTATTTTTTGAAAATAAGATCCATATCATCGACTATAAGCTCACACATCCAAGAAGCCTATCGACAGAGGAGCTCATGAAGGCTTTCCACTACGATGAGCAGGGCAAGCTTTACAAAGAGGCGATTCAAAACATCTACCCCTCAATGAAGGATCAGGTTGAAATGCATTTTATTTTCTTGCGTAATGAGGTCCACTATGTCCTTTAAATGGAGAAATGTTCCACGCCCGATTTTAGAGTCCTTGATCCGAAAAACCTCCTCAGGTGCGTATGGGTTAGAATGCTCTAAAGCCGAATGTGCCCCACTGATTGAGGCGGGTTGCATCTATGAGAGCGGAACAATTTACCTCGACCGTTTTTACACCCAGATGAAACAGCTTGAAAAGCTTGCTCAAGAGCGCTCTTCTCTCAAGGCTGTTGAAATCCCAAGAAGCGAAGAAGCCGATCCAAGACTCAATGAGGAGCAAAAAAAAGCACTCGAGGCGATCTTTAAAACACCTACACTCTTACTACAAGGGGGCCCAGGCTCTGGAAAAACGTTCACCATCTCTTGTATGATCCCCCTTTTCGTAGCCTCTTTCGAACCGATTTTTCAACGAAAGCCCAGGATCCTATTAGCCGCACAAACAGCAAAAGCGGTGCACCATCTGGCAAAACAGATCCCAAAAGGGGCTATGGATCAGATCGAAGTGGAAACCCTCCATCGGGTTTTGCGTATTTCCAAAGGCCTAAAAGCCCCTTCGAAGACGGTTGTGGATCATGACCTCATCATCGTAGATGAGTCCTCTATGATTGATGGGGATATGATGAACCTTTTCTTAAAGTCCCTTAAACCTACCAGCAGGGTTATTTTTTTGGGTGATCCGCGTCAGCTCCCCCCGATCGAAGGGGGTGCACCGTTTAAATGGTTGCTTCAAAGCAAGCTTTTCCCAACCCATTTTTTACCTGGATCGATGCGTGCAGAAAATAAAGAGCTCATAGACCAAGCAAACCGATTGTTTGATGGGGTTATGCCTACAACACGCTCTTTGGAGTCATTTCAATTGGAGAAAATCTTATCCCGTTTCGATCAACCCGTTGACCTAAGACCCACCCCTAACTTCTCTTCACGATATAAAATCCTCTCTTCAATGCGCGTAGGGTCGTACGGATCGGTAGAGCTCTCAAATCGAATCTTCAACCTTCTAAAAGAGCAAAAAGGGCGCTACTTGTTGGTCCCGATTATGATCACCCAAAATAGTGATCCGATGCAGCTCTATAAT